>WLWD01006015.1_pt1 | contig 212792 bp, 133 predicted proteins | sample 6712731 | NCBI WGS metagenome assembly WLWD01 (sample SAMN12718690, study PRJNA576275) | sponge metagenome | isolation source: marine sponge | host: Mycale hentscheli | place: New Zealand: South Island, Marlborough, Capsize Point | collected 2014-11-01 | reverse complement strand
GGGTAGGTTCGTCGCTGCCACCAGGAGAAAGAGGTGATGGTCAATAAGTAGGTTATTAGGAAGATAGAGATTATTCGCCCCAGAGAGTCCCCAGAGTGGTCGACCCAGAGTCGGTCCTTAGAGTTGACAATCGAGCTTATAGATTCAACTAATCTCACTAAATCTTACTGACTCACAAAACTCAATCTCAAACCCCACTGGTGCTGGCCTGAGGTATATATAACCAGCCACCATGTAGGGGTGACATATGAATAAAGGTGGTGAATAGGTTTGCATGCTATTAATGTGAATGGGTGTCAGGTAACTGGTTCTCATGTTCTGGACAACTTCCTGAATGGGCGTTCCCACATCCCCCTCGGCTCAGACGAGACCTCGGCTCGCCAACTCTCACAGGAACGTCCTCGATGCCATCATGTTCTCCTGCAACTTCATCAGACCAAGCTTGGCGACTCAAACCATCAGCATTTTGGTTACTCGATCCCGGTCTATAAATAATGTTCACATCAAATTGCATTAGTTTAAGCGCCATCCCGTGTAATCTTCTATTCAGTGTCTTGGATGTCAGCAGTGAAGTCAGCGCCTGATGGTCTGTAATGACATCAAAGTGTCTGCCGTACAAATAAGGCAGAAAGTGATTCACCGTCCGGACTACTGCAAGGGCCTCTAACTCCGTAGCAGAGTATCTATGCTCCGCCCCTCTGATCTGCTGACTGAAGAATGCCACAGGTAGAACATCACCGTGTCTACATACATTCAAAACTCCACCGACACCTCGGCAACTTGCATCAGTATGAACAACAAACATATCACTTGACACAGGTACATGTAATATACATCTGTTACAAAGACTTACAGTTAGTGTGATGAAGGCCTCCTCCATTGCTGGGGTCCAAGCAATTTTCCCAGGGGCTTTGGATGAGGTGGATGGGGACAAAACGGAAGAAAGGTCAGCAAAGTTCGGAGTGAATTTTCGATAATACCCGATTGAGCCTAGGAATGCTCGCAGGTCTTTCTTCGATTTGGGCTGAACAAACTCCTTCATGGCTGTAATTCTGTGCTCCGGAACTGCCATCTGTCCATTTCCAATTTTATGCCCAAGGTATTCAACATACTTCAAGCCCCATTGGCACTTAGACTTTTTACCCTTCAATCCTGCCTTCCTAAGGGCAATTAGCACTTTCAGGACATCTTTAACATGGTCTTTGAGACTGTCCGAAAATATGAGGATGTCATCAATGTACACCACACTGCAATCATCACAACTTCTCAAAACTTTCACCATAATAGCTTGAAAAATAGCAGGGGCATTACGTAACCCAAAAGGTAAAACATTAAATCTAAAACAGCCCCAAGGCGTAACAAAAGCAGTGACATCTTTGGAATCATCCTCCAACGGAATTTGATAATATCCTTTCTGCAAGTCAATTTTCGATAGGATAGAAGCACTACCAACTTTTACAAGCATCTCTTCCAGGAGAGGAATTTGGTACTGTAACTGTGGAGTAACACTATTTAAACTCCTGTAATCCATGCACAGGCGGATTGACCCATCCGGCTTAAGCACAGGCACAATAGGCGCTCCCCAAGGACTCTCAGCTTCCTCAACCCAACCTTCGTCCACCAGGTGCGTCACTGCCTCTTCAACTTTCTGTTTCAGAGCTTCAGGAATCCTATAAGGCTTATGTGACTTGGGTTTGGCATCAGGTTCTATGACAATCTTCGCCTTACCACCCATGTAGCACCCAACACTACCATCAAACACATCTTCAAACTCACACAGAACCTTCTCAATTTCTTTCCTCTCACTCTCAGCAACCTCATCATGCAAGACAACATTTGACTCATCCAATTCCATATCATCAGCAATCACTGTCATAGCATTCACATCTACATTTCTGTCCACAAACTTTTTAAGAGAGTTTACATGAGCTGATTTACTCCTATGTTTACCTTCAACTTCCCTAATTCTATAGTTCACAGCACTCAATATTTTCTCCACCTTATACGGCCCATCCCAAGAATCCTCCAGCTTACCATTTCTTCCAGGAATCCTACACCATACCAACTGACCAACTAATAATTTTCTTTCAACCTTCCCACAATCATAATAATCTTTTCTCTTCTTACTCTCAGAAATGCTGTTAGACATGGCTACATCACGCAAAATTTCCAATTTCTCTGCTAGTTGCATAACCCAATCAGAAGTATCAATCTGTTGAAATTCCCTTAACTTCCACCCAGAATATAACAAATCCAAAGGAGTTCTCATGTTCTTCCCATAAATCAGTTCATAGGGGCTGAACCCAGTGGATCGGCAAGGCATCTGCCGAAGGGCAAACAATGCAAAGGGAATCTGGCCCACCCAGTCCAAACCCTGGGCATGTGCCTTTCTAAGCATGCTTTCTAATGTGGCATGCATCCTCTCTATAACTCCATTCGACTGGGGGTGGTACGGTGTGGTTTTCACTAGTTCAATTCCAAACAAGGTTGACAACTCTTTGATAAGTTTACTAGTGAATTGAGTCCCATTATCGGATACTAATCGCAAAGGTAGGCCAGTCCTACTAAAAATCCCAACTAGAGCATCCGCAACACTCTTAGCTGTTATACTCTTCAACGGAGCTACATCAGTCCATCTTGTGGCCATGCAGATAGTAGTAAGTATATATACAACCTTACCCTTCCCAGGCGGTAAAGGCCCTACAATATCGACAGCAATGACTTCGAAAGGCTCTGTAATGATTGGCGTTTCCATCATAGGGACTTTCTGTTGTCCTCTCTTACTTGATTTCTGGCAAACTATACAAGACTGGCAGTATTTGTGAACATCTACACTAACGTTGGGCCACACAAATCGTTTCCCTATAATATCAAGGGCTTTACAATACCCAATATGACCACACCCATCGTGAGCAAGCTTCATCACAATACCACGTCTGCACTTAGGAATAACAATTCTTTTTAATTCCCCAGCAACATCATCAACCATCACATGAATTAATAAACCATCCTCCCATCTATAACCACGTTCATTCTTGGAAGCTAATTTCCTACAATACTTGAGGGAATTCCTGTTGTGTTTCTTCAACGAGTTTAGCTTTATCATCTCCCCTGCTAAGATTATCCAAATATAACTTATTACAAACCTCATCACAATCAGCTACCAGCTTTACCTCCCCACTACAATTTGGACCAGTCTTCACCTGTACTGCCTCATCCAAAGAATCCATACCAAATTCCTCATCACTAACTAAGGGCACAGCTTCACAGCTACCTTCCCTAATTGTGGGTAAAGGTCTAATATTCTGCACCTTTTCATTTTCAAGTAGTGCACTCTCTATAGCATCCAATTTTTTCTCCTCCTCAACCATTGACCTAGTCTGTACAGCACATACAGCTTTCTGTTTCTGCAAGGCATCCAACAAAACAGTTCTTTTATCCTGATTTAGCAAAGGAAGGGACAGTAAAGCTTTGCCCCCTAATTCTACCATACTGGCCAGAGCAACCTTTTCATTCAAAGTTACATCACCTAAAGTAATCTTAACCACAGCCATTTCTCTCACCTTCACATTCCCATCGTAACTATGGACCGTCACTGTCTCGTCCAACCTTGCTACCTTTGGCACCAGTTCCTCGGGCAATACTGTGATGTCAGCTCCAGAGTCAATTACTGCTGGGATCGTCGTATTATAAACCTCAATGTTAATCACATTCTGCCCAGAAGTCATTGAGTCTGGAGTAGACACCCTGAGAGAATTCTTGGCAGAAATCTTTTCCTTCGCAGAAGTTTCTTCCTTCTGCTGGTTCCCTTTAGACGGACAATTTGGACTGGTATGGCCTTGTTGCTTGCAGCTAAAGCAAGTTATAGTTTTGTAGTCCCTTTGATCTCTCCACGACGAGTTATAAAAGCAATCTGATGTCCTGTGTCCAATCCTTCCGCACGTTGAGCACGACGGGCGAAAACCAGGAGTACCCATCTTCCTCTGTGTGTCCAAATCACTCTTGCGAGCAAAGTATTTCGCAACGTTTCTTGTAGTTTCAACAACAGCCCCGTACGTCTCATAGCATCCAAGTACGGCATCACGAAGATCCTCCACAGTTACAACAGAGTTTGAACTAATTGCTGCCAAACACTTCTCATTTACAATATTAGACAGATATCCTTTTAGTAAAATGAAGCGAAGTGTTTTCAAGGTCATGTCGTCAGTGGCAATTCTGTTGACCATACTCTGTGCATTGTTGAAAAGATCTAATCCACTCATAGCAGCAACCGCCTCAGAATCAGGTCTGAGCAAAGACTTCATAGCTGCAGATACAGTGCATCCTGCTGCATTCAAAAGTTGAGATTTGGCTTTCTCGAAAGGTACATCATTGGTAAGTTTCAAATTTTGGAATGTCACAGCCAAGGGTCCTTCTAGGATTTCTTGAAGTCTGCAAGTTCGTTTTGTCTTGGGGCATTTATACTCCTCCAAAATATCTGAAAAATTTTGTAACTGGGCTGGCAATAATTGTTTATCTTTTATTTTTGGAAAATTTCGGATTGCTTGATTTAGGGCAAATTTGGTGTCCTTCTCCTGTACTCGCTGTTTTTCCCAGGCCAAGTCTTCCATTCTCTCCATTTGCCTTTTGTCTTCTCTTCTTGTAGCCTCAGCAGTTGTTTGCCTGATAAGTTGACTATTTTGATCCAATATACGCATCATCATCTCCATCATTGATGGTTCTTTACTTGACCATAGGGGTGGTTCAACAGGTTCGGCCCGTGTAGCTTGCTCTCGAGGTTTTACACTTACGTCTCGTACCCGGTGTTCAGTTCGGTTTTCCCCACATTTGATCAGTTCAGTTTCATCTCGGGGTACTGCTCTTTCCTCCCGTGCCAGACATTCGTTTCTTTCATCTCGATCAGCCATACTCAGTGCCAGTAAAGTAGATTCGCTCGATACAGATGCACTCTCCATGTCATCAAGATTGGATATAGTCGTGTCATCCGGCATAGATGTCGATCTTTTCCCGAGACCCAACATCAAATCGTCGTCCGATGACGTACGTGCTCGAGTTAGCATTCCATGATCGCCTCCGTATTGCAACTGGTCCCCCTTTTTCTTTTTAGCCCTCTCCATTAGCCCCGGGTCAGTTGCTTGGTCCAGCTCTAGAGAAAGCCTGTACAAAAATAAGAATAATAGAATTAAAATTTACACTGTTAAATGTGACACAAATGATACAAGTAACAACCACACAAATGTTTAAATCGTTGACAGACAGTTCTTCCAGTCCCAGTTGCTGTCCTCTCTCATTCTGCACAAACCAGGTTTTGTCAGTCTGTGGTATATTCCTTCGATTGGCGTGATGTCCTTCACCACCGCTGCTACCAGGTTGTGGGGGGTAGGTTCGTCGCTGCCACCAGGAGAAAGAGGTGATGGTCAATAAGTAGGTTATTAGGAAGATAGAGATTATTCGCCCCAGAGAGTCCCCAGAGTGGTCGACCCAGAGTCGGTCCTTAGAGTTGACAATCGAGCTTATAGATTCAACTAATCTCACTAAATCTTACTGACTCACAAAACTCAATGTCAAACCCCACTGGTGCTGGCCTGAGGTATATATAACCAGCCACCATGTGGGGGTGACATATGAATAAAGGTGGTGAATAGGTTTGCATGCTATTAATGTGAATGGGTGTCAGGTAACTGGTTCTCATGTTCTGGACAACTTCCTGAATGGGCGTTCCCACAATATATATATTTACGTTTTTCCCAGCTAGATATCTTCATAATGTTATTGTAAGGTATGTGACAGTAAATAACTCTTTCATGGTGTTTGCCAAGCTAATTACCCTAGTACAGGGCCGTAGGAAGCAAATTTGAACCTGTACGGCCAAATAAACCACACCCACCAGTATTAACCACACCCACCAGTATTAACCACACCCATTTAGGACACACCCTAATTATTTTTTTCGCAACTGCTCCTAAGTATTATTTAAAAATTAAACTAGACATCCCCTGTGTTGTATGTCAGTTCTGTTTTCATGTATTTACTCGTGTACTATCATCTATATTCTATAGAATTTATGATCCTGGAGGAGACAGAAATGAAGAATAGACATAATTAAAGTAGTTCAATGAAAAAATACTTAAAATTGTCCAAATATGCTATTTCTGTGTTCACTACCAGCAACAAAATCATTAAGACATGATTTGAGATCAATTTCATCTGTACTGTCTTTATGTACATGAAGAATCATCAAACTGTTGAGTCGTTGTTGACTCATTGTTGACCGCAAGTATGTCTTTATTCTACGTAATCCTGAAGCACTTCTTTCACTCACTGCATTCGTAGCTGGGCTAACAAGAATAATTTTTACTAGAGTACACACTTCAGACATTATACTTCGTTGTGCAGGAGTGAGCGATTTAAGATAATCAATAATGCCTTGCAGACAATATCTGGTAAACTACCCAACGAAGTAGAGCCATGCTCTAAAAAAGACGGTACTATTAATGCGCATGCGCACGTTTCATTAGCCACACCCACCCAAGAGAAAAACCTAAACGGCCATGGCCGTCGTGGCCGTTGCGGTTCCTACGGCCCTGTAGTAGCTATAGCTACTTGCCTAGCTTACCAATTTTCCTGGCTTTTACAGCTATCTTCCTCTAGTGTAGGCTGTTAAAACAGCTGCTAAAACATAAGCTGTGGTTGTGGGGAGCCTCTACAGCAATACCGAGATACCATTCCCAGTACAAACTACTGTAATGAAGATATATAGCTTGAATATACCACTTATTATACTGTTTTTACTCCCTCTGGCTCATGAAAATAAATAAACCTGCTCTTGAAAAATATTTTGCCAAATCACACTCCTCTGACTCACGTAATAAGTACTATGCATATATTCTATGTGTCTCAATAAAAAAAAAATAGCTAATACACTAGAAGAGCTTTGGCTGTTTTGGAAATTTGATTCAGTGATTATGTGTTTAACTCAATCAATCCCTTTTCCAATAGATACTACTCTAAACAAGGCATTATACAGTAATGCTAAGTGCTACATAAAAAGTATAAATATTAAACCTACTGGGGAGGGGGGGGGGTGATCACTCCTAAATACAGACCTGAATATGCACCCTATTTATTCGGCTGCAGAGATTGACAAAAGAACTGTGACCTCACCTCACTATCTTACCACGTTGATAAAATATAAACTAACTTTCAATCTTTTTCATAAGAATGCAACAACAACACAAAACAGTCAAGGCAGTTAAAGGAAAAAAAAAACATTCCCCTAAAGTGAAGGTAGTATCATGCATACATGGACTTTATGTTCTGTGACATAATAATATTTAATTGTATTTAAGGATTTATTACTAAAGAATAACTAAGAATAACTTAGTAATTGTTTATAGATATGTGTTTGTCTTATAATTAGATAATCATTTTTGAGGAGCCCTAGCCTATTGCTTATTCATTCTTTTAAATAATAGCTCACGATTTCAATTGAACTTTTGAACATCAAAGGAAACAAAAATTCCAGTTTTGCTAGGATGGTCCATTAGAGTATCCTTCTCAGTCTAATGAACTTTAATAAATTCTATTGTTTGTCCCTGGTGGGAATATTAGTTTTGATGGGCACAAATATATATTTTTGATTATTTTTTCTTTACTTCATTGGTATAACTGTAATATTTTGACTCAGCTTAGTACATGGTAATGCCCAAACCTATCTTCACATATGCAGTATAATCATTATCATGCAGCACGATTCCCAGACCTTGCAACTTTTGAATTGAGGCAATATTGTGACATTAGCTACACACCCACCATAAGATATTTAGTCTAGCATCATTATGTGAAGGAATTTTAATTATTCAAGGTGCATCCTGGGTGAAATTTAATCTCATATTTGGCCCAATAGCTTTCTCATTGGAAAATGTATTCTAAGTTATCAGTGAAGTCAAGAGCATCAGCAAGGATCTGAACATTTATTCAGTAGTTAATTCCAGAAATTGGGGGATTTGAAGTATTTGTTGAACACCATGGTTGCAGAGTGTTGAAGGTGTATCATGGCCATGGCAAGATAGCTAATCTCTGTCAATACAGTCAGAGAAATAAATGAATCATGTGAGAGAATCAAAAGTGATGTATGAATGATACAATCATTATGATGAGGATGTCAGAGAGTTAGGTTCTACTATTTCAAGACAACATAGCATAGGTTAGTGCAATAGGTTTAATTTGACAATAGTCAGTATTGCAGCTGCAGAGAGAGAGAGTTAGGCTCTACTACTGAAAGATAATGTAGAATATTATGTTAGTGCAATAGTTTTAATTAGACAATAGTCTGTACTGCAGGTATTGCTGGCATCTTGACAGTCATCAATAGCTATTACTCTCTGTCTCTGAAATGCTGGATGTATAAGAGAATATTACACAGCAAGACAATTATTTATTTTTTAGGACTGCTGTTTCATATGATTAGCCTTGAGTGTATGTAGCTCCAGGAAGAATTCCTTTAGCAAAGCTGGGCATAGTAGCTTTTTCTGGTTTTATAAAGCAAGTCTGCTTTGCATTTTTCTCCTTATCTTAATTGTCACATGGCTTCTAGGAGGTTGTAAGTCTTTTTCAATTTACTGATCATTACATTCTATCTTCTTTGTCATTTCTGGCTTTCTTATATATTAAACCTCTTTAAAGGACTAGATTTTCAACCCCAAGCTTCACACTAACAATAATTTTGAATTTTTATTTACAAATACCATAGCCAGGCAAGTGTATTTTCATATACAAATTCAATTTTACTTGATTCTACTTCAGCAACTCGTGATCTTCATCAAATTATTTACCAAGAGTTGCGCTCCAATTTAACGTTCACTTGGACTTTGGAGTCGCCAAAATGCTACATAGGTCTAGCGGGACAAGAGATGGTCCGGCGTAGCCAGACCCTTTTCCAAGCAGAGAAAGGGTCAGGGGATTATCAGCACTTTGGCTGTTCCAGCCTCACGATTTTGGGGGGTGGTTAGTTAAGAGATCCCGCCTTCCGAGAGACATTCTCGAGAACATTCGTGGAGCACGATTGTTCTCAGACACTTTCTCTGCAGCGGTACGGAAAAGGGTCTGGCTACGCCCGACTTTAGAGTATAACAACTAGCTAGTTTACAAATTGGGGCATAAATAGTATATCATAATATATAGAATAAGGAAGAAGGGAACTTAACCTGTTTCTACCTACCACAACTTGGCCAAAAATTATAAAACTTCAGCCTCAAATTGATTTCACGGCGTCACTGAAATTCGAGCTAATTCGATTTATTTAAAGGAAAAGGGTCTAAATAAAGCAGATGAACAACCTGTATTTTATGTTAATGTTGATCAGTATCCCATCATCACTGAGTAAGGATTGGAGTAACATTGTAGTTTATATGACAAAAGTAGTTCGTGACTCAACGATTGACATTTTAGAAGGGGACTCTGTAACAGTGCACTGTGGAAGTCTGTCACCAGTAACTTGGACGTTTTCCTCCCGTAATCTTCCCCTTCCAGGTGAATATATTATTCAAGGTAACAGCATTACACTAACCAATTTAACTGAAGTACACTATGGATTCTATAACTGTTACGGTACTTACCTGAGTGATACTTTTGAGACAAAGCAATTTAAAAATCATGTTCTAATAAATGTAAGGGAGCAAGTATACTATGGTGAGGTGTTGCCTAATCATGTGGAGGTTCAAGAAGGTAGCACAGTGACTCTTACATGTGGGAGTATCAAGCCAGTGCAATGGAAAACAATGAAGGTTCCAAATGACCACATGATCAAAGAAGATTACAAACTAACTTTAACAAAATTAAAGAAAGAACACAGTGGACCTTATGTATGCAGAGGTGTAAATGATTTCAATAGAGTATTTCATTCCAAATCTCTCATTATAGTGGATCCTAATATTCAATTCCTTTCAGAATTGCCTCCAATTTTTTTCTAGTCACCATTACTATATGCAATTATTATAAAGATGCCAACATTCTTTCATATTATTTTCAATTAGCTATTACTTGAATTTAAGTATTTCATTTTCAATTGGCTTTGTGGGGGAAGGGAGAACGACGCATCTCAACATTTAGCACCAAATGTAGGGGAAACGTTCCTTCCTCTTTGTAGGTCAATGCCACCAGAGTTCATAGCGCAGAAAGGCTCCCCGCAGGTAAGAATATCTCAACTAAGTTAATATTTAATTAAGATACGCACTGGTCCAGGGACCTGAAAAATGAAACATAAAAGGAACTGAACAAAAAAATGACTTAACCGACGTATATATAACAATAATGCTCTGGCCATTTGAGCGGGCTCAGAGCACACAACGTCAGACCTGCCATGTGTACACAGATGACTCAAAACCAATAAGTTATAAAAATAACACGCATCTAGTTCACATGCGCACACATACAGATACACAATGTTCTAGTGTCTTCTCTATCATCGCTCTTCTCTCTTCACGTCTTGTTTCTCCTCTACTCCTCTCTTCTCATTCGTGGAGGCCGGCCCCACATCTCCCCCGCCTAAGATCGTGACCTCCGGAACGATCTGATCACAAACTCCGGACTCCACTGACAGATCTTCATGCCAGTCCTGGCGACTAAGACCATCAGCATTTTCATTGGCCTTTCCCGGGCGATAGTGAATGTCTAAGTCCCAACTCTGTAACTTGAGGGAGTATCTTCTCAACCGTCTATTGAGATTCTTGCTTGTCAACAGGGCCGTACAAGGTCTATGGTCCGTGCATGTAGACCGTCACTGCCGCTTCGTAGATAAAAAATAAAATGTCTCACCCTCAATGTTGATACAAAATCCTAGCAACATGATGGAGAAGGTATACATATTTTAGTAAACAAGAGCAGTAAAAAAAAGACAATCAGTGCAGTATATGACATGGTTTATTTATTAATGAGATCATCAGCAAAAGTACCAGAGAGTGAACATTCATTACCTCCCACTCATATAGATGAAACAACAAATACAGTAGGTGTTTGTTAGAAAATTTAGAAATAAGTGTGTTCTTACTGCTGTTTCAAATAATCTATTATACAATAGGTGTGGTCTGGGTGTACTTTGGGTGTGGCCACCAAGTAACTTCCCTTCCTATGCCCCTGATTTGCTATAGTTTATTATCATATACTTCTACATTCCAGCTGACTGGAATGTACGCAAATTCTTAGCCTCATCACAAAAAAAAAGGAAATAATCTGTAGTAAGCAACTACAGGCCTATTTCTCTTCAAGTATTATTCACTCAAATTAATAGTCTACTCTTCGATAGTGGATTATATATGTCCAAGATTTTCAAAGACACCAATTTTGGTTTTATCAAAATTAGATCAACTCTTCATCTTATGAAGATATATCTGATTTTCACCCCTAACAGTATCTCACTCTCTTTGCTCAATAATAATAATAATAATAATAATAATAATAATAATAATAACAATAACAATTACAATAACAATAACAGTAACAAAAACAATAACAATAACAATGACAATAATAATAATAATAATAATAATAATAATAATAATAATAATAATAATAATAATTAATAATAATAATAATAATAATAAATCTGGAACAATTTCCAGACAGGACGCTGCACTCCCTATAACCATGTCACATCCCCAAACCATGTAAACTCCCTGTTCTTACAGGACAAGGACAAAATCAGATTGTATGGGAGAACCTAGAATCTGGTTATATTTCACGTTGAACTGTACATCTTGTTCCTGATGTTTATGAAAGTGTAAATATTAGCGTAGGTAATATCACATAGTGAGATGTCCCAAATGAGAAAACTAGTAAACACTTTAAATGCCACAACATTATGTAATAGGATTGAAACTTATGATTATCAGGGCAGCATCTAGCAATAATTTCCATGGGCAGAGAGGGGTGGTTGGGTGGGGTGAATGTTAAATGTCAGTTGTGTGTAGCATAGGCAAACCTTTATGACATACATATTGTAAGTGCCTATTATGAGTATAATGTATATTAATGTTTACATAATTATTATATAATGTATATAATATATATAATAATTTTTTTTCCCAGCTAGATATCTTCATAAAGTTTTTGTAAGGTATGTGACAGTAAATAACTCTTTCATGGTGTTCGCTAAGCTAATTACCCTAGTAGCTATAGCTACTTGCCTAGCTTACCAATTTTCCTGGTTTTTACAGCTATCTTCCTCTGGTCTAGCCTGCCCAATCTTGTTACAACAGCTGCTAAAACATAAGCTGTGGGTGTGGGGAGCCTCTACAGCAATACCGAGATACCATTCCCAGTACAAACTACTGCAATGAAGATATATAGCTAGAATAAACCACTTGTTATACTGTTTTTACTCCCTCCGGCTCATGAAAATAAATAAACCTGCTCTTGAAATATTTTGCCAAATCACACTCCTCTGACTCACGTAATAAGTACAATGCATATATGTGTCTCAATAAAAAATAAATAGCTAATACACTAGAAGAGCTTTGGCTGTTTTGGAAATTTGATTCAGTGATTATGCGTTTAACTCAATCAATCCCTTTTCCAATAGATACTACTCTAAATAAGGCATTATACAGTAATGCTAAGTGCTACATAAAAAGTATAAATATTAAACCTACTGGGGAGAAGGGGGGGGGGGTGATCACTCCTAATTACAGACCTGAATATGCACCCTATTTATTTGGCTGCAGAGATCGACAATAGAACTGTGACCTCACCTCACTGTCTTACCATATCTTCACATATGCAGTATAATCATTATCATGCAGCACGATTCCCAGACCTTGCAACTTTTGAATTGAGGCAATATTGTGACATTAGCTACACACCCACCATAAGATATTTAGTCTAGCATCATTATGTGAAGGAAATTTAATTATTCAAGGTGCATCCTGGGTGATATTTAATCTCATATGTGGCCCAATAGCTTTCTCATTGGAAAATGTATTCTAAGTTATCAGTGAAGTCAAGAGCATCAGCAAGGATCTGAACATTTATTCAGTATAATTCCAGAAATTGGGAGATTTGAAGTATTTGTTGAACACCATGGTTGCAGAGTGTTGAAGAAGGTGTATCTTGGCCATGGCAAGATAGCTAATCTCTGTCAATACAGTCAGAGAAATAAATGAATTATGTGAGAGAATCAAAAGTGATGTATGAATGATACAATCATTATGATGAGGATGTCAGAGAGTTAGGTTCTACTATTTCAAGACAACATAGTATAGGTTAGTGCAATAGGTTTAATTTGACAATAGTCAGTATTGCAGCTGCAGAGAGAGAGAGTTAGGCTCTACTACTGAAAGATAATGTAGAATATTATGTTAGTGCAATAGTTTTAATTAGACAATAGTCTGTACTGCAGGTATTGCTGGCATCTTGACAGTCATCAATAGCTATTACTCTCTGTCTCTGAAATGCTGGATGTATAAGAGAATATTACACAGCAAGACAATTCTTTATTTTTTAGGACTGCTGTTTCATATGATTAGCCTTGAGTGTATGTAGCTCCAGGAAGAATTCCTTTAGCAAAGCTGGGCAAAGTAGCTTTTTCTGGTTTTATAAAGCAAGTCTGCTTTGCATTTTTCTCCTTATCCTAATTGTCATATGGCTTCTAAGAGGTTGTAAGTCCTTTTCAATTTACTGGTCATTACATTCTATCTTCTTTGTCATTTCTGGCTTTCATATAATATATTTAACCTGTTGAAAGGAGTAGAATTTCAAAGCTTCACACTAACAATAATTTTGAATTTTTATTTACCAATACCATAGCCAGGCAAGTGTATTTTCATATACAAATAAATTTAAATTCAATTTTACTTGATTCTACTTCAGCAACTCGTGATCTTCATCAAATAATTTACCAAGAGAAACTTGCGCTCCAATTTAACGTTCACTTGGACTATGGAGTCGCCAAAATGCTACATAGGTCTAGCGGGACAAGAGCGTAGCCAGACCCTTTTCCACGCTGAGAAAGGGTCAGGGAATAATCAGCACTTTGGCTGTTCCAGCCTCACGATTTTGGGGGGTGGTTAGTTAGAGATCCCGCCTTCCAAGAGACATTCTCGAGAACATTCGTGGACCAGATTGTTCTCAGACACTTTCTCTGCGTAGCGGTACGGTAAAGGGTCCGGCTACGACCGACTTTAGAGAAAACTGGTTTACAAATTGGGACATAAATATTATATCATATATAAAATAAGGAAGAAGGGAACTTAACCTGTTTCTACCTACCACAACTTGGCCAAAAATTATAAAACTTCAGCCTCAAATTGATTTCACGGCGTCACTGAAAATCGAGCTAACTCGATATATTTTAAGAAAAAGGGTCTAAATAAAGCAGATGAACAACCTGTATTTTATGTTATTGTTGATCAGTATCCCATCATCACTGAGTAAGGATTGGAGTAACATTGTAGTTTATATGACAAAAGTAGTTCCTGATCAACGATTGACGTTTTAGAAGGGGACTCTGTAACAGTGCACTGTGGAAGTCTGTCACCAGTAACTTGGACGTTTTCCTCCCGTAATCTTCCCCTTCCCGGTGAATATATTATGAAGGCAACAGCATTACACTAACCAATTTAACTGAAGTACACTATGGATTCTATAACTGTTATGATACTTACTTACCTGACTGATACGTTTGAGACAAAGCAATTTAAAAATTTTATTTTTATAGATGTAAAGGAGCAAGTATTCTATGGTGAGGTGTTGCCTAGTCGTGTGGAGGTTCAAGAAGGTAGCACAGTGACTCTTACATGTGGGAGTATCAAGCCAGTGCAATGGAAAATAATGAAGGTTCCAAATGACCACATGATCAAGGAAGATTACAAGCTAACTTTAACAAAATTAAAGAAAGAACACAGTGGACCTTATGTATGCAGAGGTGTAAATCATTTAAATAGAGTATTACATTCCAAAACTCTCATTATAGTGGATCCTAATATTCAATTCCTTTCAGAATTGCCTCCAATTTTTTTCTAGTCACCATTACTGTATGCAATTATTATATAGATGCCAACATTCTTTCATATTATTTTCAATTAGCTATTACATACTGGAATTTAAGTATTCCATTTTCAATTAGCTATTTGTGGGGGGAGGGAGAACGACACGTCTCAACACGTCAGCACCAAATGTAGGGGAAACGTTCCTTCCTCTTTGTGGGTCACTGCCACCAGAGTTCGTAGTGCAGAAAGGCTCCCCGCAGGTAAGAATATCTCAACTAAGTTAATATTTAATTAAGATACGCATTGGTCCAGGAACTGAACAAAAAATGACTCAACCAATGTATATATAACTATAACGCTCAGGCCACTTGAGCGGGCTCAGAGCACACAACGTCAGACATGCTCATGTGTACACAGATGACACAAAACCAATAAGTTCTAAAATAACACGCATCTAGTTCACATGCACGCACACGCACAGATATACAATGTTCTAGTGTCTTTCTTCTCTATCTTCGCTCATCTCTCTTCACGTCTTGTTTCTCCTCTACTCCTCTCTTCTCATTCGTGGAGGCCGGCCCCACATCTCCCCCGCCTAAGATCATGACCTCCGGAGCGATCTGATCACAAACTCCGGACTCCACTGACAGATCTTCATGCCAGTCCTGGCGACTAAAATCATCAGCATTTCCATTGGCCTTTCCCGGGCGATAGCAAATGTCTAAGTCCCAACTCTGTAACTTGAGGGAGTATCTTCTCAACCGTCTATTGCGATTCTTGCTTGTCAACAGGGCAGTACAAGGTCTATGGTCCGTGTAGACCGTCACTGCCGCTCTGTAAATAAAGTACTCAAAATGGAGAACTGCTGCCACTATAATAGTCAATGGTTCCAACTCATTTACTGTCTACTGCTTTTCGGCACCCCACAGCTGTCTGCTGAAGAATGCAACAGGAAGCTCTTCCTCTCCTCTAATCACACCAGTCCTCCCCCAGAGGCATCCGTGTAAAGAACAAACAAATCACATACACAACGTACATGTAATACAACACGCTCACACAATGACTTACATAAACTTCTGAAAGCTGCATCCATCTTTGGAGAGGGTTGTCTGATGAAGACGGCAACCCTTATTATTCTTTTCCACCCAAAGGAGTTCATTTAAGTGTATTCAATAACTGGTATTATAATTACAATTGACTACACACACTCTGCTATGCACTTGCCCTTGGCCTTCTTATAAAATGTCTCGCCCTCAACGTTGCTACAAAATCCAAGCAACATGATGGAGAAGGTATACAAATGCTGACAAACGAAAATTTAATTGATGTGCTTGGTAAGGGTTGACAAGACTGAAAATACAGTACTGCAAGTGAGTGGATGATTAGTCTGCAGGTTATTCATTACATCCTTGGTAGTACTAATTTCTAGTCCTAAATCCACACAACAGATAGAACTAATGTTTAAAGAGAGCTTTATTATGTATAAAGTGAGCTATATTATAAAAAATTCAACACATTTTATGGAGAAAATAAATAGTCCTGCAATAAATTCAAAAGACACAATGATAAGTTTCGATGTGGTCAGTTTGTTCACAAAAGTTCCAATGAAGGAAGTTATTCCAATTCTCAAAATGATTTTGGAACAAGATGACAGCCTTGAAGACAGAACTGCAATAACACCAGGTGAATTGTGCAATCTGGTTGAATTATGTGTTAAATCCACATATTTTTGTTTTGAAGAGACATTTTATGAACAAAAAGAAGGAGCATCAATGGGGTCTCCTTTATCACCAATTCTAGCTAACATCTACATGGAGAGACTGGAAGAAGAAGCCATCAAAAACTTTCCTCTCAAACCATCTCTTTGGTGCAGATATGTAGACGATGTTTTTGCATTGTGGCCACATGACAATGAATCCATCCAAGACTTCAAACTCCATCTAAACAAACAAAATAAACACATCCAATTTACAACAGAAGAAGAAAATGAAAACAAAATAGCATTTCTAGATGTACAGATTGAAAGAAAAAATAACAAATTTATCACCTCAATCTTCAGAAAAAAGACTCATACAGACAAATACTTAAACTATAAATCAAACCACCATCCAAGAATTTTGTCTGGAGTTGTCAAGTGCTTAACAGATCGAGCAAAGAAATTATGCCACCCATCTGAAATTGAACAGGAGCTGAAACATTTAAAAGAAGTCTTCCTAGCAAATGGTTACCCAGAACAAACAATAAACAGCAACATCAAATCCAAAAGAAATTCAACCACAAATAATTCAACCAAAGCACAAGATGAAACCATCAAATATTTGGTAATACCATATGTCAAAGGGATTAGTGAAAAAATTGAACATGTATGCCGTTCCTTGAACATAAAAACAGTTTTTACATCAACACCAACCCTCAAGAAACATCTAATGAAGGTAAAAACACCCAGAGAAAAATCAAAAATGAAAGGAGTAGTTTATGAAATCCCATGTATGGACTGCAGTAAGGTATATATAGGGGAAACAAGACGTACACTAGACAAACGTCTAAAGGAACACCAATATGCAGTAAAAAGGCATGATGAGAAGAATGGTATAGCTGTACATGCATGGAACAGTAATCATAAAGTAAATTGGTTGGAGGCCAAAGTGAAAGAGAGAGTTGAGAACTACACCAGAAGAAGGATTACTGAAGCAGTAGTGATCCAAAGCCTGCCATCAACATCTAACTTGGACAATGGCCTGGAGTTAAATCCAACATGGCAACCAATTATAGCGTCACTATAACTAGTGCATCCTCAGGGTTTTTGCATTTTATTGAACTGGTTTTGTTTTTTGTCATTTTCAGTATTGTGTTTTTTTGTCAACTGATGAAGACCTACGGGTCGAAACGTTTTGACTATTTATAGTTATAATCTACTACGAAAGCTAATAAATAAAATAACCAGAAATTGTATTACGTAGTAATGAACCTATACAGCATCATTATAAACTAGCTTTATATTATTATTATTATATTACTAAATTCAAGTCAAAAGGATAAAAAGGATTTGTAATACATACATGAGTATATGTTGCATATGGCTAGGCTTGAAAAAAATGAAATGCTAAACTTTTCGCAATTGTTTTTTTTACCATTCCATTATTATGTAGCTATCTTCTTAAGCCAGTTGTATACTCAGTTTTACAATCATATACTTACTTCTACAATAGATCCATAGGAACCGAGACCCAGGGTCTTTCCAGTAGGTACAACTTCCTCTAAAGTAAACTGTAACAAGTGAGGATCCTTTTGGAAGTCCAGAGACATCATCGCGTATTGAATTGAACATCAGCCAACGACACAGTCCACCTCACCAACATCAACAAAAACTAAGAAAATGTCCCTTGAATTGAAGATATTTGGAGGCGTTAGCCAGCGGCTGGCCCACTACTCCGTACGTATTCGTCGTAAGCTGTAAGCTTCCGTTGTGTACCACTAGATCAGACTAGCAATTAGGTAGCTCGTAACGGTCCGCAATTATAATTCCAATAAAGTTTTACGATCACAACAAGTAACTGGAAATGGTATAGTACACATGAACGTTCAATATAGCACCCTTGAGTAACTAGCTAACTCCCTTAAGTGTTCAATAGCTTAGCTGAGTGTTTGATAATTCCATTGAGTGTTCAATAACACCCTTGGGTGTTCAGTACTAGCACCCTTCAGTAGAATCCTGTGTGTAATTTGTAGGGGACATGGAAATAAATGCAGTTGTGCTAGAATGACTCTCAAGATTTTCGATTTTATTTTAGTAAACAAGAGCAGTAAAAAAAAGGACAATCAGTGCAGTAGCTATATGACATGGTTTATTTATTAATGAGATCATCAGATAAAGTACCAGGGAGTTAACATTATTAACAGCAGTAAGAACACACTCACTTTTAAATTTTCTAACAAACACCTATTTGTTGTTTCATCTCCTGATCTAACTCTACCTGGGCTGCTCTGCAGTAAGCAGTAAAGCAGCTAGCTATGGTAAATACCATGCGGTATCAGAGCGGCAGCAGGAGAGTTATATGATAGGGCTGGTCCCATATAGGTATCCAGTTCTCACACACGAGCTGTATCCAGAATTCATTGACACTGTCCGTAAGTTGCTGGAGTTTTATGGTGTCCCTTTACCTTTGATGAAACAGCACTAATACTAATTATGTATATTTAGCAAAGTGTCACTATATTTGGTTGCCACTTGCAGAGGCAGAGCATGAAGCTCAGCTGTATAGGTGGATATGAGAGAGTAGTAGACCCTGGCATATCCGGCCTCACATAACCTGCTCCCTGCTTTATCCAGCCTATTCTATTAAACTAAAACTCAAAAATAGCAATACCCCAAGGGTGGTTAGTATGCACAGTTCGTATACCTAAAGGCAAAAAATAGTGCACACTTACCAAGTTAGTACACCTAGTAACAATATGGCAACTGGATCTAAATATGAGTATAATGTATATTTATGTTTACATAATAATATGTATATACATACATAGTCCTAAACGTGTACAATACATTATATAACATAAGTCAGTATACTTTTGAACCCCCTACTCGAGACAAAAACAGTGTCAAATATTTAATATACTTTAGTCTTATCAACCAGCACAACTTATTCTCTCACAACTTACTCGCTTACAACTTACTCTCTTACAACTTACTCTCTTACAACTTACTCTCTTTCAACTTACTCTCTTACAAATTACTCTCTTACAACTTACTCTCTTACAACTTACTCTCTTACAACTTACTCTCTTACAACTTACTCTCTTACAAATTACTCTCTTACAACTTACTCTCTTACAACTTACTCTCTTACAACTTACTCTCTTACAACTTACTCTCTTACAACTTACTCTCTCACAAATTAACTTACTCTCTTACAACTTACTCTCTTTCAACTTACTCTCTTACAAATTACTCTCTTACAACTTACTCTCTTTCAACTTACTCTCTTACAAATTACTCTCTTACAACTTACTCTCTTACAACTTACTCTCTTACAACTTACTCTCTTACAACTTACTCTCTTACAACTTACTCTCTCACAAATTAACTTACTCTCTTACAACTTACTCTCTTTCAACTTACTCTCTTACAAATTACTCTCTTACAACTTACTCTCTTACAACTTACTCTCTTACAACTTACTCTCTTACAACTTACTCTCTTACAACTTACTCTCTCACAAATTAACTTACTCTCTTACAACTTACTCTCTTACAACTTACTCTCTTACAAATTACTCTCTTACAACTTACTCTCTCACAACTTACTCTCTTACAACTTACTCTCTTACAACTTACGCATTATTATTAGTAGTAAGTAATATGTTAAATGTGTAGGCTTTACTAGTTTACCTTACGATCTCGCCTGTTTCCTTGGTCAACCACTTTCCTATTTTCTTAGTCACATCAAATCACCACCACCACCACCAGCACCACACACACACACACAGAGAAAGTCGGTAATGCAACAAAGTCTAAAGGGTTGACGACCGACAGGTCAAAAGTCAACCGGACTTTACGCAGTGAATGTAAAAAAAATATAGTTACTCATAGAGAGTGAATTATTATGTTGTCACTGATACTTCCTCAAACCATACAACAAATATTAAGAAAATCCTATTCCAGTTGTGTGGCCGTTATTTACTAGCATTCCATAATTATAGTATTAAATATTATCATATAATAATAATAATTATTGTTGTTATTGCCATTGCCATAATAATAATAATAACACCAATAAGAATAATAACGACAATATAAATAATGACAATAATTGGTATTAATAAATAGTGATGTACTTCAGCACATGTGGCTAACGAGCTGATCTGACTGAAATTTAAATTGAATACTAGTTCTAATAATTTTTGTTAAATATTTTTGTTTAGTTTATTACTGTTCTTTAGTAACACACAACACTTTTATACATACTTGATCACTGGATATAACAGCACAAGGCCTGCATTGTATTCTCTTCGTGACTTGACCATTGGACAAAGGATTTTCAATGGGTAAGAAATCAAATTTCCAAGGATGATACTAGTATGGATCGATAAACTAACGGTTTTAGTTTAAGCTAGTTACCTTTCCGAAGTACTCTCCATTCAAAATGCTCTATTGTACCAGGGCTCTAGTAGATATAGCATTACGCTGTATTCTCTCAATGACTTGACTATTGGACATTGGATTTTCAAGTAAGAATAAATCTGTTATGTAAGGCATATAGCTATGATGAACAGTGCATTGACAAAGTTAACTTTTAGCTGCGAATGTCTTTCCCATTCTGTCTCCATAGCTCTTATCATTATATTATATTTTCCTAGAATTATTTCGAAGTCTTTTTTCCACAATTTCTTGCACCTGCACTAATGTTTACATTTTTAAGTAGCCTCCGGGATGGACACACATTGACATCTTTGAACTTTGTCATGTATATTATAGTACATATTACATGAGTCAGAGTGTGATATGGCAAAATATTTCATGAGCAGGCTATTCATTTTCACGAGCCAGAGGCGAGTGAAAATAAAGCCTGAGAGTGAAATATCTTGCCATATCACTCTGACAAGTGTAATAAATGGTTTATTCCACACTAGATATCTTCACTACTGTAGTTAGTACTAGAGGAAGGGTAACTCACAGCTAAAGTTGGTTGTAGGGGCTACCCACACCACCAGCCTGACATTTTACAAGCTGCTCTAACCCTGTTGAGCAGGGTACACGAAAGGATGATAGCTGTAAAAACCAGAAAATTGAAAAATTAGGCAGATTGCTATACAAGGGTAATGAGCTTGCTCAGTACAGGTGAAATAACAGCCTGAGATAACGTGAGTTATTTCACGGGTCATGTACCTCAAGATATCATTGTGAAGATATCTAGGGTGGAATAAATAAATATAACGAAACAACATGGTTGAACAGGCTACTAAAGACTGCACTATGCAAGGATTGGAAGCAAACAAGACTCGGGCAATGATAATGAAATCTGCCAAAGTACTCGGTGTCATTGATCCTGTATTGGCAAATTTTGATTCAGAAAATCAAGTTACAGACATTTCAGGGGGCCATCGAGCTAAATAAAACACGAGAGACATGGAACTTATGTTATAAAATGTATTTGAAGAAACTCTTGGGCGCATGCACAGGAGCTTCAAAAATCCGAGAGATCCTTTACATCATAAGATCATTGAAGAAATAAAAGATTTTATCAAGGCACATTAAAAAGTAACAATAGTTCAATTTATTTTTTATATTTATTTGGTGTACACATTAAACTAATGTATTGACCCTGGATGATGAGATTTCCATCTGTTCGACCGTCATGGGAAAGACCATGTGAAGGCAAATACAACGTACAGAATTCCCTTCCCTCCATCTTTCATGGAATAGATCCTCCAGAGTCTAGCAGCTATGATGTTGAGATTCATCACTCATGTTTACCACCTGATGATAGGCTGCAAGACTCAATGAATGCAATTGGTGCTACGGAAAATGAAGCAACTTTACCTGCCGTGGTTTCTTCCAGTTCTGTGGTTCAAGAAGATGAAAGTGCTAATGCAAATGTTCCTGCTGTGTTGCCAACTTCAAAAGAGCATGCAAAATATCCACCAATTCAAGTTATCAACTCATATTCAACTGCAACATCTCTGTCACCAATTTTCAATGAGCAGGAAGGGATAGATAGCAACTATCCTTCACCAGCTGCTGATTTATTTCATCACATACACTATATCAGGAAAACCATGACTCTTTAGAATCAGTTTCACAAACAACTCTGGCAACCAAATCAGTTTCATCAAGTCTAGTGCAGAGTAATAGCTTCTCCCTTGACCAAACTGGAAGAGCATCTTCACTAACTACAGAATCACTGTCCTCAGCTTCCATGCTGCAGGTTAGACCTCCTACTGATGTGGACAGCCATGGCCTTCTACTTGCTGATTCAGCTTCTTTAAATCCAGCAAAGCAGGAGAATGCTAGTTCTTCTCAATCTGCTGCCAACACAGCTCAGCAAGTAACATCAGTACCACCACCATTAGAGCAGGACTATCATCATCCTGACCAAGATCATAGCATGAATCTTCCTGCTCCTCAGTCTTGTTTGTCTGCTGCTTCAAATTCATCAGAGCAGGATGAATGTAATATTAACTCAGCGGCAAACAAATCTCTAGAATTGTTGGCTTCATCCTATTCTATGGATCGTGTCAATCATCCCATTAACTCAGCTAGCAATACAGCTGTGCCAGCTATTCATAGTGAAGACTCTACTACTGCGACAAACAAACGCAAAAGAAGCGTCACTTGGTATCAATACTTCAAAATGTTGTGCACCAGAGACTTTTCACACGACTGAGAAGGAAAGTTCAATGGGCCCTAGAAATTAATTTAAACTCTATGGTTTTTTAATAAGGACGAAAATATGAAAATTAAACATATAAATGCCTAATCAATTTTGGTTCATTTATTACAGCAATTAAATTTAACACCAATTTAGGAGCAAAAAAAAAAGTTCCATTACTTTCTTCAGTTTCAAGCTGCAGTAAATACTATATCAGGATTCTGTTGCCAGGTGCATAAACAGACTGGAGTAACAAGTGGGGGGAGGAAGGCAGTAGTGCCAATGGGAGGGAGTTAATTTCCCATGCTAATACTACATTGGATGCTTTACACTTATAAGTTATTTTAGCAGATCTGAAGAACAAAGTTGTATGTGAATACTTATAGTATCTTTGACTTAGTAAGATGTGATCTTAGTGTCTTACCCGACTTAAATGCTGTTTTGAGTAAGACTCTAAGATTACATCTTACTAAAGTCAAAGATACTATATCTATTACCACATAGTCATCCACAGTATACCCTGCAGTTGTGGTAGAGTATACATAGGTGAAACAACAAGAATGATTGAGCAGAGAGTAAAAGAACACCAGGATGCTTGTAAGAGAGGTGATGAGAAGGTTTCAGTCATTGCTGAACATGCTTGGCAGCAGCATCACCTCATTAATGGGAAGAGGTATGAGTTTATAGACAGAGCCAGTAAGAATCGTGAGTTGAAGATCAAGGAAGCTCTACACATATGGATAACACCTGACAACAACAAGTTTAACAGAGACATAGGTTTAGAGCTTCCAGGATGCTGGCTGTCCATTTTGCGTGCAAATCACCCTCCAGGATTATAATAAACAGTAAACGTGCCTTCCAGAAATCTTACTGTTTACTTTGTGTTATTATATCACCACGGAGAGTTCGACCTCAGGTGACCCCTGAAGAGTACTTCGGCAAGAAGTTGAAACGTCAGGTTAAGTTATAATTAACATTATATTGGCTGTTAAAAAGAAAAAAATTCCTATAATAATCATAATCATAATCATAATCATTATAATAGTAATAATAATAATAAAATACTGATATTTTCTAAATATCAGTACTTACTTTTGTTGGTCTGGTAGCTATGAAGACTGGTAATAGAATCTACAATAAGCTCCATGATATTATATTTGGGAATCAATTCTATTTCATTTGACCAGAGAAGACTGTCTCCAATAGCATAAAGATCTGTGTCCAACCAAACTATTTGCAAAAACTTTAGCTTTGTACCTGTTCCTGGTAGAACTGGAAAGTAAGCTAGCAAACTCAGAATACTTGGAAAAATCATGCAAATGCTGTAAATCTAACTTGAGTTTTACACGGTACTACTTTGCCCTCCAGAGCAACCGTTGCTAGGTAAGCCCAAGCATTAATTGATCACACGCAAGACCTTGGACACGAAGATCTCGCCGCACCGGGGCGATTAGTTAACGACCTAAGCCTACTATGACGTAAGAGTGGGCTCCACTTCCCATATGTGTGACCCTTCCGTTTTGGGCGTGGCACGATCGTAGTGTTTGCGTGAACAACAACAATGGCTAGGAGACCAGGCTGGTCTAGAACTTTTAGAAGAGATTCTAAGTTACAACAGTATTTCTTAGACCAGGTGGTACCTACTGGGAAGACCCTTGGAACAGGTTCATTTGGCTCAGTGTTAGAAGTGAGTGTTCCAACTCAACAGCTAGAAGAAAGTTTGGAATAGTTAGATCTCAGTATAATGTTCTGAAATTTATGCATCATTGGTACACCAAGTTCTCAATAGTAGTTTTAATCATTGTAGTATATACACACTATCTAATAATCCTCATTATAATACCGAACCTGAGCCTTGTTTAATTTATTTAACTGATATATGATGGTATTTCAGGTAAAATATAGCAAGGTTTTGTGTGCTGCCAAGCGTATGCACGAACTATTACTGGATCCTGGGAATGAAGGAGTTCGAGAGATTGTAGACAGATATCGACGAGAATGTCAACTCATGGCAGGTCTCCGACATCCTAACTTAACACAGTTCCTTGGTCTGTGTTTCCTTGAGGGATCAGACCTACCTCTACTGGTGATGGAGAGACTAGAAATGAGTGTGGACGACCTTCTGGAGTGTTCCCCGAATATTCCACTTGCCGTCAAGATTTCCATTCTTACAGACACAGGCAGCGGTTTAGTTTACTTGCATAGTCGAGGACCTCCCATAGTTCATAGAGACCTGACTGCGAGGAACATCCTCCTCACATCGTCTCTGACAGCTAAGATCACTGACATGGGAAACTCTCGCATGGTAACTTTAAAACCAACTGAACTAGCCCAAACGCTCTCAAAGAATCCGGGGACCACTGTTTACATGCCACCAGAGGCTCTCAGCGAGAGCCACAGATATGGCCCATCTCTAGATGTGTTCTCATTCGGACATCTTGCCCTATATGTACTGACACAGGTAAACACAACTTGAATATTCAATATACTCTATTAGTGCAAAACTTTTTAAAATTCAATTAAAAATTTCTTTGATACTCTGTGTAAGTGTTTTACATTATGCTATATTAATTAAGGAGTTCACGATCTATCAAGTTATTATAGTATTTGTAATTGTACCATTATATGTGACAGTCTATGGGAAAAGGGCGCACTTCACGGATAAACTGAGATATAGGCTCCAGAAGTAAGTCATCGGAAAAATTCTTTTTTACTCCTATTTTTGTTTTTTGCAGAATTAGTCTTAGTGACCCTTACTCTAAGTCTATGCCAATTTTCAAATGTCAAAACAACTTAAAAGACCCCATGCATGCCGTGGAAAGACAAGCTACTTTTTATTCTCTCTCGTTCTCGAAGTACAATAATTGGGGAATGGGCGGAGTTTCAAACAGGCAGCTAAAAAAACGGGATAGCTTTGACACTATGGCATGCAATCTACAGCTGGCCTCTGGCTGAAAGTTTACCACTACATCGAGTAGAGTAGCCAAAGATTTCGATAAGACCGGCTGTGAGACGCTATGAAAGCTAAAAAGAACTCCACGCAATATTTTGTTAGTCGCCGTTAAAAAGCGGCTGCACGATTTAATTGCGTATGCGGAGTACGCCGTTAAGTATACGGAAACATTAATTATAGCGTAAGTGGAAATTAAATTTATGTTTTCTCGATTTTTAGTTCAATTGCTTTGCTGAATACAGCCCAGTTCAACTGCCAGTTTCTCTGCGCGTCGAATGTTCTACCCTCCAGTAGTTTAGCACTAAGTTGAGATAAATTGTAGCTTTTTAGTAGCATAAAAAACTCAATTTTTTTTGGGTTTGCGTGAAATGGATTTTTTTGTCAGAGCCTGTCACATATAGTTGGTGAACTTAGAATTAGAATAATATTGATAGTGAATATAATGTTCAGATGATGTTAATTGTACTTCACATAAGTATCAATCAACTTTAATAATTGGTTAGATTTTTCCAGGAGAACTGCTATTGGCTACTCCTTCAGATCCACACAATCCTGGCCGACTCATTGGTCGTACTGAAGTAGAGCGTCGTGAGGTGTACATGAAGAAGTTGGAGAATCTGTTATTGGAATCTCATCCTGTTCTAGTAGAGATGGTGACTAATTGCCTGCACAATACTCCTCAAACAAGACCTACTGCTGAGCAACTACTGGAGACATTAACACCAGTACAGGATGCAATGGAGGACATACATGGAGGGAATATGGGGAGGACTCTCAACATAGCCAATGTGTTACACATGAAGGAAACAAAAGAAACGAAGAGAAGAATAAAAGAACTTGAGGTAAACTTGTATATGTGAACTACAGTAATTGGTTAAACCTATCAAGTAGTTATTAACTATTTCACTGCTAAATTGTCAGGGAAATTACAAATTTTTAAATATAATTGATGTAAATATGTTTTTGAAAGCTATAACTGTTCATAAACAAATTTTCCAAATCTGATACTGAACTGTCAGTAGCTAATTCAGTGTCCAGTGTAACTACTTCATCATCATGCAAATCTTCACAACTGCTAAGTCTTCTAAAGCTGTAGTCAAATGCCAAGTTTACTACACACTGCAACTTTCCATTTGTTTCTTAATAGCTACTTTAGGTTTAGATATCTTCTGCATCTTCTGGTCTACTGCAATCACCATCTAAAATGCCAAAGTGGCCAATAATTCTGTTCTACTACTACCTGAAGAATTGACCACCAAGTTGCCATTTTGAAGTAAGCCTAAACGCCAACCCCGAATACAAACCTAAGTGTATCATTATAGCCATACGATATCAATGGAAGAAGTTCAAACTTCTCTTAATAAATATTGATCTAACTTATTGAGGCTATAGAATTCGAATGACATCACATACAAGATGAACAACGGTTTTCTGGAGGCATTTTTTCAAACCACAATACAATGCAATGATTGTATTAAAATTCTTTAATTTATTCTCTCCAAGTTAACTTTGCTGCATATATACAAGCAAACTATTTTCTTCAATGTAAAATTGCCTAATTTTTTATTGTAGTTATACAGTAGGACCTCGGTATAACGGAACTCACTAATCCGGATGACTCGGCATAACAAACGGTGCAATTTTCAAAAAATTTGCGCGTGCGCACAGCACAAACCGCACTGCTAAAGCAGCTGTTTTGCTCCCACCAACCACACTGCAAAAGCAGCTGTTTTGCTCCCACCGGTTTCCATTGTTGGCATTTTCACTAACATAATGTCTGCTTCTAAGAGAAAAATCCTAACTTTAAAGGAAAAATTGAGAGTTGTGGAGATGCGTGACAAAGGATACTCATATGCTAGAATAGCGTCAGAGTTTGGAATTGGCAAATCTACCGGTTTCGACATAGTGAAGCAAAAAGATCGGCTCACAAGTTACATTGCTGAGCAAGACACAGAGGATGGGGGTTCAAGAAAGAAAATGAGAGCTGCTGATGATGACAATCTGGATAGAGCTGTCTACCTATTGTTTACTCAGGAGAGATCAAAAGGTAATTCAATTAGTGGTCCAGTGATTATGGAGAAGGCCAGAATCCTGCATGCTTTGTTATATCCAGATATGACAGTGTGTTCCTTTAAAGCTATTCATGGGTGGCTTCACCGATTTAAGCAACGCCATGGTATCAGACAGTTAAGGCTGCAAGGTGAATCTCTATCTGCAGATACTGGTGCTGTGGAGCCTATGCGTGAGAAATTGGCCCAGTTTATTGAAGATCATGAGCTCACTTTGAACCAAGTGTTTAATTGTGATGAATCTGGCTTGTTCTGGCGTCTCTTGCCCAATAAAACCCTTGCTGGCAGGTATGAGAAGACAGCCAAAAGTTTTAAGAAACCTAAAGATAGGGTTACTATTTTAGCTACTGCTAATGCTACTGGAACTTTTAGGCTACCCTTACTTTTGATTGGCAAATCAAAGTGTCCCAGAGCACTCAAAAATGTTAATCTCAGTGCTCTACCATTAATTTACAAGAGCCAAAAGAAAGCTTGGATGGATTCAGCAATATTTAAGTCCTGGTTCTTTGAACATTTTGTTCCTTCTGTTGCTAGTTACTTGCGAGATAATGGTCTAAGTAGGAAGGCAGTTTTAATTATGGATAATGCCCCTAGCCATCCACAATCAGATTGTTTACAATCTCCAGATGGAGCTTTTACGTGTTTATTTCTACCACCTAACACCACTAGTATTTTGCAGCCAATGGACCAGGGTGTATTAGAAAATTTAAAGAGAAGGTATAAATCTGCACTGTTACAAAAATTATTGATATCTCTTGAATCTAATATTAGTGCTGAGCAGTTTGTGAAATCAATAAACATTAAAGACTGCATTTACACGTGTGCTAAAGCTTGGGAAGACATCAGGTCAGAGTCACTTTCACGTGCATGGAACAAACTTTTAATATGTTCCGCTCAAGAAAGTAATAGTCCAGGGCCTTCTACGGATAGCAATGATGATGCAGAAGCTTTAGCATCCAATGATCCAGGAGCTGTAGCATCTAATGATCCAGATGATGTTGGTGGTGCCATGTCAGCCCACGGAACTGAACTGAATTTGTCTCCTGATGAGGTTCACGAATGGTTGGATGCTGATTACAATCTAGCAGAGGAATTTACAGATGAAGAAATTGCTCATTTGTGTGATCCAGAAAGCAACATTGTTGCTGAAAGTTCAGACAGTGAATCCGAGCCAGAATCCTCTGCTTGTGATCTTGTGAGCCACAAAGAAGCCGTTGCTGCTTTTGATACTGCCATTAGATACCTTGAACAGCAGCCAGACACAAGCAGTATTCATGTAATGCTTCTTAACAAACTGAGATCTTTTGCCATGACTGAATATTCAAAAAAATTAAAACAAAGAAAAATAACTCAATATATGACTTCCCGATCTCAAAATTAATTTTCAACTGTTTCATTATCATAACTTTAACCATATTATATTACCAAATACCTTTTTTCTATGTACAGTAAATGTAATCTTTCTTTGCTTGCACATGTATATGTATAAAACTACAATTTGAAGTCAAAAATTTAATTAAACTCAATGAACCTCAGTATAACGAACATTTCACTATAACGAACACCCTGTGGTCCCAAAGTGTTCATTATACTGAGGTCGTCAAATTATTAATGATTATGCTTCACTTATAACTGCAGTGGTTATATTTTATTTTATGTATTGTTATTGTAGAATCAGTCATAATTATGATTGATTGCTTATAGCATCTTTTTTTAACTTTTATGTTATAAGCTGTTATACACATTATACTTCCTGGAGTTCAAATTTATCTCAATATTAAAAAGTGACATCTGAGCTCTATAAATACTCAATAGACAATTTTTTGGCATCCTCTGCAATTAACTGTTATTCAGTGTTATTGATTATTTTATGTGTTGTATTATTAGATTTCTGAAAATAGATTGGAAACAGAAAATAAAGAGTTGTCTGAAGAAATTACAAAGCTAGAAAGTGACAAAAAAATGCTCCAGTCTGCAAGTGCACAAGTTATAGAAGAGAAACATCAATTGGAGACAAGTGTCATGCAAGTACAGGCTGAAAACAATCAACTAAAGGCAGAAAATGTTCAGCTGAAGAGTCAACAAAAGACGGAGAACAATCAACTGAAGATTGAAGTCAATCAATTGAGGAGCCAGATAGCAGCTGAAAGAATTCAGTTAAAATCTCATCACAAAGAAGAAAAGCTTCATCTAGATTTTCTTTATCAAAGAGAGAAACAAATTCTCCAATCTGAAGTGGAGCGACTAACAAAGGAAGTGGAGCGTATCACCACAGTGTCTATTAGAAAGAAATCATTAGTAAGTACTATGCATTATTATCAACAGTGTTTTCTTATATTTACCAAAATTACTTGTCCCAAATCTAATTAATTTAATGGGTAATATGTATATATAGGTTATATCAATAGTCTATGTATTCAACTTAACTAAAAAATGATATAATAAGATTGTCAGTATTATTTGGTTACTCTTCTAAATTCTATTTTTTTTGGTGAAGTATGCTTCAAACCTCTGCTCTAATGATATAAGGCTTCTTGTCATTCCAACTATTATTTACATGTTCATTGTATTTATAAAGTGAGAACAAATAACATAATTTGTGTGTATTTTGCAGGTAAATAGCAGTCAAATAAATAAGATTCAATTTTGACAACAAAACTTTTATACACTATTCACATATATACATACATATTACCTGCTATTATAAAAGATGTAATAGTGATGTGCTTCAGCAAAAATGGCGAGTGAGCTATTCTACACAAGTAATTCGAAAAATTAAAATTAATCATTCTGACTATCTAAACAACCAGCCTCCTGGCATATAGCACTCAATGACTAAAACAAGGCTGAATTTTTTGAAATTTCGTATGGGAAACAGTTTCAATGTCGTAATTACTCATGGCAACTTCTTAGGACTTAAAATACAAATGAACATTTCTAAGGAATTGTCACACGGTTTAGAGCCTAACACTAAATAAGATTTGCTTATTAACAAAACAAATTGGGATGAATTTTAATAAAGAAAAGGCGGCCAATAACTATTATTTATTGTTAGATTCAAAATTTTCTAAGCTAAGCAATAGATGTAATACACAACACTCACACACAAACACACACACACAAACTAGGTCACTAGATATACCAACAGAAGACTTCATTTTCTCTTGGTGACTTGACAGATTGGGCAATTGATTTTCACGTAAGATCAGCTATGACAAACAGCTCATTAACCAAGTTAACATAATATCTCCACTACTAACTATAGAAAATTAACTCCAGTATAACTTTGTACAACCTAACTGCACCCTGCGGCAACATTCAGATCATAGTAGTGACAGCCTAATTCTAAGGGGTAAACCAATTAATTTCTTTGATTTATAAGGGTAAAAAATCGCTAATAGAAATACTTTGTTTAGTGGAGTTTGGGACGGGATCAATTACCAAGCGAACTCGATAATGTGAGGGTCAAAATAAAAGAAAGACCTACGTATGTCCAAGCATACATGTAAACTAGTGGTGTGCTTGTGCACAAATGGTGAGTAATCTTGCCATCTTAATACATCTTAAATTACAGTACTGATGTATACCCGAAGAAGCTTGTGATGATATAAGTGGATTATATAATATTATAGCAGTTGACCATTAATTATAGCAAATAATTACAGAATTCCTTTTTTACCAAAATTTCGTGAGTAGTATAAAATTTTGTAGCATCAAATTTAAGCCATTTTGATTATCTGAATCACCAGTAAATCTTGACAACTAGCTCTTAGATACAAAAGAAATGGCCAGAGTTGTTGTTTTTTTTATGTAATTTCTGCTTAAATCAGCTTCACCCCCGAGTAGTGGTAGCTTCCTGTATTATGTCATGTAGACTACGAGTGGCTCTTGATAACCAACAAGCGACATTTAGCAGCACAAAAAATGGCGGAGTGTTTGAAATCAAATCTGACTTTTGTGACTTGTAAAACGAGCTTTACACAAGAATCATTGAGCCTAAGTTTAAAATGCTACCGTATCAGAAGAAACTGGAGCCAAGACCATCCAATTTGACTTGATATAAAAATAAACAAGCTAGTAAAGCAAGGTACGAAAAGCTGCAAAACAAACTGTAGCTGAATAAAAGATGTAAATACATGTTCGTCTCGTAGTTTTAACTTGTAGATATTGAGGCTGGCTTGTTCGATAATAATTGGGGTCAATAAATGAGCTAATTTTTTCCACTTTTTTTCCAGCCAATGAAAATATTTGGAGATGTGTATCATAGCATTACATTAAGAAGGTTGTTAGGTATTTAGTATTGAAATTGTCAAGGACATGTAAACAGTAACCATAGCAACTCTACTGTGACCTATATTATTAATGAAGTGTGCAAGTAACATGAACAATATTCTTTATTTAAATTGATAGCAAATAAATATGAGTTATGTTATACAAATTTACTAATTTACTACAGATAATGTAATTTTTATTATTTAGACATTCCCACTAGAACTAGGCTGGAGGCGTGGTCCTAACATGCCAGTGGTTATGAGTGACTACATCCAATCAGTAGAGATAAATGATACAGTGTATGTTGGAGGAGGATATACTGGCAGAGATGAGGATGAGTACATAGTGATGGCCTACAACACAAAGTCCTACAAGTGGCACACTCTACCTCCATACAGTACCAGGTTCTTTGCTATGACTACCATCAACAACAAACTAGTTGTGGTGGGAGGAAGCAATAGAGATCGCTCTGATAGCAGTGAGCTAGGAGAGTGGCAGCCTGACAGCAACCAGTGGGCACACCCCTTCTCTCCTATGTCTACACCTCGCTGTTGGCCTTCAGCTACTTCATATAAACATTGGTTGATGGTGGCTTGTGGTTGCCATGGATTTCGTTTACATGCTGGTATTGATGTACTTGATGTATCCAACATGCGATGGTCCACTAGATTATCTACACCAACACCATGGAGGAGCATGAAGTCTACTACTATAGGAGATACCTGGTACCTCATGGGGGGAGAGTGTAAGGGTGCAGGTTGGAGTCCTGATGTCTATAATGTAACTCTGGAGGCTCTTGTTTCACACTCCTCATCACCCAGTTCCAACATATGGAACAAACTACCTTCACTCAACTGTACTCAATCCTGTCCACTCAATGTTGGAGGATCTCTGCTTGCAGTCGGTGGTGAGGACATGAAGAATAAGAAGTCAGTGTCCACCATCCAGCGCTATGTCCCTGAGACTAATTCCTGGGTCCAGGCTGGACAACTACCACATGCAGTATTAAAGTGTACCTGTATCATGACATCAGAGAAGGTCCATGTTATGGGAGGATATGATGGGAATACCATACTTAAGAAATTGTTAACTTCTACTATTTACTAATTAATATCTTTGTTTTTATGAAATTGTTTTGTTCAAGTTGCTATTACAATTTAAAGTTGTTTACATGGTTACTATTTATGTTTACAGAATTATAAAAAAGCAAATAATTATGTTGAAGTAGCAATAACAATCACTGCCTGAAAAGTGTCCATTGACAACGAAAACACAATCGTAAATGAGTGCATAATGTGTTGATAACTAGTTTGTTAACCTCTACAGCCTTGTAAATTTTTTGTTAATTCTAATTACCAAGACAGTTTACGAATTTTGTTATGGTTATTAGCTAACAGATTTTACCCTATGAAGAGAGGATAATGAATTAACAATATACAAAAAAATTGTATACATTACAAGGTGACCTATTCACCCAACAATGTACAGTTTTTACTTGGAGTTGCTTTGAACGGACTTGTTCATTTTTTACTTAGTATTGCTATACTATTATTGTGCACATGTCCAGCAACAGAGCTAACAAATTAAAACAAATAAATGCTTTGTTCAGATATTGACTAATGCAAGATCTAGGCAAACACAAAAGCGTCACGTGGTATCAAGGCTTCGAAATGTGAGCAAGAGACTTCATGCAATTATTGAAAAGGAGAGTTTAATGGGCCATTGACACTTGTCTTGAAATATTGAACTCTATTGTTTTCCAATTAGTACAAAAATATGAAAATTGAATATATTTATTATAGCAATTGAATTTAACGTCAATTTTGCACAAAAATAGTTGCATTAGTGTCTGCAGATTCTAGTATATCAGGATCCTGTTGTACATAAGCAGACTGGAGTAGGAAGTGGGTGTTGTGGGGAGGGGTAGTGGTGCCAATGGGAGGGAGCTATTCTTCCATGCTAATGCTACATTTAGATGCTTTACTTACACTTATGACAAGTGGTCTCTACAGACCTGAAAACAAGTTGTATGTGAAACTAGAATAAAAACTGTATCATAGTCATTTTAGTGCATTCTAGCCTAGAGCCATGGTACAAGTCGGTTGCACTACTCCGTGTTAGTCAGTTAGGATTTACAATATCCTAGGGCCTTTGGCCCTCGTAAAAATTCCATACTGACTTACACACTGTGGTATAACCTATATAAATACCCCCAATTTTCAACTGTATTACCCTTGATAGCGTCTTGCTTGCTTCACTTGTTTGCCAAAGATTACATAGTTTATGTTAGGTAAGCAACTGGACCGATCACACACTATGTGTGAAACTAAAAGGTTCCTGCCCTGATGTCTCCACTGCTTGATCTGGCTGGCCAGGTACCAAACTACAACTAGCTACATACTACAAATTCAGCAATTGAAATTCATAGAAGATTGATCATTTTAGCATGCTCGTGACCACAAAAATCATTCAAACTGAAATAAAGCCACAATCACGATAATGACTATCATTTTAAATGGCAAACACTATGAATATCATTTAAAACCATTATAAATTGCATTCCACGAGTACATATCAATATGATGTCATACAGCAGACCCTTTACCGATGTAGTGGTTTGATAAAGGGTCTGGCTACACCAGAATGTGAAATAAAGATATAGATAGCTATATCCCAAATTCATTAATATACAGCTTCACTCGCTTCACTGAATAAATAATAGATATACTGTGAACATAATACACATAGAAGATGATTAAAAACACACACTTGTGACATGGTCTGAATTACCATTAGGTGTGAAACTTAGCAAATGCGCACACAACAACAAACCTGAAAATTACTAATACGTGTAATTGGAAGTGGGTGGCATTAGCTAGAGAAGTTGTTACATACAGTGTACACTATGTGCTATTATGAGGAAAATGAATTTATCAGGGAACAGCTTTTCACTGTAGGAGCGATATGTGGATCCATGATGGGTCATCAGTTTCACAAATGCAATAGGGCCACTTGATTTGCTGACTCAGCATATAATCACTTTCCTTCCCCCCCCCCCCCTAGTCTACATAACCTATTGGTTCCTTGCATAACATTACACAAATGTGCTGAATTTGCTCTAGACTATCGTACAAGATTAGCACAGTAGAATGTGTTGCACATATTGGTATAGTATAATATAACAGGGCCAGCCCAGACAAACCTATAAATAACCCCTGAAGAAAGGCAGTTGAAACATTCATTCAGTATTGTTAACAATCACCTCATTCATGCATGAAGTTGTGTCTGGACACTTTAGCTAGATATATACTCTGTGATGAATGGACTGAACAGTTAGTCTGTCTAGAACTGATAGAATAGCTGAGTGTTGTGTGTCTTTCTTGATTTTTTTCGTTATTAATCTTACCGCTGTCATTGAAGTCACTTGGGTGAGGGTAGCTACAGTAGGGGTAAAAAAAAAGTTCTCATAGCGAACAGACTTTTTAGTGACTAACAGAAAAATAGTCTCTAGGATCATAAATCAACAAGCCAAGTGCCCAAGGCACTACTAGTTTACAAGCCATCAGCCTAGCTAGCTTGAGTTGAAGTAGGATTCCCAGCCTTAAGATTGTGCAAGATTCTCCCTTTACTGCACACATTGAAGAAGCCAATTGAAAGAGGAACTCGAATGCCTAGAAAAATTTGGAGTTAACAAAACACTTCTTTTCTTTCATTGAATGAGCCTCTCCAGTTGTTCCAGTACATTAAGTGTGAGATTAGCCAGAATTAGAATTACTATTAACCTTGTCCTTCATGTGTAGCAGTATTCAATGTTGTGGGCTCTTCCCTTCTCGGGCAGGCAACTTCGATGACTCGACGCTGTCTTGCTGGCGCGCACAACTGGTGAGCAACGATATATTCGCTGCCACCAGAGTAATCACTGCTAGCTCTCGTATGTAACTGTTGAACTATTTTATTACACGTGATACTGACTACAAAAATGATGAGGGCGGCTATATAGTTCATACTCCGCCCATAAATGACATGTGAACACACAAAACGACATAACTTCTATGCACAAACAACTCGTGACTAATAAACAATGATCAACACGTTCCTCTTTGCCTTCTGTCTTCCTATGTTCCTCTTTGCCTTCTGTCTTCTTATGTGGGCTGGCCCACATCTCCCCCTCCCTCACGAGCGGGTGGCTCGGACAGAAACTCCGTAGCAGTCATGACATCTGCTCAATTCATCAGCAACGCCGTTTTCTTTCCCATTCCGGTACACAATCTCAAAGTCAAACTCAGTCAATTTCAGAGCCCAATTGTACAGTCTCCTGTTTCCTTGCTTTGCAGTTGGAAGGGAAACCAGCCCTCGATGATCGGTGATGACAGTGAACTTTCTGCCATACAGGAAATATCCAAAATGACGAATGGCTTCATACACAGCCAAACCCTCGAGCTCCTGGGCACTGTATCTCTGCTGCGCTCCACGCAACTGCCGGGAAAAGAACGCGACCGGAAGAATCTCACCTCCTCTCCTCACGGATAGAACAGCTTTTACACCTGTGGAACTGGCATCACACTCAAGCACAAAATAGTCAGACACACATGGAACATACAAACACACTGAATGACACAATTCATTACATAACCCATGAAAGGCTTCCAGCATCGAGCGAGACCAACTCAACTCACCAACCAGAGACCGTGACGTATGAGGTGTCAGGATGGAAGACCATTGGTGGAAGCCCGCAATGAACTTCTGGTAGAATCCGACCAACCCCAAGAACGCTCATAGCTGCTTACGAGTCTTCGGGAGCGGGTGCTCCTTAATGGCTCTGACCCTGGCCTCCAGAACACTCACAACCCCGCCACCTATCCAGTGGCCCAAAAACTCCAACTTCCTCTTGCCAAAACAACATTTCACCGCTTTACAAGTAAGCCCTGCATCTCTGAACACACTAAACAACAACCTTAAATGACCAAGATGTAACTCCCAATTCAGCGAGACCACCAAGATGTCATCAATATAGACACTGGCGAACTCCATGCAATCTACTAAGACTTCGTCCATCAGACGCTGAAACACAGACGGCGCTTTCGTAAGGCCAAATGGCATTCTTCGAAACCTAAACTTGCCAAAAGGACAAACAAAGCAGGTTTTATCCCGGTCCTCCTCCGCCACCTTGACTTGGTGAAAACCCTTGGCCAAATCAACCTTAGACAAGACACTCCCTCGTCCAACCACCTCCACCATCTCCTCAAACCCTGGAATGTAATAGGGCTCCTTTACCGTGACGTCGTTCAGATGCCTGAAGTCCACACACAATCTAATGCTTCCCCCAGCCTTCTTCACAGGTACTAAGGGTGACGCCCACTTACTCTCGCACCGCTCAATAACCCCACACTCCTCTAAACTCTTCAGCTCCTCCTTCACTATATCACGTATGCCCATGGGCACCGAATACGGAGCCTGCCTAATCGGTGGGCTGTTACCAGTGTCAATTGACATTACAACCCTGTCCGTGTTCCCAGGCACCTCCGAGAACACATCTTCAAACTCATTCAACACTGCATTCAACTCTTCTTGATTGTATCCCTCACATTCACCACACAACACATTCCTATGCTCCCTTCGCTCATCAACTACAACATCCAGTCTATTGATGGAGTACCTCTCCTTATACTGCTTCAGTCAGTTAACGTGAACAACCTTGGCATGCTTCTCTGCTCTCAATTTGCAAATCTTATAGTTCACTTCACCTTTTCTCTCCAGCACCTTGTAAGGTCCCTCCCATGAATCTGCCAATTTACAAGACATGCCTGGGACCCTGTACAAGACCTTGGATCCAACCTCAAATTCCCTCAGCTTCGCCTCCCTATTCACTAACGACATCCTACTCTCTTTTCCTTTCGCAACCTTAAACGACGCACAATCTCTCATAAGTTCTAACCTTTCTGCCATCTTCGTAACCCAGTCACAAATATCCAACCTCCTACTGTCCACTTCAAATAGGCCGTGGTAAAGGGCATCCAGCGGTGTCCTTACACGGAACCCATACACAAGATCAAACGGACTGAACCTGGAGTACGCATGAGGCATCTGTCTGAGTACAAATAGAACAAAATTCATTTGCCCAACCCAATCCACTTTCTCTTCCACACACTTCCCTAGTATTGCCTTAAGAGTGCCATGCATACGCTCAACCGACCCATTGGTTTCTGGGTGGTATGGAGACGTCCTGACCTTCTCTATCTCCAACCAACTGCACATATCTCTCATGACCCTGCTACAGAACTGGCTACCTTGATCAGTGAGTCCTCTCAGGGATGGCCGTTCTAGCGAAAATCAACCACAACCCCTCCATCACTGATTTCGACGTGACATTTCTCAAGGGCACAGCTTCTGGCCACCTGGTAGCAAGGCACACGTAGGTAAGGAGATAACGATTCCCCCCCTTTCCTTTGGGCAACGGACCAACTAAGTCTACCGCTACCGACTCGAAGGGCTCTGACAATACAGGTCTCTCGACTGCCGGAGCTCTCCGGGGTTTGTGCTTGCTCCTTCTCTGGCACATGTCGCAACTATTGCAATACTCTAATATCTCCTTTGCCATGCCCGGCCACACAAAATATCGGCCTACAATAGCAATCACCTTGTCAGCACCTAAGTGCCCATTCTTATCATATCCTAGCACTTTGATTCGCTTTCTATAACTCTTTGGCACAACTAAAACATCTCAGAATTCTTCCCAAGTTACATACATTCCCTTCACTAACACACCCTTCTTCCATACAAAACCCCTTTCCTTTCTTTCCCCCAACTCTCTCCATTCATTCAGACTCACATCTTCTTTCACAGCTTTCCTAAATTCTTCCCCGTCAGACCCAGCCCTCACTGGACCAATCTGTTCAGCTAGCTCACATAGCTCTAAATCCTTTCCCACGATGGGTACTAGGTCCTCCAATGCCGTAGGAACGGCCTCCTCCTCTTTCTCCTCAACCACACTATTTCCCAGAGACTCTTGCACTGGCTTTACCTCCTCTCTTTCATCCAAAGCGCTCAACTCAATACCAAGCCCATTCGGCTCTGGCTCCTCCCCTTCTACTACGCACCACAGATCTGTACTCACTGCGTCCCCACCATCCTTGTCAAGCTCAGCTTCTGCCTTTGCCTGACTCCTGGTCAACACTTTCACATTTGCTTCACTCACAGCTTTGGTGTAGGCAAGCATTTCACTCTTATCTCCCAGATTTAAGGGTACAATGCATTCGCCATCGGGATCATCTGTCTCGTCAATTATCACTACCCTTACCATCTTCAACCCGGCAACTTCGAAAGTAGCCTTGGTACTGTTATGCAACACAGATTTACCCAGCACTCCCTGGATATACATTACACCACAATCTTCTGAGTCCTCCCCCACTAAGGCTCTAGGAATCATGCCTACTTCCGCCCCCATGTCCACCAGTATCTTCCTTTCCACCCCATTTACCTTCCCCCACAATACATTATTTTTCCTTCTCTCTCCCACCTTAATGACTGTTGACATTCTCCCAACTATGGGCTCCTTCTTCACTGTGCTACCTATTTTCTTTGTCGGGCAATCCACACTTCTATGACCCTCCTTATTACAATTAAAACAAGTAAGAGGATGACCTCGGCCACTACTTCCATAAGACCTACCATACACAGCTGATTTATTAGCCTTCCACTCAATAGCTCTATGCCCTCTCTCTCCACAGTTATAACAAGTAACATACGTATTCACTCTGTCATTGTTTCCACTACTATCCCATCCTCTACTCACGTTACCAACTCCCGTGCTTCCCAGCATTTTATAAAAGTTTCCTCTTTGCCTCCCAGACATCCAATCCTCCCAGGCGTCTCTCTACTCTCCCATACATGTTATCTTTCTGTTCTCCAAGAACACCTTGCCTCCTGGTGGTATCAATTTCCGTGTGAATGCCATTGATAACGCCAACAAGGCATCCGTCACTGTTTCACACCCTTGTAGTATCCCCCGGCACACCCTTTCAACAATGTCCATAATCTCCCCAGCAGTCTTAGCCTTCACCGATTCACTACTCAGTTCGAATAACTGCGTACTGTAAGTAAGGGCATTCTCACCTACGGCCTTTAACAGAACACTCTTCACCACCTCATACTCAGCACCTTCATCCCATACCTGAGCAATGCATACGCACAATCTTTCCGTAAGTCCCGGGAACGATCTCTCAGACCACTCCCCTTTTGCCACCCCACATTCTCCCATGATCCTTTCAAATTTCTCAAGGTAAGCTGTCAACTCAGTAGCTTCCTTGTACACACCCAACCCCTTCAGCTTCTCTTGCTGTCTCTCCTTTTTCTCTTTAATTCTCTCTTCATCCTCTCTCCTCGCCCTTCTATTCTCGTCATCCTCCTTACGCCTAGCTGCTTCTTCCTCCCTGGACTTCTCAAGTCTCAACTCCTCTAAGTCTTTCGCCCTAGCGGCTTTCTCGTTGTCCATTTCCCTCATCTGTCTAAACATTTCCACCAATTCTATCCTCCTGGCATCCTCACGTTGTCCACGTTGAGTTGGCGCGACCACAAATGTGGCAAAAGAGGAATGCACTTGGCGAAACCGGAGACCAATTAAGGTCACATGACAGTAGTAGCTCAAACGCGCGAAAACGTCGACGCCCAGTAAAAACGGGGCGGGTCCAAGGTGTGCATTATTATCGTAAGTTTACTTGTTGAAATGAAAAAGAAGCTATGGCAGTTTCTTCCGCGACTGTATTCAATCTATGCCCAGTTATAACTAATCACTCGTAGTTTATAGTTTGTACGAGCTTCTAGTTGTGCGCTAAAACTGGTTGAAGGTTGCGGAGGGTTATCTGGAGCTACAAAGCTTAGAGGAAAAAAGCACAGAACCGCGGCTGAAAGCCTCCTCAAGTAAGTCTGATTGTTGTGTGCTTAAGCGTGTATTTAAACTCTATTCTTACTTTCTTGGTGTGACGAATTTCTGAAGTACTCAACAGTAATGTGAAGAATCCAGCACATCACCTACACTTTAGCTATGGCCACACACATTCCAGTATTACTTTGTCCTTCATACTGAATCATTCATATCATTTTATTCATGATTTTACTATATTTTCTATCTACTTGTAAAATTTCAACTTTTTTTTAAATTATACAAAAAAAATTGACAATTAATATAATTTTATAATGACATGTACAATATATATATTATATAATTTTATGATGACATGAAATTGTGGTAGATACAAGCAGCAGTTAAATTTGGAGGGTGGTAAATAGCATCACCATAACCATAGAGAACTGTACCTATATAGACATGAGGAGTAATGGACAGCTAAAGCATAAATAGTGGCATATAGAGTCTATGATGAATTGTATATCTTATTATCTTGGTCAGCAAACAATAAATTGGCTGAGTTTCTAAATAAATAGGCCCTATTTAAACAGGTAAGAAAATCTGAGTGGACAAGCAAACGTACCTCACATTGTAGCTTGCTCTTGTTAAGTAGCCTTGAATAGCAACAAATTCCTGAGCCTAAAATGAACCAGAATGTCAAGCAGAAGGGTAGAAACGAAGTCACCAAACTACGACTGCTTTTTGTTTACAATTGTCTCTGAGGTACTACGCATGTGTTTGGCCGGGTTTGAGCGCGTGACTAAATCCCGCCGCGTGTAGCGTGGGAAACGTGTGGTTTTATTTATTCCCATAGACTTTTCTATTGAGTTTTGAAACTGCACTTTCCCGCTGGCTCAGAAGTTTTTAAAGGGAATTTTCTGGACCGCTTCTGCACGAGCTTTCGAATGGTACAAACCCCAGAAGCGTAGCTACTTCCGTTCAAAAGTTATTAACAGTTTTTACCGTGCCAATTCAACTTGGACATACTATAGCTCTCCTCGCTTTTTCATTGGCTTTCCTAGCTTCTTCCTCCCTCTCCACCATGTATTTCAACAATGCTCTCACATCGCCTTCATCACACTTGCTTGCCATCTCTACTCTATCGGGACCCTTCCTTGTCCACACACTCCTCCACAAATTTCAACCCGTCTCCTCTATATACTCCTCTTCCCTGTCTTCCACCCTTACCGGCGACTCGACTGGCCGTGTCAAATACGGAGATCTCTCCCCAGCAGCGGGTTTGTACGAGGGTCATAAGATAAGTCCTTGGAGGCTCCTGCGGGCAACCTCCTTACTGTCCTCCTCCCAACAGCCTCTGAGGTCCTAGTCTCTGGCGGCATGGAAAGTGAGTAGCCTAGCCTTCCACTAGAAACCTACAGACACACAAAAAAGGTTACAAGTGAATGAAATGTCTCTCACCCACAATGATACAAAAAGAAAAAAAATTCACAAATTGTTCACAACACAAAATAAGTCCTTCCACAAATGCAAAGCGTCCGTCGATGTCTCGATTTCGGCCGCGTCCTTCGAAGATGTCTCTTCTGCAGACAGTTGTACTTCCACGGATGCCTCCTTAGAAGATACGTTGGCTCTGTTCCCTCCTTGCGGATGTCTCTCACACGAAGGCAGAGTATTGGGTTCGGATATCCACGCCTCGAGCGATGTCTCCCTCTAGAAAATGGATCCCACCGCTGCCACCAGTTTTGTGGGCTCTTCCCTTCTCGGGCAGGCAACTTCGATGACTCGACGCTGTCTTGCTGGCGCGCACAACTGGTGAGCAACGATATATTCGCTGCCATTAGAGTAATCACTGCTAGCTCTCGTATGTAACTGCTGAACTATTTTATTACACGTGATACTGACTACAAAAATGATGAGGGTGGCTTATATAGTAAGTTCATATTCCGCCCATAAATGACATGCGAACACACAAAACGACATAACTTCTATGCACAAACAACTCGTGACTAATAAACAATGATCAACACGTTCCTCTTTGCCTTCTGTCTTCCTATGTTCCTCTTTGCCTTCTGTCTTCTTATGTGGGCTGGCCCACTAATGTGACTGCTGAAAATTTGATGGCTATACCAGCAGGCGAGAAGTTACTCAGAAATCTCAACCTCTCTAATGCATTATGTCCAGATCACACCCAGGATCTCATAACTATTTTATACTCATTAGGATCCATATCAATATACCTGATTACATTTGGGGTGGCCTCGGCATGCGCTATTCTCTTCAGAATCATGGATGGAGTATTATCAAATCAACTTGTGTACATAGGTGATATCCTGATATCAGAAAAAGATGAAATCAGCATTTACAGGTGTTATGAGGAATTGTTAAGAAGTAGGGTCTGCTAAAAGGGGCAAAAAGTGCATATAACATACCACAATATGAAATTGAACAAGAAGATATAAATATGTCATAAGATACTTATTTGCCTTTGTCTAACACTGCTTGCCAGTCCTTGTTTTACCAAAGTTTACTGTAAATTTACTGCATAGTTTACCGTGTGGTAAACTCTAATTCTGGAACAAACTACAAACCACATGTACAACTTCCTATGTTTACACATGTTTTACCAATCCAGTGTACTTTTTGTTCCAGAATAAGAGTTTACTACATAGTTTCCTCTCAAGCACACTACAGATTTTCCAGCAGTACACTTCAGTAAATCATATGCCTGCAAGCAGTGTAAGCTCCTCAATCCAATGAAGTCAAGGGGCTATGAACATTTCTGGGGAAGGTCTATTGCTACCAACAAAAAAACATCTTCAAGCAACTAACAGTGAATCAATTAAGGGAAAAAGTATGCAAATTGCAAAGATGAATTTAATATACGCTAGCCTCTTGTGAAGTTTTGGTGCATTTTTATTCCTCATTGCCAATAACTTAGACTGTGATTCCCCATTTTTTATGAGGTAGCTATAGGTGCAGTACTATCACATGAGTATCCAGATCAGGGCTGTAACTAGCATTGAGGCAGCTAGCTTAGTGATAAGAATCACATGATACAAGTTACTTCTGTTCAAACTGAGTTTCAGGCTATTCTAATTCGAATTAGATATAACCAAATAAACTATATTTAACAGCACTATATTATAAGACTTACCCCAATGGATTCCTCCAGTTTTGATATTAATATTTTGATATTTTATTGCATCTAAATTAGAAAAGAAAACAACTCAAAACATGTGCATATTGACCAAATAATTATAAAGAAATGAAAATTGATTAATTTTTTTTTTAAGTATTAATAGTATGGTGTGTATGTTGCCCATTCAAACTATTGAAATATCTCTGTAACTAGGTGGAAACTAAGTGAAACGCCACAGTAGCTAAGTGAAGTGCGCATGCGTGCAGCATTAACCTTGGAAACGTACAGTTAGAATAGAAGTTATGAAGTCCCAACGAAAACTAATCATGAAATACGGAGATAGTGTGTGAACGATATAGTGTAGCTATAATAGCAAATGACTTTTTAAAAAGCTGGCTTACTATTAGCAAGTGATAGCACGGGTAGCCTGTGCTATTAGGGGTCGAAAGCACTCATAAAGTAATTGAAATAGCACTCGACTTCGTTTTGTGCTATTTCAATTGCGTTAGCTCATACTATTAATCTTGAATAGCACGGTTACTCGTGCAATTACTCATACAAGTACATTTGAATAATTCCGCCAGAAAAAAAAAGTTAGGAAGTTTTTAACTGAACTTAAGATTTCTTCATACTGTACTACAATAAATATTTTGTCTACTGATTATAGTCATTTAAATTGTTGCCTAACCTGTATTCAGAATTATAACTTAGTTCATTCTCTGAAGTTTAGATTTTGCTTCAGCTTCAAGATGTATTCCTAGATTTTCTAAGACATTTACTACTTGCATTCCTTCAGTAATGTATGGAACTGACAACACGGAGTTAAAGTCAGTCATCAACCCTGTGTCTGATAGAAATTGAGTATCCAATCTAGTAGTCCCCAAAATCATTATCATATGGTTGCAAATTCAACACACACAACATCATTTTAAAGAAAAGGTAATTCGTCCAATGAATTACTGGAGGGATATTTTGTATAAAGAAACGAAGTGTTTGCAGTATTATAGCAGAATATTGAGGTCCAACAATACAATAGCCAAAACTTGCAGTTCAGCACTAGCAACAACCTGACTTGCACCTTCTTGGGGTGGGCTTTATCTGAGCTCTTCTGCGTTGCTTGCACCAATATGGCTTCGAAGCAGAAGAAAAATTTCCTGCCATTAAAAAAGAAAGTGGAGGTTATCAAGGACCACGAGAATGACAGGGGGCTCAGTCACCGTGCGCTAGGGGAAACGTTTCAGTGTGGCAGGACTCAGGTTGCCCAAATTATCAAGAATAAGGATTCTATTTTAGCATTATTTAAAGCAAATGCTTCTGGAAGCAGGATTTCCACTAAAGTCTCTCGTACATGTGAGTATGAAGACATAAATAAGGCTTTGTACGAGTGGTACCTTTTAGCTTGTTCAAAACATGTTTATCCTGGTGGTCCCCAGCTTATTGAAAAAGCTAAAGTCATTGCTGAGAAATTAGGGAACGAAAGCTTTAAGGGATGCAATGGTTGGTTAGGTAAGTGGAAAGCCAAATATAACATCAAACGTTTTAAAATATGTGGGGAGTCTGGGGATGTGCAGGGAGTTACTGTGGATTCATCGAAGGAAAGGCTTCCTGAGTTAATTACAGGCTATGCAAAGGAAGATGTGTGGAATATGGACGAGACTGGAGTATTTTGGCGAGCTTTACCTGATAGTGGCTTTGGACGAATAGGAAAGGAGTGCAAAGGAGGGAAGAAAAGTAATCACTGTGGCATTTTTTGTCAGTGCAGCAGGCATTAAGGAAAAGCCAATTGTCATATGGACTTCAGCTAATCCCAGGTGTTTAAAGCGTTTTGATAAGAGTGCATTGTCAGTCAATTATTTCAATCAGAAGAAGGCATGGATGAGAGATATTATGGAGACTGTTCTAACTAAGTTGAACAGCAGGTTAATTCATAGCCAGCGTTCGATTTTGTTGTTGATGGACAATGCAGGTTGCCACCCTAGCACTCTCGAGTCAAAATTTATTAATATAAAAATAGTTTTTTTGCCAGCCAATACCACTTCAAAGTTGCAGCCACTTGACCTTAAAATTTCAAGGTGCACTATAAACGCTTACTTTTGCGATATGTGCTAACAAAAATTGATGAATGCCAAACTGCATCTTAGGTAGTGAAATCGGTCAATATTTTAGTAGCCATAAGGTGGGTTGCCCAGGCATGGTCAATCGTATCAACTCAGGCATTTTCAAAATGTTTCAGGAAAGCTGGTATCCTCAATTCAGAGATGGATATTGTTTCCTGCAGCATGGAGGAAGATGACCCATTCTCAGCTGTGGATGTTGAAGCCGACCTTACCAGCCTCATTCATGATGTAGTGCCTAACTGCTGCAGCTCAGATGAGTACATCAATGGGGAAGATTCAATACCGGTATGCAATGACCTGGACAGCTTGACATGGGAAGAAGACTTCATGCATCAGCTTGGCCAGGTAGGTGGCGAAGAAGAATGCGATGAAGATGAAGAAGATGATAGTGAACAATTGCCCATTTCAAATGTGAAGACCTACAAGGATGCTATCTTGGCTTTGGAAGATATCAAAACATTTCTAGAAAGTCGAGGTGACTTAATGGAGTCAACCAAGATTGGCATATCTGTGGATTCATTGGCTTCATTACAACTTGCAGAACATTGCATGATTTCTTTCCCACAACAAAGCCACAATAAACTAACATTAATAGCTACATCAAATCATCATCCAAAAAACTCAATCCATTATAGTTATTTTGTCAAATTCTTTAAAAAAAATAGTAGCAAAAAAAAAACTCCGAAATAAGGTCAAACTCTCTACAAAGGCCAAAGGGTTCGTCCCCATGCATGGCTGTTGTTCGGAGGTTCGACTGTCCACAAAAACACAAACAACAAAGATATTTGTAATACAAACAACAAATTATTCATGATCCTATATAATTGCAACATTATGATGTATTGTATGCAGTTTCATACAGGATTTTTGTTTGGGAGGTGGGGGGGGGGGGTGGGGCTCCGAGTGTACTTCGCCAGGTCCGGCATCTTCTCCTTCATCACTGGAAGACTCTGCTCCTGTTGCCTCATCTGCGTCCTCTTCACAATCGGGTCTGTGACTGCATACACATCTGGTCCTAGTAGTACATGTGGTAAAATAAATTAAATTTTTTTGAAAATTTGAAATTGTTAAAAAAACCACAACCCATTTTCAACTCTCAAAACTCAATGAAATATATTATATATTATAGCTAAATAGCTTTCTCTATCTCAATATAGCTATAAATAAGTCCTTTCCACAACAGAAGCTTGCTAGTTTTCAAGAGAAAGACAAGAGAAAGACAAGCTTTCCTCGATCATCTTCTTGACTCCTATTGTCAGTATTCAGAGTTGAGGGGTTTGGTCCACCAACCCTGATACAGGGCCTCCTATAGCCCTAGATGTCGTCTCCCTCCTCTCCGCTTGATCCTGAGTCGCTAGAGTCAGTATCAAGCAAGACTAAAACTTCCCCACAGCACTGTAATTGGTAGACGCCATCTTTCCAAACTGACTCTTCGAAAAATTTTTTTTGCATAGTTACCTGGATCACACGACACGCTCACTTTTTTGCTATGATGTAATAAGCATTACCTAAGACTGTAGTAATGGGGAGGCCCCCAGTTGAACTGGCGATTTTATAAAAAAAGGAGAAGACAGTAAGTCAAACCGCAAAGTCTTGGTCTGCAAAGAAGCGGCTGTTTCAATGTGTTATGGAAGGCTACTGGGCTCAAGCAATTTTTCGCTTCTTCTACAAAGCTCTGGAGATGACTGGATCCATAAATGAAGCTGCTGTGAAGAAGGTAACTTTTTTAAATTCGACGGAGAACCGATGTTTGTTTTTTTTTGCCGAGGAAGAAATAAACGCAACTGCTGTGAGGTACTGTCGAAGCAGTCCTGGCTGAAAGCTATTATAGATTCTTCTCCAATGCATTGGGTGTGGTGAAATACCCTTCCCCACATGCTCACTACAGGAACACCTTCAGGAACATATTAGATTATTAACTATAATTAGCCTACCTTGCCATTCACTATTCATGCATCTCACATTTCACCCTATTCACTCCCATTGCTACTTCCCATGTACTCTAATGCACCACCCTTGTATGCTCTCATCACACACAATTCCTGGTTGGTTTTATATATATTGGCCAACCCAACTTGTAAAGTTCAGTTCGGATTGTATAAGCATTTTGACATCTTGTGAGATACCTACTCCTCTTTGCTTAGAATTAAAACTCTAGCTTGGGTCGAGGGTTTGAAGGAACTCGGTTTGATCGCTGAGAATCCTGTTGCACATTCCGAACTCTGGTGGCGGCGCTATTTTATTTTCGTCTCTACGTGTCTCACCACATCTGGTGCCGGCGGTGGGATCTACTAGTCTTCGACGGACGAGTGAGATGAATCCATTGCCTGTTACGGCGCTACTGGAAAGAACTTTTTGTGTTTGCTTTGATTTTTTTTTCTTTCATATTTTTTTTATATAAATTCTTTCATATTTTCCTTGTTTATCTCCATGGTGTTTCAGCAGAATTTTTTTTTTATCAGCGGTTTGGTGCATAAATCATATTATTCTTGCTATTTATTAATTTTTGTGTATCGACACTGTTGCAACTGACAATTTCTATAAGTTTGTATTACTACTAGTTTTTTTTTTTGTAAAATGGAGAAATCTGAAGTTATTTCGGACCATACTAGGAGCAAGACCAATAGATCACAGATCGATACTTCAAGAAAACAAGCACTTGACAGAGAGAGAACGGCAGAAGGCACAAAAGAGCCAACAGAAACAGTAGAAGGCACAAACGAGCCAACAGAAAGCTCAGTAGTAGCAACTACACCATCTAAAGACTCAGAAATGGACAGGAGAGAACTGCTTGCTTTGACTAGTGATTCTGATGAAGACTCCGGAGAGGAAGAGGAAGTACCAATTGACATGTCAAGGCCTTCTATTGAGCAGCTTCTTGCCCTGATGATGAAACAGACCATAGATGAGAAGAAAGCCAGATGATTCCATTGTAGCACATACAGTCATTATGGGGTTGGACCACATTAAACATAAGGTCCCTAAGTATTGTTTACCCTTCAACTCTTATGATGTTTCTGGTAATTGTTTGTTTGCTGTGTATGACAAATTACCAGCTAAGTAACCTGTGTATGCAATCTGAAGGTTCTAGCTATAAAGTAAATATTTTTTAAAATTCGGAGAAGCCAACCGGTCTTCACCCGCTTTTAAGCGGGATAGGGAACGAAAGGGTTAATTAACAAACCAAGTTGTTGAACTCTGTAGAAGTCATTGACATTGAATATTTTCTCCTCATGAATCTAATGTATCTTAATATTTGGATGGATTAGTTCCGACGACTACTTGAAAATATTTTTTGCATATTTCCTTGTTTCATCAGGCACTGTCACTAACTTTTTCAACTACTTTATATTATAAGATTAAACAATTTTTGCAAAGAAAATCATTTGCAAGTGTCCACATATATCATACTCCGTCCACAAACGAAGTTCATAGGTTCCAAGTATGTATGTGGCAGTCACGGAATTTTACTCTATCAATCTGCCACTTATAGAAGTTCTGATTACCTATTGTCTGCCACAGAAATCGCAGTTTACTTAAATTAATGCTATTCTAGTCTTTTACAACATATGGTACGCCTGGTACAGTATGTTTTAGTGCACTTAAATCTTGCGATACTAACATGAAGTATTTGAAATAAAACATCTACAAGTATTTGAAAGTATTTTTGCATATTACTTGTATTTCCTTGGTATCATTACCAGTGCTGCTGGAACAGGGTGGGCAGGGTGGGCTTTAGCCCACCCACTTTTTATATCTAACTTTCTAAATAATGCCCAATATATGGAAAGGGTCATCAATGACCCACATGGCCAGCTAGTTAGAAATTGAGCTAATGGCATCCTTGGAAGAGAGTGTGATTGAATTATCTTCTAAGCCTCATCAACCCAGGAAGTTCAAAAAAGGAGTATGGAGATAAGGTAAGTTTACTAGGTAGGTAATTAAATAACTCTAGGCTAAAACCTGTTGTTGTTTTTTTAGGTGAAAGTAAAAAGATCCTTCCAAGCTTCCTGGTTTGACAAATGGCCATGGTTGCATTACAATGAGGTGTATGACACTGTCCTTTGTTTCACATGTATGACAGCAGTTCAATAAAATAAGCTACAGTGGGCTTCCAATGCTGATACTGCTTTCATAGATAGGGGGTATTCAAATTGGAAGCATGCATGTAAGAAATTTGATACTCACCAGAAGAGTAAAACCCATGAAGAAGCAGTTCTAAAGATAATTACATTGCCTGCAACAACTAGCAATGTTGCAGAGAGCTTGTCGTCACAACTTAAGCTTCAAAAAATGCAGAACAGGTGTTGCTTTTTGGAAGTTTTGTCTAGTCTTCAATATTTAGCAAGGCAAGGCATTGCTATCAGAGGTCATCCTGATGAAGAATCTAACTTTTATCAGTTATTGAAGCTTAGAGCAAGAGATAACACTAAGCTACATTCATGGCTTCAAAGGAAAACCAACAAGTATACATCTCATGACATCCAGAATGAGATACTGAAGGTTATGTCTTTGCATATTTTGCGGGATGTGGTATTGTTAATTCGGTCAGCCCCCTTTTTTTCTATTATGGTTGATGAGACTACAGACGTCTCAAACAAGGAACAAGTGGTTTAGTGCTGTAGGTGGGTGGATAGAAATTTAGAGGCTCATGAAGAATTTATTGGCTTACATGAAGTTGGTTGTACTGAAGCTGCTGTGTTGTTGCAAGTCATACAGGATGCTTTAACTAGAATGAATATTGATTTTAATAAAATTAGAGGCCAATGTTATGACGGTGCTTCATCTATGTCAGGTCGCAGGTCTGGAGTTGCAACTCGTATACTGCAAGAAGAGCCAAGAGCTCTTTACACTCACTGTTATGGGCATTCCCTTAATTTGGCATGTTCGGATTCTGTGAAGGAGTGTAAAGTGATGAGGGATTCCTTGGATGTAGTACAGGAAATCACCAAATTGGTCAAGAAGTCACCACGCTGTGATAGTACTTTGCAGGCCATCAAAGAAAGCATGGGATCTGATAGTCCAGGTGTACGAGTCCTTTGTCCAACGAGATGAACAGTTCGTGCTGATGCATTACATAGCATTGCCTGCAACTATGAAGCATTGTTACAGCTTTGGGAGGAGTCTCTTGACTTTGTTCGAGAAACTAATATGAGGACTCGAATCATGGGTGTACATTCATACATGGAAACATTTAATTTCTTTTTTGGCATCAGTTTAAGTGAGCTTGTCTTGCGTCATAGCGACAATCTAAGCAGGACATTGCAGTCTCCACGTTTGTCAGCTGCAGAGGCTCAAAAAGTTGTAAAAATGACTGTAAAAACCTTGGAAAGCTTACGTAAGGAGGACAAATTTGATTTGTTTTGGACAAAAGTTGTCAAAAAAATTACTGACCTCGGAATTCAAGACCCGCAGCTTTCGAGAAGAAGAAAGGCCCCTAGACGATATGAAATTGGTGAATCTGAAGGTGATTTTATTGGAGATGTGAAAATTCAGTATAGAGTTATTTATTATGGAGCATTGGATTGTGTTGTATCTAGCATTAATGACCGGTTTGAACAGCCAGGCTATCAGATGTACTGTCGCCTTGAGTCCCTTCTTCTAAAGGCTGCTAACAAGGAAGAATATGAGGATGACCTTGAGTTTGTACGCAGTTTCTATGGAAATGATTTGGATCAAACGTTGCTTGATTCACAGTTGAGTATCATGACAACTAGCCTTCCTGTTGTAAAATCAAAGTATGACCTCTTTGACCTTTTGGAGTATTTAAGAGGACTATCTGATGGTCAGAAGGAATTGCTTTCACAGGTTTGTAAATTGGTATCTTTAATTCTTGTGATGCCTGCCACCAACTCTGTGAGTGAGCGCTCATTTAGTACTCTCCGATTCGTCAAGAATTATTTGCGTTCTACTATGAAACAACTGAGATTGAACAATGTAATGATTCTCAAGGTTCATTCAGATCGTGTAGACACTCTTAACTTAATTGAAATAGGAAATGAATTTGTTGAAGGTTCTGAGCATAATAGAGTGGTTTGAATTTTATGAATGTGGTTGGTTCTAACTAGCTAGCAAACGGAACAAAAAAAAATTGACATCTTGTTGCCTATCTTGATAATCCACTTTTTAAGTAAGTAAATTTTAGTAATCCTAGCTATTGCATAAGATTCCCCCTCCCAAATTATACGGTAAGGTTAGTCTGGCAGGGACAATCTGGTAGGGACAGTCTAGCAGGGACAGTCTAGTAAGGAAAGTTTGGTAAGGATTAGTCTGGTAGGATAGTCTAGTAGGGCCAGTCTGATAGGGCCAGTCTAGTTAGTCTCGCGGGCCAGACTCTTTACCAACCCTGATCCGCAGCGGATCAGGGTTGGTAAAGGGTCTGGCCCCGCGAGACTACAGTCTAGTCTAGTAGGGACAGTCTGACCGCCAAAACCTGGTACAAGACATTGCCCTAAGTGACTGTATCGATATCCTTTACCAAGGATTGTGTCAGTATCATAAAGTATTATGACTGTTAAAAGTATAGAATCAGGCGATATTTTTGGTTGTGTAAGAGTAGTACAAACGCACCTAATTGTACGTCGCGTTTCCCATTTAAGCCGTGGGTACCTCCTTATACAGTGGCTTCGTTAGGGCGTGGCACGATAGCAGGGTTTGAGTGAACTACTAACAATGGCTAGGAGACGAGGCTGGTCTAGAACCTTTAGAAGAGATTCTAAGTTACAACAGTATTTCTTAGACCAGGTGGTACCTACAGGGAAGACACTTGGAACAGGTTCATATGGCTCAGTGTTAGAAGTGAGTTCTAATTTAGCAGCTAGAAGAAAGCTCAGAATAGCTAGATCTCTGTGTAATGTATGCAATGGTACCAAGTTGTCAATTGAAGTTTTAATCATTGTAGTTTAAAAAAAAAGGATTTTTTTGAAAGCATGTATAAACTAAGGAACTGTGTTATGTTAGGATGTCGGAGACCTGCCATGAGTTGACATTCTCGTTTATAATACCGAACCTGAGCCTTGTTTAATTTATTTAACTGATATATGATGGTATTTCAGGTAAAATATAGCAAGGTTTTGTGTGCTGCCAAGCGTATGCACGAACTATTACTGGATCCTGGGAATGAAGGAGTTCGAGAGACTGTAGACAGATATCAACGAGAATGTCAACTCATGGCAGGTCTCCGACATCCTAACATAACACAGTTCCTTGGTCTGTGTTTCCTTGAGGGATCAAAACTACCTCTACTGGTGATGGAGAGACTAGAAATGAGTGTGGACGACCTCCTGGAGTGTTCCCCTAATATTCCGCTTGCAGTCAAGATTTCCATTCTTACAGACACAGGCAGCGGTTTAGTTTACTTGCATAGTCGAGGACCTCCCATAGTCCATAGAGACCTGACTGCGAGGAACATCCTCCTCACATCGTCTCTGACAGCTAAGATCACTGACATGGGAAACTCTCGCATGGTAACTTTAAAACCAACTGAACTAGCCCAAACACTCTCAAAGAATCCCGGGACCACTGTGTACATGCCACCAGAGGCTCTCAGCGAGAGCCACAGATATGGCCCATCTCTAGATGTGTTCTCATTCGGACATCTTGCCCTATACATACTGACACAGGTAAACACAACTTGAATATTCAATATACTCTAATAGTGAAACTTTAATAATTGGTTAGATTTTTCCAGGAGAACTTCTATTGGCTACACCTTCAGATCCACACAATCCTGGCCGACTTATTGGTCGCACTGAAGTAGAGCGTCGTGAGGTGTACATGAAGAAGTTGGAGAATCTGTTATTGGAATCTCATCCTGTTCTAGTAGAGATGGTGACTAATTGCCTGCACAATACTCCTCAAACAAGACCTGCTGCTGAGCAACTACTGGAGACACTAACACCAGTACAGGATGCAATGGAGGACATACATGGAGGGAATATGGGGAGATCTCTCAACATAGCCAATGTGTTACACATGAAGGAAACAAAAGAAAAGAAGAGAAGAATAAAAGAACTTGAGGTAAACTTTTATATGTGAGCTACAGTCATTTGTTAAATTTAATTATTAACTCTTTCACTACTAACATTGTCAGTGAAATTACAAATTTTTTCAAAAAATTGATGTAAAATATGTTATTGAAAGCTATAACTGTTCATAAACGAAGTTTCCAAATCTGATACTGAAATGTCAGTTGCTAATTCAGTGTCCAGTGTAACTACTTCATCATCATGCAAATCTTCACAACAGCTAGGTCTTCTAAAGCTGTAGTCAAATGCCAAGTTTACTTCACACTGCAACTTTTCATTTGTTTCTTAATAGTTAGGCTTAGATATCTTCTGCATCTTCTGGTCTACTGCAATCACCATCTAAAATGCCGAAGTTGCCAATAATCTAGTTCTACTACCTGAACAATTGACCACCAAGTTGCCATTTTGAAGTAAGCCTAAACGCCAATCCCGAATACAAACCTAAGTGTAGCATTATAGCTGTACAATATCAACGGAAGAAGTTCAAACTTTTCTTAATAATAATATAGATCCAACTTATTGAGGCTATAGCATTCAAATGACATCACATACACGATGAACAACGGTTTTCTGGAGGCATTATTTCAAACCATAATACAACGCAGTGATTGTATTAAAATTCTTTAATTTATTCTCTCCAAGTTAACTTTGCCACACGTATCAAGCAAGCTATATTCTTCAATGTAAAATTGTTAACATAATTTTTTTAATTGTAGTTATAGTCAAATTATTAATTATTATGCTTCACTTATAACTGCAGTGGTTATATTTTATTTTATGTATTGTGATTGTAGAATCAGTCATAATTATGACTGATTGCTTATAGCATATTTTTTTTAACTTTTTTGTTACAATTTTTTGGCATCCTCTGCAATTAACTGTTATTCAATGTTATTGATAGTTATCGTTTTATGTGTTGTATTATTAGATTTCTGAAAATAGATTGGAAACGGAAAATAAAGAGTTGTCTGAAGAAATTACAAAACTAGAAAGTGACAAAAAAATGCTCCAAACTACAAGTGCACAACTTATTGAAGAGAAACATCAATTGGAAACAAGTGTCGTGCACGTACAGGCAGAAAACAGTCAACAGAAGACAGAGAACAATCAACAGAAGACTGAAATCAATCAACAGAAGACTGAAATCAATCAACTGAGGACTGAAATCAATCAACTGAGGAACCAGATAGCAGCTGAAAGAATTCAGTTACAATCTCACAAAGAAAAAAAGCTTCATCTAGAATCTCGCCATCAAAGAGAGAAACAGCTTCTCCAATCTGAAGTGGAGCGACTAACAAAGGAACTGCAGCGTATCACCACAGTGTCTAATACCAAAAAATCATTAGTAAGTACTATGCATTCTTATCAACAGTGTTTTCTTATATTTTACCAAAACTGCTTGTCTCCAATCTAATTAATTTAATGGTAAGGCTATATCAATAGAGTCAAAGTATTGAACTTAACTATAAAATGACACAATAGGATTGTCAGTATTATTTGGTTACTCTTCTAACTTCTATTTTTTTTTTGGGAGAAGTATGCTTCATAGCTACCACTGTTCTAATGATACAAGTCTTCTTGTTATACCAACTACTATTTAAATGTTCATTGTATTTATATAAAGTGAGAATAAATAAAATAATTTGTGTGTATATTGCAGGTAGCTAAATAGTAGTCAAATAAATAAGATTCAATTTTTACAACATAAAACTTTACACTATTCACATAAATATACATACATATTACCTGCTATTATATGTAATAGTGATGTGCTTCAGCAAAAATGGCGAGCAAGCAATTCTACACAAATAATTCGAAAAATTAAAATAAATTATTCTGACTATATCTAAATAACTAGCCTCTTGGCAAATAGCACTGAATTGCTAAAACAAGGCTGAATTTTTGAAATTTCGTATGGGAAACAGTTTCAATATCATTATAATTACTCATGGCAATTTCTTAATTCAAACAAGCATTTCTAAGGAATCATCGCACTGTTTAGAGCCTAACCCTAAATAAGATTTGCTTACTAACAAAATAAATTTGAGGAAGTCTAAGAATCTTAATGAAAGAAAAGGCAGCCAACAACTACTATTTATTGTTTACTTCTAAATTTTCTTAGCTAAGCAACAGATGTAACACACAACACTCACACACACACACACACACACATGTTCACTAGATATACCAACACAAGACTTCATTTTCTCTTCGTGACTTGACATATTGGGGAATTGATTTTTATGTAAGAACAGCTATGACAAACAGCTCACTAACCAAGATAATGTACCACCACTACTAACTATAGAAACTGAACTCCAGTATCAATTTGTACGACCTAACTGCACCCTGCGGCAACATTCAGATCATAGTAGTTACAGCCTAATTCTAAGGGGTAAATAAATAAATTTCTTTGCATTATAAAAGTAAAAATCGCTAACACAAAGATTATTTTTAGTGGAGTCTGGGACGGTATCAATTACCAAGCGAACTCAATAATGTGAGGGTCAAAATAAAAGAAAGACCTACGTATGTCCAAGCATACATGTAAACTAGATGTGTGCTTGTGCACAAATGGCGAGCAAGCCTGTCATTTAAATTTATCTTTGATTACAGTACTGATGTATACCCGAAGAAGCTTATGATGATAAAAGTGGATTTTATTGACCATTACTTATAGCAAATAATTACAGAATTTCTTTTTTACCAAAATTTCTTGAGTAGTATAAAAATTTGTAACATCAAATTAAAGCCATTTTGACTTATCTTAATCACCAATAACTCTTGACAACAAGCTCTCAGCTACAAAAGAAATGGCCAGAGTTGTAATTTCTGCTTAAATCAGCTTCCCCTGAGTAGTGGTAGCTTCCTATATTATGTCATTCTGACTATCAGTGGCTCTTGAATACCAACAAGCGACACTTAGCAGCGCAAAAATGGCGGAGTGTTTGAAATCAAATCTGGCTTGTTGTGACTTGTAAAACAAGTTTTACACAGGAATCATTGAGCCTAAGTTTGAAGTGCCATAGCATCAGAAGAAACTGGAGTCAAGACCATCCAATAATTTGACTTGAGATAAAATAAACAAGCCTGTAAAGCAAGGTATGAAGAGCTGCAAAACAAACTGAAGCTGAATAAAAAATGTAAATACATGTTCCTTTCTTAGTTTTAACCTGGTGTGGTCGATAATAATTGGGGTCAATAAATGAGGATCTTCGCTAATTTTTCCACTTTTTTCACTTGCCAATGAAAATATTTTAATATTTGGAAAGGTGTAACATAGCATTACATTAAGAAGATTGTTAGTTAATTAGTATTGAAATTGTCAATGGCATGTAAACAGTAACCATAGCAACACTATGACTTTAATGAAGTGTGCCAGTAACATGAACAATATTCTTTTTTTAAATTGTTAGTAAATAAATATGTGTTATGTTATACAAATTTACTAATTTACTACAGATACTGTAATTTTTATTATTTAGACATTCCCACTAGAACTGGACTGGAGGCGTGGTCCTGACATGTTAGTGGCTATGACTGACTACATCCAATCAGTAGAGATGAATGATACAGTGTTTGTTGGAGGAGGATATACTGACAGAGAAGAGGATTCCTACATAGTGATGGCCTACAATACACTGTCCTGCCAGTGGCACACTCTACCTCCATACAGTACCAGGTTCTTTGCTATGACTACCATCAACAACAAATTAGTTATGGTGGGAGGAAGAAATAGAGATGACTCTGATAGCAGTGAGCTAGGAGAGTGGCAGCTTGACAGCAACCAGTGGACACACCCCTTCCCTCCTATGTCTACACCTCGCTGTTGGCCTTCAGCTACTTCATACAAGCATTGGCTGGTGGTGGCTGGTGGTTGCCATGGAGTTTGTTTACATGCTAGTGTTGAGGTGCTTGATGTATCCAACATGCAGTGGTCCACTGGACCATCTACACCAACACCATGGAGAATCATGAAGTCTACTACAGTTGGAGATACCTGGTACCTCATGGGGGGAGATTGTAAGGGTGTGGGTTGGAGTCCTGATGTCTATAGTGTATCTCTAGAGGCTCTTGTTTCACACTCCTCATCAGACAGTTCCAACATATGGAACAAACTACCTTCAGTCAACCGTACCTGGTCCTGTCCACTCAACATTGGTGGATCTCTACTGGCAGTCAGTGGTTGGGACATGAAGAGTAAGAAGCCAATGTCCACCATCCATCGCTATGTCCCTGAGACTAATACCTGGGTCCAGGCTGGACAACTACCACATGCAGTATATAACTTTACCTGTATCATGACATCAGACAAGTTCCATGTTATGGGAGGATTTGATGGGAAGAGCATACTTATGAAGCTGCTTACTTCTACTATTCACTAATAAATATGTTTGTTTTATGAAAATGTTTTGTACAACCAAGTTATCCATTATAAATTTAAAAGTGGTGTAGCTATATTATGATTGTTGTTGTTTCAGAGTATTAAAAAGCAACTATTTACTTTATAGAATTAGAGTTGAAGTGTAACAAAATAGAAATATGTGCAGTGGGTATTGAGTAGCTGGTAATGCAATACTCACTATTTTAACTTCTCACATTATTGGCGAGCGAGCGTAGCGAGCGAGACACTTACAGGGGTAAAAATGAAAAAATCGGGGATGTTTATTTATTGGCGAGCGAGCGTAGCGAGCGAGACAGTATTAAGGGTGGATAATGCAAAATCGGGTATATGTTATATGTATATATGTATATATGTATGTATGTATGGATTGTACGTATGCCCTTTAAAAGCGCGCGCGGGGAACTTTTTTCTCCAAAAACACGGCTTTTTGGGCTTGACCCCACTTTATTCTGAAACTACAGCATTAAGCAAGCCTTACTTTATACTTAAGCGCAGAAGTGAAAGAAATTCCTGCAAAAACGCTTGCTTTTCTAGAAACAAAAAGTTGATTCGACAGGTTACTATGGCATTGAAGACCCTTTTCCAGACTTAATTTCAAAACTTCGCCGTTTTATGGGGGGGATACGGAGTGCCGGTTGTTGGTTGTCAAGAGCCGTTGGTAGTCAGAATACCGTAGTATTAATGCTAAGGAAGCTACTACTTCTCGAGGGAAGCTGAGATCAGTACGTAATTCCATATTTGTTAGCTAAATATGCAAAATTAACTCTGGCCTTTCTTTTTTGTAGCTAAGAGCTTGTCAACAGTGACTGGTAAATTCAAATAGTCAGATTGGCTCCAATTTGGTACTACAAAAGTTACCACTGCTCAAGAAAGTGAGGTAAGAAAGTAATTTTGTATTTGTTCTAAAATAGATTGCCTTTTGTTTTTGTAGGTGAGAGCTTGTTGTCAAGTTCAAGGTAATTCAGATGGTCAAAGTAACTTCAATTGATACTACAGAAGTTATCAATACTCAAGAATGATGTAAGTAGGAATTCCATATTTGTTGGCTAAAATTACAAATAATAACACTGGTTTATTTTTTATCGTAGCTGAGAGCTTATTCAAGAGTTACTGGTGATTGAGATTATCAGAATGTTTATGTTTGATACTACAAAAGTTACCATTTATCAGGTAAAAGAGTAATTTTGTATTTGTTTCTTCAAATGTCATAACTGCTATTATAGTGTTTGCATGAAGTAAGCTTAAAAATAGTAACATTTTTATGTTACCTAACTATCAGGCTCGCTCGCCATTTGTGCTCAAGCACACCACTAGTAGGGGTGGATAATGCAAAATCGGGTATATGTTATATATATATGTATGTATGTATGGATGGTACGTATGCTCTTTAAACGCGCGCGCGGGGAACTTTTTTCTCCTAAAAACACGGCTATTTAGGCTTGACTCCAGTTTATTCTGAAACTACAGCATTAAGCAAACCTTACTTTATACTTAAGCTCCAAAGTATGAGAAAATTCCTGCTAAAACGCTTGTTTTCAAGACACAAAAAGTTGATTCGACAGGTTACTATGGCATTGAAGACCCTTTTCCAGACTTAATTTCAAAACTTCGCCATTTTATGGGGGGATACGGAGTGCCGGTTGTTGGTTGTCAAGAGCCGTTGGTAGTCAGAATGCCGTAGTATTAATGCTATGGAAGCTACTACTTCTCGAGGGAAGCTGACATAAGTACGCAATTCCATATTTGTTAGCTAAATATGCAAAATTAACTCTGGCCTTTCTTTTTTGTAGTTAAGAGCTAGTTAACAGTGACTGGTAAATTCAAATGGTCAGATTGGCTCAAATTTGGTACTACAAAAGTTACCACTGCTCAAGAAAATGTGGTAAGAAAGTAATTGTGTATTTGTGTGCTAAAATTGATTGTCTTCTGTTTTTGTAGGTGAGAGCTTGTTGTCAAGAATTCAAGGTAATTCCGATGGTCAAAGTAACTTCAATTTGATACTACAGAAGTTATCAATACTCAAGAATGATGTAAGTAGTAATTCCATATTTGTTGGCTAAAATTACAATTAATAACACTGGTTTATTTTTTATCGTAGCTGAGAGCTTGTTCAAGAGTTCCTGGTGATTGTGATTATCAGAATGGTTGATGTTTGATACTACAAAAGTTACCATTAATAAGGTAAGAGAGTGATTTTGTATTTGTTTGCTGAAATCAAATGTCATAACTGCTATTATAGTGTTTGCATAAAGTAAGCTAAAACATAGTAACATTTTGTTACCTAACTATCAGACTCGCTCGCCATTTGTGCTCAAGCACACCACTAGTTTATTTATATATATAGACGTACGTATGTCATTTTGTACTTTGACCCTCCGTATTTTTGTGTTCGCTCAACGTTCGACCCCGTCTCAAACTTCACTAAACAGAATCCTCCGGTTTAGCGACCATTACCCGTATCACCATAGTAATTGAATTGTTTACGGCTTTGAATTGTTTTGCGGGTGCAGTTAAAACTCAAAATCTTATGGGAGCTCCATTTCTATTCGAGTTAGTGGCAGTGGTAAGTTAATGCGCTATTTGTCACAGTTATAAGCCCTACTCAACAGTATTTACTTAAAAATGCATTGTCCACTAGACGAACCACGAAGGTAAGTCTTGCGTAGGTATGTTCAGTTGTGTGAAAGTATTGTGCGTTACAACTACTATTAAGAATATCACAAAGAAAATTTTAAATAACGTGATTTGATTTTGTTGCTTCTTTTTCAATTCAAACTGTTGCGGGAGCGGTTACTATGACATTGAAACCCCTTTACCTCATATGTAATTTAAAAACTCGACTTTATTTTAATAGCTTGAGTGTTAGTTGTTAAAATCAAATTTAACAATAGTGTAGTTTAAGGCTCGCTCGCCATTTGTGCTCAAGCACACCACTAGTAGATTAACATGAAGTACTGATTGGCATTGAGAAGTTACAAATTATTCATTTCTATTTTGTAGAAGTCTTGTGTCTTAAATTGGGTGTGGCTGCCGTGATGTTTATAACAAAAGGTAATACTGAGCTATCCAAATTAGAATGATGACACCCAGGTAATACCCTTTGTTTTGCTAAATGTAATTGGAACTTGTGACTTCAATAAAACATTATTTTTAATGAGCCTGGAACTAAGGCAATAGTCAGACTCATATCACACAGTATTTTATGACCATCAGTCAACATGGAGTGCAACAGAAAACCAGCATCAATTTTAACAAAGGGAAATAATGTAAGAATTTGCTACATGGCACTTTGCATTTATTTTGCCAAATGTAATCAGATAGATAGACTCTATTTGTTTTAAATCAACTTCAGGAACTATGCCTCCCACCCCCTTATACCCCATACTCAAACAAGACAGTTGTAGCTAACATCAGCACAAAAATTATTATGGCTATATAAAAGTATAGTGTAAGTGACTTTTATATATGTGGTTCTTTGCAAGTACAGAGTAAATGACTAAAGATGATGATAATGTTAACAGTAGCTATAAACATGTAGTTATGACAACATTGCTTAGAATTAGATTGGAGTTACATAATGAAATATAGGTGGCCTGCTTCAAATTTGGAAGTTCAATTCAACTTTTTGCTGCACATATTTTTTTTCAGATTAAATACAACTCCTTACTAGCTAACTGCCAAAACAATCTCACATTGAGGGTAAATGTGAGCAAGGATAAACATATAGGTGATAATAGATGCCGAAAGAATTGATAATTCTCCAAAAGTAATACAATTTCATTATTGAAACTATACATGAGATCAATTAGAAATAACTATTGTCAAACATTGACTTTGGAATAGTTTAACACACCAATCCACTGAAAAGTAAATTAAAGAAAATATTGTTGAAAATAGAAAAGAGTAGATTCCGATGCAGAATCGTAAGTAATGTAATGTGTAAGTAATGTAAAAATAATAAAAGGGAGTACATTCATTTGAATCAATCTCGCCGGGTCCCCTGCTTCCCCCTACATAATCAGTCAGCTGAAATTTTAGCTATTTGATTGTTTCATGCTTATTAGAGACCATCAGTATGTTATAATTATTATGTAGTCATTGATGATATTATGTGCTATAATAACCCATACAATAATGTAGCAGACTATTACATACAAGATGAGACATAGCTACACATGATAATGATAATGATAAATATGGACAATCTCCTACGTGTGCATTTTTATGGTGATTCTCTTAAGGCCATTATTCATGATGTCAAGTTGTTGATGTTTTTATTAAAAGAAAGGAAAACATACAAGTAGGCTGGCTGGCAATTGGTAGCTAATATCTAAGCTCAAAGTGTAGTCATCTTTGACTTCCTTCACAATTTTCATCTGCTCGTCTTCAAACACTAGTAACCCAGCCTTCTCACAGCTGAAGATGCTGAATCTTCTATAACTTAGTCCATTTGAGCACCCTTTTTGGGGGTGCTGCTGAACAAGTCATTGTATTGTATGTTCCCAGACAGCTAGGCCCGAACTTACAACTCGGGCTGCCCTTCCGAACTGCTGTAGTCAGTGCGAGCGAGATCAGCATGTAATCATGCAATACATGGACCTCTTTTTACTAAGGAACTGACTGTTATTATTATTATCCCTCATCAGTCATCACTGTAGTTTAACAACCACCAAATTTAAAAATATAAAAAAGTAAAGACATGGAGCATGTTAAGTGCATATTCTAATCATGCTTGGGGAAAAGGAAATTTAAGTGAAATATTCTAAAATATTAGCTAGCGCAAACTAAGAAACTAAAAGAACAATGTTTGAAGGATTAATAGTAAGAACTACAACAAATTACCTGAATTTAGCCAAAAGATAAATTAAAATTCATCTTATATAAAATAATCAATTTTTAACAGCATCAAAATCTTTGTAAATATATTTATATTCTGATGAATTAATTAATTTTTTTTATTTTTGTATTTTAGTCTTTTATTTATTCATTTATTCATTCATTTACTTGCTCATTTTTTGTTTATTTACTGATATATTTATTTGCTTATTTGTTTGTTCATTTATTTATTCATTCATTCACTAATATATTTATTTATTTACCTATTCATTAGCTATTTTGTATCTTTAAGGCACTTATATTTATTATTACTATTTTGTGCAAAACTTTTGTATATTCTATTCTCCGTTTATATACTGTTTAATTGATCACTACTATTTCCTCTGTCAGCTTTATCTGGACATATATAATTAATATGGCTATACACACAACTTCAGTTTGTAAAAGTATAAAAAGTACTAGAACAAATACCATTATATTAAAACAGCATTTATAAGTTAGATGTATGTACTAAAAATGTCATGGGGACTGAGTAGCAATGTCTGGCAGCAGCAGCCCCACTCAATAACTTGGTGGTATAGGAAGTTGTTTTGGTATGGGTCGGCTCCAAGGGCATGTTTTTGTGGTTTGCAGGTGTTCATGTGTGAAAATACATAAATTTGTGCCAAAAAACAACAACAACTATGTTTACCAAAGGTTGCTAGTCTCACTGATAATGTAGTCTGGTAAGTGTCTTTATTTTTGGCCATATCACAGGGCCAGAAGCTGTAATCTCCAATCTGTATACTATACAGTGTAGCCTAGTTTACTTTATAGTCAACCATGCAGTTACACTTCAATGGAATAGGGAAGAAAGGGGAAGGGAACCTTTCTTCATGTTCCACACAGTTACATAGCTATTAATTGGTACAACAGAAGAAAATAATAGTCCTTTATTAAAATGGAGGCATAAAGCTTTTATATAATGATTGGAGTAAGGGCCCCACCTTCCACATCTAATTACGTATGTCTTTTATAGAAAGACTCTGCATTACAACTTATTTAATTACTTCATACTTGCCTCTAGATTACCTCATAAAATGATTATTAACCCTCTGATTTTGTGAAAAAGTTACATTAGAATAGGCTATCATAATACTAAACAAAAAATGAACTATGAAGAATGTGAATGTAACATAGACCAATCTTTCCAATTGTTCAACTTGAACTACTTAAGAACCCATTCTGTTGATGTTTTTGTGATATTGTTCACCTTTTCAGCTATATATTATTATATATTAAATAGGAATACAATTTCCATAGTTTATTGCTGATTTTCTAAACAGCAGTTCCTTAAAGGATTACTTGGTAACAATTCCATCCACTAAGTTTTTCTATGTATATTCCTTTGAAAAAAGTCCATGGCATACAAAATGGGTAGAAAGAAGAGCAAAAAAAAAAAGTGAAGGCAAAATAGGTAAACTTACTGAGCAATGCAGAGTAGCAAAATAGAAAAACGAATTTTGTGTCAAAGCCTACTACTAAAGCACTGGATTGTTCATCATAAGTATGTAGTTGAGTGTGAACTGGTTCAAAAATGAAATTTGCTCATTTTGCTAAAATTGCCTATTCTGACTTCTCTCACTTCATTTTGGTCATGGAAATTCACTATTGTTTTGGCTTACCTGCAGGTTCGAGTACTGCTCACCTACTTCACTAACACTACCTTTAGTATTGTTCCTCACTCTGCATTGGTAAAGGATCTAGGAAAACACTTGTGTATGATATGAAACCACACCCAGAATATGACAACCACAAGCCACACCCAGAACATGACACATTGAGTGACTTTCTTCTCTATTTGAAACTAAACTTAATATTCGTGGGATGTCTGTGTATAGCTATAGTGTGCATGGTAACTAAGTGATAGGATAGCTAAATGAATCAATGACAGAGTACAAATCAATGTCAAATTTATTCATTAAATAATTGGGAGTGTGTATTAGCTATTGATACGATGCCAGCAGCTAATAGTTACATTCGGTTTACGCATCACTTCCTTCCAGTGATGAAGTCCTTGAGCATCAGAAATATCTGCTCCTATCTGCACCTCACCCACTCTATCATCCCAGCCGAACCTGTCATAATCCTTTACAGTTATATTCAAATGTAACTCATTCGTATCCATGTCAATGGTTTTGAATAGAAAATGTTCGTTATAGACAGGTGTGATAGAGTGTCTTTTTTTACCGAAGATTTCCCCTTTTGAACACTCTTGCCTTTATAGCAAAGAGTTATCTTCACATAAGGATCTGCAAGATTGTAATAAAAGTATAATAAAGTGAGATTATCCTGAATAATTAGCTTGTTCACTGAGAAAAAAAATCATTAAAATATGTCAAATTAATTTGTGTAGTCAAACCAAAGAAAGCTTGTAGCTAGTATCTATCCATCCAGTCGCATGTGATTTCAATTAGCTTGATAGCTTATTCCACACTGCATTCTTCTTGTGAAGCATGCAGTATTTGTTATGTTCCACTCATTGACCTATATAGCTGCTAATCAAGTTCATAGTATGCACACCAACACATAAATGCTAAAAATGTCTCTTACTTAGCTTTTCAAATCTGCTTTGTGGCTTTAAAATTGCCTTCAAAAGGTGACCTCTTAATACCCCAGTCTCAGGCAAATAGGTCAGAGATATAAGAATGTCACCAACACTATTGGATTCCACCTGTAACAATACAGTGCATTAATAAATCATCTTATATCTAATACGTGACATTGTACACAGAAATGTTCGAATTCTCAAAGATAAAAAAAAGCTGACCAAACTGAAGTTATATCATAAGTTAAACTTGATCCTCAATTTAGTATTTCTTATAATTATGGGATAAATAAGTGAGGTGTCACAAGAGATTGTATGTATTGCTATGCATGTTATTACTCTAGTCTACCCAACTAGGTGAAACCAGCGGCTAAAATATCAGCTGTGGGTGTGAGGAGCCCCTAGAGAGTTTTACAGCCAACTTTACACCTTCAGTTATCAATCCTAGTACAAACTACTGCAGTGAAGATATCTAGCATGGAAAAAAACACTTACTATACACCTCAGATTGATAATAATTGCTAGATATTTCACTCTCATGCTTTATTTTCACACACTTCTGGCTCAATAAAATGAATTAGTTTGCATTGCTCTATGAAATATTTAGCCATATCACACTCTGACTCATGTAATAAATACACATAATTTATAATTATCTAACATGTAATTAAACTGTAATATTTTCATACTATCAAATTTACTCGTTGGGCAGTTGTTGTTTCTTCAGCAGTTGCTGCTATGGCTGCCACTGACTGCTGCTGTTGGCTTTGAACATCTCGCACTTCTTGAAAGCAATATTCTGTCATGTCCTCTTCTTGACTTGAATTTAGTCCGTGTGTTTCTGGAGTAGATTGGTGCTTTGTGGAATCTAGGAGATCACTTGTATTTTTTGGCTGATCATTTTGTTCCCCAAATTGATTGTTTTCCGTCTTCAATTTATTGTTTTCAGTCTTCAAAGGATTTTTTTCCAACTTTAGTTCAGTATTCTCACTGTTCAGTTGACTATTATCAGCTTTTAACTGACTGACTTTAATCAAAAGTTGATTTTTTTCAGTACTTAATAAATCAATTTCAGTCTTCTGTTGCTTGTTTTTAGCTTTCAGCTCATCGATTTCTATCAACTGTTGATTGTATGCAATTTGTAATTAATCATACACAGCTTCCAAATGATTCCTTTCTTCAATAATTCTTGAATTGGCAGTTTCCAAACTTCTTTTGTCATTATCTAGACTTTTATTTGTTGCTACCAATTCAGCATAATCAGCTTCATGCCTCTACATAATAAATAATTTTATATGTGGTAATAGCAAATGGTTTCAATAGCACAAATGGGACAGTAAGAGTATATTAATTATTCACCATTTCTTTCTCAGCCTTCTTGTACTCCTTTCGCAGGCTTTTATAAACAATACAAAATTAAAACTATTTGGTCGCCACTGTGTATTGAACTTAGGACTGCTTAGCCAGCAAACAAACACGTAAAGGGGCAATGGAAATTTTCTTTTTAAGATTCTTTTTATCTATGGATTCTTTTTAATCTGCTAATTTGCCACTTCACAATTTCTTAATTCTTAATTCTCTCTGTATACCATCAATGGCTAGATCGCCAATTCAAGAATAAAGACTATTTTCTATTTTAAATTCATCCCTCTTTACATAAGACTGTTGCACTATGTGATATCCTTGAGACTCCATATAATTCTTATACTTGGCAAGCAAGCAAAATATAATCGAAACTTTGGGTTTGTATATTGTTGGCAGTCAGCCAATGTTGTGGTATTTAGGACAGCTAGCATAGACTCCGCCTAAAATAGGCCTGAAATCTGGTGGAAGTGTATGTGACATATGACAGAGTAACCTGGAGTGCAGTTAGAAGATGAACAATGTCATTTCAATTTATATGTATTTCCACATAGGCAAATTTTTCTTTAATTGTGACTGACTTATTTTATCACAATGAATTTCAGCCATGAATACTAGGCGGGAAGCTCTAATTGGGATTTATAGCTTATGTGTTTAGCTAGGTATGTGTAGTAAATTATCTTTCCTAATTATAGTCATATTAATTATATTGTTACCTCTAGTTCTCTGATTCGCTTTTCTTTTCCTTTCATTTCCTTCACATGCAGTACATGAGTGACATTCACTAAAGTCCCTCCATATATTAGGTCAATCTCCTTCTTTACAGGTTGCAGTCTCAGAAGTAGTTGCTGAGCTGAAGGTCTCAATGCCGGGTTATTATGGAGACAATCTTTCACCATTTCTACCAGAGCAGGATTTGACTTCACCAATTGACTGTCTAAATCTTTAATGTACACTTCGCGACGCTTCAATTCATTGTGGCCTATGACATCACTAGGGTTATGAGGGTCAATATCAGTAGCTGGTAGTAAATCACCTGGAAACAGCTACAGATAACAAGAAACTAAAATTTAGGCCACAAATTTTTTTTGATTTTCTTGTGTATTCTTCAGATATAAATGTAGTACCGAGGGTACCAACCCTCAGCATTACTATATGCTAGCTATTACAAAGACCAAAAGAATAATTTATTTGGAGTAGTATCAATATGAATATACAGTATGTTCACACACGTCGATATATAAAGCTTGAGCAGGTTGGTATGCAGTTTGTGCAGTGAAACTGTAGAAGTTAATGCTGTCTTCATAAGTGAAGCTTAACATACAAGTGACACTCGCCTCACCAGTAGTTTCGATGGGAAACTCCAAGCACTCCGGTTAACCGCTGAGAATAATGTAATGCAAAACTACTGCAAGCAGCAAAGAAATGTTTTGCTCACGTGAGTGTGGTGTGACTATAGGGGAGTTACTAACAATCACTTATGATCGTATGGCCAGCTTTTCCTGGAAAAAAAAAAAGTTGAAATGAAAAATATTCTGGCATATAAAAAGACTTAAATATCCAATGCTTGTTTAAATCTTCAGGAGGCTGCCACCTTCAAGATCTGTGTGACAGAATGACTAACTGGCTGACTGACAAACAAACTAAGTACTGATTATTTATGTCAAACTAAACATTTTTCGGTGATAATAATCAAACTTAATATCCCTCTACCTTCACATTCAATTTTTCATGATCTTTTCAGCCCATTTGCTCATGCTTCCTTAATTGCCTTGAATTAATGTGCATTTACATAGTTATGAAAACCACAATTAAACTTGTAATGGCACATCTATTATTTATACCTGAGTGAGTACGTAAAGGGCAAGATGTCCGAATGAGAACACATCTAGAGATGGTCCATATTTGTTGCTATCACTGAGAGCCTCTGGTGGCATATATACCAAGGTGCCGGGTACTTTAGACATAGTTTGAGCAATTTGGGCTGACTTTAAGTTCACTATTCGAGAATTTCCCATGTCAGTGATTTTGGCTGTCAGAGATGAAGTAAGTAAAACATTTCTTGCTGTTAGGTCTCTGTGGATTATTGGTGATGGCATGCCATGTAGGTACACTAGTCCACTGCATGTGTCTGTGAGAATCGAGATCTTCACTGGAAGCGGAATATTAGGGGCACACTCCAGGAGGTCATCCACACTCATTTCTAGTTTCTCCATCACCATGTAGAGGTAGGTCTGATCCCTCAAGGAAACACAGACCAAGGAACTGTGTTATGTTAGGATGTCGGAGACTTGCCATCATTTGACATTCTCGTCGAAACTTCTCTATAATCACTTGAACTCCTTCATTATCAGGAACTAGCAACAGCTCATGCATATGCTTAGCCGCACAAGATACTTGTTTTTATTTGACCTACAATATTAATAAAAATAAGTCGTAGTACTACAATTAATGTTCATACATAATACGTATGATATATGCATTTTAATACTATTTCTATAATTATTGTGTTAGTTTTTAGTTACACAATAAATGACACAGCAAACGGCAACAAACAAGTTACTGCCAACCAGAAAGTGAAATTACAAAATTAGAGTTAGTTAGGCAATAACAAATTACATATTATTTATGTTGACATACAGTATACATAGCTATAATATTATGATTAATAATAAACTGTTCACTTATATCAACATTTAAAAAATACATAATCATATATAGTAACGACGTTTCGACAGTCCTACTGCTGTCCTTATCAGTACAAAAATTAGTGACTTTGAATAAAAAAATACAGATACAGATAAAATAATTAATTTATTATTAATTATGTGATGTCAGCGGAGAATTCCCTAAATTAACAGATAGAACTAATGTTTCAAGAAAGCTTTATATGTATAAAGTGAGCTATAATTATAAACTAGCTTTATATTATATATTATATTACTAAATTCAAGTCAAAAGGATAAAAAGGATTAGTAAAACATACATGAGTATATATTGCATATGGCTAGTTGAAAAAATGAAATGCTAAACTTTTCGCAATTGTTCTTTTACCATACCAAATATGTAGCTATCTTCTTAAGCCAGTTGTATACTAGAGTTTTCCAATCATACCTACTTCTACAACAGATCCATAGGAACCGAGGCCCAGGGTATTTCCAGTAGGTACCACTTCCTCTAAAGTAAACTAATGAGGATCCTTTTGGAAGTCCTGAGACATCGTCGCGTATTGAATTGAACTTCAGCCAACGACACAGTCCACCTCACCAACATCAACAAAAACTAAGAAATTGTCCCTTGAATTGAAGATATTTGGGGGCGTTAGTGGATCCCAGCGGCTGGCCCACCACTCCGTACGTATTCGTCGTAAGCTGTACACTTCCGTTTTGTACCGCTAGATCAGACTAGCAATAGCTCATAACGGTCCGCAATTATAATTCCAATAAAGTTTTACGATCACAACAAGTAACTGGAAATAGTATAGTACACATGAGTGTTCAATATAGCACCCTTGAGTAACTAGCTAACTCCCTTAAATAGCTTAACTGAGTTCAATAATTCCAGTGAGTGTTCAATAATACCATTGAGTGTTCAATAACACCCTTGGGTGTTCAGTACTAGCACCCTTCAGTAGAATCCTGTGTGTAATTTGTAGGGGACATGGAAATGAATGCAGTTGTGCTAGAATGGATCTCAAGATGTTTGATTATATTTTAGTAAACAAGAGCAGTAAAAAAAGGACAATCAGTGCAGTATATGACATGGTTCATTTATTAATGAGATCATCAGCAAAAGTACCAGAGAGTGAACATTCATTACCTCCCACTCATAATAGATGAAACAACAAATAGGTGTTTGCTAGAAAATTTAGAAATGAGGGTGTTCTTACTGCTGTTTCAAATAATCTATTTTACAATAGGTGTGGTCTGGGTGTACTTTGGGTGTGGCCACCAAGTAACTTCCCTTGCTATGCCCCTGATTTGCTATAGTTTATTATCATATACTTCTACATTCCAGCTGACTGGAATGTACGCAAATTCTTTGCCTCATCACACACAAAAAAAAGGAAATAATCTGTATAAGCAACTACAGGCCTATTTCTCTTCAAGTATTCTTCACACTCACATTAATAGTCTACTCTTCGATAGTGGACTATATAATGTCCAAGATTTTCAAAGACACCAATTTTAAATTAGATCAACTCTTCATCTTATGAAGATATATCTGATTTTCAATTGTCCACCCCTAACAGTATCTCACTCTCTTTGCTCAATAATAATAATAATAATAATAATAATAATAATAACATCTAATAATAATACAATAATAATAATAATAATAATAATAATAATCAATAATAATAATAATAATAATAATAATACTAAAAAATAATAATAATAATAATAATAATAATAATAATAATAATAATAATAATAATAATAATAATAATAATAATAATAATAATAATAATAATAAAAAATCTGGAACAATTTCCAGACAGGATGCTGCACTCCCTATAACCATGTCACATCCCCAATCCATGTAAACTCCCTGTTCTTACAGGACAAGGACAAAATCAGATTGTATGGGAGAACCTAAAATCTGGTTTTCACGTTGAACTGTACATCTTGTTTCTGATGTTTATGAAAGTGTAAATATTAGCGTAGGTAATATCACATAGTGAGATGTCCCAAATGAGAAAACTAGTAAACACTTTAAATGCCACAACATTATGTAATAGGATTGAAACTTATGATTATCAGGGCAGCATCTAGTAATAATTTCCATGGGCAGGGAGGGGTGGTTGGGTGGGGTGAACAGTTGTGTATAGCATAGGCAAACCTTTATGACATACATATTGTAAGTGCCTATATATGAGTATAATGTATATTAATGTTTACATAATATTATATAATGTATATATATATAATATATATATAATACTTATAGCACGAGTCAGAGTACAATTATGGGAAAATATTTTACGAGCACGCAAAATATTTTCACGAGCCAAAGGCGAGTGAAAATATGGCGTGAGAGTAAAATATCATTCCCATATTGTACGACGAGTGTGATAAGTGATTTATTGCTTCTTTGAAATTTTTCTCAACCTGTTACAATACAATTTTCATTGATTTTACTCGCTACGCGCGCGCTACAAGGAGCGTACAATATAAACCGTACAATATGGGAGAATACAGAACGCTCGCGTGATGCGGAAATATTCAAGTAAAATATCAAAGCTGCAATAAATATATATATATATATTATATATAATTATATTATATATATATTTACTTTTTTCCCAGCTAGATATCTTCATAATGTTATTGTAAGGTATGTGACAGTAAATAACTCTTTCATGGTGTTTGCCAAGCTAATTACCCTAGTAGCTATAGCTACTTGCCTAGCTTACCAATTTTCCTGGCTTTTACAGCTATCTTCCTCTAGTGTAGGCTGTTAAAACAGCTGCTAAAACATAAGCTGTGGTTGTGGGGAGCCTCTACAGCAATACCGAGATACCATTCCCAGTACAAACTACTGTAATGAAGATATATAGCTTGAATATACCACTTATTATACTGTTTTTACTCCCTCTGGCTCATGAAAATAAATAAACCTGCTCTTGAAAAATATTTTGCCAAATCACACTCCTCTGACTCACGTAATAAGTACTATGCATATATTCTATGTGTCTCAATAAAAAATAAATAGCTAATACACTAGAAGAGCTTTGGCTGTTTTGGAAATTTGATTCAGTGATTATGTGTTTAACTCAATCAATCCCTTTTCCAATAGATACTACTCTAAACAAGGCATTATACAGTAATGCTAAGTGCTACATACAAAGTATTAAACCTACTGGGGAGGGGGGGGGGTGATCACTCCTATATACAGACCTGAATAATATGCACCCTATTTATTTGGCTGCAGAGATTGACAAAAGAACTGTGACCTCACCTCACTATCTTACCACATTGATAAAATATAAACTAACTTTCAATCTTTTTCATAAGAATGCAACAACAACACAAAACAGTCAAGGCAGTTAAAGGAAAAAAAAACATTCCCCTAAAGTGAAGGTAGCATACATGGACTTTATGTTCTAGCATCAGCAAGGATCTGAACATCTATTCAGTAGTTAATTCCAGAAATTGGGGGATTTGAAGTATTTGTTGTAAGATAATATTGACACTCTTTATTTATTAGGACTGCTGTTTCATATGATTAGCCTTGAGTGTATGTAGCTCCAGGAAGAATTCCTTTAGCAAAGCTGGGCATACTAGCTTTTTCTGGTTTTATAAAGCCAGTCTGCTTTGCATTTTTCTCCTTATCATAATTGTCACATGGCTTCTAGGAGGTTGTAAGTCCTTTTCAATTTACTGATCATTACATTCTATCTTCTTTGTCATTTCTGGCTTTCTTATATATTAAACCTCTTTAAAGGACTAGATTTTCAACCCCTAGCTTCACACTAACAATAATTTTGAATTTTTATTTACAAATACCATAGCCAGGCAAGTGTATTTTCATATACAAATTCAATTTTACTTGATTCTACTTCAGCAACTCGTGATCTTCATCAAATTATTTACCAAGAGCTGCGCTCCAATTTAACGTTCACTTGGACTTTGGAGTCGCCAAAATGCTACAATAGGTCTAGCGGGACAAGAGATGGTCCGGCGTAGCCAGACCCTTTTCCACGCAGAGAAAGGGTCAGGGGATAATCAGCACTTTGGCTGTTCCAGCCTCACGATTTTGGGGGGTGGTTAGTTAACAGATCCCGCCTTCCAAGAGACATTCTCGAGAACATTCGTGGAGCACAATTGTGCTCAGAAACTTTCTCTGCAGCGGTACGGTAAAGGGTCTGGCTACGCCCGACTTTAGGGTATAACAACTGGTTTACAAATTGGGGCATAAATAGTATATCATAATATATAGAATAAGGAAGAAGGGAACTTATCCTGTTTCTACCTACCACAACTTGGCCAAAAATTATAAAACTTCAGCCTCAAATTGATTTCACGGCGTCACTGAAATTCGAGCTAATTCGATTTATTTAAAGGAAAAGGGTCTAAATAAAGCAGATGAACAACCTGTATTTTATGTTAATGTTGATCAGTATCCCATCATCACTGAGTAAGGATTGGAGTAACATTGTAGTTTATATGACAAAAGTAGTTCCTGACTCAACGATTGACATTTTAGAAGGGGACTCTGTAACAGTGCACTGTGGAAGTCTGTCACCAGTAACTTGGACGTTTTCCTCCCGTAATCTTCCCCTTCCCGGTGAATATATTATCGAAGGCAACAGCATTACACTAACCAATTTAACTGAAGTACACTATGGATTCTATAACTGTTACGGTACTTACCTGAGTGATACGTTTGAGACAAAGCAATTTAAAAATCATGTTTTTATAGATGTAAAGGAGCAAGTATTCTATGGTGAGGTGTTGCCTAGTCGTGCGGAGGTTCAAGAAGGTAGCACAGTGACTCTTACATGTGGGAGTATCAAGCCAGTGCAATGGAAAACAATGAAGGTTCCAAATGACCACATGATCAAAGAAGATTACAAACTAACTTTAACAAAATTAAAGAAAGAACACAGTGGACCTTATGTATGCAGAGGTGTAAAGCATTTAAATAGAGTATTTCATTCCAAATCTCTCATTATAGTGGATCCTAATATTCAATTCCTTTCAGAATTGCCTCCAATTTTTTTCTAGTCACCATTACTATATGCAATTATTATATAGATGCCAACATTCTTTCATATTATTTTCAATTAAGCTATTGCTGGAATTTAAGTATTTCATTTTCAATTGGCTTTGTGGGGGAAGGGAGAACGACGCGTCTCAACACGTTAGCACCAAATGTAGGGGAAACGTTCCTTCCTCTTTGTAGGTTACTGTCACCAGAGTTCATAGCGCAGAAAGGCTCCCCGCAGGTAAGAATGTCTCAACTAAGTTAATATTTAATTAAGATACGCACTGGTCCAGGGACCTGAAAAATGGAACATAAAAGGAACTGAACAAAAAATGACTCAACCAACGTATATATAACAATAATGCTCTGGCCACTTGAGCGGGCTCAGAGCACACAACGTCAGACCTGCCATGTGTACACAGATGACACAAAACCAATAAGTTCTAAAAATAACACGCATCTAGTTCACATGCGCACACATACAGATATACAATGTTCTAGTGTCTTCTCTATCATCGCTCTTCTCTCTTCACGTCTTGTTTCTCCTTACTCTCTTCTCATTCATGGAGGCCTGCCCCACATCTCCCCCGCCTAAGATCGTGACCTCCGGAACGATCTGATCACAAACTCCGGACTCCACTGACAGATCTTCATGCCAGTCCTGGCGACTAAGACCATCAGCATTTTTATTGGCCTTTCCAGGGCGATAGCGAATGTCTAAGTCCCAACTCTGTAACTTGAGGGAGTATCTTCTCAACCGTCTATTGAGATTCTTGCTTGTCAACTGGGCCTTACAAGGTCTATGGTCCGTGTAGACCGTCACTGCCGCTTCGTAGATAAAGTACTCAAAATGGAGAACTGCCGCCACTATAGCCAATGTTTCCAACTCTGTTACTGTGTACTGCTTTTCGGCACCCCTCAGCTGTCTGCTGAATAATGCAACAGGAAGCTCTTCCTCTCCTCTAATCACACCAGTGCCCTTGGCCTACTTATAAATGTCTCACCCTCAATGTTGCTACAAAATCCAAGCAACATGATGGAGAAGATAAATTTTAGTAAACAAGAGCAGTAAAAAAAGGACAATCAGTGCAGTATATGACATGGTTTATTTATTAATGAGATCATCAGCAAAAGTACCAGGGAGTGAACATTCATTACCTCCCACTCATATAAATAGGTGTTTGTTAGAAAATTTAGAAATGAGTGTGTTCTTACTGCTGTTTCAAATAATCTATTTTACAATAGGTGTGGTCTGGGTGTACTTTGGGTGTGGCCACCAAGTAACTTCCCTTGCTATGCCCCTGATTTGCTATAGTTTATTGGCGAGCTAGCGTAGCGAGCGAGACACTTACAGGGGTAACGCAATCGAAAATCGGGGATGTTTGTTTATTTATTAGCGAGTATTAGGGGTGGATGATGCAAATATATGTATGTATGTATGGATGGTACGTATGCTCTTTAAAAGCGCGCGCAGGGAACTTTTTTCTCCTAAAAACACGGCTATTTAGGCTTGACTCAAGTTTATTCTGAAACTACAGCATTAAGCAAACCTTACTTTATACTTAAGCTCCAAAGTATGAGAAAATTCCTGCTAAACGCTTATTTTCAAGACACAAAAAGTTGATTCGACAGGTTACTATGGCATCGAAGACCCTTTTCCAGACTTAATTTAAAAACTTCGCCGTTTTATGGGGGGATACGGAGTGCCGGTTGTTGGTTGTCAAGAGCCGTTGGTAGTCAGAATGCCGTAGTATTAACGCTAAAGAAGCTACTACTTCTGAGCCATCCCGCAGTTCTTATCAAAGAATTCTTCTGATTGGTCCCCTAGCCCTAGCCCTAGCCCTTGCGCGGCACTATAATTGGTCACGCGCGGCGCTATAATTGGTCACATGATTTGATTAACCAATGACATGAGTTTTTTTATAAGAACTGCGGGACTGTAGCTACTTCTCGAGGAAAGCTGAGATAAGTACGCAATTCCATATTTGTTAGCTAAATATGCAAAATTAACACTGGCCTTTCTTTTTTGTAGGTAAGAGCTAGTCAACAGTATATTCAAATAGTCAGATTGGCTCAAATTTGGTACTACAAAAGTTACCACTGCTCAAGAAAATGAGGTAAGAAAGTAATTTTGTATTTGTGTGCTGAAATTGATTTTCTTTTGTTTTTGTAGGTGAGAGCTTGTTGTCAAGAATTCAAGGTAATTCAGATGGTCAAAGTAACTTCCATTTGATACTACAGAAGTTATCAATACTCAAGAATGATGTAAGTAGTAATTCCATATTTGTTGGCTAAAATTACAAATAATAACACTGGATTATTTTTTATCGTAGCTGAGAGCTTGTTCAAGAGTTACTGGTGATTGAGATTATCAGAATGGTTGATGTTTGATACTACAAAAGTTACCATTAATAAGGTAAGAGAGTGATTTTGTATTTGTTTGCTGAAATCAAATGTCATAACTGCTATTATAGTGTTGGCATGAAGTAAGCTAAAACATAGTAACTTTTTATGTTACCTAACTATCAGGCTCGCTCGCCATTTGTGCTCAAGCACACCACTAGTTTATATGTATGTTTGGACGTATGTATGTCATTTTGTACTTTGACCCTCCGTATTTTTGTGTTCGCTCGGCGTTCGGTCCCGTCCCAAATTTCACTAAACAGAATCCTCTGGTTTAGCGACCATTACCCGTATCACCTTAGAAATTGAATTGTTTACCGCTTTGAATTGTTTTGCGGGTGCTGTGAGCTCCATTTCTATTCGAGTTAGTGGCGGTGGTAAGTTAATACACTGTTTGTCACTGTTATAAGCACTACTCAACAGCATTTACTTGACAATTCATTGTCCACTAGACGAACCACGAAGGTAAGTCTTGCGTAGGTATGTTCAGTTGTGTAAAAGTATTGTGCGTTACAACTACTATTAAGAATATCACAAAGAAAATTTTAAATAACGTGACTTGATTTATTTGCTTCTTTTTTCAATTCAAACAGTTGAGGGGAGTGGTTACTATGGCATTGAATCCCCTATACCGTATATGCGTAATTTAACAACTCAACTTTATTTAACAATAGTGTAGTTTAAGGCTCGCTGGCCATTTGTGCTCAAGCACACCACTAGTTTATTTGTATATATGTATGGACGTATGTATGTCATTTTGTACTTTGACCCTCGCGTTTTGTGTTAGTAATGTGGTCGACCCCTTCCCAAATTGCAAACAGAATCCTCTGGTTTATCGATCAGTACCCGTATCGTTAATAACCGTTTACAAAATTCTTAATGAAGACAGTCCGCGTGATAAATTGAGCCATACCGCGTGACTAAAAGCAGGCGCGTTTTGAGCGGGAAACCTGTGGTTTTTTTTATTCCCATAGACTTTTGTATTGAGTTTTGGAATAGCACTTTCTCTCCGGTTTTGGAGTTTACTGAGGGAATATTTTAACCGCTTCGGCGCGAGCTTTCCAATGGTGCAACCCCCGGATGCGTAGCCGCTTCCGTTCTAAAGTTATTCAAGTTTTTCTAGCGGCCAACTCAACTTGGACATACTATAGTTTATTTTTTGTATATAATGTATGGACGTATGTATGTCATTTTGTACTTTGACCCTCGCGTTTGTGTGTTAGTTACGTGGTCGACCCCGTCCCAAATTGCACTAAACAGAATCCTCTGGTTTGTCGATCAGTACCCGTATCACCCTAGAAATTGAATTGTTTACCGTTTTGAATTCTTTTGCGGGTGCAGTTCAAACTTGAAAACTTAAGGGACTTCCATTTCTATTCGAGTTAGTGGCGGTGGTAAGTCAATGCTCTCTTTGTCATGGTTATAAGCCATGCGCAACAGTATTTACTTGAAAATACATTGTCCACTAGACTACCGCGAAGGTAAGTCTGTGTAGGTGCATGTCCAGTTGTGTCAAAGCATTGTGTGTTACAACCACTACTTAGCTAAAGAATATCACAAAGAAAACTTTTAAATAACGTGTATTGTTTTGTTGTTGTTTTTTTCCTTCAATTCAAGCAGTTGCAGAGAGTTGTTACTATGGGACTGAAATCCCTTTACCCTGTATGCTAAATTTAAAAACTGGACCTTATCAGTAGCTTCAGTGTTAGAAGTCAAAATCATTCATATAAAAATGTATAGTCTTTAGGCTCGCTCGCCATTTGTGCTCAAGCACACCACTAGTTATCATATACTTCAACATTCCAGCTGACTGGAATGTACTCAAATTATTTGCCTCATCACAAAAAAAAAAAGGAAATAATATCTGTAGTAAGCAAACTACAGGCCTATTTCTCTTCAAGTATATTATTCACTCAAATTAATAGTCTACTCTTAGATAGTAGATTATTTATGTCCAAAATTTTCAAAGACACCAATTTGGTTTTATCAAAATTAGACCAACTCTTCATCCTATGAAGATATATCTGATTTTCAATTGTCCACCCCTAACAGTATCTCGCTCTCTTCGCTCAATAATAATAATAATAATAATAATAATAATAATAACAATTACAATAGCAATAACAGTAACAATAACAATAACAATAACAATAATAATAATAATAATAACAATAATAATAATAATAATAATAATAATAATAATAATAATAATCTGGAACAATTTCCAGACAGGATGCTGCACTCCCTATAACCATGTCACACCCCCAAACCATGTAAACTCCCTGTTCTTACAGGACAAGGACAAAATCAGATTGTATGGGAGAATGTATAGTCTTTAGTCTCGCTCGCCATTTGTGCTCAAGCACACCACTAGTTATCATACACTAAAATCTGGTTATATTTCACGTTGAACTGTACATCATGTTCCTGATGTTTATGAAAGTGTAAATAATTAGCGTAGGTAATATCACATAGTGAGATGTCCCAAATGAGAAAACTAGTAAACACTTTAAATGCCACAACATTATGTAATAGGATTGAAACTTATGATTATCAGGGCAGCATCTAGCAATAATTTCCATGGACAGAGAGGGGTGGTTGGGTGGGGTGAATGTTAAATGTCAGTTGTGTATAGCATAGGCAAACCTTTATGACATATATATTGTAAGTGCATATAATTAAGAGTATAATGTATATTTATGTTTACATAATATATATGTATATACATTATCTATATATATATTTTTTTTACTCCAAGCTAGATATCTTCATAATGTTACTGTTAGGTATTTTCATGGTGTTTGCCAAGCTAATTACCCTAGTAGCTATAGCTACTTGCCTAGCTTACCAATTTTCCTGGTTTTTACAGCTATCTTCCTCTGGTGTAGGCTACACAATCTTGTTACAACAGCTGCTAAAACATAAGCTGTGAGTGTGGGTAGCCACTACAGCAATAACGAGATACCATTCCCAGTACAAACTACTGCAATGAAGATATATAGCTAGAATAAACCACTTGTTATACTGTTTTTACTCCCTCTGGCTCATGAAGATAAATAAACCTGCTCTTGAAATATTTTGCCAAATCACACTCCTCTGACTCACGTAATAAGTACTATACACATATTCTATGTATCTCCATAAAAAATAAATAGCTAATACACTAAAAGAGCTTTGGCTGTTTGAAATTTGGTTCAGTGATTATGTGTTTAACTCAATCAATCCCTTTCCAATAGATACTACTCTAAACAATGCATTACAGTAATGCTAAGTGCTACATAAAAAGTATAAATATTAAACCTACTGGGGGGGGGGGGGGGTTGATCATTCCTAAATACATTAACTTTAAAAAATTCTATTGTTTGTCCCTGGTGGGAATATTAATTTTGATGGGCACAAATATATATTGTTGATTATTGTTTTCTTTACTTCATTTGGTATAACTGTAATATTTTGACTCAGCTTAGTACATGGTAATGCCCAAACCTATCTTCACATATGCAGTATAATCATTATCATGCTACACGATTCCCAGGCCTTGAAACGTTTGAATGGAGGCAATTATTGTGACATTAGCTACACACCCACCATAAGATATTAGTCTAGCATCATTATGTGAAGGAAATTTAATTATTCAAGGTGCATCCTGGGTGATATTTAATCTCATATGTGGCCCAATAGCTTTCTCATTGGAAAATGTTTTATAAGTTGTCAGTGAAGTCAAGAGCATCAGCAAGGATCTGAACATTTATTCAGTATTTAATTCCAGAAATTGGGGGATTTGAAGTATTTGTTGAACACCATGGTTGCAGAGTGTTGAAGAAGGTGTATCTTGGCCATGGCAAGATAGCTAATCTCTGTCAATACAGTCAGAGAAATAAATGAATTATATGAGAGAATCAAAAGTGTTGTATGAATAATGATACTATCATTATGACGACGACGTCAGAGAGTTAGGTTCAATAGTCAGTATTGCAGCTGCAGAGAGAGAGTTAGACTCTACTACTGAAACGTAAGTAGAATATTATGTAAGTGCAATAGTTTTAATTAGACAATAGTCTGTACTGCAGGTATTGCTGGCATCTTGACAGTCATCAATAGCTATTACTCTCTGTCTCTGAAATTCTGGATGTATAAGATAATATTGACAGTCTTTATTTTTTAGGACTGCTATTTCATATGATTAGCCTTGAGTGGATGTAGCTCCAGTAAGAATTCCTTTAGCAAAGCTGGGCATAGTAGCTTTTTCTGGTTTTATAAAGGAAGTCTGCTTTGCATTTTTTTCCTTATCCTGATTGTCACATGGCTTCTTGGAGATTGTAAGTCGTTTTCAATTTACTGGTCATTACAATCTATCTTCTTTGTCATTTCTGGCTTTCTTATTCCAAAGTCAAAGTGAACGTTAAACTGGAGTGCAAGTTACTCGTGGTAAATTATTTGATGAAGATTACAAGTTGCTGAAGTAGATTCAAGTAAAATTGAATTTAAATTATTTGTATAATATGAAAATACACTTGCCTGGCTATGGTATTTGTAAATAAGAATTCAAAATTATTGTTAGTGTTAAGCTAGGGGTTGAAAATCTACTCCTTTAAATAGGTTGAATATATAGCCAAAATGCTACATAGGTCTAGCGGGACAAGAGATGGTCCGGCGTAGCCAGACCCTTTTCCACGCTGAGAAAGTGTCAGGGGATAATCAGCACTTTGGCTGTTCCAGCCTCACGATTTTGGGGGGTGGTTAGTTAAGAGATCCCGCCTTCCAAGAGACATTCTCGAGAACAGTCGTAGAGCACGATTGTTCTCAGACACTTTCTCTCGTAGCGGTACGGTAAGGGTCTGGCTACGCCCGACTTTAGAGTATAACTGGTTTACAAATTGGGGCATAAATAGTTTATCATATATAGAATAAGGAAGAATGGAACTTAACCTGTTTCTACCTACCACAACTTCGCCAAAAATTATAAAACTTCAGCAAATATTTCACAGCGTCACTGAAATTCGAGCTAACTCGATTTATTTAGAGAAAAAGGGTCTAAATAAAGTAGATGAACAACCTGTATTTTATTTTAATGTTGGTCAGTATCCCATCATCACTGAGTAAGGATTGGAGTAACATTGTAGTTTATATGACAGACGTAGTTCCTGAATCAACGGTTAACATTTTAGAAGGGGACTCTGTAACAGCTCACTGTGGAAGTCTGTCACCAGTAACTTGGACGTTTTCTTCCCGTAACCTTCCCCTTCCCGGTGAATATATTATCGAAGGCAACAGCATTACACTAACCAATTTAACTGAAGTACACTATGGATTCTATTTCTGTCACGGTACTTACCTGAGTGATACGTTTGAGACAAAGCAATTCAAAAATTATATTCTAATAAATGTAAGGGAGCAAGTATACTATGGTGAGGTGTTGCCTAATCATGTGGAGGTTCAAGAAGGTAGCACAGTAACTCTTACATGTGGGAGTATCAAGCCAGTGCAATGGAAAACAATGAAGGTTCCAAATGACCACATGATCAAAGAAGATTACAAACTAACTTTAACAAAATTAAAGAAAGAACACAGTGGACCTTATGTATGCAGAGGTGTAAAGCATTTAAATAGAGTATTTCATTCCAAAACTCTCATTATAGTGGATCCTAATACTCAATTCCTTTCAGATTTGCCTCCAGATTTTTACTAGTCACCATTACTGTATGCAATTATATATAGATAACAACATTTTCTCAATTTAGCTATTACTGGAATTTAAGTATTCCATTATCAATTAGCTATTTAATGGATTATTTTGTAGCAAACATGAGACAATTCTATTAGTAACAATAGGTTCAGAAAGTAGCTTGTTTGGTTACATTCAGAAAAGTAAGTTAGAATAATTGGTTAGATCCAGTAATCTCAATAACTATATTTTCCAGTATTAGCTGAGTGAGACATATTTATTTCAATTTTATTTTGCAATTCTTTGTGTCCCTAAGAATGATGGTGAATTACTTTGTAGATGCCTGGTTATGTAGCTTTTTAAAATAATATATAGCTTCTATGGTAATGCTGACGGTGAGTGTAACAGCTGACATGCCCTAAACCTAGTACGAGCTGATGTATTGAAGCCTTGTTTGTGTAGTATGCAGGGTCACCAAACTTATGGAACTACTTTGTTATAATGTTTTTCGTTAGCCTCACTCTGATGTTAAGGTCCTCACTCAGTTGATACCATGGTACATGGGATAAGTCACTTACTCGGTTAAGAACCTGGTATTGAGATAGTTGCCTCACTCAGTTAATAGCTGGGTATTGAGATAGATACATGCCTCACTCAGCTAAGATCCTGTATCTTCATAAGGAATTGTTTGGCCATATTAAAATAGCCCATATACTTTGTAGATGCCTAGGTTATATAGCTATATAAAATATATAGATTCTATAGTCATGAAGGAATAGGTCTGCTGGTGAATTACTTTGTAAATGCTTAGGTTATATAGCTATTTAAAATATATAGCTTCTAGACGGTGAGTGTAACAGCTACATTTAGCTCAGACTTCTGGAGCCCAAGCACTCCACTTCTGCCATAAACACTTTACTCAACTTGATAGCCTATTTACTAGTCAGTATTAAGTTTCACAGCTCCAAAATCATCTCTTACTCTTTACCTAGAAAAAGACCAGTATAAAATTTGTTAAAAATAACTAAGTTACGTTTTAAGTGGATTACAAGATTGATTCTATACAGGGATGATAAAAACAAAGCATTAAATTCCAATTTATGGTTTGCAAGTCACAAAATTTAGATGGGGTCTTCACAAGTTATATTTGCGCAACATCACAATCTATGATCGCTATTTTAAGTGGCGCGTAAAATTTACGGGTGTTACATTGAAGGGACTGTGCGACGAGGCTAGGCTAATAATACTACTGCACGTACTGGGGGTCTTATCTTATTCTCGTGGTGGAGTAACGGTGCGCGATAAATATCTTGTACTAAGTAACTTTACTTTTGTTCGGCCGGGCTTACCAGGGCGATGGCGACCTACCGAGAAGACAAGCGTGAACCTTGGGTAAGAGAGGATAAAGAATACTCCTGGTATTCTGCTGGAGGTACAAGAGAAGTAATAATATTTGTGTTGGAGGTGCCAGAGAGTCCAGATGTCCTTCACAGAAAGTCTGGTGTCCTTCACAGAAAGTCTGGTAAACTGACTTCAGAGGACGAACAAAGGCTAATTGAGGAGGGAATTTCTAACTATACCAGCGATGCTGACATAATGAAGGCTAAGTATCTTAGGGATAAGAAAATAATGAAGTCAGTGGTTCTTGAGACAGGTCAATCTATGAACAAGGACAAAGTACTGGAAAAAATAGTGAATTTGCGCAACAACTTAGAGGAAGATGTAGGTATGAAAATATATCAATAGATTATACAGTAGGGGTCAAAAAAAAGTTCCCATTGAGTCGGTTTAAGGACTTTCTAAAGTCTGTATGGAAGACTTTTATTTATTTTTTTTGCAACTGTAGCCTTTTACTGCGACCTTTCCACCACAGACTTTTTTGGCCAGACTTTTTTGGCTGGGAGACTTTTAAATTATTATTGGCCTTGCAATCTCCGGGCACCTGGAAGTCAGGGCACCTGCTATGCTAGAGGCTTTCCAGCCAAGTCATTGTGGTTGCTGCCACCCCTAACCTCAAGGTGTTGGAAGTCTTAAATTTTTGTGGGCACACTCTCAACCAACCATGTCTTTCGTACTGCAATTAAGGAATCTTTGGCCCTGACCAGTAATTTGCAATTCTGTTGTATTACTAACTATAAAATTAGGTAGCAACCACCTGTGTTCAATTAAAAAAACTAAGGTTGCCCACTCTTCAAATTCAAAATAGTAGCTATTATATTTTGTTTTTGGTGTTGTTTTTCCATTAAAAAATTAATAAATACCATTGATTTACGTTAGTTGCTTTTGTTTTAGTCAGTGGCTAACTGTAAAACTTTATTCTTTGAATGAAAATTTATATGTTAGCCTTTCAATGGATGTGTTATTATAAGTAACAGAGGTTGCTAGCTAATTTATAATACATTTCTATCTCTTGCACATCTCTCTTCCCATTTCCCTGCACCTCTATGTTGTTTCTTCTACAAACTTATCTCCTTCTCCTGCAATGCTTCAAAGGCATTAATTTATTTAAAATGCATTAATATTTTAGAACACTGCCTTGTTTTCTGGGTCAGAAAATATAGTTTCTGTGGTTCCAAAAAATAAGATTACAGGGAGCACAGCTATAAGACTTTTTAATGAGGCCAAAATTATTGCAATAGGTAAGTTTACTTATTTTAAAGACTAATCTCCTAGCAATACTAGCAGCTGTATGTATAAATACAGCTGCAATATAGTTGCCTTGGTTATCAGGTTGCTACTTGATGGAATATGTGGTGACCTTTATTCTTACTTTCATGAAGACTTAAATAGTTGACATAATTGATAATCATAATAGCATTCCTTCAAGACTTATTTCATTAATTTATGTTGTATATCTCCCCAACTTAGCAATTTCTCATTTTTACATAACATTTTTGCAATTTAATACAGGCCCGTCTCTGCCATTAAAAAAAGGGTCAGACCAGGAAGTGGGTGTGGTTTCGTCAAAAGTGGTGTAACAAATTAAAAAGTGGCAGTATGCAAGAGTTAAATATGTAAATATGACAGAAAAAAGGCTACAATAATTTAAGTAAATTTTCCAAAAATTTGCATGCGACGTTCATTTTGGCCAATGAAATCATTAGCAATTTCTTTCATTTCCAGTGCATCTGTTAGTTCTTTGTGAATATGGAGAATCATTAGATGATTTAGTCGTTGTTGTTTCATCGTTGATCGTAAATATGTCTTTAATCTTCGCAATGCACTAAATGACCTTTCACTAGTGCTGTTAGTGGCAGGCATAACTAAAATTAGTTTGGCTAACTGCAGCACTTCATTTAGTAATTCTTTTTCTGATGCAGGCATTTTCTTCAAATACGATAATACTTCCATTACTGTGTTGATGTCTGCAGGAACAGTGGATCCAAGTATCTGCAGTTGAACTTCAAGGGACTGCTCATTGAAGTCATCTCCATAGATTAGTATGACTTCTCTCAATTCGGATGAAAATTCTTGCTTGTTGACTGCCTTCATCAAAAGATTTTGTAAGCAGCAATAAGCCCGATAACCCGGTTGATCAAATCGATTATTTATTGACTGAATAAGAAGATCAACTGCTTCATAATAATTTTTTCTGAACATGTCTTTTGGAGTTTCAGCATAAGTATGTGGAGCTTGGCCTTCTTCAAAACGACTTGGACGTTTTCTTCTCCGAGGCAGTACTGGATCATTTATATCATTTTTTGAAGCCAAGACATTGACTTTCTTCCAAAACTTTTCAAAACATTCATCATTTCTGATGGTCTGGAGAGTGATCACAGTTTTTTCAGCAATAACTTGAGCTTCAACAGCTGAATAGTCTTTCTTTTGTAATGTTCTACTCAAGTTATCGGAATGACTGAACAAAGTTTCCCCTAGGATAAGTGCAAAGAAAAAATCAAAGGTCTGCATTTGAGACTCTACACCATGCACACGAGCTATGATTTCAGAATCATGCAAAATGGTCACAGCAACCTCCCAAAGATTTTGTAATACACTATAGTTGTTGATCATACTATTCATCGAGTCTGCCTTAACTGTCCATTGAGTGGGGCACAAAACACGAACTCCAGGACATCCAGGAGCAATTTCTTCTTTTAATTTCTCGAATAATGCTTGTCGACGTGGAGAATATTTCACTAATTTAGTTATTTCGTGGACAGTATCAAGCATTTTTTTCATTGTCATACAACCCTTTACCATATCTGAAGTTGCCAAGTTTAAGCTGTGGCCATAACAATGAGTGAAAAAAGCATTTGGCTGCTCTGCTTGTACAACTGTAGCTACACCTTGCCTGATGCCAGCCATGTTAGAGGCTCCATCATAGCATTGCCCACGAACTTTATTCATGGAGATATTCAAGCGCAACAGACAATCCTTCAAAACTTTAACTAGTGTAGCTGCCTCAATGTTGTCTACTTCATAGAGTCCCACAAAGTCCTCATGTACTGTCAAAGTATGATCGACCCATCGTAGAACAAACACAACCTTCACAAACAATTACAAGGATTATCTATTGCTATTATTCAATATCTTTGTATTACCTGTTCTCTATTTCTAGAATCTGTGCATTCATCCATCATGACGCTCACAAATTCTGTAGATTGTAGATTGCCAGCCACTGATCTCAGTATATTGTTTCCCATAACCTTTAGCATCTCATTTTGACTCTCTGGACATATATACTTCTCTCTTTTTCTCTCTAACCACTCCTGAAACTAAACACACCACACACTGATTATGCATACAATTTTTTTTTCTAAACTTACTTTTGCGTCATCTTCAGACATAACTTTCATCAACTGCATCAAATTTCCTTCACCTAAATCCCCACGAATTGCACAGCCTTGTCTGGCTAAGTATTTCAGACCACGTAAAATTTTCAAAAGGCAGTTTCTATTTTGCTCTCTGTCCTTGGCTAATGTACTTGACAGCATCTCTCCTATATTTGGAGTTGTCTTTGGCAGAGAAACTAGAATTTCCATAGCAATTTTATGGCTTTTTCTATTTTCATGAACTCTAAAGCTCTGAGTACCCTCTTTCCAATTAGTGAATCCACGGAAAAGCTGTATTTGTATTTGTTTTAGCACCACACAGAAACATGCACACACAAAAAAAATTATAGCTATTTGAAATGTTAAAAATACTTAATACACTTACAAAAGCAGCCTCATCTTTTTTGGCAGCAACATGATTTAATTTCACAGCTTTTAAGCATAGAAAACAATGTACACAATCTTCAGCTTCATTGTAGTGAAGCCAAGTCCACCGATCAAACCAACTAGCTTGAAAACTACGTTCCAAAATTGTCTTCTTCCCAAACTTTCTTTTCGGGAAGTTAAAGGACAACGGCTGGTGCGGAGATTCCGGTAAATTATCGAGAAGATTGTTCTCGCGACTCGCTATTATAGTCGATGAAGCCATATCAAGACACTCCCGGTGGAAAGACTAGCCACACTTTACCAACAGAGGGAGGTACGATTTTTTTTGCCGACCTTTACCCGGTAACTTATTAAATGTACACGCCCACCTTTTTCAAAAAAAGGTTCGACCAAGGTCGGACTGGTCGGACCATCTACTACGGCCCTGATTTAATATAGGCACAGAAATAGAGATGGACAATTTAGCTGACAACTCTGAGGAACCAACACAACTTAACAGCATCTCTGATGTAGTACACCAGGTATTTCTTTGTTTAATCCTTGTTAATGATTTACCGACACATTTTTCACTGCATAGCAGTCGCAAGACACATATCAAGAAACCTGCAGTAAGTTTTTTTTTGTTTTTTTTTTTACTTTACATATGAATTACTGTTCATAATTGCAGTCACTGGAATGAGTAAGAAAAAATGCTGATTCTCATGCAGGTACTTGTTAGCCACAGTTTAAACATTCTATTGATAAACTTTTTCGCTTTCTGACATTTAGAAGACCCAGAACTTCCTCCACCTAAGAAGCTTGCAGTAAGTATAGACACTGAAGGCAATTTTGTTCTCCTTTTCACTGCAAGCTATACTAATACAGACCAAAAGATCTAAAGTGAGGAAGAGTGCAAGTGGGGAGAAGAAAAAGGGTTAGTTATTATCTTAAATGATAATTTAACATTCTATTGACCAATTCCATGTTACTGTTTAATTTTTTTATATTTCTTTTTAGATAAGCTATTGGAAACTACATCTATGGAGTCTGTGGTAAGCATTAGCACCTAAGGTCTACACTAATGAAGTGATATTGTTAGCAAACTAGGAAGCAAAAGAGACAACAAATTCAAAAATAGTTTGAATATATAATATGTGGGTATGTATATGTATGCTGAAGACTGATACTTCCTGAGCTTAAGGGCTGCTTCCTGAGTTACAGCTAAACTAAGTAGAACTGAAGAAAAAGTGGCCAGTTGTTTGGTGCAATAAATATTTTTGTACTCAGAGTTGAGTGACCTTTGTGCACAGAAGATGAGTGACCTTTCAAAGTGACCTCCATAACTTTTCTGCTTTGCAGTATTTTTTTGGAGTATTATTTGTATGATTTTTTTTTTGTAGCAGCTGCTTTTGTGAAGTTGTAAACTAGAAATTTATAATCTTGCATATACCAACTTGCTTTTTTTTTGGTTTGAATAAACATTGGGAATTCCTTTTTATATCAATAAAAATTAGACATTCTTTAAGCTTTGTGTAGAAGAGAGCACACTGTACTCTGAACCCCATCCTACATACAGGCCTGTAAATATTTTTCAATAACAAATATGAGTCATTCTTTTAATGTATAGACTGCTCAAAACAAGAGTTCCTCCACCAGGAAAAAGAAATCTACACCACCACCAGGTACGATTAATTTTTTTTTTTAATGTTCAACTGTTGTTTTAATTTTTCTTTCGGTTACCTTGTAGGCGAAATCATTGTAATTAGCGCTAATGAAGCTGAGACAAACCAGCAAAGATCTTCTTCATGCAGCATAGGTATTTTTTTTCCAATTTTTTTTTACTAAATTTAGCTATAGCTTCTAAAACTAGATGTGTTTGACTATGTGGATTCTCCACAAAATACTGCTGACAATATCAGTGAAACAGGTAACTGATGAAGAAATGAAAACAATCAGGGCTATTAAATTAACTTATTATATTATAGATCTTTTAGCCATGGAATTAGAGGTGTGTGAACTGCAAGCTGTAGTCAATCGGCAGCAACAACAAATTGACGAGATGCGAAATAGTCAAGATAAAATGATTAAAGAAATTCGGGATTTGAAGGAGCGTTTTAATAATTCTCAGGCCACACATCTACTTTATCCCTCTTCCACTAGTACCTCGACACACACTCTTCATACTTCCACTCCTATGTCTAATTTACCCTTCGCACCAACTTCCAGCCACTTTTCCAGCACACACTCTAATTTTATTAAGCAAACATCAGTTTCACCTTTCTCCCCTTTAACTGCCACCGAGTTTTCACTGCCTTCTCCCCTTCAACTGCCACCCAGCCCATCACCACCAACTCTCCATTGACTACTACTACTTCTTCCACATCCTCTACCCATTGTAGCTCCCCAATTATGCACTTCAGCCAGTTGAAGTGGTGCTAAACAAAAATAGAAAATTAATAAAAATTGGTACTGTGAGTAAGCTTGCGTGCAAGTTGGCACAGCATTCCATTTTTGGGGAAGATAACCTTAAAAGTGTACTCCAATGGGTAGAGGAGAGTTACCACCCCTTTCAAGGGAGAAAATGTCTCAATTGAAAGAAATCCTGTGTGATTTATTTCCAATTTTTTGGAAAAATACTATAGAGTATGAAGAGGTGTGGCAAGATTGTATTTTATCTATACAACCTTTATGTAAAAGACTGTAGTATGTATTTATTCTTATTCATTGCACTATACTACAATTTCTGCTACTATTATTATTTCTGTTGCTCTGCAGGTACTATTCTTATCACCATTATTGTTATTATCATGTGCTTATTTCAAATAATTTTAATAAATTTGTAATGAGAGAAATGTTAAAAAGTTTTTAAGTATAATTACAGCTCAAACAACTTGTGAGTTCTTTTCTCTGCTATGCCTGCTATGCCTCCCATGCCAGTAAGCTCAGACAATTCATTTTCTATCAATTAGCTGGTGTTCCAAAAGCAGCTGAACTTTTCTACCTATTGCAGCAGGTGTTCCAAAAGCAGCTGAACTTTCTTCTCTGCCACATAAAGGGGGTACACCTGCACTCAAGTGCTTGCTCCAGGTGTTTCATGTTGTATGTAATATGGTGCTCTAATTAATATTTTATAAGTTATTATTTTTTGCATGCAACATAAATTTCCCTGTCCCTAATATTTAGCTCTGAGAGTCATTATGCTGTGCTTTCTTCCTACACCTGTTCACTCTGTTTAACAAAAGAAAAGCTGATTTGCTAAAAGACAAAGCTAAAGGTCATCCCAAGTTGTTTGTGACCCCTAATACAAAATTGAATTTTGCAATAACAGCCCCTGCAATAACAGCCCCTCCAATCCCTCCTACATTAATGTGTTCTAAGGCAATGTACCCACAGTACCTTATAAACCTAGCCTGTTAAACATGAGAATGATGATTTCTAGAACAGATTATAGAAATGTTATGGTAATTGAGTCATTTTAGGACAAAACTTAATGGGATAAAACAAGGATTAAAAATAATAAAAAATAGTATGAGAGAGTTAGTAGCTTGTTGCATTACCATCTAATTCAATCATTTTAGGAATAACTTTTTTTAAATGTCGTATGTACTTGGTGCATTTTGCTTTGTCCACAGTTCTCCAGAAAGATAAAATACCATTAATTAATTCATCCTTATTCCTTGTACATGAAATGATGTCCACTGGGGAAGACATTTTGCAGAAAGGGGAGCAGTGTTTTTTCTAGGATTTGCACATACTAAGGAGCTTTCATGATTCCACTGAATATGCAAATCTCAGTGCTCTCCCTCATGCTGATGCCTGCCCACACATGTACTTTTACTGGATGCTTAGCCCTAAAACAAAAATAATTATTTTGGAATAAAGTGGTTTTCAAAAATGAGTAGTCACCTTGGTTTGTTCTTCGGGGGTTCTCCTTTTTTATGGCATGAAAATCTTCGGTGGGTTTCAAGTTGAATGGTAGACTCATCAGTCCATACAACATTCAAAAAGCCGTCATCTTTTTCATGCAAAACTTGCTTTGCCCAATTTAACCTTTTCTCCTACCATATTACGAAGATTTACATGAGGGAAAACCAGCACATTTTATAAAAAGAAAAAAGAATAAATAACTCACCTTGAACAAAATGAGTATACCTTGGAGACCAGTTTAGTTGCTAGGCTACAGTTAGGAGTAGAACTCTTCTAGAGCACTTCAGTTATTGAGGTTAAATAAGTAGGGGCACAGCACCTGCTCATTGTGTAGCAGCTGCAAAATTGGATTAAAACTTGGTGCTAATGATTTCTTTTAATAAGCAGATTTTAAAAACTGGTTAAAGGGTTCAGCAGCTGGCAATGGTTAAAAGTCAGTTCAGCAGCTGGCAACTTGAGTTAGTCTGTGACTTGCATTAGTCTCTGACTTGCATTAGTCCCTTTGGTTCATAAAAAAATCTTTAAAAAGTCTCCTTACCCTAGAGACTATTTTTCTGTTAGTCCCTAAAAAGTCTGGTCACTATGGGAACTTTTTTTTGACCACTACTGTATATGTTTATTTAAAGGAGCTATAGCTTATTTAAGCAGCTAAATCATTCCTGTACTATAGGCATAAGGCAAACTACTGTTAAACCACTTTCTTATGTTGTTGTTTTTTATTTATAGTAGTCCCTTCTACCCAAACTAATATACTGAGCTTTAGAGCCCTTATCTATAAGACTACTAAATAATTGTGAGATATTATTATTATTTTATAATTAGATTAAAATCCTCTGAAGTAAATAAGAAAAGAAAATAAGAAGCTAAATGCAGAAATGTTTGCAATAGTTGCTACCCAGGCAGCTAAAATTACCAAAAAAAAAGTCTTCAGATAGAAAGGTATAACTCTCAAAAAAAAATCTTGACTAATATTAGGGATTTAGTTATATGGATACATTTTCTGGTTTCCAAACTATTTCAACCTAAAATGTGGTCATTGTACTAATTTTTTTTATAATAATAGCATGAATGATTTTTTTCTAAGTAGCTAAATAAAAAAAAAAATCAAATGAAGCACTAAAGTATCAACCCTCAGCACAACTTTTTACACTAGCTCAATATTACCAAATCATTTCTCAGACCAAAGTAGTATAAAGCTTCACAGTTCAAAAGCCATGAATTTGTTAGAATAATAATTAAGTTGATATAAACATTGGAACATTTTGAATGCCACTAATAGTTAATAATAATAAAATAATGCATAATTTCTTAAATATATTACTCAATGAAATCGAAAACATTAATTCCCTCTGTATTTAATTAAACGATGCAATTTTCAATAAAAATTATTGTGTATTATTCTATTTATAGTAACAATTCACTATATTGGTCCGGGAAAAAGAGACACCGGAGACTGGTGTTTCAAAGGTGGCTGCATTACATTCAAGGACATCTCAGATGTATACATGGAACACTTTAAAGGCAAGACTCTAGTGATTAACTCTGACTGTCCTTACTCAGGACAATGGGTGGAGGCTTGCAAAAGATTTCTTCAGGATAACCATGTCCAACCTTGTGGTCACTCTGCGATGTCAAAAAAGATTCAAATTAAACTTTTTTGCTCTTGTCAACCTCACGAAATAGGAAGTAGACTTCTTTATTCAGCTCGAGCGAATCGTACAGATATCAACACTGGAGCCAAGTATGTAAAAACAGATGTGAACATAGGCCCCCCAGACCAAATCACTTGTTTTGTAGACTCCACAAAAATAATTTGCAATCAGATACCAGATGCTGCATGTCTATTACGACCTGGGTTTACGTATGAAATGAAATCAAGAAGAAGTAGAATATTATATAATTTCAAAGAATATTATAATGATTGGTATGTGATATTGATAAAAGATGAATCCAATACAGGGATTGTCCAAGTTCATGACACACAATTCGGTCTAATATCAGCAAAGATATTCACTCTGGAAGAAGCTGAACATTATATGTGGAAAATAATAAATGGAATTGAAGATATAAATTATGATACTGACTTTAAGTTATTGCCCACCTAATCATTCAAAACCCATAAATAATGTTTTAACATGCTAATAATAGTATACACTGCATATAAGTCATTGCTTTCACTTTTATTCCTTTTCAATATAGTCATCTAATATTATCAGTATTACCATTAGCTACTTTTTACTATACTGTTAATATGGATGCCAGAAATGTAATTGAAGAAATTGTAATTATGGTTATTAGAAACACTGAGGACAGTGTAAACAGCAGTTAAAGTGTGACAGTTACACTACACATGCAAGCTAAGTTTCTTCATACATAGTTCAATGAGAATGATTGCATCAGCTACGTTGAAACTTTTAAGATTATTATCGGCAAGTCACACTTATTTTAGATGTTTTAAAAAGAGTCGTGTATCAGTGTATATTATTAACAATTTACTTATAGCTAAATTCACAAATGTTTACCAACGAACAGCTGGCATGCAAAAGTTAACTGCATTCAGCGAAAATGACATACACCAACAAGGGGAAAGCTACTAAAAATCATATTTTAGAGTACATACAATGATTGCCTCCTTGCCTAGTTAGTTACCTACAGAACAACAACAGATAGACTATGAAGCAATGAATACAGAAAATTTAATTATTCGTCATCCCTAAGGGTATGCATTTTTTTCTGCAGCTGATACTTAATGCAGTTAAATCAAAATCAAACTCAAGTTCTACTGACCTAAATTTCTAGTTATAAAATTGCATCAATTAAAAGACTGCTCATGCTTAGAGTGGTTAAGATGACGATATATCGCTATACTTCACAAGTTCAAGTTATTCTGCCACTAGCATTATTTATACACCACATTATAACAATAAGTGAGTTACTATTAGATCCCGTTGCTATATTGTAACTAGGTGTACTAACTTGGTAAGTGTGCACTATTTTTTGCCTTTAGCCATTTCTGCGAAAATGCTGGTAAACAAAGTTGCTAGTGGCAACTGGGCATGCGTAAACTGGGATCCAAGTTGGTGTGCAGAGAAAGCTTGCAGCCAACCTCTCAGCATGCCGCTCTTCCGGGACGGACTTTGTCCCTCTGGTGGCTGAGGACACCATCCGCACCATCACCAACATCGGCAGGGCCATCGAGAATCGCTACGGCACTTCACCAGTCAACTGTTTGGCCACTTGGCAGTTGCCTTATGGCTGGGCAATACATTGCTGTGGCTCCACTGGCTCCCCACTATACCCCCCTCCCTGGACAGTGTACCCTGAACTTTTTGTATATTTATTGTTGTTTTTTTCTTTTTCTTTTTTCTTTTACCAGTTGTAGCTGTAGCTGATCTTTTACAGTATTGTATCAGAATTATTTACATCCGATCTAAAATAGTTAGAGCATGGATTTAGTGCACTGAAGCCCAAGGGCCTTAAGGACCACAAGAAACATGATGATAATAAGAAGCCTACATAGGCTTCCACTTAGCTTACAAAATTCCTTAATGATACAATGATAGTACTAGTTAATAATTGCCTTAGGGGCGTTTCTAAACACTAAACATCAGGTGAACAACTCCACCTACTGTGCGTCCAATTAAATACGGGAGGTAAGGATGCTCTATATAGAGTTGGCATAATATGATGGCTGACGGTTCCACCAAATCCTCGTCGGGGGAACAGGACACCCTTGAAAATCATATGGTTTGGCATGCAGACCGCGGCTTTCCTCTTCCGTCGATGGTTACGCAGCGCCAGTTAGACCTCATGAAAACAATGGACCTGTATTCTGATGACGTTTGGGTTGCTACTTACCCCAGAAGCGGAACGACGTGGACGCAGCAAATAGTTAGAAGCATACGATCACAATGCTACAAGAATCTGCAGATTGACGAGCTGCGTATTACTTTAGCAATCCCGTTTCTAGAGGCTGCTAATAGTGATTTTATACCCTACAAAATTGACTTGGCCACTATGGATCGTCCAAGAGCGTTCAAGAGTCACATGCCCTACGATCGAATGCCGTGTGGTCTTCCTAAAGATACTCCCTGCAAGTACATCTATGTAGCCAGGAATCCCAAGGATATGGCTGTGTCTTATTTCTACCATTACTTCTCCACCAAAGCTGCTGAAAATATGACTTTTGATAAGTTCTTTTCAGCGCTGTTTTCTGGTCAGGTCTACTATGGAGACTATTTTGAGCATGTCCTGAGCTGGTGGGAGCATAAAGATGATGACAATGTACTATTTCTAAAGTATGAAGACTTAAAAAATGACACTAAGGCAGCCATAGTTAAAATAGCAGATTTTATAGAAGTTAAGCTTACAGAAGAGGCTATTGAATCTGTCCTTGAAATGTCGTCCTTCTCCTCAATGAGACAGAACCCTACTACTAACTATGAATGGATCCCCCCAAAAATGTCTCATCCTAATAAAACTCCCTTCATAAGAAAAGGTGTTGTAGGAGGATGGAAAGACCACTTCACATCTGAGCAGTCTTCAATGATTGATGCTTTATATTGTGAGAAAATTACTACAGTAGGACTGGAGTTTGACTTTGATTAATGTTAACCTTAAGTTATAAAGTTATTTTCCAGCTTCAATGTGTGCATTAATGTTAAATTAAGAATTAAATAAACTTGTTAAGAGAACTTAATCATTAGATGAGATCAATAATTTATATTTTAATGTTACATATTACCAGATAGCCAAACTAAAAATATGAATTGCACATTTAGCTAGACATCTATGCAATTGTCCCCTCAATGAAAGTAGTGAATATTATATTCCTGAAATAAATTTATTATAAATTTAATAGGTACCCGAGGGCAAGAAATAATATAATGTTTTGGTATAAACAATAATAATTTAGTAAAACAGCAAATCAAAATTTTGGGAGGAGAGGGAAAGGCAAGGGGTGTTGGGGAGGGAAGGGGCTGTATTGGGCGTGTACTTCACATCAAAACGATGAGGTATGCACACCACACCATATTTTGGTGTGACTATTGTTACAAAGTGATTCACACTTAATTTGGTGTGAACTACACCTTTTGGGTTACACAGTGACTGTAGCTTACATTCAAAATAGCTTACCTCTGCTATTTCAATGGGAAGATGCCTGGTAGAGCTAGGAATGTGGTGGTTTCCATTTCCATGCAGTAACTGTAAAGCAAATTCGACAATTAGATACCAAACATACTTTTGCAAGTTATGCCTGAGGGTGATGGTAATAGTTCTGCAGTACTTTAGCACATTCTCTCTTGCCCTCTGTCATAGCATCAGACTAATAGTTCAAGTTCTACATGAAGTTAATAACAGTTTTCCTTTCACTAGTAGCTAGCAATATTATAACCCAATTTGTACATAGCATTTTGCAACAAATTTTAATACATAATAAATACTTAAACAGCATTCTTGAAAATGAATAATAATATGAATAAAACTACAATAAATAATAACCACTATTATAATAGCCAAAGCACCCACATTTTAACTGAAAAAAATATATTATATAATCTATTTAATCGAATTCCAATTCAAGCCCCACAGTTTTAAATTTCTCGCAGTATAATGAATCAATCTTTGCTGACTGCTCAGGTGTGAAATGGTCCTTCCATCCTCCTACAACACCTTTTCTTATGAAGGGTTTTCCCTCAGGATGCATTAACTCCTTCGGGATCCACTCATAATTGGTGGTCGGGGTTTTTTTCATTGCCGAAAATGATGACTTCTGCACCACAGACTCCAAAGCCTCATCGGTTAACTCAACATCTATGAATGATGCAATTTTCCTAATGGCCTCTCTTATGTCCTTCTTCATGTCTTCATACTTCAGAAAGAGTACATTGTCATCATCCTTGTGCTCCCACCAGCCTAGGACATGCTCGAAGTAATCTCCAGAATATACTTTACCTGAAAGTAGTGGAGGCAAAAACTTATCAAAAGTCATATTTTCAGCACAATTTGTGGAGAAGTAATGGTAGAAATATGACACCGCCATATCCTTGGGATTCCTAGTTACATAGATGTATTTACATGGAGTATCTTTAGGAAGACCACAAGGCATTCGATTGTATGGCATGTGACTCTTGAACGTTCTTGGACGTTCCACCTCAGCTAAGTCAACTTTATAGGGCACAAAATCGCTGTTAGCGGCTTCCAAGTACGGAATGGCTTGATCAATGAGAATCTCCTCATTGCCTTGACAACGTATAGATCGAACTATCTGCTGCATCCAGGTGGTTCCACTTCTAGGATACGTAACTATCCACACGTCATCGGCGAACAGCTCCATAGCTTTCATCAGGTCAAGCTGTGCCTCCGTGACTAAAGGAACAATTGGAAGGCCATCTATATATTTAACCAGATGATTTTCTAGATCGGTGGGGTCGGAGACGTCCGCCATATTAAGTGTGATAGAGGGTATTCCTATTCAGAAATAACAAAAAAAAAACAAAAAAAAAAACTATAATCCTATTCAGAGTATACCACGCCCATGTGTAGGCCCTCTTGCCTGCACGACCTTTTACCTAATACGGGGCTTGCTAACTGCTTCCTATGTTACATGTATTTGTATGCTATAATTATAGAAAAGTCACAATTATAGGTTAGGTTATAACAGAATACTGTAAGAATAGTAATAAGGGAATGACATGAACTAATAGTATTATACTCGGAAAAGTCACATTATATTGGGCAGGTTAGTTGACTACCTATTCATTTCTTGGTTACCTTAGCTATAAACGACAAAATTTATTGTAATACAGACATTTTTAGTTGAAGTTAACTATCCTGCTAAGTGACTTTGATTGTTTTTTTGTTTTTTTTTGCTGTTTCTTTTTCCTATGTGTGCCCACACTTTACTTCAATCTTAAGATCTCCTGCTAACACCCTTCACTACTTGGCTCAAAAAACTAATTCCAATAATCACTAGACTAATGCTATGGAAGATTACGAGCAAGACTTGCAAAGGTGGGAGTTATTTAAGGAGCACAAGGATGACATTATTACTGCCTTCACATGGAACCAAGCTTGGCTGGCATCTAGACTGCAAGTAAAAGGACTGGTAATGGATGATACCTACCATTATGTGACAGACACAAAAATTGGAGCAAGCGAGATGGAAAAGTCACGTAAAATGGTGGACACTTTGGAATCTAAAATTAAATTAGACCCAAGTAACTTGACACAATTGCTGGACATTTTACAAGAAAAGAAAAAATATTACCGAGAAGTAATAGAATTACTGAATCCACCAATAGGTACGGATTCTAATAAGCTATTTCTACTCACTATTTCATTGCTGTGATATTTGCCCAGATATAGAATAGTGATTGTGACTATAGTTAGAATAAACTTAGCTGATATTATCAACAAGTAGTAATTATGATTATTACTACCTTCACTTGATGTAATAATAGTAGGAAATGCGGTAGAGATACACTTATCAACTTTGAGAAAACAATTTGCAGATGAAAATTCGTAGTAGTGTTAGCTATACTCATTAAAAAACAAGAATTTTTTAACTATTAGCTCAGAAATAGATTAAAATATGTTTACATAAAATACTTTTCATATAATTGTGATAATTGTGAATTTTCTAAAAATATTAACTGAGGACTACTTTATTGTTAATGTTATAGTCTGTATAGCTACAGCTAATGTTTTTGTTCACAATTTTGGTCTTAATGACGCTCTATTTATTTTCAGTGGTAATATCACATACGGATGATCCAGCATTGCAGAGTAAGTATAAATTAAAGCAACTTAGTGAACAGAGCATTCTGAGCAATGACCTGGATAGTGGATAGTATGTTAACTGAAGACTGTAATTTGTGCCGTTATTGTATGTAATATCATTCTTTCGTAAGTAAAGCTCCTATGCTACAATGTATGAATATATACAAGACCATTCACAATGTAAAGTATAGTAACCCTATCTCTAGTCTATCATTTTAAAACATTCTTTTAAAATTGAGATAGTAATGCACTAGCTACTGTTTTAATTGAGCGATGGAAACTTCAGAAGACAAATTGGCCTTTTAGGCAGCTCTGACCCTTACCGTTTAGTGCACTCGGCGCTTTAGACGGCTCAGTTCTTTAGATATCTGAGCTCTTTTGGCGGTGGCTCATAGATAGCTCCAATCTTTGGAAAACTATGAGCAAATTAGAAGCCTTCCCTTTAGATAGCTCAGGTGTTAGATTATTCAGTCTTTCAGACCCCTCAGCCTTTTGGATGACTCATCCCTTTAAGGTTAGGGTATACTATTCCACCCACTCAACAGAGTATGCTGTGAATATCATTATGTGGCAAGTCACACTTGTAGTGGCTATAAACTGGTGGTTTTTGACACCCACCACGTGGTTCCTGCATATGAATGACACCATATTATTAATGACACCATTTGTCAGTAACAAAATGGCATTGGACATGTTTATTAAATATTGTAATACCAAGAAAATGAAAGTAATTGATTATTGAGAATTATAATGAATTCTATGCAATGTTCAGTTTATAGGCTCTCTAATTCCCCCAGAATGATGTCTTGGGCATGCCAATTCTGGTAAGAGAGCATTGAAGTAAAAATCCTGAAGCTTTTGCAGGTTTTTCTTTTCCCATAATAAGTCTCTGTATACTCGTTCTACATGAATATCAGCATCTGTTCTGACTACAAAATCACACCACTGCCGTTGAGTACAATACAGTTGTGCCTGAATTTGGTGGTAGTAATCGTGGTTCCTCTTTAATTTAATTTCATTGTTTTTGTTTTGCAGGCAAAAAGATGGTTTCTCAGCTGCTTCCTTCATAGTGAGACTGCGTACACTGTAGGGGTTTTTTATTTCTAGCAAGCCAAGTGGATGTGCCTCTTCACTGGTATCTGTAACTAGTCCATCTGGTGTTGCTGCAAGCCAAGGATGATCGAGTGATATGAAAAGGCCACAGTCATCAATAGATAAGCCAGGATGATGCTGTAATTGGTGCAACCTGTATTCTTCCTTAGCTCGATATTCTAATACTTGGCCATAGTGGGTGGCTGCATTCCCTTTAAACTTTCTATAGAGCAAATTCTCCACTTTCGTAGCTCTCTTCGTTGTACTTCTCATCTTTATTATGCCTCCAACTATAGAAGCTGTCAGTCTCTTCCTTCGTTCAGCAATCCACATATCACTGTCAGTCTGGCCTCTGGTCTGTTCTTGTATATGGCTAATTTTCCCACTTGTCACTTGCACTTTTGTCTTGAAAAAACTCATTTTTAATGCCTCCAAATGCTCTGGAGACACATCGTCATGACAATCACCTGGTGAAACCCCATCATCATGTCTTGTATAGGCTCTCCTGCCCTTGCTGGACTCTTTCTTCTGAGTAACTTTTTTCATTCGTCGTCGTTTTTTTACACTCTCTTTTGCTTTTCTCTCCTTTTCACTGCTAGCTTTTATAGCAGATCGTTGGGATGTATTCTTGAAAATCTTTGTTGGAGAAGTATTTGTCATTTGCTTCCAAGCCACAGGTCCCCACTCCTTACCCATGTTATGTTGCAACCCGGCTCCCATGCAACGGTGCTCCCATGAGCCAGATTGTGACCGGTTTATAACTTTCCCCCCATCAAACTTTGTGCGTACGTGCATCCATGACTCAGCCAGGTTTGTAGTCACATTGTCAATCAGTTGCTCAGCTTTGACAACCAGTCTGCTCAAAATAACCTGGATGTCATGATACATATTCGGGTTGATCTCAGTCGCAGTCAATTCTCCTTCAGGTACTTCCTCTTCTGCAACATAGTCAGACACAGTTTCCCTCCACAATCTTTCCTGATCTAAAGATAATAATGCAATATAAGCCAGCATTTATAATATAGTACACCGTACAGTTGAAAAACGGATATTAGAAAAATCATGCACTAAATTTGCACAAACTTCATGTGGTTAATTATTTCCAAAGCTTCTATGTGATACTTGAATTAAAAAAAAAAAAAAAAATCCACAGCATAAATTTTATTACAATAATTTTATTGTTTAAATATTTGCCAATTACAATAATTTCTAGCTATGATTAGTCAGAAAATAAGAAATTTAGCTAAAATTATTAGGAGGAAAAGGACTATAACTACAGGTTAATCCTGGATTATGTACCTTGATTCAATACCAGTATTAGTGCATTCCACTATATATTATTTCATTACCATACAAGTTGTGATTATGCAAAAAAAAATTTTTCCTTCTTCAAATAATATATGGCTAATAGTTTACACTCTTAATCTATCATACGTACCATATCATAAATACACACTTGTACAAATAGAACTTACATGCAAGTTCATCCTCTTCCGGTTCTACCTCTTCTTCTAGATGAGACTGTGTTGCTGGTTCGTGAAGTGGATGATTCTCCAACACAACAGGCCTGCCTTTCGCAGTAGAACAAAAATCAGGACTACATCGCTGGTGATTGCCGAAACAGTGATTTGGCCCATTCTGAAGATCCTTTTTTAAGAGCTTCACACCATTCTTTCTGTCTGGCTCCTTGCTTCGCATTTTGATGGCACAGCGAGCTGCACTTACAAGCCTTCTTCTCATCTTTTCTGTTAGACCACCACTTCCCTTGTATCTTGGGTTCTCACTAACCAATTTCTCTAAAGAGCTTCTGTAGCACTTGCACACATGGTTAGCGCACTCCATCTTCCTAATACAATGGCCCCAACCAGGAACCTGTTGGATAAGGGAGGGGTATACTGAGCTATCACCATCTCCAATCACTGTGGTATACCGGACACCATGTACCTTCTCTGCTACAAGAAATCCCTCTACAATTGCATCTGTCTCCATTTCCGATGACGATGCCTCCCAATTCTTGAAACAGCGGTGTTTGTCTTTTGGGATATCTTGAGCACAAGCTGAGCAAAACTTGTTGCGTACACCCACATGAAGTAACTTGCCAGTGGCCTTTCCTACAATAATGGCAACACCTGAATTAGCATTGTAGGAATGCTTACGGCTTCTTTTACTCCACCCCCCATCTACAATCACAGTGATTGCAGGGACTCCCTCATGGTAAGAACCAGCCTGCTCAGCTAACTTCTTCTCTTCTCTGCCTGCCTCTAACATAGACTCCATCAGCTTTTCCTTCCACCAGTCACCTATGCTACGCTCAGTTTGGATAAAGGTCGCCTTGCTCATCACTGGCACTCCTAATACACTCATAGCTTCCTCAAGATGGCTATGCCCACTACCTGTTACCATCTGCCCCCAAACTGCTGCCAAATTGCATTCCCATCTTGCATGCTTGCAAGGACCTTTCACTTTGGAAGACGTCTCCAGAGTGATTGTGTGCGAGCACTTGGAACATTTTCCAGAAAAAATGGACGCTAAACCGTGTCTAACTTCACCACTCAAAGTGACTGAACCATCACAGTTAGATGCATGCTGACTTAGCTCCTTTGTGTACTGTTGGAGCTTGTCAAGGTTTATAATTCTTGAGCCACCCAATGCAACATCACCCTTGTTTTCTGTTCTGTCTCCTACCTCAGAGTTCTCAGGCTGCTGAATGGAATTATTTACCCCTGGGCTACTCCTGAACTTGTGTGGCTTCCTCTTCCTAAACACACGTCTGTGTGTGTTCCTGTGGTGCCTTTTATTCTTGCTATTTCCCATCACTCTACCAGCTTATCAGATCGGCAACGTGGAGGATCCTCATTACCCGGGGAAATCCACTGACTCACAGTGGTTGCGTGGGCGATTCCCGCGTATTCTCCAACTAGCAGATGGTTTGAATGGCTGACCAACTTCTGCGTCATTTTTTTCATACTTCCTGAGGAGACCAGACCGTAAATTTGGAATTATCTTATTAAAAGAAGTCAAGGGGAGGTACTGAGGTAAAGTTTTCCAAGAAAAAGTATATTGGAGAGCAGGGATGGACCAAAGTCAGCCCCTTTGAAGGGAAAAGTGTGGTTAGCCTGACTGTTCAGGTGTATTTATCTGATTCTTGGAACTGATTACTGCAATATTTTGCTATCTGGACCTGCAATAGGTATAGTTCTTCTAAGAAAAAATAAGAAGAGTGAATTTTATCAGAAATTGTGGAGTAAAACTGACGCAGCATCTGGTAGCTAAAGGGTGGAAAATTCTGCTCCTAAATTGAAAATTTAGAGCTAACAATTGAAATTCTAGAAAGCTTTGAACATTTTTTATAGTTTGTACTTATGATTTTGTTGTCATTGACTTTAAAAGTGAAGAAATGAAGGGAAAGAGCAACTCATTAATATTCATGAGGTAACCCTTTACCCTAACCTTAAATGGCTCAGCTCTTCCCCTTTAGACAACTAAAGTGTTTAAAATACCATACCCCTTTAGATGACTTGGCCCTTTCGAGGGTGAAGTTATTTAGACAGCTCATTTTCTTAAATGTCTCTGCCTCAGCTCAGCTTTAAAGATGGCAGTACATCCTTTAGACAGCTCAGCCATTTAAACAACTCAATACTCAGCCGTTTAAACTAGTGTGGTGTGACCACCCCACAGCAACATATATACTACACATGTATTCTAACATTATCTTATTCATGCATACATTTTCACTTAACATACTAACACGCATACACAACATATTATCATTGGCTGATACACTCTCAACATTACCATACAAGGAACTCGTCATTTATGCAAGCATGCCCATACTCACTATATGTATACAGTTTCCTTTCATTTTGTCCAGTCTCAGCAGTTTCTTGAAATAAAGCTTTGTACAATTCCACCTAAAGCTCCAACTGTCAACGGGCACCTTGAGGTTATCGAGATAGCTAGTCTCAGGGTTGGTGATTTACAAGCCTAACCTTAGCTGCAGAATTGGTGAGGTTAGCCTGCTGAGTACTCAGGTGGCAGCATACTGTGTGAATAGTGTCTCTCTACCACTGGGATAGCAGTTAGTTGTCTCACCACATCTGGTGACAGCGGTGCTCCTTAGTTGAAGCAATTCCTTCGGAGTTAAGAGACGATTCTACGCCTATTTATAGTTGCTCCGCTACTTCGATAAATTCATCACACTGAAATAATTCCCTTTGTTTAAGCATTTTTTTTTCAAACTAAAGTTTCCAATTCAACCGATATAATATATTTTCTTTGACTTATTATGTCTGATTCAGATACTCCAGCTGTGCAGTGCAAACCAGTAAACAAGAGACCTCATCGCTCTCGTGCTAGGGTGACCTATCCAAAAGAACAAGAACCCTACTTTGAAGATGATTTCTCTGTGGACAACTTGGTGCTCCGCGCAAGTCAGATGAAAATTGATCTTGATGCCTCAGCTTCTAATGCCCCCCCCCAGGATGCCAGCGCTTCTCATACTTCTGTACCTGCTCAAGATGACCTCCAATCTCTTCGACATCTTACTAGCCATTTAGCTACTGAAGCAGCTTCCTCAGACCCATCATCTGCTAAACTTTTGTCTTTATTTGTATCACAGAATGAGCTGCGTGACCGGGAGCAGCGTCTTCAACGTCAACAGGAGGCATTATGGCGTGAACAAGAGAAGTCTTTTCAGACTCAGCAGCTGGAGTTCATGAGACAAACTCTAGCCACTCAGACTGCCATCACTCAGACTAGACAAAAGGAGGATGATGAGCGTGAAGCTATGAGACGTGCTGACAAACTTGAACAAAGACTAGACCGTGTGCGTTCTTCTTTGGTGCCTATGTCCAGTGCTGAAGATGCCTTTTCTCTCCTATTGAGGTTTGAACGCACTATGGTATCGCGCAATATTGACAAGTTCCAATGGGTGGTTCTGGTTGAGGTTGTGTTGAGGGGTAAATTGTTAGATACTTACCATTGTTGTCTGAATTCATGCATTGGTAATTGGGAATTACTGAAGGCCAAGCTCTTAGAATCTGGGGGGTTTGGTACACATGATTGTCTCGATATGTATTACCCAAAGTTTAGACAATCTGGTAGTCTAAAAGCTTCTACTTGGGCTAAAATTACAAGCTATCGTACTTTTGTTGTTCTTAAGAATTCTGGTGTCATGTCTAAATTTTCTGATGATGATCTTACGCTCGTATCGCAAACTGTTGCTAACTGTGGTGTACTGTCCTCTCTGTCTAGACCTGGTCGCTCCTTTGTCTACAGTCAAACTCTAAACACCCCCCAAGATATTCTTACTGCCTGTGACCAATACAAATCCAAGAAAGAATTCACTGGTATGTTTCCCTCTCATTCCAATTCATACCGGCCCTACTCTGAGAGACCACAAAATCCTAGCCTTTCTGTTCCTGCTAGAGCTCCATCCGATAATTTGTTTTCTCATAACCCCAAAAGTATCACCTGTTTTAAGTGCAATGCTGAAGGTCACTATGCCAATGCTTGTCCAGAGCGTAAAACCAATCATGAGAGCAATCAGTTTCCTCCTGCTCATTCAAATCTCACTGCCCAATCTATGTCAATGCCAGGCTTTCCAGCCTCTGCTAAGCCAAAAAAGGACTTTGATCACAATGTACGATCTGTAAATCAGACTGTATTGAAATCAGATCAAGGTCATGAGTATGTAGAATCTATTCTGCCTGACTGTCTGAATGTTGTAAATGGCTTTCCTAATTTAATTAATCTCACTCTAGATGGTACTGTGAATAATGTTCCAGCCTTGTTGATCTTAGATACAGCTGCAGATGTCTCTATGTGCTCATCCAACTTAGTTTCTAGCTCTGACTCTCCTGTGTGTCGTAGAACTATTAGTGGAATTGATAATGTTAATCATTCCTTGCCATGTTATTTGTTGCCACTCTCCACTCATGGTGTACAGGGTAAATGTCTCTTTGCTTCGTTTCCTAAACTCCCCCCTGGTTCAGTCCTTGTTGGTCGTGATTGTGGGGACACCCTCACACACTTTATTGATGTGGCTAAGTGTACTCCTAATAAAGTTTTGGTAACCCGCGCTCAAGCTAAAGCCCATGCAAAGGTAGAGCATGAGCGTCAGCTCAGGCTAGCTGTTGAAGGTGCCACTCCCATTTCAGTTGATTCTATTCAAGATGACGAAACAGTAATTCTGTATTCTGATACTGACACTCCCTCTAATTCTGATTGCTTAGAAGACTCTGATTTTGCTGACTCCTTACTGCTTGAAGTGCCTCCTTCCACACATAGTGGTAGTGCTTCTCCTGATGACCTACCTAATCATTCCCCAATAGCCTGTCCGCCTTCAACAGTTGCATCCACACCTACAGAGTCTTTGCCTGATGTTTCAGTTTACTCTGATGCACAGCCCAATGCTTCAAATTCTATCTCTCATTTAGTTCCTTTCCCTCACTTACAATTTGATGGTATTTCTAAATCTGATTTTATCAAACTTCAAAGATCAGATAGTTCAATTGCTCACATTTGGTCATGGGCAGAACAAGGTGTTAAAAGGTGTTTTGTTGTTGAAGATGTATTAATGTGTCTCAGTACAACCAATGGTCGTATATCTCACTCTATTGTACTTCCTAAACAGCTCAGACAAGAAGTGCTCACTATAGCCCACAATCACTCTGGTCACTTTGGTGTAGGCGCCACTAGAGCATTAATAAATCCATATTTTACCTGGCCGGGTTTATATCGTGATATTAAAAATCATGTTAAATCTTGTGTGCAATGCCAAAGGTTCAACTCTTCTTCTCCTTCTAAAGCCCCACTGATTCCTCCCGAGATCATTACAAAGAGGTTTGAGAAATTGGCCGTTGATGTGGTCGGCCCTCTCCCTAAATCCAAGCAGAACTATCGTTTTATTCTCACTGCGATGGACTTAGCCACTGGCTTTCCATTTGCCTGTCCCATGCATGGTTTTACAGCTGAGGAAACTGCACAAAACCTAATTTTAATATTTTCCTTTACTGGTTCCCCTGTTGCCGTTCTCTCTGACCAGGGTAGCAACTTCTTGTCCAGGGTTATGTCATGTGTTTATGCTAAGTTTGGGATCCTGCGAATTAGGACATCACCCTATCATCCCGAATCCAATGGCAAACTTGAGCGCTTACACTCTACCCTCAAAGCTGTTATCAGAAAATCACTAGATAATCGCTCAGACTGGCCTGCTGTCATTCCTCTTGCTTTGTTCTATCTACGTAACCTCCCCCATTCTAGACATGGCCACACCCCTTATGAATTAACATTCCTTAAGCCAACACCCCACATTCTATCCTCTCTTCGTTCTATCTGGATCTCACCTGACTCATCTGTGAATGTACCACGTTTCCTTGATGAGCTTAATAACTCCATGGAAGCTGTCCTACTGGCTTTAAAGCAACGTGTAAAAGATGACGTTGTCAGAAAGCGTGAGTCCCGGGATCATCGTAAACTTCGTGTGTTTGGTATTGGTTCTCTTGTTATGCTGAGAATTCCTGGGTTGCATGGTAGCCTGGAGGCTTCCTGGGAAGGCCCTTACAAAATTGTTGCTCGCACATCAGAAGTTAACTACCGGGTCATTCCTGTTGGTGCCCAAAATAAATCCAAATCCAAAGTTGTTCATGTAAACCTCTTAAAAGAATTCAAACAAGGTTCCCATGTATTTGCTGTTGTTGCAGTTCATGATGACTCTCAGGTTATAAGTAACTCCATTTCCTCTTCAATCTCACCTGAATTAAGTCTTGACCACCACTCTGAAATGTCATCTTTACTGTCATCCTATACCAGTGTATTTTCTGACACTCCGGGGTGCACACAGACCACTTCCCACTCTATTTCAGTGACTTGTGACACTCCAGTGTGGACACCTTCTTACACTATACCTGCACAGGTTGAAAAAGCCTTCCAAACCTCTATTGAAGAATTGCTTGCTTTGGGTATTATTGAACCATCCCAGTCTCGTTGGTCTTCACCACCCATTCCTATCATCAAAAAAGATGGCTCAATAAGAATTGTTGTTGACTATCGCAAACTTAATTCTGTCACAGTACCAGAACCCTTTCAGATGCCAACTGTAACTGAGATTGTTTCCCGTTTGGGTAATGCTGTGTACTTATCCAAATTAGACCTAATGAAAGGATTTCATCAAGTGCCTATGGAACCTGGCTCAAGACAATACACTGCTTTTAGCTGTCGCCACGGCAAATTTCAGTACTGCCGCATGCCCTTCGGATTGCGTAATGCGCCTGCCACATTTCAGCTGCTTATGCAGACTGTACTCAGAGGGCTTGAATCCTTCTCTTCTGCTTATATTGATGATATCATCATCTTTTCTCTATCATGGCATGATCATCTATCCCATATCAATCAAGTTTTATCACGTCTCAACCATCATGGTCTTACTGTAAAACAATCCAAGTGTTGTTGGGCATTTTCCTCCTTTGACTTTCTTGGTTATAATGTTGGTAATGGGTCCCTGTCTATACCTGAGGCTAGAGTAAAACAGTTAAGGGAGTATGCCAGACCTAAAACTATATCTCAACTACGTTCCTTCCTAGGGCTTGTCAATTATTATCGTCATTTTGTGCTGAACTTTGCCTCGCATTCGCGTCATTTGACTTGTCTCACAAAACGGGGGCTCCCCCAAAACATCGACTGGAACAACGACGCTATTGATGCATTTGATGTTATTGTTTCATGTATTTGTAACAACATTTTCCTATGTGTTCCTCTTCTTTCAGATTCCTTTGGTGTATTTTGTGATGCCTCTCAATCTGGCATTGGAGGTGTATTGTGTGTATACAGATTAAATAGCTGGAAAACTGTAGCATTCTACTCCAGACAATTGCAGCCAAGAGAAAGTCGATATTCTGCAACTGAAATTGAAGCTCTTGCTATGTTATCGTCAATTGAACATTTCGCATATTACTTGACTGGTCAGGATTTCAAGGTATTCACAGATCATCGTGCTCTCACTCATCTGTTTGATTCGCCATCCTTAAACAATCGCCTGTGGAGATGTAGAGTACGCCTGATGGATTTTTCCTTCCAGATCGTCTACATTCAAGGCCACCTTAATGTTCTGGCAGACGCGATGTCGAGACAAGAATGGACACCACTTCCATCAGAAGATAACGATACAGACTTAGCTTCTGTCGCCGGTCTCCGGTCTTCATGGGGGGGAGGTGTGGTGTGACCACCCCACAGCAACATATATACTACACATGTATTCTAACATTATCTTATTCATGCATACATTTTCACTTAACATACTAACACGCATACACAACATATTATCATTGGCTGATACACTCTCAACATTACCATACAAGGAACTCGTCATTTATGCAAGCATGCCCAGACTCACTATATGTATACAGTTTCCTTTCATTTTGTCCAGTCTCAGCAGTTTCTTGAAATAAAGCTTTGTACAATTCCACCTAAAGCTCCAACTGTCAACGGGCACCTTGAGGTTATCGAGATAGCTAGTCTCAGGGTTGGTGATTTACAAGCCTAACCTTAGCTGCAGAATTGGTGAGGTTAGCCTGCTGAGTACTCAGGTGGCAGCATACTGTGTGAATAGTGTCTCTCTACCACTGGGATAGCAGTTAGTTGTCTCACCACAACTAGTCCAGTGATTTATTTAGCTAAGCCCTTAAGACAAAGACTAACTGATTAAAATATAATACAATTCAATAGAAATCAATATAATGTTGTCAGGCTTATATTATTCCACACCCTCAAGCGGTATAAATTAATTTGTAATAATTGAAATTGTATTATGCATATTTTAATAATTTTTGCATTAATTTTGTCCAAGTAAGATTTTACTTCAGTTGAATTTGCATTTTATTTTCATGATGACATATCTCTAGACTCTATTTCTGAATTGGCAAGCATACAATATAAATATTGTATATATACATATTAGCATAAGAAATATTATTGATCAGGTGCACAAGATAAGCTGAAGAAGATCAAAAATGATAATGCACGTAAGAAAGAACTATGCTGCTCTACAAATTGTTTCTATAACTATAATTATCGTACCTAAAATGGCTTTTAAAAAAGGTTCAAACAATTTATGGTGACTAGCTACAGCAAGACTTGATGGCATTACTGAGCTAAGTATAAATAACACATATTGTTTCATACTAGGATTACAAAAGGAACTGAAGAAAGCAGAAGAGCAACTCAAAAGTAAGAATATGGCCATTTTTTTACTGTTTTAGAAAATATTAAATACTAAAGTTATATCATCTTTAATTAATAATTATTACAAAGTCCAATGAAATTTATATTAATTCTTTGAAGTTTTTTTTCAAGCAGTAATTACTAGAAAGATGCAGCTCACATTAAATATGCAAGCAATACAGTTAATTAATAATACTGTGGTTCATTACTCATTACTAACCACACAACTAATAATATATTTCTATGCGCATGCAGATACTGTCTCAGCAGCTTAAATGTCTAAATGAAAAATTGTATTCAATAATGGCTATAGCTGTTCAACACTCAATATTATCGGATTGTTAATGCAGCATAAAATGTGTTTTTAGTATGTGGAAAGCAGCTGCACGAAGCCAAACAGGAAGTGTCAGGTAAGAAGAAATATCTAATTATCTGTCTAATCAATAGCAATGTCAAACTATAGACTTCAATATACTATAATTATTACAAAAAGTGGATTTGTAACTCATTTTATATCTTCATTATAGTGAAAGAAGAGAATGTAAATGAAATAAAAAGTAGACTAGAAAGTAAGAGAGCTTGAATTTAGTTACAAAGATATCATTATAACAAATATTATAATTATTGTTATGTTTTAGTTAAAGATGAGGAATTGAAGAGAACCAGAAACAATTTGGAAGGTAAAGTCTCAATGACTGATTTATATGTTGAAGTGTTTATTACAACACTAAGTTGTGATAATAATAGTTAGTAAGAGTAGATTCTGACACTGGTAATAAAATTAATGTAGCAATAATGTTGTTAAAGAGTAAAACAGCATAATTATTATCTATCCATTTTTATAATGCAGATAGTGAAAACAATTTAGAGAAGACTTTAAAGGAATTAGCAGGTAAGACTTCAGGGGCAGATCCAGCACTGGCGACAAGGAGGGGCCCAAATTTATTTAGGTCAAAACCAAAGAAATTATCAAAATACTAATGATTGATTTCAATATTAATTGATGAACGAAGAAAATATATTAGCATGCAGTTGTCCCGTAGACTGTATTGCCTGTTTTGGTACATTCATCCTTATAATTCTTCCAAAAAACTTGGTTGGAGGGGGGGCTGGCCCCCTCGGTCCTCCCTTGATTCTCCCCCAGGCATTGTAACTCATGGATAGTTTACTAAAGGGGAAAAAAAGCGTAGCACTGTACATAAATAAGATGTTTACTTGCACTCACTTAGACCTATAATTTTATGATCAGAATAAGGTAGCTATAGGGAATTAGGCAACAATAAAACCGTATTTTATCTGTCAACATTAAATCTCAAAGAATCATGACATTAAGTTACCACTGAGTTAATTTTTATTCATTTTCCGCACACAAAGAAAAAAGAACCAAGTTTGTATCTCCAGCCATAGTAGTTAGTGAAGAGAATGAGAATTATTGTATTCAATGATTCAGTCATTTTTGGCAGTAATAGTTACAGCCAACATTATATTAATTAAAACCTAACACGTTTCGACTCCTAGCCGAAGTTTTAATTAATATAATGATAGTTCTTAGAACGAGAATGATAATTATTGTATTCACTTAATTTTTTTTAAAATTTAAATGTCGAACAGATTCAGTTTAGATTTTAATTTTATTGGGCGAGCAAAGGGAGCCCCTCACAAAATGAGTCTCAATTGAGGTTTTGGTGGTATATCATAAGTGTATGGTCAAAGTTCTCCGGAGTCAATGCATGTCCGCCCCCGCACCACAGCTACTTTAAATAATATTAGAGGAAACAAAAATTCTTTCCTTACCAACAGGCAAGCATGGTTCAATGTGTATTTGTGTGTCTCCCTGATGGAATGCTAACTTGAAGCCATGTTATTTTGCTATGCTATTAGTTATTGCAACTTTTTTTATTTTTCATGTTTTGAATGTAAAAATATTTTGTATTAAAATTGCATGCTGCTCTTGTTGTGATGCCTACATTTTAACTATTTGTGTTTCTGTGATGTCAAAGATACTAGAATTGAGAAAGAAAAAATTCAAGTTCAGTTAGTAGATGCTAAATCAAAGCAAGTGCCAGCTATTACAGGTGAGTTATTATTATTGCAGTATAGAAAGGATGATTTCAATAAAAATAAGTTGAAACTAAATTATATGACCTCTGGGATTATAGTATTGCACTCACATTGACATAACTAGTGATGTGCTTGAGCACAAATGGCGAGCGAGCCTAAAGACTATACTATTTTTATATGAATGATTTTGACTTCTAACACTGAAGCTACTGAAAATAAGGTCCAGTTTTTTTTATTTCGCATACACGGTAAAGGGATTTCAGTGCCATAGTAACAACTCTCTGCAACTGCTTGACAACAACAAAACAATACACGTTATATAAAGGTTTTCTGTGTGATATTCTTTAGCTAAGTAGTGGTTGTAACACACAATGCCTTGACACAACTGGACATGCACCTACACAGACTTACCTTCGCAGTAGTCTAGTAAACAATGTATTTTCAAGTAAATACAGTTGCGCACGGCTTATAACCATGACAAAGAGCGCATTGACTTACCACCGCCACTAACTCGAATAGAAATGGAAGTCCCTTTAGTTTTCAAGTTTTAACTGCACCCGCAAAAGAATTCAAAAGGATAAACAATTCAATTCTAGGGTGATACGGGTACTGATCGATAAACCAGAGGATTCTGTTTAGTGCAATTTGGGACGGGGTCGACCACATAACTAACACAAAAACGCGAGGGTCAAAGTACAAAAATGCCTTACGTACGTCCATACATATATACAAATAAACATCCCCGATTTTTTTCATTTTTACCCCTGTGTCTCGCTCGCTACGCTCGCTCGCCAATTAAACTGTTGAAGATGACAAGGCAAAATGTATGCAATGAAAGCAGAAACAAACAAAACAAGCAAAAAATTTAGTTGGTGCATCCCATGATAGCCATGGCATTCCCCTGTGTTTAGTTGATAAAATTGTAATTTTACTTTCATTGCAAAATGATTATTAATAATGAATATATGTGTGTAATTATTATTGAAATATTATCTTGTATATCAGATAATATAGCAACTTCTAGAATCTTGATAATAGTCAGCGTTGTCACTTTCGCTGCAGCCGCCATTTTTTACATTATAGCCCTTTCTATTTCATGGAGTCTACATCAGATCATCCAATCAAGAAGTATAAAAAATGTTCAGGACTATACATTAGGCGGGGCTATACTTATCACTCTGCCTCTGTTGAACTCCGTTCTATTTATTGGATTCATAGCACCTGCTGTATACTCCTTTAAGAAAAAAATGAACTTTGTACTTGTCCCGCTGTCATACATCTATGTTATTTCATCTTTTTTATCTTGTAATCTCGAACTTCTCGGTGGAGGAATTCTAATCATAGCTGGGGACTTAGCCAAAAATGAAGTACAAGGATTTGAAAGATATGGAAATTCAGCTGGAGCATTTTCTATAATTGCCGCTGTTTTCAATACAGTCAGTGTGTTTATGTATCTGGAATATTTTAAACAATGGAATAAGTTACGACAAAGTCAAAAAATTCACAAAAATATGTTGAAAAATTAACTCACGAGTTAATAACTACGTTTTTATTTGAGCAAATGCTAATATTCTAAGTTTTATTGCAATAGGTGTTTAATAGAATTATCTCTATTTTATATTCCAATATTTATATGTATAATGCTATGTTATGCTTACTCAATTTATTTTATATTATATGTCTAGTCCATTATTGCCAGAAAAGTAATATCGAATAATTAAACTAATGTAAATTTTCAACTCTAGCTAATTAAAAATGTATGAAGATTTAAAATAATTTATATTCTTATATTAGAATAGTCCATTTCAGTCTATAGATAATTTATTTCAATTTTACAGCATATACTAAGTCATGCATATTACTTTGATATACAACTAGTGTATACTCCAGGAATTCCATCTACTATACACATATAAAATTTGTAGTATACTGTGCACATTAGCTACAGTAGTATTCACTGATAGCTAGTTATAATAAATGCATTATTATACTGAGTTCTTTTCTTAATAATATTTAATATAATGACACTTGTGTGTATCTCAGAAAATATACTATTACAGTACGGTTATGATAAGTGGAATTGTTTGCCAGCAGTAATGCAATTAAGTTAACATGAACTGTTTCATTCTTCAAGCATTGTCTAGGCCCTGTATTCACCAGACTCACCATGAAATATAAAATCAATTTCGTAAGGGCTTACACCAAGTAAAATTTAAACAGCACAGCTTGTTGTATTTTATATAGTTAGCATACTATAAATATATTCCAAGCAAGCATCGTTTTAGAGTATAGAGGACAGCAAAAAAAATTGTTTTATGAAAAACCAGTGTAGCAATGAGAAAAACAACTTGGTGTTGTTGGTTTATTACACATAATTATTACACTTATTCAATTCAATAGCACTTTTTAGCTAGCTCCTGCCAGAGATCAATGTAATAAGTATAAATGTGAATATGTGGCTGTATGTATCCTTCAATATCCAAATCTCTGGTTTCTGTTGAATATAATATTATGCTCTATCAAAGTCTCATTCACTTTATATTTCATTTTCTGCCACATAACGTGACAGAAGATGGAATAAAAGAATCATAAATTTATAAGGCGTATACATACTTAGTGGTAAGAAACTCTATGCGGTAATTAGTTCCCCATGTAGTTAATTCTAATGGCTGTTTTCAGCAGCCCAGTCATGTGGTTTAGTTTGTGATTTATCATTTACTGTTATGTGTTCCTTGTATCCATACATTCAGCAGTAGCTATTCTCTCTTTACTGTTGTTAGTATTATTATTTCGAACAAATATATTGCCGTCCATCCTATGGTCACAGGTTTAAGCAAAATTGTTCAGTTTAAATTGTCTACGTGGAGAATTAATGCAGTCACAATGCTTGAGAAATACGTATAGGTCAGTAATCCTGGCTAGTATATCAGGCAAACTTGAGGTGATTGTTTACTAGCTACACTTAAATCCAAACAGCAGAGCCAGCAAACTGACAGCAATTATATTTACTTTAATTCATTTCAATGTAATTAAATTTATAGACAACTGTTTTACATTCCAAAGCTGATTATTGTAAGAGTTAATATTATTTAGAAATATTTCAGTGTTTTGTCCAACAATGGAGATCAAACGCCATAGTTTATCCAGCAGTAAATTTAAGTTTCTTGTCTTCTTTCTTAATCCACATAGTATTGCATTCCATAGTTTTTTGTCTACATTGTTTTTATTGCCCTCATTTTCTGATCTAAGTGCTTCAATCTTGGGTAATTCCTCCATCTTGTTTGCTTTCTCTGTCATTGGTTCTTCTTTAGATGCTTTCATTGCCTTTATTCTATGTATTAATGTTCGTGTCGATTCAGTTTTCTTTAAATCTTTTGATGCCTTCTCTTCCTTCATTGTTTGTGTCATGTTACTTTCATTTTTAACCTTCCTAGACCTGTTGTCATTCTTTTCACTGCATATCAGCAATACATTGACTGCTTGCATATTCTTAGTAGCATCTCCTGTCCTTGTAGTACTGGTAACTGGCACTTTCCATGCCTTCCTTGTGACTCCTGTGTCACTGGTTCTTGTCCATATGGCATCTCCCACTGTATTTCTGTTGTCAATATTTTCTCTCCTTTGTTCAATTTCCTTTGTGTTTCTCTCTTCCCTTATGTTCTTTTTTCCCCTAATGATTTTCTCTGTATTGAAATCCTCTTTCTTTCCAGCATGTCTTTTTCTTCCCTCTCATCCTTCTCTATTCTATCATCATTTGCTTCTCTCTGATCTTTCGCATTCATTGCATCCTTCTCTTCCCTATCCTCCTACTCTTCCCTCTTATCTTTCTCTTCCCTCTCATCCTTGTCTTCCCTCTCATCCTTATCTTCCCTCTCATCCTCCTCTTCCATCTCATCCTTATCTTCCCTCTCATCCTTATCTTCCCTCTCATCCTCCTCTTCCATCTCATCCTTATCTTCCCTCACATCTTTGTCTTCCCTCTCATCCTTGTCTTCCCTCTCATCTTTGTCTTCCCTTACATCCCTCACTTCCATCACACTATTTTCTGCCATTACAGTGTCCATCAACTCTACTCCATCCTTCAATTCTCTTAAGTTCTTCTCTTCCCTTGTGCCTTTCATTTCCCTCACATCTTGTCCAAGTGTGTACAGAGTACACTGATCTATGTTGTCTCCAAGACATGATGGAGTAGCTTCACTCATACCAAGTCTGTCAGTTTTCTCTGACCTTGTGACTTGCATTTCATCCTGAACACATAGCTCATCCTCATGCTTCATTGCATAACATAGCTGGAATGCTTCCTCAGGAAAACTTTCCTGAGGTTGCATGAATAAATACATTAATACAGACATATTATTGAATAGTCTTTATTTGCTTGTTTTATCTCACCATTGTATCTTCTTGAATCAGGGTTATCTTAGCTCCTCCAAGCTGCTACACACAAAATACCATGTTTATATAATGGTTAAATTATAAGCATATAATAATATATACCTTGACATTTTCCATGTCCTCTAAGTTGCAATCACCTGAAAACTGAGAATAATAATACAATGCACTCAATAGTATGCCAAACTGGAGGATAACTGAATGTATAGCTACACATGATAAACCAAACCTCTACTTTGGAGGATGCTGAAGTTCTTTTCTCAGCAGAGAAGAAGTTGTGATCCGACAATAGTTCAGCCAAAAGGTCTTCATCCTCACTGTCCCAGTCATCTTTGAATGTGTCTCGGATACTTCCGTACCTGTAGATATAGATACACTAGTTATGTTTTACCCCCCATTAATTGTAGCTATGAAAGTGAATTACCCTCCTTGGTATTCCTGGATTCTTGTTAATTTCAAGAATCTTCTAGATTCCTCCCAGGTATAATAATTTTGCTCCACCGCCGCCATGAAATTCTGTTTCAAGATACATAAATAATTCAATTTGCTTCTCCAATGTTTCTGTTTCAAGATACATAAATAATTCAATTTGCTTCTCCAATATACCATTCAACTTACTCAGATTAAGCTGTAGTTTTTTGTTTGTTTTTTTTACTTCGGAATACTCACTAGCAAGTATATAGTTTGCTTTCCCGAACAACTTCCACACACCTTATTACGTACCAACAAACCCCGGACTGCGTCGGAACTAGGGACGCCAGCACAAAAATGACGTCAGTGTTTGCTCGAGCATGCGCGATAATCAAGTCGCGAAGAAAAATTTCCCTATCTGCTAAGCTATCAAGATTCCCCAGAAGATCTTGCCACTTGCAAATAAAAGCAAGTGTATCTCTTGAAAAATTTGAGCGACCTTTTTGACTGGCTGTATAGCTAGATGAGGAACCCAGAGGAAAAATTTCTTTATGATACACTGAGGACTAGCGCCTGCCGGATTATGCTCGAAATTTTTTGAATTATTCTTTTCTTTACTACAAAAAAATATGATATTATTCCAAAAGAATAATATATTATTAATTATTCTCTTATTGTTCCAATTAAATTGATGATAGTTAGCATTAGCTAGATCTTTGAAGTTGGTGCATTATAAAATGGAAGAGTGAAAGTATCAGTCTCCCTTACTGTTATACTGAATTACTCAATATAGAGGATTCAGTAGAGTTAGCTAATTTTTCAGTGTAAACTTTGCATGTCTCCATAAAAATATTCAATGAATGGAGAAGACATGCTTTGCTGCAGCTAAATAATATAATAAGAAACCTTTACCAGACATGGATGTGGATTAGAGAGTTAAAGATAGTATACTCAGCAGTGGATTTCCCTTCACATTCATAGGTTGCTTGGTGGTAATGGTTTACAATTTCTTGTCAATTATGGTAGCTGAGTTGCTCGAGGTCGTCCAGCATGATATCCTACAGATGACTTGCTGACTCTGAGCCTTAGCTGGTAGTGCTACCCAGTATTTCAAACTTTTCCCCATTTTGGAGTACAACAACAGAGTGGCCAACATAAACCCAGGTGCTTTAATCAAATAATAATATCAACCTTACAACCACATTTCTAAATGCTTATAATCTTCTGTTGTATCAGAAAAGAAAACAAACATTATTGATTTTCTTTTATATTTATGGATTATATGGAGTGATTATTCTCATTTTTCCCTTTTTTTAAATTCTTTTAAAAGCTGTTATTATTGTATAATTATTCCGGTATGCAATTACATGTCTATTATTATTACAGAAAAAAGCTAGCATAGCTACTCTGGCAAGGTGGCCTAGTCCTTCCTAAAAGCTATTTCCTGGATGATTCTAAAACACCTAATACTTTCCTAATATCTACTATTAGCTAGCTATAACAGCAGGCTAGGAAAATATCTCTGTGGGGAAGAGGGAGTCAGCCCCTCATCCTAATAACTCCCTTCTTAATGCCACTGATTAAGCCTCAGGCCAGTCTATCTAAAGCCATCTGGTAAATGATCTCTCAGCAATTATGCGACCTGCTAAATCACGGGCGGATTTAGGGGGGGGGGGGGGGGGGGGGGCTCAACTGGTTTTATTATTTTGTAAACTACTTCTGTTTTATCAAATAAATCTGTTTCATTTTTTATTCACTCATTTTCTTTATTCTAGACAAAAAAATATTTTAATAGCAGTTGACTATTCATTGCTGATAATCAACAACGTTCAATGAGTTGATTAGTAAAAGACATACAACATAAGACAAATTATAAGTTATTAGCTGGGGCACAGTTTGTTTGTCTGTTTTTAAAAATAAACAGAGGAAGCACAGTAGGTGTGGCTTTATTGTGTACTTTCGAAATCCGAACCCCCCTATGGAAACTTCTGGCCTGCATTAAGCCCATCCACTTTGTCCCATAACTGCGACAAAATTTTATACATCGTAGTTGAGTAATTATTTATTTCAATGCAATGTGTCTGGCTACTGCCACTTAACTGCTATCAAAATGAATTGTGCTGGCTACAGTATTTGAAAATAAGCATTAATATGCCTTTAAAACAACTGTGTGTACCTAGTAAGGTCAATTATGTGTTTTAAATTTAATACCAGTCAAGTCTATAAGTGGGGAAACTTAGCCCCCTTCTGTCTTAGTATAGGGCTGGAGCCCTACTCTATGTATTTAAGGTACGGGTAAGTATGTAGTACCCGAGATTGTGTTACAGAGAGTAACTTTCAATCTTTGTGGGGTTTGTGTAGATATTTAGAATCGATGTTCACTGTGATCAGTTGAAGGCAAGATGCTCCCATATCTATCTCAGTGGCTTTCTTGTCATCTTTCTGTGAGTTCACTGAGATATATATTGTATCCCTAACCTAGAGGTATTGGCGAGCGAGCGAAGCGAGCGAGACACTATCATGGGTAACTCGATTGAAAATTGGGGATCTTTGTTGGCGAGCGAGCGGAGTGAGCGAGAGAGTATTAGGGGTGGATAATGCAAAATCGGGTATATTTTATATGTATGGATGGTACGTATGCCTTTAAACGCACGCGCGGGGAACTTTTTTTCTCCTAAAAACACGGCTTTTTAGGTTTGACCCCAGTTTATTCTGAATCTACAGCATTAAGCAAGCCTTACTTTATACTTAAGCTCTGAAGTGTGAGAAAATTCCTGCGAAAACGCTTCTTTTCAAGAAACAAAAAGTTGATTTGACCGGTTGCTATAGCATTGAAGATCCTATTCCAGGCTTAATTTCAAAACTTTGACGTTTTCGGGGGGACACGGAGTGCCGATTGTTGGTTGTCAAGAGCCATTGGTAGTCAGAATGCCGTAGTATTAGTGCTAAAGAAGCTACTATTACTGAGGGAAGCTGAGGTAAGTACGTAATTCCATACTATTTGTTAGCTAAATGTGGAAAATAACTCTGGCCTTTCTTTTTTGTAGCTAAGAGCTTGTTGTCAACAGTGACTGGTAAATTCAAACAATCAGAATAGCTCAAATTTGGTACTACAAAAGTTGCCACTGTTCAAGAAAATGAGGTAAGAAAGTAATTTTGTATTTGTGTGCTAAAATTGATTGTCTTTTGTTTTTGTAGCTGAGAGCTTGTTGTCAAGAATTCGAGGTAATTCAGATAGTCAAAGTAACTTAAATTTGATACTACAGAAGTTATCAATAGGAAATTGAGGCAAGTAGTAATTCCATTTGTTGTTGGCTAATAATAACACTGGTTTTTTCTTTAGTTACTAGTAATGGAGATTATCAGAATGGTTGATGTTTGATATACTACAAAAGTTACCATTAATCAGGTAAGAGAGTGATTTTGTATTTGTTTGCTGAAATAAAATGTCATAACTGCTATTATAGTGTTTGCATGAAGTAAGCTAAAACATAGTAACATTTTATGTTAACCTAATAATCAGGCTCACTCGCCATTTGTGCTCAAGCACACCACTAGTTTATATATGTGGGGATGTACGTATGTCATTTATACTTTGACCTTCGCATATTTTTGTGTTAGTTCGGTGGTCGACCCCGTCCCAAACTTCACTAAACAGAATCCTCAGGTTTAGCGATCATTACCCGTATCACCCTAGAAATTGAATTGTTTATCGTTTTGAATTCTTTTGCGGGTGCTGTTAAAACTTGAAAACATACCGGAATTCTATTTCTATTCGAGTTTGTGGCGGCGGTGAGTCAATGCACTCTCTGTCATAGTTATAGCTGTACGCAACATTATTTACTTGAAAACTCATTGTCCACTAGAACCACGAAGGTAAGTCTTGTGTAGGTACGTCCAGTTGTGTGCAAGTATTGTGCGTTTTAGCTACTACTTAGCTCAAACATATCACAAAGATAATGTTTAAATATAATGTGTATTATTATTATTTTTTTTTTTTTCAATTCAAACAGTTGTGGCGAGTGGTTACTATGGCATTGAAATATCTTTACCGTATAAATGTAATTTCAAAACTCGACCTTATTTTTAGTAGCTTTGAGTGTTAGAAGTTAAAATCAATCATATAACAATTGTGTCGTTTTAGGCTCACTCGCCATTTTAAATAACATTTGGGGTTAAGTTCTCATAAAATGCCATTTTAAAGTCTGGATTTGTTGTGTGGTTCAAGGTCTGTGATTGCATTATTCTGGGCTGTTGTATGTATATCTTCACCTGCTGTGTTATCCAGATCAAGTGCAGGAAGAGAGTGAGTTCATACACATACATCCATTAGTTCGCATAATTCATTTACAATACATCATTTGGTACAAATATGTGAGCAATAATGGAATATATGAGATAGTATTATAAGTGAGTGCAAAGCTAGATAGCTTGAATGAGCTTATTGTAGTTGAAATTAGTCTTTCTACAAACTAAGTTTGCTATTACAATATAGTAGAGACACAGGGACGAGTCATTCCTTGTTAAGAAATTTAGAATTTCAACTTAACAAATATGTAGTATAGTATATACCAGTCTATAACTCTCAGATGATTAAACTAATCCTCTTCAGTGATAGAATGTTAGAGTAGTAAAATGGAATTATATGAAATTGTAAGTCATTCTTTAGTTATCATTTACATCTCCATAATTATAGCAGTTTTAGATATATTTCACTTTCATTATACATGTTATGTACAAATTTATATTATATATTGTGATTTTTCTATTACAGAAAAATGTACAAATATATGACGACGTTGTTGATGAGAAGCAATGCCTTACCAAAGAAGTTCGATCATGACGTAACTTCTGTCAAAAGCACTCATTCAAGAACTAAAGCAGCTTGCCGTTTTTTATTGTCTATTTTAACTTACATTGTTGAAATTAAATCACAAAAAATTAAATTAGATTATTGAGTGAAGTCATCCTCATACAGTAGCTATTTTATTTCTTACTGACTATTGCCATTCTTGGATAGACCAGCACTTACTTCCTAGCTACTAATCCAAATCATAATAGTCAATTCATCAAATCCCAAAGTGTGTACTCCCTGGTTTTGCTGACTTCGAAATATTGCTGGCTTACATCAGGATATTGCTGGTTTACCTCAGGATATTGCTGGCTTACCTCAGGATATTGCTGGCTTACCTCAGGATATTGTTAATTTACCTCAGGATATTGCTGGCTTATTTCAGGATATTGCTGGCTTACCTCATGATATTGCTGGCTTACCTCAGGATATTGCTGGCTTACCTCAGGAGTTGCTGGCTTACTTCAGGATATTGCTGGCTTACCTCAGGATATTGCTGGTTTACAATGATCAGCAGCCAAATTATATCTATACATAGAATGCCGTGAGATGTATCAAAGTTGTATAGTATAATAGTGCCACCTACCACACCAGCTACATACATTCAGTCACTCTGTGCTAGCCAAACTGTTAACTTAGCTGATAGCTGTAGCTACCAGGCTGATAATGAAAAAAAAATAGTCCAATAATTATAGTGTCAATATCGCATGGAAAAAAAGATGTTTGGTGTTAGTTATAAACTAGTATGTTCATAATAATATGTGCGCATTAGACCCCTATTCTTCCAATAGAGTAAGAATCTTAGAGACTATCTATCTAACTTTACTGTAGCATGTTGTGGAAGATGGTTCAATTATTTCTGGCTGGCTAGCTGTCAGCTCAGGAAAAAATAAAGTGAACAGTTCATATCTTCTATCTCTGCATGAAATCTCATAGTAACAAAATTAGAAAAAAAAGGAGCATTTGGAATTTTACCTATCTCCTGCAAGATACTGTTGGGGGGGTGGGGGACAAAAGAATTTTGTAATGTAGTGAAAATTCTGTAAATTACTGTATTTAGGTGTGTAGCTAGTAAACAGTAGCTAGACAGTGAAATTGTCATTGGGGAATAACTTATTATTTTTTTGTTAAAGTTTTGGACACGCAGATCTTTACAAAACACTAGCTAGTTCATAACTTGGTTTATTTCTTGTCACACTGGCTATTGGGAAACTATTGCTTTCTATCGCAAATGAAATGTATGCAACTAATATAGTAGTGAAGTTGATATAGCTGTGCACTCATTAAACATTGTGATGTGGTGAAGTTGCCGAGAACATTTTGGGGTGCTTTCTAATAAGATAGCTATAGTAAATGAGATAGGCAATTTAATTGCTCCTCTGCCTTCTTATCAATAGAAATGCTTGGAACAATGTGCACAAGGTATTCTTGTTTTTTGTTTTGTTTTTATCTGTTTAAAACGTCCACATGATTTTTTGCCATTTTTTGTGTCTCCCTACAATACTTGTGTCATGTTTCTGTCTTGAGCAAATTGGGTACCCAAGAGAGTGAAGCTATTCTGAGGAGCAAGGTGGGATGAAAGAAATAACAACAAACAAACAAAAAAAAACAAAAAATAAATAAACAACAACTCTATCTACCGTATTTACTCGAATTGCTCGCGCGCGAGTTATTTTTTTAAGGCACGGCATCGGGTAGCGAGTTATTCGAGGGCGCGAGTTAAACAAGGGCGCGGCTTATTTATTTTAGCTAGTCAGCATCACTTATAATTGGGTGTGGTGCTACTTCGAGCATGCGCAGTGTCCAGTATAGCGGGCGTCCCCGCCCACCCTTAAAAAAGTGAATAGCCTATTGTTTGTAGCATACAGTTAACGACAAACGAAAGTTTATATTGATTTTGCCGTAGCTAAGAGAAGTCATTTACTAAAGTTACGACTATTCATCGTCAATGGTAGTAGGGTCTTCTTCCATATCGCAATCAGCAAAAGGATCCTCCTCGTCCAACATTGAGTTGCTGTTCTGCCTGGCTGTTGCACTTTGGATGGCGGCCAAAGCGCTATGTGCAACTCCACTTGGCTTGAGACAATGGATTGAACTATCCTCAGAGCCATCAATGCTGCTACTAATACCACAAGCTTTAAAAGAATTGACAATGACATCAGTAGTGACAGTGCTCCAAGCCTTCTTGACCCATTCCACACAGGTAACTTTATCAGGAGCCCTAAGATTGCCTGAGCTAGTGAATGACTTTTCGCCTGAGGCCATCCACTCATTGTACAGATCTCGATAAGCTGATTTGAAAGGCTTATTCCATGATACATCTGCTGGCTGAGGATGACTGGTGAGACCCCCTGGGATTAAGCATGCATCTGTCCTCAGGCTGGCTACGTGAGTCCTCACTGTTTCAGTCATATGACACCTGTTATAACAAATAGTGTACCATAATTAGAACTCATTTATTGTACGTGGTAACCATTTTTAATTTTAAGACTTTATTATAATATTGTGATTTGTGTGTAGATTACCTAAATGCATCCCAGACTAGGAGTCTCCGGCTGAAACTAAGATGTCCCCACACAGAGTCTACCCACTGGACTGTCAGGGTTTCATTCATCCAGCCATTCCTACTAAGGTAAACAACAACTCCTGGGATCTTTACCAATTCAGGAATTGGCCGAATTCCCTTAAATACAATAAAAGGTTTCAACTTCCTTCCATCAGCCATTGCGGCAAGGATGACTGTAAAGCGACCCTTGTCATGTCCAGTGGTTCGAACAGACACAGTACGCTCACCCACTCGAGCCACTGTTGTGTCCCCTGGCATATCCAACCAAAGTGGAGTTTCGTCCATACTTCCTATGGCAGATAAAGGGTACTGATGCTCCTGTCTCGACTTTCTCACCCTTAAAATAAATGACGAAACTTTGGGGATCAAATCCTGTGGCAATCTCTGGCTATCAGTGGTCCTGCGACGTAAAGAGAAGCCATTTCTCCTAAGAAAATTCTCAACCCACCCCTGGCTAGCAGAGAAGTCACCATCACCACTGTAAAGCTCCAGGGCTTTCCTCTGAATACTGCTTCGCGTAACTCTGAGGTGATTGGATCGCTGATTGTCAATCCAGGCTGTTAACTCCTCCTCCATTTCAGGCGCATGTGCCTTTCTTCCACCACCTGGAAGTTGCCGAGCCTTCGTTGGGACTTGAGCAAGCTTGTCCTTTCTCTTCCTCCAGTCACGAACACTACTCTCTCCCACTCCAAACTTTTTACTTGCTTTCTTGTTAGTATGATTTTCTGCATATGTAATTACATTGAGCTTAAATTTTGCATCATAAGATGCCAACTTCCTTCGTGCAGGTGGTGGGGTCTCCATAGAAGCTGAAGGCAATGACTCATTAGACACACACTGTTCACTATCTGACATGGTCCAATATAAATGAGTAGAAAAACCAATTTACTGATGCCTATTAATTATTTGGTAAAGGGTCGTCGTCCAGTGCTCGCCTTATTCGAGGTGCGCGAGTTAATAAGTTGAGACGCAATAGCAGGTAGTGGCTTATTCGAGGGCGCGAGTTATTCGGGGTGCGCGAGCTATTCAAGGAAATACGGTATATAGCCAAATGGATAGATTTGAAGGAGTAGAAGTTAGTACCAGCATGGGAGCCAACAACATCAGAGACAAATCCGGTAGATTTTTCCTCTTTTCTAATAATCTTATCCTCTGACTTGTCTGTACAAGAATTCTCACCCCAAATTCTGCTACTTGTTGCTCAGGAACAATTACTATCTTCAGGAAATTTAATATTAGCTATAATATGTGACTGGCTCCCAGAAAATCGACCATTTGCAAAAAAAAAAATGAAAATTCATTTTTTAGCTTCAGTACGCCCAAAATTTATCAGGAAGTACGATGAGCCCTTAAGCATTTTTCTCCGACGCTTCTCCGCAAAGATACAAACAAAATCACTACACGCGTTTTCACCAATCAACCGTTCGTTTTTACGAGAAAAATCACTTTACAGCGAGATGCCTAAAGTCCGTAAATTTCTCCGCGTCACGGTTACGCCCACATTTACCAAAAAAATGGCCGTTTGTTTACTCAAACCACGTTCTCTATAGATTTCTAGCCTTTTGGCCTTCTTGTTCACTAACTGGATATGTCAGCACCCAGAAGGTTTGTAGCGTTAGCTATTCTCTCTGCCATAATGATCGACACTATTTGGCTGGAGCTATTTCGCGGGAGTTGTTATGGTGACTCTGTGATGACGTTTTTTTATACGTTCGTTCACGGACCGCTTCAAAAGACAAAGTAGGTTTAGTGTATGAAAACGCTATCTACTAACTCTGAAATTTTGCACAGAAGTCGAAAAACCCTTGTACTTACCCCTGTTAGCATTTTTTTTAATCCAGAAAAAAAAAAATTTCGGCTTTTTTCGGCCTTTACACGTTTCAATAATTTATTGCAAATGGTCAATTTTCACGGAGCGGGTCACATATAGCTAATGTTTCAGTTATACACAATGGTTTTATTTCTAAGTTAATAAAGTTGTTTGAGTAAATGGTTATAAGAGTAGCAATATAGGTAGCTAAAGGTTATTGAGCAAAAAAATTTGCAAACTGGGAAGAAAAAGAGCAGAATGTGCCTAGGCTAAAAATTTGCAGTAGTAGCTATGACAAAGTATTATGCAATTGTTTATCCTCAACCATTTCTTCAATAAATATATGCTGAGATAGGCTGGGTGGGTTTCTGAACCTTTTCAATGTTAGCAATGCCATATTTAGTAATAGTAGAAGTTTTACTAAAATTTCATACCAAACAGGAATGTGGGGCAAGACACCTCATGCAGCTGCAATAGCTACTGCAGACATTACTCACACTTCATGTATCAGAGCAAGATTCATGTTAGCAGCTAGCTACTTGGGAAGAGTGAGCCAGAAATGATCATTTCTGATCTATTGTAATTTGAGCATCTAAACTAACCGGTAAGTTAATCATAGCTTTTCTTTATAAGGGGCAGAGTTAGTAAAAATACAGGTTATCTATAATATGATGGTGGTTTATATTCTGGCGTTTGAGTCAAGAGAATACAGTAGTTAATGTAGTTAGTTATAGCCAGTATGATTATATAATTATGTTAATTCAGCGAGCTAGGCGAGCAAAACTGACTCTCACTCGTGTTCAATTGAGATTTCACCGTCTACAGGTCGGGCACAGCGCGGGGACATCAATTTTATTTTTTTACACAAATAAGCTCACCAAGACCTGAAGATGAACTCCTCCAAGTTTTAGAGACACTGCGCGAACCGGTTCCGAGATAATACACAGAACCGCTCCATTCTGCAAGCATCAAAGATCCATTGAACATCGATATTTCGAGCCCCAAAGGCGGTGCTAAGGGCGTGCCCGCGTTGATTCCGTATTCTACCGCAACCCGTGTACTATTAGTCTGGCGGAGCCTACCCTTTACCTTCTGAAGGTAAAGGGTCGGCTCCGCCAGACTAGTATACTATTGCTTGTTACCGCTCGTAATCCGCCGAGCACAAAGAAAAGCTCTACTGCTGTCTTCTCTTAGTCTTCTTGTTTACTGTGCAAAGGTGAGTGAGCCTGTCTGTAGTTCTATGTTGGTAGTGATAGGCTATCTTGTTACGGAAACAGCTTTTAGAAAGGGTAGGAAGTCTTTCCTTATTTCGGGGTTGTTGCTGGTAGCCATTTTCGCTGTATTTTTATTCCTTTTCTTTTAGCTTTGAGAATATTGGTGCTGCTTCTACCTGCTTATCTAGTGAGGTACCATGGAAGTAGGATAAAGAAAAGATAAAGGTAAGTAAGTCTGCTGTTAATCCAAGCAGTAATTTTAAGTGTTCATTAAAGTTTGTATACCTATGCACTTACAAGTATTTCTAGTGCATGCACGCAGGTACTATTATTTCTAATCTGTGCATGCACAAACTTGTATTTCTAGTGCGTGCATGCACGTACTGGTATTTCTAGTGCGTTCATGCACTTACTAGTATTCTAGTGCGTTCACGTCACGCACATACTGGTATTCTAGTGCGTTCTTGTATTCTAGTGTGTGCACGCACAAACTGGTATTTCTAGTGCGTGAACACATGCACTAGCAATACCACTGTACACGCACTAGTATTACCACTGTGTGCGCACACACACACTAGTATTCCCAGTGTGTACACGCACTAGTATTACCACTGTGTGCACACACATACCAGTAATATCACTGTGTACACACACTAGTATTATCACTGTGTGCTAACATGCACTAGTAATACCACTGTGTGCACGCACTAGTATTATCACTGTGTGCACACACATACTAGTAATTACCACTGTGTACACGCACTTACCACTGTGTGCTCACATGCACTAGTATTATCACTGTGTGCACACACATACTAGTAATTACCACTGTGTACACGCACTTACCACTGTGTGCTTACATGCACTAGTATTATCACTGTGTGCACACACATACTAGTAATACCACTGTGTGCTCACATGCACTAGTAATATCACTGTGTGCACGCACTAGTATTAACACTGTGTGCTCACACGCACTAGTAATATCACTGTGCACGCACTAGTATTATCACTGTGTGCACACACATACTAGTAATATCACTGTGTACACGCACTAGTATTACCACTGTGTGTCACACGCACTAGTAATCCACTGTGTGCACGCACGCACTAGTAATACCACTGTGTGCACGCACTAGTATTACCACTGTGTGCTCACACGTACTAGTAATACCACTGTGTGCACGCACTAGTATTACCACTGTGTGCTCTCATGCACTAGTAATATCACAGTGTGCACACACGTACTAGTAATTACCACTGTGTACACTCACTAGTATTACCACTGTGTGCTCACACGTACTAGTAATACCAATGTGTGCACGCACTAGTAATATCACTGTGTGCATGCACTAGTATTATCACTGTGTGCTCACACGCACTAGTAATATCACTGTGTACACGCACTAGTATTACCACTGTGTTCTCACACGCACTAGTACTACCACTGTGTGTACACACATGCTAGTAATATCACTGTGTACACGCACTAGTATTACCACTGTGTGCACACACGCACTAGTAATATCACTGTGTGCACGCAAGTTAGTATTATCACTGTGTGCACACATGTACTGGTAATTACCACTGTGTACACGCATTAGTATTACCACTGTGTGCACACACATACTAGTAATATCACTGTACACGCACTAGTATTACCACTGTGTGCACACACGCACTAGTAATATCACTGTGTGCACGCACTAGTTCAGCGAGCGAGCGAAGCTGACTCTGCAGTCGTGTTCAATTGAGATTTCAGATATATATATATATTTGTAGGTATGTTGTATGCGTACGTCAAAAAATTTCACCCGCGCTTCTAATTACGTAAGTTAGGTAAGCAAGCGTTCACAGTTCCAGTATTTTTCAATTAACGAGCACGGAGAACTGCTGCACTGCCTTAAGCAACTTTGTTTCAACCAAAAAGTTTATAGCTACTCTCTTCTTGAAACAATTGTTAAGTCTTTGTCAAGCTGCGCTTCTTTGCCACTGCTTTCGAAGTTTATTCAGGTAATTCTGTTATTGTTAACTCTTCATGCCTAATCATTGCTATTATTTAGCGATTTCCTTCCCAAATCATCTTTACTATACTCATTGTATATTTACTCGCTCGCCATGCATCTGCGCTATTCGAGCGCACCACTAGTATTACCACTGTGTGCACACACGCACTAGTAATATCACTGTGTACACGCACTAGTATTACCACTGTGTGCACACACATACTAGTAATATCACTGTATACACGCACTAGTATTACCACAGTGTGCACGCACTAGTATTACCACTGTGTGCACACACTAGTATTACCACTGTGTGCTCACACGTACTAGTAATACCACTGTGTACACGCACTAGTATTACCACTGTGTGCACACACGCACTAGTAATATCACTGTGTGCACGCACTAGTATTACCACTGTGTGCTCACACGCACTAGCACTAGTATTACCACTGTGTGCACACGCACTAGTAATATCACTGTGTGCACGTACTAGTATTACCACTGTGTGAACACACTAGTATTACCACTGTGTGCTCACACGTACTAGTAATACCACTGTGTACACGCACTAGTATTACCACTGTGTGCACACACGCACTAGTAATATCACTGTGTGCACGCACTAGTATTACCACTGTGTGCTCACACGTACTAGTAATATCACTGTGTGCACGCACTAGTATTACCACTGTGTGCACACACGCACTAGTAATATCACTGTGTGCACGCACTAGTATTACCACTGTGTGCACACACTAGTATTACCACTGTGTGCTCACACGTACTAGTAATACCACTGTGTACACGCACTAGTATTACCACTGTGTGCACACACGCATAAGTAATATCACTGTGTGCACGCACTAGTATTACCACTGTGTGCACACACTAGTATTACCACTGTGTGCTCACACGTACTAGTAATACCACTGTGTACACGCACTAGTATTACCACTGTGTGCACACACGCACTAGTAATATCACTGTGTACATGCACTAGTATTACCACTGTGTGCTCACACGCACTAGTAATACCACTGTGTGCACGCACTAGTAATACCACTGTGTGCACTCACTAGTATTACCACTGTGTGCTCACATGTACTAGTAATACCACTGTGTGCACACACGCACTAGTAATACCACTGTGTACACGCACTAGTATTACCACTGTGTGCTAACATGCACTAGTAATACCACTGTGTGCACGCACTAGTATTATCACTGTGTGCACACACAAACTAGTAATTACCACTGTGTGCTCACACGCACTAGTAATATCACTGTGTACACACACTTACCACTGTGTGCTCACATGCACTAGTATTATCACTGTGTGCACACACATACTAGTAATACCACTGTGTGCTCACACGCACTAGTAATATCACTGTGTGCACGCACTAGTATTACCACTGTGTGCTCACACGCACTAGTATCACTGTGTACACGCACTAGTATTACCACTGTGTGCTCACACGCACTAGTATCACTGTGTACACGCACTAGTATTACCACTGTGGTGCTCACACGCACTAGTAATACCACTGTGTACACGCACTAGTATTAAAACTGTGTGCTCACACGCACTAGTAATATCACTGTGTGCACGCACTAGTATTATCACTGTGTGCACACACATACTAGTAATATCACTGTGTACACGCACTAGTATTACCACTGTGTGCTCACACGCACTAGTAATACCACTGTGTGCACGCACGCACTAGTAATACCACTGTGTGCACGCACTAGTATTACCACTGTGTGCTCACACGTACTAGTAATATCACTGTGTGCACACACTAGTATTACCACTGTGTGCTCTCATGCACTAGTAATATCACTGTGTGCACACACGTACTAGTAATTACCACTGTGTACACTCACTAGTATTACCACTGTGTGCTCACACGTACTAGTAATAGTTGGCTCTACTTTTTCGGCTTCTTTTGGGTGGGGGTGAGGATGGTGGAGAGGGAGAAGGAGATGTGGATGGTAAAAGTGTGGAGTCATGGTTGTGAGGTGTCTGAGTATGAGGTGGAGGACAGACAATGTCTTTACATGCATCCGGGACAGTCCCGTATTTTATCATGCAGGTACTTCTGGCTCTCCTGTGGCAGTCCTGGTGGCTCAATCACTTCGGGTAGCTGTTCGGGACGGGGCTTCCAGTCTTGGTGGTTCTTTGTGAGGAGGGTGAGCGTCTTCTCCTCAGCATCACATCGCATCTTCACAACCACTTTGCCTGGTGTACCTGAGGAGAAAATCAGGTGGTGGAATGACGTAATGCCATCAGATGGAAGAAGGTGTTGACTTTGGTCATCTTCCGTTGGGTCGGGGTGTGTTTGTGAGTAGGGCCAACCACATCGTCCATTGACAAAAATGCCTGGATCTGTCCGAGCACCACCATGTCCAACTCCACCTTAGTCAGGGTGTTTGCCTCGTATCGCTTCAGGAGGAAATGGTTTCTGTCAAAGAGACGGTGGCAGTTGCTCGGACAGCAGCAACCCCTAACAAGAAAGTCATCCAACTGCTGAACCGAGGTAGGTCGCTTTCGTCGAAGAGGTGACGGCTTTCTTGATCTTCTGTTTTCTGTTATTTTTATGATGGTTTCCCTCCAGCAAGCAACTGAAACTAAATGGGGCTCAGAAGAAGTGTCTGGATTTCGTACAGATGAGTCTAGATTTGGTGCAGAGTGGTCTGAATCTGGTGTTGAGGGGTCTGAAGCCTCGACGTCAGAGTCTGAAGGATCCAGGGGGTCATATAAGTTGAATTCATCCTCAAAAAGAGGAGGAATAGACTCGGACTAAGAGACATCACTAGAACCTTTAAAAATGTATTATTTTTTATATTTTTTATTTTAAAATTAGTAAAAATGTAAGCCCTAGTCTGTTGCATGAAGATACCTTCTTCTGAGTAGCCAATAAAGTGGCCATCAAATTCTTCATCAACTAAAAAAGTAATAGAGTTATGACATACCAGTAATTTTGTTGATTGGGTACTAACAGTCTGGGGGTTGGTCTTCACTTCCTGGAGCCATGAATTCGCTAATGAGCTCCTCTAAGGGCTTCACCATCGGCTCCACCCATCATGTTCAGGCCATCGCGGTGTGGCGGAGATTCAAAGCTCTGGCTAGGTTCCAGGCTTCACTATCTGAACAGCACGTTCCCGAGTTGTATTTTCACGGCGCGGCATTTTGGCGCGAGTTTCACCTGCGCTGAAAACTAGAGCTTAGCAACGATCCGGATTCTCATTCTGCAGTAAGTTGATACGGTGACTTCCCGGGCTTATTTCTTCAGTTCCAGAGCGCGCCTGTCCTTCAAACTTCGTCAGTATCTATAAAAATAGGTTATCATTCCATATATGCGTTAAACTCTCTTCTTGAAACAATTGTGAAGTCTTTGTCAAGCTGCGCTTCATTGCCACTGCTTTCTAAGTTTAATCTATTATTATGTAAAGCAGTAGCTATTGTAGTTTAATGTTTATAATGATACTGAAAGTATAACAGCAGAAAACACAGTGCTTCTCAAGAACTGCAACTAACTTCAAGCCGGAAAACTGCATTAGTTTAGGCAAGCAATAATAAACCTCAATAGTTTCAATACTTACATAACCAATTTGTGACCTTCAGTCTAGGAATCAGCAGTCTCTATCAAAGCTGGTGGCTCAGTTATATCAATTCCCCCAGGTTTGGAGCTGGTATTACTAGCTATGGCTGAAAGGCGTCTGATAGCGATGGAGTATGAGTTCATGACCCTCAAGTGAGGCCAGATGGTTCCTCAGTATCTATGACTAGACAGACTATGTCCCTCAGTAATGTTGGCCACAACTGGACTGCAATGGCCAATAATGATACACTGGAGAGGTAACATGGGACAAAGAAGGAAGAAGCAGTGACTAAGAGGAATAAGATGTTTTTTTGGGAAGTCTAAATCGAAGGAAAAAGAGCACGAACCTGTAACAATGTCTTCAAGCTTCAGTGTGAAGAAGGGCTCCCCTGTGGTGATCACCAGCCCCACAACTTCAACTTTACCCTCGAAACCTTCTCAAATTCTAATACTAGATGGTTGGATGTTTGTTAAACACTGTTAAAGCTTAATATCTGTTGTTGTTATTGCATTAGCTCCCCATGGGTATCTATCCTGTTCTTAACTAATTTAAACATTTTCAGTTTTTTTGTTACTAAATTTAATTAAACGTGATATTTCACATACAGTTTTATAGTGAAACTGAATATAAGTATTGACTTGTACACAAACATAATACAAACACACATACATATGTATCAGTGAACCCACAGTCATGCATATACACACCAATCACACACACATACACACACACACACACACTCACAGGAATTTTTTAGTGAGAAAATTTGATCCCCAATTATTGGTAAGTGACACGTCAGCTATGGCGTTGAAACTTACAAACATATTACAAAGAAATGGAGAAAACTCAACTGATATAGGGAGGACTCATTGTCACAATAGCTGATTCAACTACTGTTTCTCTCTCCCTCTCCTGCATCAGGGCCACACCAGTCACAGTAGCCTGATTCAACTGTTCTCTCTCACATCAGGGCCACACTAGTCACAGTAGCCTGATTCAACCATTCTCTCTCTCCCTCTCCTGCATCAGAGCCACACCAGTCACAGTAGCCTGATTCAACTGTTCTCTCTCACATCAGAGCCACACCAGTCACAGTAGCCTGATTCAACTGTTCTCTCTCACATCAGAGCCACACCAGTCACAGTAGCCTGATTCAACTGCTGTTCTCTCTCACATCAGGGCCACACTAGTCACAGTAGCCTGATTCAACCATTCTCTCTCTCCCTCTCCTGCATCGGGGCCACACTAATCACAGTAGCCTGATTCAACTGTTCTCTCTCACATCAGAGCCACACCAGTCACAGTAGCCTGATTCAACTGCTGTTCTCTCTCACATCAGGGCCACACTAGTCACAGTAGCCTGATTCAACCATTCTCTCTCTCCCTCTCCTGCATCGGGGCCACACTAATCACAGTAGCCTGATTCAACTGTTCTCTCTCACATCAGAGCCACACCAGTCACAGTAGCCTGATTCAACTGTTCTCTCTCACATCAGAGCCACACCAGTCACAGTAGCCTGATTCAACTGTTCTCTCTCACATCAGAGCCACACCAGTCACAGTAGCCTGATTCAACTGCTATTCTCTCTCACATCAGGGCCACACTAGTCACAGTAGCCTGATTCAACCATTCTCTCTCTCCCTCTCCTGCATCGGGGTCACACTAATCACAGTAGCCTGATTCAACTGTTCTCTCTCACATCAGAGCCACACCAGTCACAGTAGCCTGATTCAACTGTTCTCTCTCACATCAGAGCCACACCAGTCACAGTAGCCTGATTCAACTGTTCTCTCTCACATCAGAGTCACACCAGTCACAGTAGCCTGATTCAACTGTTCTCTCTCACATCAGAGCCACACCAGTCACAGTAGCCTGATTCAACTGCTGTTCTCTCTCACATCAGGGCCACACTAGTCACAGTAGCCTGATTCAACTGTTCTCTCTCACATCAGGGCCACACTAGTCACAGTAGCCTGATTCAACTGTTCTCTCTCACATCAGAGCCACACCAGTCACAGTAGCCTGATTCAACTGTTCTCTCTCACATCAGGGCCACACTAGTCACAGTAGCCTGATTCAACTGTTCTCTCTCACATCAGGGCCACACTAGTCACAGTAGCCTGATTCAACTGTTCTCTCTCACATCAGGGCCACACTAGTCACAGTAGCCTGATTCAACTGTTCTCTCTCACATCAGAGCCACACACAGTAATCAGTAGCCTGATGATTCAACTGCTGTTCTCTCTCACATCAGGGCCACACTAGTCACGTAGCCTGATCAACTGTTCTCTCTCACATCAGAGCCACACCAGTCACAGTAGCCTGATTCAACTGTTCTCTCTCACATCAGAGCCACACCAGTCACAGTAGCCTGATTCAACTGCTGTTCTCTCTCACATCAGAGCCACACCAGTCACAGTAGCCTGATTCAACTGCTGTTCTCTCTCACATCAGAGCCACACCAGTCACAGTAGCCTGATTCAACTGTTCTCTCTCACATCAGGGCCACACTAGTCACAGTAGCCTGATTCAACCATTCTCTCTCTCCCTCTCCTGCATCGGGGCCACACTAATCACAGTATCCCGATTCAACTGTTCTCTCTCTCACTCTCTCCTGCACTGGGGCAACACTAGTCACAGTAGCCTGATTCAACTGTCCTCTCTCTCTCCTGCATCAGGGCCTTATTTAGGCGAGGGGAACAGAGGGTGATTGCCAGCAGGCCCCCAATAGTTTTTATATTTTGATACTAATTTACATAGCAGTTATGGGGGGGGGGGGGGGGGGGGGGGGCGGGGGAGGTAGAGATGAGAGAAAACAGCTTTGAATACACTTCTCTGCTTACAATGCTTTTTTATTATCACAGCTGCAGCTCTTGGTAGAACTCTCTAAATAAATACTTTATGTGAAATACATTGTCAATTCCGTAGTGGGTGGGGTCTCATATTTAACAATACTTGAATCATCTGTTATTGAGAAATAAATTTGCCTGAAGGACTTTGCGACGCGACTATAGGTCTTAATCTCGTGGTGGAGTTAACGGTGCGCGATAAATATCTGTGTACTAAGTAACTTTACTTTTGTTCGGCCGGGCTTACCAGGGCGATGGCAACCTACCTAAGAGACAAGCGTGAACCTTGGGTAAGAGAGGATAGAGAATACTCCTGGTATTCTGCTGGAGGTACAAGAGAAGTAGTATTAATATTTGTGTCGGAGGTGCCAGAGAGTCCAGATGTCATCCACAGAAAGTCTTTTACACTGACTTTAGAGGACAAGCAAAGGCTAGATAATGAGAAAATTTATTTCCATATCACCAGCGATGTTGGCATAATGGAGGCAAGGTATCTTACGGATAAGAAAATAATGAAGTCAGTGGTTCTTGTGACAGGTCAATCTATGAACAAGGACACAGTACTGGAAAAAATAGTGAATTTGCGCAACAACTTAGAGGGAGATGGAGGTATGAAAATATCTTAATTGGGGAGCGAGCGTAACGAGCGAGACACTTACAGGGGTAACACAATCGAAAATCTGGGTTGTTTATTTATTTTGTCATTTTGTATTTTGACCCTCGAGTTTTTGTGTTAGTCGACCCCGTCCCAAATTGCACTAAACAAAATCCTCTGGTTTATCGATCAGTACCCGTATCACCCTAGAAATTGAATTGTTTACCGTTTTGAAATCTTTTGCGGGTGCAGTTCAAACTTGAAAACTTAAGGGACTTCCATTTCTATTCGAGTTAGTGGCGGTGGTAAGTCAATGCGCCCTTTGTCACGGTTATAACCCGTGCGCAACAGTATTTATTCACTTGAAAATACATTGTCCACTAGACTACCGCGAAGGTAAGTCTGTGTAGGTGCATGTCCAGTTGTGTCAAAGCATTGTGTGTTACAACCACTACTTAGCTAAAGAATATCACAAAGAAAACTTTTAAACGACGTGTATTGTTTTGTTGTTGTTTTTTTCCTTCAATTCAAGCAGTTGCAGAGAGTTGTTACTATGGCACTGAAATCCCTTTACCGTGAATGCGAAATTTATAAACTGGACCTTATTTTCAGTAGCTTCAGTATTAGAAGTCAAAATCACTCATATAAAAATAGTATAGTCTTTAGGCTCGCTCGCCATTTGTGCTCAAGCACATCACTAGTAGATTATTTATATAAGAGCGATAGCTCTCTTTCGCTTATTGGAGAGACAGCGTAGCGAGCGAGACACTTACAGGGGTAACGCAATCGAAAATCGGGGATGTTTATTTATTGGCGAGCGAGCGAAGCGAGCGAGACACTCTCAGGGGTAAGCAATCGAGATTTCGCTATATTTATTTATTTATTTATTTATTTATTTATTTATTTATCTGTTTATGGGGTACGTGAAACTTCTGTTTTCGCCCGCGTCTGTAATTATGTAAGTTAAGGTAAAGCGTTCACAGTTCCAGTATTTTCAATTAACGAGCGCGGAGAATCATCCTGCTGCACTGCCTTACGCAACTTTGTTTCAACCAAAAAGTTTACAGCTACTCTCTTCTTGAAACAATTGTGAAGTCTTTGTCAAGCTGCGCTTCTTTGCCACTGCTTTCGAAGTTTAATCAGGTAATTCTGTTAGTTTAGTCTGGGATCAGAGACTTTAGATTCTCTGATGCTAACTGAGAATGGAAAGGGTTACACTGTGCACTACAGTTAGATGTTTTTTTCCTTCCAAGCAGTTGCAGAGAGTTGTTACTATGGCACTAAAATCCCTTTACCCTGTATGCTAAATTTAAAAACTGGACCTTATTTTCAGTAGCTTCAGTTTTAGAAGTCAAATATAAAAATAGTATAGTCTTTAGGCTCGCTCGCCATTTGTGCTAAAGCACATCACTAGTTTATTTGTATATATGTATGGACGTACTTAAGGCATTTAGTACTTTGACCCTCGCGTTTTTGTGTTAGATCGGTTGTCGACCCCGTCCCAAACTTCACTAAACAGAATCCTCTATTTATCGATCAGTACCCGTATCACCCTAGAAATTGAATTGTTTACCTTTTTGAATTCTTTTGCAGGTGCAGTTCAAACTTGAAAACTTGAGGGACTTCCATTTCTATTCGAGTTAGTGGCGGTGGTAAGTCAATGCGCTCTTTGTCATGGTTACAAGCCGTGCGCAACAGTATTTATTCACTTGAAAATACAGTCGAGTCTCCGACGAGAGGACACTTTCGTGCAGCAGCAATTGTCCTTTGTTCAGAGATTGTTCTCTGTTGGGAGTTTGATTTTATAATCCACTTTTTACCATTGACAGAGTAATAGAAACATATCAGCAAAGTTATAATTCAAATAAAGTTTAATGAAAACATTTTTGCGGATGATACAACTGCATGTTCTTAGCTATACAATATTATTTATGAAAGTATTGATCAAGTGTAGTTTGTTTTGCTGTACTGTACGCTATCACAGCAATGCGGCGATCAATAAAACAACCAACAGACAATGCTTCACCAGCATGGCCTTTAAACTCCAAAATTTGGGAAACGTCTTCCAAAACATTTATTATTTCCTTGTATGTTTTCAATTTTGGAACCACTATAGCTGCTTCATCACATTCTTAAAATACTTAATGGAAAACCTTTTCTTCTATTTTTCCAACCATCCCACTGATCCTTTAAAATCGGACTTCCCTAATGCTTCCGCAATCATCTTTCCTTTTTTAATTAGCTGTGGTCCCCCAACAGGAATATTCTTGGATGTTGCTAACTTAAACAATTCATAGAGAGCATCATTGACATCAGAATATTTAGATTTACGAGCCTTACTGTTGGAGTATATCCTGTCTCCAGAAGCATTAGATTGATATTCAGCTAAAAAGACTCTTTATTCTTCAAAATTTTACTTATCTGTGTCTTACCGCATCCAAATACCATTTCAAGAGATTTTAGAGAAGTGCCAGGATTACTTCGAGAATATTTTATCAATTCCACCTTCTCCAGGGAAAGATACACTCGCTTTTTGTGGGAAGCCATACTACCACCGTTCGGTTTGACAATTTAGGTATTCGGTAAAGGGTTTTGAAAGTGTGGCTGATCTTATTGAGCTGACTACTACTACCTGCATTCTGCAGTGGGCGTGGTTAGTGCGTTAATAGAGACTGAACTTAAGTCGCTGAACGATTTCGGTACCCAGAGTACTGTCCGCTGTCCGGATTTGAGAGATGGTCGCTCCTGGGAGTTTGTAAATGTACAGTAAGAATAGAATATTCAATCCGTGACTAGCGCTTTGTCCATTCCAGAGAGTGCATCCGCTTCTTGGGATGTCCGCTATCGGAGATTCGACTGTACATTGTCCACTAGACTACCGCGAAGGTAAGTTTGTGTAGGTGCATGTCCAGTTGTGTCAAAGCATTGTGTGTTACAACCACTACTTAGCTAAAGAATATCACAAAGACAACTTTTAAATAACGTGTATTGTTTTGTTGTTGTTTTCCTTCAATTCAAGCAGTTGCAGAGAGTTGTTACTATGGCACTGAAATCCATTTACCGTGTATGCGAAATAAAAAAAAACTGGACCTTATTTTCAGTAGCTTCAGTGTTAGAAGTCAAAATCATTCATATAAAAATAGTAGTCTTTAGGCTCGCTCGCCATTTTGTGCTCAAACACATCACTAGTTTATTTATTTGTATATATGGACGTACGTATGTCATTTTGTACTTTGACCCTCGCGTTTTTGTGTTAGTTACGTGGTCGACCCCGTCCCAAATTGCACTAAACAGAATCCTCTGATTTATCGATCAGTACCCGTATCACCCTACAAATTGAGTTGTTTACCGTTTTGAATTTTTTTGCGGGTGCAGTTACAACTTGAAAACTTAAGGGACTTCCATTTCTAGTGACGGTGGTAAGTCAATGCGCTCTTTGTCACGGTTATAAGCCGTGCGCAACAGTATTTACTTGAAAATATATTGTCCACTAGAATACTGCGAAGGTAAGTCTGATAGGTGCATGTCCAGTTGTGTCAAAGCATTGTGTGTTACAACCAAGAATATCACAAAAAAACTTTAATAGCGTGTATTGTTTTGTTGTTGTTTTTTCCCTTCGATTCAAGCAGTTGCAGAGAGTTGTTACTATGGCACTGAAATCCCTTTACCGTGAATACGAAATTTGAAAACTGGACCTTATTTTCAGTAGCTTCAGTGTTAGAATTCAAAATCGTTCATATAAAAATAGTATAGTCTTTAGGCTCGCTCGCCATTTGTGCTCAAGCACATCACTAGTTTAAGCAGCTAAATCATCCCTGTACTATGGGCATATAGCAAACTACTGTTAAACAACTTTCTTGCTGTTATTTTTTGTTTATTGGTTAGCGAGCGTAGTGATTTTCAATTGTGTAGTAACACAATTGAAAATCGGGGATGTTTGTTTATCACGTACGTAGTCATTTTTGACCTCCGGATTTTTGTGTTCGCTGCGAGTTCGCCCCGGTCCCAAACTTACCCTCTGGTTTAGCGACCATTACCCGTATCACCTTAGAAATTGAATTGTGTACCGCTTTGAATTATTTTGCGTGTGCAGTTAAAACTCTAAAACTTATTTATTTTCGTCGGGGCCGCGTTGTGCCCGATTTTCTTGTAGACGGTCACATAATATGGACGTACGTATGTCATTTTGGAATTTGACACTCCGTATTTTCATGTTCGCTCCGCGTTCGACCCCGTCCCAAACTTCACTAAACAGAATCCTCCGGTTTAGCGTCCATTATTCTTATCACATTAGAAATTGAATTGTTTACCGCTTAGATTGTTTTGCGGGTGCAGTTAAAACGCAAAAACATATGGGAGCTCCATTTCTATTCGAGTTAGTGGCGGTGGTAAGTTAATACGCTATTTGTCACAGTTATCAGCCATACTCAACAGTATTTACTTAAAAATGCATTGTCCACTAGACGAACCACCAAGGTAAGTCTTGCGTAGGTATGTTCAGTTGTGTGACAGTAGTGTGCGTTACAACTACTATTAAGAATATCACAAAAAAATTTTAAATAACGTGATTTGATTTTGTTGCTTCTTTTTCAATTCAAACTGTTGCGGGAGTGGTTACTATGACATTGAATTCCCTTTACCGCATACATAATTTAAAAACTCGACTTTATTTTAGTAGCTTGAGTGTTTGTTGTTAAAATCGAATTTAACAATAGTGTTGTTTAAGGCTCGCTCGCCATTTGTACTCTAGCACACCACTAGTTGGCGAGCGAGCGAAGCGAGCGAGACACTCTCAGGGGTAACTCAATCGAGATTTCGCTATATTTATTTATTTATCTGTTTATGGGGTACGTGAGACCTCTGTTTTCGCCCGCGCTTCTAATTACGTAAGTTAGGTAAAGCGTTCACAGTTCCAGTATTTTTCAATTAACGAGCTCTGAGAATCCTTAGTGGCGGTGGTAAGTCAATGCGCTCTTTGTCATGGTTATAAGCCGTGGCAACAGTATTTACTTGAAAATACATTGTCCACTAGACTACTGCGAAGGTAAGTCTGTGTAGGTGCATGTCCAGTTGTGTCAAAGCATTGTGTGTTACAACCACTACTTAGCTAAAGAATATCACAAAGAAAACTTTTAAACAACGAGTATTGTTTGGTTGTTGTTGTTTTCCTTCCAAGCAGTTGCAGAGAGTTGTTACTATGGCACTGAAATCCCTTTACCCTGTATGCTAAATTTAAAAACTGGACCTTATTTTCAGTAGCTTCAGTGTTAGAAGTCAAGATCATTCATATAAAAATAGTATAGTCTTTAGGCTCGCTCGCCATTTGTGCTCAAGCACATCACTAGTTTATATATATGTTTTGACGTACGTAAGGCATTTTTGTACTCTGACACTCGCGTTTTTGTGTTAGTTCGACGGTCGACCCCGTCCCAACCTTCACTAAACAGAATCCTCTGTTTATCGATCAGTACCCGTATCACCCTAGAAATTGAATTGTTTACCGTTTTGAATTATTTTACGGGTCCAGTTAAAATTGAAAACTTACGGGACTTCCATTTCTATTCGAGTTAGTGGCGGTGTTAAGTCAATGCGCTCTTTGGCATGGTTATAAGCCGTACGCAACAGTATTTACTTGAAAATGCATTGTCCACTAGACTAACCGCGAAGGTAAGTCTTGTGTAGGTGTATGTCCAGTTGTGTCAAAGCATTGTGCTAGTCACTATTTAGCTAAAGAATATCATGAAGAAAACGTATAAATAGCGTGTATTGTTTTGTTGTTGTTTTTGCTTCAATTCAAACAGTTGCAGCGAGTTGTTACTATGGTACTGAAATACCTTTACAGTGTATGCGTGATTTAAAAACTCGTCCTTGTTTTCAGTAGCTTCAGTGTTAGAAGTCAAAATCATTCATATAAAAGTAGTATAGTCGTTAGGCTCGCTCGCCATTTGTGCTCAAGCACATCACTAGTCCTTTCTACCCAGACTAATATACTGAGCTTTAGAGCCCTTATCTAAGACTACAAAATATTTGAGAGAAATTATTTTTTTTTTAATAATTGGATTAAAATCCTCCTAAGTAAATAAGAAAATAAAATAAGAAGCTAATGCAGAAATGTTTTCAGTGAGACGGACATAACTAATGGGGGAATTTAGCGCCACAGTTATGTCAAATTGGAAGAATCTAACATAAAATTGGAAATTCAAGTCATTACCTCAATTATGACTCTAGCTTGCTATTTTTTTTCTTATTTTGTTCAGAGGATATTCATTTCTCCTCCTCTATTATTTCTTTTCTACTTGAGTAAGGCCAGAGAATAATTGGCAAAACTTTTTGGGTTAAACATATGCCAATTCTGTCACTCATAGTCTATGGTAGGTCTATAATCCATTGGCTTTATTAATAGACATAAACTGTCTTAAGTTAAAGAGAACCACATGTATGGAATAGAATAGTTGTTAAAAATCAAAATTTAGACATTTTATATTCACATGTATGGAAACTACCTAGACTTCAAAAGTGTGTTTTAAAAAATAAAAAAAACAAGAGTGTGATTTAATAGATGCTACCCAGGCAGCCAAAAAGATAGAAAGGTAGCTTTCTTTATCTCTCAAAAAAAAAAATCTTGACTAATATTAGGGATTTAGCTATATGGATACATTTTCTGGTTTCCAAACTATTTTAACAACCTAAAATATGGTCATTAGCTATACTTTCTTTTTTTATAATAGTATGAATGATTTTTTTCACAGTTAATAAAAAAAATATCAAATGAAGCACTAAAGTGTCAACCCTCAGCACAACTTTTTACACTAGCTCAACACTACCAAATAATTGAAGTATACTTAATTAAGTATCAATACAGCTTGTGCAAAGTAACGGTATAGTGATAAATGCAGTCTGTATAACAGAAGCTAGCTGCATATGCAAGGGTAAACCTGTGGGTGAGTAATGCCCATTATAAATCATAAGAGAAAAACAATTTCTTGCTGCCCTCACAAGTTTTGTTTTATTTGTCAGAGGGAAGTGCTGGAATTGAAGTTTCCCATTGCAACTGCTGAATAGCTGAGTGTCCCTTGCATGTTTAGCTTCTCCTTTGAAACAACATTTACACCTATCATCTTGTATGAGCTATTATATTGACATATTGATGCTATGTCCAATGAATTATTTTTTGGTCTTTGTAATAGCTGGCTAATATATAGAGTGCTGAAAGATTCACACTTTGGTGCTTTATCACCAAAGTAGTAAATTCACAGTTCAAAATCCATGAATTTGTTAGAATAATAATTAAGTTGATAAACATTGGAACATTTTGAATGCCACTAATAGTTAATAATAATGCGTAATTTCATAAATGTATTACTCAATGAAATCGAAATCATTAATTCCCTCTGTATTTTTTTAAACGATGCAATTTTCAATAAAAATTATTGTGTATTATTCTATTTATAGTAACAATTCACTATATTGGTCCGGGAAAAAGAGACACCGGAGACTGGTGTTTCAAAGGTGGCTATATTACATTCAAGGACATCTCAAAAATATACATGGAACACTTTCAAGGAAAGACTCTGGTGATTATTTGTGACTGTCCTTACTCAGGACAATGGGTAGAGGCTGGCAAAAGATTTCTTCAGGATAACCATGTCCAACCTTGTGGTCACTCTGCGATGTCAAATAAGATTCAAATAAAAGTTTTTTGTTCTTGTCAACCTCACGAAATAGGAAGTACACTTATTTATTCAACTCGAGCGAATCGTACAGATGTAGACACTGGAGCCAAGTACATAAAAACAGATGTGAACATAGGCCCCCCAGACCAAACCACTTGCTTTGTGGACTCCACAAAAATAATTTGCAATCAAACACCAGATGATCGATGTCTATTACGACCTGGGTTTACGTATGAAGAGAAATCAAGAAGAAGTAGGATAGTTAACAAATTCCAAGGAAACAATAATGAGTGGTATGTGATATTGTTAACAGATGCCCTGGATATAGAGCTTTTCAAAGAACTAGCAAAAAATCTTGTTGAAGTTCATGACATGCATCATTATGGTAGAATATCAAAAAAGACATTCACTCTTGAAGAAGCTGAACAGTATATTTGGAAAGTAAAGAATGGAATTGAAGATATTATTGATGCTGACTTTTAATGTTATTGCTTACCTTACATTGTTCCTTTAGATATCATGAAACTAAATTTCAATATTTTACATGCCATAACTCACAATTTTAGTTATGCCCACAGCTACTCTCAGTATGTCATTGCCACACTCTTATTCTTCATAAATTGTTGTCCGAAAAAAAAAAAAGATAGTGCACTGACTGATTATAGCTCATCACAATTTTCAATGTTGTAACTACACCTCCAAATTTATATCATGTCAATTATAATGAATGTTAGTTTTGCTAAATTTTGATTCTACAGTACAAAAACAAATTTTCCAGAGTCTTAGCTGTCTAGCTATAGTTGTTGTCATATTTTATGAAATGCACAGTGTAACATAATAAATATAAATTCTGAAGGTGTTTTAATGGAATTGTGTGTTGTTCTGCAGCCTCGACTCATAGATATGAGCAGAGTGGGAGTAGAGAGAAGGCATTTCTTGTCTGGCCACTGTGCCTGAAAACGCAATAAAAGCCACGAGATCGCCAACTATAATGTTCTTCAGCCTCGACTCATAGATATGAATACAGTGGGAAGAAAGAAAAGGCATTTATGGTTTGGCCACTTTCCTGAAATGTTGCTGTCACCAGAAAACCCCCACATACTCTCAAGTCTAGTTGAACTTATTGAACACGTGGGAAATCTGAACTGAGAAGAAAGTGGTTGACAATAACATGGTCCGTTCACAATCTGTTCAAGCATGTGTGAGGTATTGAGTTTACGTGTAAATAAATTGGGCAAGATGTACACAATTAGGAACACATAGCTAACTCAATATTATATGAATAGTATTAGAAAGAAAACAAAATAGATCACAGTACTGAGTTAAACTGTATTGCATAACAATATTTTTATGGTATAAATCAGAAGGTCCATAACATATACTAAGTCGTACAAGCAAGCTTGGTGCTTCACTTCTCCTGGTGTTTGCATAGCATGTGTGTTCAATGTTACTAGGTATACAGAGCTATAGAATTGAAAATGAAACACAATTGTATCAAGACTGGCTTTGCATGGCTATTCAGTAGTGGTAAACAAGATTCATATGCATTATTGTTGCTATCATTGGACCAAAGCTGAAAGTTCACTGTAGGAAATGACATAATCCCACACCTATCCTGCTTAGGATAGGTGTTGGATAGGTACGTTTCCTGCAGTGTGGGATGTATAGGAAATTATATTGCGTCATGCATAGAAGGTTGAGTTCGTCAGTTATGTATGTACTCACACGTGATAACGTGTGCGACAGCAAAAACAACATATCAGTAGGAAAGAAAAATAACAAAAACAACAAAAGGGTCGTTCTAGCAGAACAGTTCGCTCCGGAAAGATTTGCGGTCACTCTGTGATGTCAAAAAATATTCAAATTAAACTTTTTTGCTGCTCTTGTCAACCTCACGAAATAGGAAGTACACTTCTTTGTTCAGCTCGAGCGAATCGTACAGATGTCAACACTGGAGCCAAGTATATAAAAACAGATGTGAATATAGCCCCCCTCCCCCCAGACCAAATCACTTGCTTTGCAATTGTAGACTCCACAAAAATACTTTACAATCAAATACCAGATGCTGCATCTATTACGACCTGGGTTTATGTATGAAATGAATCAAGAAGAAGTAGAATATTAATTTCAAAGAATGTTATAATGATTGGTATGTGATATTGTTAAAATAATGAATCGAATACTGGGATTTTCCAAGTTCATGACACACAATTCGGTCTAATATCAGCAAAGACATTCACTCTGGAAGAAGCTGAACATTATATGTGGAAAATAAAAAATGGAATTGAAGATATAAATTATGATACTGACTTTAAGTTATTGCCCACCTAATCGTTCAAAACCCATAAATAATGTTTTAACATGCTAATAATAGTATACACTGCATATAAATCATTGCTTTCACTTTTATTCCTTTTCAAGTCATCTAATATTATCAGTTTTACCATTAGCTACTTTTTACTATACTGTTCATATGGATGCCAGTAATGTAATTGAAGAAATTGTAATTATGGTTATTAGAAACACTGAGGACAGTGTAAACAGCAGTTAAAGTGTGACAGTTACACTACACATGCAAGCTAAGTTTCTTCATACATAGTTCAATGAGAACGATTGCATCTTTAGCTACGTTGAAACTTTTAAGATGATTATTATTGGCAAGTCACACTTATTTAGATGTTTTAAAAAGAGTCGTGTATCAGTGTACATTATTAACAATTACTTATAGCTAAATTCACAAATGTTTACCAACGAACAGCTGGCATGCAAAAGTTAACTGCATGGTCAGCGAAAATGACATACACCAACAAGGGGAAAGCTACTAAAAATCATATTTTAGAGTACATACAATGCTTGCCTCCTTGCCTAGTTAGTTACCTAGAGAACAGCAACAGATAGACTAAAGTTCAAGTTATTCTGCCACTAGCATTATTACACCACATTATAACAATAAGTTAGTTACAATTAGATCCCGTTGCTATATTGTTACTAGGTGTACTAACTTGGTAAGTGTGCACTATTTTTTGCCTTTAGCCATTTCTGTGAAAATGCTGATAAACAAAGTTGCTAGTGGCAACTGGGATGCATAAACTGGGATCCAAGTTGGTGTGCAGAGGAAGCTTGCAGCCAACCTCTCAGCATGCCGCTCTTCCGGGACGGACTTTGTCCCTCTGGTGGCTGAGGACACCATCTGCACCATCACCAACATCAGCAGGGCCATCGAGAATCGCTGCGGCACTTCTGACTCCACCCCAACTACCAGTCAACTGTTTGGCCACTTGGCAGTTGCCTTATGGCGGGGCAATACATTGCTGTGGCTCCACCGGCTCCCCACCATACCCCCCTCCCTGGACTGTGTACCCTGAACTTTTTGTATATTTATTGTTGTTGTTTTCTTTTTCTTTTTTCTTTTACCAGGTGTAGCTATAGATGATCTTTTACCTTTTGTAACATCACTCAGTATTGTATCAGAATTATTTACATCCGATCTAAAATAGTTAGAGCATGGATTTAGTGCACTGAAGCCCAAGGGCCTTAAGGACCACAAGAAACATGATGATAATAAGAAGCCTACATAGGCTTCCACTTAGCTTACAAAATTCCTTATAGTTAGGCGGATATGTGAAAAAATGTTCACTTTTGGGTTACAAGTGTCAAATTTGGCATAGTTGAACATTAAAATATTACGAACACTTTTGGATATGGAGCCACCTCCAAATATGTTTGGATCAGAAATTATCACTAAAAATATATTTCGCTCTCCAAAAATTAAAAAATATAAGTTTGCTTCGACAACTTCCATTAAATTTTGATGTAGTTAAAGACTAGGACACTAAGAACAGTTTGGGAAGTGGAGTAATATCTAAAATTAATTTCATCGAAAATTAAAGTTAAAAAATGATTTTGCTTTTCGAAAATTAATAAAGATAGTTTGCTTTCACACCCATCCCTAAATTTTGGTTCAGTTATATATTAGTACATAAAGAACTGTTGTGGATATGGATCCATGTCAAAAACTGTTTGGTTCAAAAATTATAAATTAAACATTAATTTTCGCTCCTCAAAATTTTTTTTAAACATTTTGCTTTAGAATTTCAATATGAATTTTGGTGTAGTTTGAGATTTTTGTATTAAGAACAGTTTTAGAAAAGAAACCACCCTTTATAGTGAGGCGGATATGTGAAAAAATGTTCCCTTTTGGGTTGTAAGTGTCAAACTACTTGAAATAGTTACAGTGAAAATTAATTTCGCATTCCATATAGTTTTATATGTGAAAAATAAAAGAATGCAATATTTTTTTCATTCATTAACTTTTTAAAGTGGTTATTATGTGTTCTACCAACATAAAATGCTCAAAGTCATTAGATATCACATTCTCCACCACATTGGCACAAAGCAGTGCAGTTCAGTGCTGCCTTCTTGCACTTGCAGCGTCCTGCAGTGCAGCCTTTCTTGCAGCCACAGCATAGCAGCTCTCTTGATGACACACTGGCCTCAGGTAAGGTGGTCCACAAAGGTTTCCAGTTGTTTGGGTCAACCCATCCCCAGTTTCCAGGAGTTGGCATATCCAGGCGAACTTGTAGCATCTTCCCCCAGCAGTGACCACCTTGGTAAACTGATCTTTGGATGTGCTGCACAAGAGCTGCTTTAGTTGGAGGAAGAGTATCCATTGCCCTTCCTTTTTTGGTGAATAATTCTCGACGAGCTTCGTCAATATTCACAATGTTGCTCGTGCGATCGTAAAGTTGGATAGTGAAACGTTCTAGCACTGTTGCATCTTCATCCTTTATCAGTAATGGTCCAGTTGAGAGAGAAAGGAAGGCTGATGTCACATCATTGTAGCCCATCCAGGTAGTCCATGCCGACTTCTTCCCTTTTGTTAAAAATGATGATACAGTATCGCATCCAGTGTAGGCATGAAACATTGGCAGAGCAGTGGACTTGCTAGGCCCAAGTGACCTAGCAATTTCATGGGCAGGTATGTGACGAAAGCTTTTAGCTGTTCCAAAGGCTACCCATAACTCTTCAAGATCCAGTTTCACTGCAGCTGCCACAGCCAGCACAACAACATCAGTATCGACTGAACGTATGAGGATCTTGTTGTAGCCATTGTTTATAGCATCTGCCACATGCACAAACATTCGTGTGTCAGCCTCCTCATGATCACATGGGGCTAAGTTGTCAGTATCCGGTATGGGAGGAACACATAGGACACCAGACCCACTTGTAGTAACTACCTGCTTGGTAATGACCAATTTTGATATGCAGTTCACCAAGAAAGTAAATAACTCTATCTTATTGGCATCTATCCTCAGAAATTCCTGCCAATTACCCGGCAACTTAGATGAAGCTTCTACTCTTCTTCTTATTCCTTTTTCTCGCTTAATTCTGGTTTGAGATTTCAGGCTATTATTAAAATACTGATCCCAGACTATGTCAACCCGATTAGCTCGATTCACCTGACTTAAAACATATGGCAGGAATACTTTATGTCCATAGTCATCGAAAGTGCTTGCTACAGGAGGTTTCAGAAAGTTAACTACAGCAGCTCCATCAAGGATGATGACATCTGGATGCAGTGTTGACGATAAACTATCACTTTGGTCTATGAGGTTCTCAAGACAGGGCAAAAGGTCAGCTTTGGTTCCTATCCTCAGTTTTCCATGTTGAGACAGAGATGGTGGATATGCTTGGTTCTCGTGACGGAAGAACTCGTCCAGATTGCCATCACGTGACTGGCAAGCGATGTAGAGTCTTGAAAAAAGAGACACATCATTCTTCAAGGAAGACACTTGCAACTTTGCATTGGATTTCTTAGCAGGAGGACGACTGAAGAGCAACACTTTGTTCTTCTTTATTGGATCTGAAATCTTAGTTAACTGATCCTGTAATCTTTCAGTTACAAATGCTTGATACTGTTCAATTGCTTTTTTCTCGGCACTGCAAACTGATGACACAACAGCTGGATCCATAACATCCCTTGTATCAAGTCTCAATAGATCTTGGGTTCCTTCAAGAAAAGGATTACCCATTTTTTCAACTACTTCAACCAGACTTTGTACCTGTTGAACAAATAGTGCCTGGAAACTTCTAGTCTGCTCATGGTGCCGGTGGCTGAATGTATCTCCCTTGAGAATTGATGCCTCAAATTCTGATATCATCCTTACAACCTCAGGCCCAGCTACCATCCATCGCCTGAGAGCATCAGGAGATTGAGTAAGCCCGATAGCTCCCCCATCACTCTTAACTGCACAGTTGTTGTGCTCGTGGGCCTGGTCAATGGCCATGGCAGAGAATGCCTTTCCAGTTTTGCGAACAATGAAATTGCCATTGTTAAACTCAGCTGCCACTTCAGGGTGTGCCACACGCAAATTGGCCATATCACGCACATGCACTGGCACCCATCTAGCATAGTTGGTATGATCAAGGATGAAAAACCATGGTGCAAGCTTTGTTAGGCTGTCCACATAGAGAGCAAAATTTCCAGTTCGCAAAGACTTGACAAAGGTTAGGACAAGCACCTCAAGTTGAAATGCTGTGTACCAGAAATTGAATTGTGGCACTTCTTGCTTGCACTTGACACACCATTCTTCAAATGTTATGTGTTGGTCTCCAGGCTCTAATGACTCCAAGTAGGAAGCATAGGACTTCTTGAGCAAGATATATAAACTGCAGGCTGTCACTTGATGTGCACATCTTGTCCGGGTCACATGTGCTGCCTTCAGAAATGATTCTGCTGTCCCAGCAGATGCCACCTTGGCCTGAACAAGAGCTTCTACCCAGCCACTGTCTTCCAGCCAGTCACCAATGACATTGAATGCAGCTATCTCAATATGTAATCTTCCAAGGACTGTGACAAAATGCTTCTCTCCAAATATATCTGGCCAGTTCCATTGTATCAATTTAGCAATGGCATAAAGTGGCTGGTCCAGAGTGATCACTGGAATTTGAGTTGGGTTGAGCTCATGTACTACGTTTTTGACCACGTTCATAGAGTGACGTATCATTGTAACAATTTTGGAATCATCAGGAAATAACGGTAACATAGCTGTAATGGTAGGAGAGCAACTTTGTGGTGGCTGCTGATTTGCATGATATGCTGCCCAAGATATGTTGCTGTCCTTATGGACATCTTCAAGATATCTCCGCTGCACTGACTCTAGCCACCTACACGATAAAACAACATGAATTGAGGTTTGATAAAATATGTTACATACTTACCCCATCTCTTTGTGCAATGCCTGACTATAAACTTGGCCATCACCTTTAATCGGACCTTCAAGCTTGGGGACTGGTGGATCTTTTGTCAAAAACTCCACTGAAGTCACATTTGTGTATGACTGTGGAAGCTCAATTATTTTCTTGGATGTTTTGTCACTAGCCAAGATGTGATGCTGTCTTCGATCCACTCCACTATTATGCTCACTTGGGTGCTGGAAAATGGAGATTCCTGTTCCATGAAATGAGCTGGTGGCAGTAGTAGAGCTGGTGTTGTGGTCAATATTATCGACTGCTGCTGTTGTAAACAAACCTTGAAGCAAATTTGGTGGACAAACTACAGCATCAGAATGGTATTGTTCACATACGCGGTTTCCCATTGCTGTAAAATTTCTAGCACTCGATCACATGAGACAGACAAGCCAAGATCAAACATTATATCTATTACTTCACGCTTTCGAGTCCTTGCATGAATGTTGAGACCAACATATACCGGTAGCGGAGTTTCTCTTACTTTGTTGTGGTGCACACCAGAAGCATCATTTCGTTGCCGAAGAAAACAGTTATACTGCAGCAACTGTGCTACACTGAGGGTAGCTTGAGAGAAGCCTTCGATCCCTGAGCTTTGATACTAGGACCCCTATTAATCATGGACACTAATGGTAGCAGTGAGCTAGGCACCGACTTCACTTGACAATCTTTACTGAATGTGCCTGTGAATGTAGATTGCAATTTTAGCATATCTTTCCTTACAATCTTGGCTGCTCTTGCCAGACAAATGGCATCATCATCATAATCTGAATTACATGCTATACGCAGAGCTGAACCCACATCACCGGCAAATTCAAGCAGCACATTACGACCCTCTCTGTGAGCACTGAGATCTGGGACATGGGAAAGAATACAATCCTTAAGGTTTGTACTGTTAGGCGACTTTGTTGCTTCACTCCAAGCTGTTCAAGTCGAGCAGTGTAGAGCTTCACCAGATCAACCAGTCTTCAGGGGATATTCGCTTCTTCTCTGCTCTTCTCAATTTTGTGATGTTAAACTTTTTGTGAAAAGCTTGCCTAATTCCACTAAAAACTTTGCGTTTTTAATATTCGCGTACTAAAGTATACAGGCGCGAAAATTTAAAATTTCGCGCATATCGCTATTTTATGGGGCAGAAGGCACTGCTTGAAGAGTTTGCATAATTATTTAAGATCTAAGCATTTAAGAAGGTGGCTCCATATCCAGAAATATTCCCAATGTCCAAATCTTTAACTATACCAAATTTGACTCTTGTAACCTAAAGGGGAACAATTCCTATATTTTGGTGCACATATCCGCCTAACTATAATTCAAAGCTATAGACAGGCTTTATTGAATATCGGAATGAGAGTGAGTGCAATAGCTAGAAGTCTTGCTATGCCGGGAAACCTGTGCAACGAGCAATGATGAGCCGCTACGTGAACTACACTTTACTCACTTGGTGGTGAGGACTCTGGAGTATACAGTAATTGATGCAGATTAGTAATAAATTATCTGCGGCTTAAATAAACACAAAAAGATAGCTTCAGTCTCCGTTCAGCTTCCCAGAAGCAAACGATTAGCTAAAACTCCATGAGTTTGCTTTTGGGGTGATGTGTGGTCACTGAAAAAGGTGGTTTGATCGAATCCCCCGAATCCCCCCTGGCTACAGGTATGTATGGAGAATACTTTACTAAACTAAAGGTTACCTCTTGAGTTCTTCCCTTCCTTTTTTTTTTTTTTACTCTATGGAGATGGCACACTGACTTTGTGTTAGTTGTTGTTAAGCCAAATTTTATTTAAATGGCCACACTTTAACACTTTATGAACCATGACACATACACACGCACAAACACACACATATACGTACCAATTACTACCAAGGTAACGTCTTGGAAAGTTTGCCCTCCAGCATTGGCTTCCCAGCAGCGGAGCTTGCCAGCGTCTGATGCTTGCAAATCCCTGATAATTAAATTGGAGTCGTTGACAGTCTAATAAAACACAACATAATTCATACAGGTATCAAGCTATCCCTAATAAACATACATATATTATTTAAGTAAATTATACAAACATATTGCATACAAAATTAAAAAAAAATACTGTTTAGTTCGAGAATATAAAATTACTAAGAATGCGTTCCCAATAGCGCAGTGTGGCGAGCAAGTTCTGCCACAATTCAGAGCATCCTAGGAGGCTGTAGTCACAAAGTATTGCTACAGGTGAATATGTATTTACACTGCAGCTAATGCCTTAAAAAGTGTTTTCTAGGAGGGCAGTTTGTAGCTCTCCACACAGTCCACTGTGTTGATGTTGTAGTCAAACTAACAGCCCCTAAATTGACCAATCGCCAGGTGCCACTACTTACAGTGGCCTATAAATGCATAGGTAATGCCTACTCACATACAAAATTTATTTGAACACCTAAATACAGTACACGTCAAAAAAACGTTTGGGCAACGTAAAACGGGCGTAAAACGGCAACGGGTATCAACAAAAATCGGTGTTGCGACGGTAACGCGATGGCCGTTTTACGGCCCAAAAACGGCCGTACCGTTGCGCACAAAAACATTGAAAATGACGCGCCCGTTTTTTTAAAACGGTCGTAAATGTTTACACGTGCTTCCTATAATAGCTGTAAGGCTATTCTCCTAGCTTGCCGTGTAGCTAGAACAAAAAAAATCTAAAGCTTTCTGGTAATTGGCGAGCGAGCATAGCGAGCGAGACACTTACAGGGGTAACACAATTGAAAATCGGGGATGTTTGTTTATTGATTTGTATATATGTATGGACGTACGTATGTCATTTTGTGCTTTGACCCTCGCGTTTTTGTGTTAGTTATGTGGTCGACCCCGTCCCAAATTGCACTAAACAGAATCCTCTGGTTTAGCGATCAGTACTCGTATCACCCTAGAAATTGAATTGTTTACCGTTTTGAATTCTTTTGCGGGTGCAGTTAAAACTTGAAAACTTAAGGGACTTCCATTTCTATTCTAGTTAGTGGCGGTGTAAGTCAAATGCACTCTTTTCATGGTTATTAGCCGTGCGCATCATTATTTACTTTACTTTGAAAATACCTTGTCCACTAACGAACCACGAAGGTAGTCTGTGTAGTGCATGTCCCAGTTGTTCAAAACATTGTGTTTGACAACCACTACTTAGCTAAGAATATCACAAAGAAAACTTTTAAATAACGTGTATTGTTTTGGTTTGTGGTTTTTTTCCCTTCAATTCAAGCAGTTGCAGAGAGTTGTTACTATGGCACTGAAATCCCTTTACCGTGTATGCGAAATTAAAAAACCGGACCTTATTTTCAGTAGCTTCAGTGTTAGAAGTCAAAATCATTCATATAAAAATAGTATAGTCTTTAGGCTCGCTCGCCATTTGTGCTCAAGCACACCACTAGTAAGTAAAACTTACTAGCCCATAGTCCTTACAACTTTCCTCCTTTCTGTTACTGGTAGAGGTCCAGAAGAGCTTCTAGCAATACAAAACAAAAGCGGGTGCTCTCCGTTTCTTTCTTGCGGCGCTTCTTTCCAAGTTGCTTTTTTGCACGCGTAAACATGAATTTTTTGTTGTTGTTGTTGTTGTTGTTAATAGATTATTCCTAAATAGGCCATGGGTGAGAGATTTACTGTAGGACTGATGCCAGCTCCTACTCCTCCAAGAAGAGACTAAATTGCAAGGAAGTTATTTTGAACTTCTTAATTTTCCGTAACTCCATCTTGCTCTTAATTTATGACTTTGTAGTCACCTGAAGTTAAGTCCGCCCCGTATTATTATTGCCATTTTTATCAGCAATTCAAACTAAAAATTGTCAAATTAAATTTGTCAAATATTTCTGGCTGTATGGTATAAAAAATTTTCCCTCCGCCACAATTAGCAGCAATTAATAAATTATGATTCACTCACAAAATATAATTTTCATAAAAATAATAATGAAGAGGATACAAGTACGATTACTAATAACAAGAAATGACCAACACTAACTAGGTATAGATGGTGTCAAAAAAAAATTTCTTTCTTGGCGCAACACCAAGTCGCTAACAGTTAAGTTTCAGAGTGTTCAATATTTAGCCTACAATACAATAACAACAACAAAAACAGGTAAGTGCAACTATACACAAAATGCAGTTATAAAATAGTTGCTCTGGAAAGTCTTACTAGTCTAAACTCACTTCAAATACAAGCTAATGAACTCCACACACATTATAGCCAACATTATTTAGCTACTAACTTACTAGCAAGCTACAGACATAAGCAACTCCACATAATAGATACACAACTAACCAATTATTGAGCTACTTAATTATTCTCCAGTAGACTGATTTGGGTAGCTGCAGACAGAGCTAGACAAACAGTAAGCTTTTCTCTTGGCTGAAGTGAGCTTCAAACCATAAGTTGTTAACTGTACTCATGGCTGTTGTAAAGACAACGCAAATTCTCATGGTCCATGTCAAAGTAGGTAACCAGCAAGTAGCAGCTCTTCTTCAGCCAACACAACGGGCAAGAAGTAAACGATAGCGTGAAGCAAAAGCTCTTCTTACCGTGCTTGCAAAAAAAAATTGCGCGCTTATTGGGACCGTTCTGCGTAGTGACGTTTCGTGACGTTTTCGTGCCTGCGTTAACAACGGTCGCGCCGTTTTTTAGAAAAAGTACGGTCGTTTTACGTTGACTGTTAGTGCGTTACAACACGCATAAAACGGCGACAGTTCGAGCGTTTTACGGCCATTTTACGATGCTGAAACCGGCACGTTTTTTTGACGTGTACTGTATATAGATATATGTATAAGATACACAATAGAAAAGCATGGGATTATGCGCTCACGGCTCACGTAACTCACCAGTTTTTCGGTTACTCCCGAGGTGAAGTCAAGGGATAACCGGAAACGAGTGAATTTACTGAGCACATAACCTGGACTTTTCTATTGCGTATCTACCTTATACCACTCACGCGTCGTCCTTAGAAACAAAGTTTTCGCCCCACGGTACAAAAAGAGTGGGCTTATGCGAAAAAGTGTGGGTAATGTCCCTACTTTGACCAATCACGTCAATTACGAGTGACGTATCGTGGTATACATATATATATCGCTAACTCATCTGTAAGTCAGCGTAGCTGGCTGTACAAGAAGTCTCGATCTAGTGCCGGGTTAGTGCAAGAGGGGTGGTCTATGTTACTCGGTGGTAAAACTAGAACTGTAACTGACACGCACACACACGCACAGTGAAACCTTGATTATCCGGACCTCAATCATCTGAATGCTCCGATGATACGCTCGGATTATCCTCAACAGAAATGTGCTGTGCTTGCACAAAATTATTTAGTCAAAAGCAGCTGAATTTGAGTTGGACTGATAAGTGGACGTAAATTTAAAAAGGATAATACTGACCATTACTAAGAAGCAAGAAATCTTGGATAAGTTGATGATATGTAGAGGTTCCTGTTGGTCAATGATAAAAATTTGGATTGGTCAGGCAAACGGATGCGTCTTATAAATTGTTTATTTTTCTTACACTTCATGTACTTTCACTTTATAATAATAATAATAAAGTTTATTTGAATCGATATAACTTGCTCTTGAAACAAAACAAAAACAAAGGAAAAGAATGATTACATAGCATAGCTTAATTTCTTTTATGAGGAGAATCCCTTCACTGGCTGACAGAAGCAAGAGATTGCTAGAAAGCCATTCTGTGTCAGCAGGAGTGTGTGTGGACCTGGCTTGGTGATGGTCCTCAGAGATTGGAATGGTACCTCATTCTTCCCTTCACCGGTGATATCACATTGCGTTCATTCGGATGCTTTGGGACTTTTGGCTGTGCACAGCTGATCCACTTGTTGCGTTATTTTTCTTTTTACAGTGCTTTTTATGGGTTTCACGTTTCATGTAGGCATGTTCCGGGGCGTGACAATACTGCAGCGGATGCATTGTCGAGGAATTACTTGTCATTGTTTTTTTGCTAATGTTCCGCAGGTTGTAATTTGCCCCGTCCCGGCGGTGGTGGTGGACTTGCTGGTGGTACTCAGACCATACTGGGGGGTCGACAGCTTGGACGGACTTGTTCATTCGCTCATTAGAGGAGGTGTCGCCGACTCTACCTTGAGGTCTTACGCTGCGGTAAGAGGCGCTATTTGGACTTCTGTTTTCGGTTTGGCTTCCGCCCCTTACCTGTATGTGAGGTGACTTTGTTAAGGTTTGGTGGCTCACTTGGCCGGGCTGGGTCTGTCTCACCAGACAGTGCGGTTGTACCTTAAGTGCAGTCTGGCATATGCAGATTGTCAGTGGCTGGCCGGACCCATCCTTGTCGTCCTATCCCCAGCTTAACTTCAGTGGACACAGCTTCCAGATTGGGGCAGCTACGACGGCTGAAAGAGTAGGAGTGACTCACTCATCCAGATACTTGGCAGATGGCGGTCCTCCACGCTTGTGCAATACACTAGACCACCAAGTGATCAATTGGTGCAGGTTGTGTGGGAAGGGTCCAGCAGGCTCTGGCACCTCCCATATAGAAAACAATAAACTATGAGAGACTGAGTGTGTGTCCAGAATGTTGTCAAACATACTTTGGTCACAATTGTTTTGTACTTCCGTCCAGTCAATAAACATCAAGCAATACTAATTTAGAGCAGGTTGAGATTCCAAACTTGATTGACTTATAGATAGTAGGATTCATATTTTGTACATTCACAGAGTTTGCACAATGCATATTACCGATCAACAAAGTGGCAATTCTCTGTGTACTTCCGTCACAGCCGTGTAAAGTAGGTGTAACTCCAGTATATCACTCACCGTCAACTAATAATACCTGGTACAGTCGAACCTCTCCTACCCGGACACCTTGGGACCAAGGGGTGTCTGCATCTAAGAAATGTCCGTAACTTAGAATGTTCAAAATTCATTAAATATTTTAGGCATGACAAACTATATCTAAGGATGGACACTCACTTGTGGACACATGGGCTTCAATTATTCTTGGTCTTCCTAAAAATACAGCCCTCAGTGACTTGCCTTTCTTCAAGTGCTCGATTATTTCCAGCTTCTTCTCAAAGGTATCAACGCTATACTTCCTCTTCAACCCAGATGCAATATTCAATGAACGATTAAAATAACGCACGACCATTCAACCAGCAGCAATCCCAAGTTATGCGTGCGCTAATTAACGTCCCTTACTGCATAAAAATTGCAAGCTCTTTAGCAAATGCTGTCCGGATAATAGGGTGTCCGTCACTTAGAAGCCCGGATAAGAGAGTTTTGACTGCATACATGTACTGCAGGTTACACTCTTAGTGCTGGCATAATAAAAGTTTTCCTTCATTGAGCTAGACTATTTTTTCCTTCTAATATAACTGTCTGAAGTGTACTTCCGTCACAATGGAATTGCCAAGGGAAAAAAAACAAAAAACAACAACAGAAATACAATAACACGTCTAGTAGTGAGATCTAAATTGTAATTATAAGAATATATGTGTTTTCTAAATTCATCCTTCTTAAAATAACTATATTTTGCTGCAGTGCAAGCATGATGAAGTAACATCTTGATGATTTTTTCTAATGTTTACCATTACATATGCCCCGGCTAACACCAATATAAATAATAGCAGAGGCTCAACCACAGAAAGCAGTGAGAAGTAATTCTTGAACCTCATATCGTTTCAAGCTGAGAATATAAGGTCATCTGAAGGTATGCACTTTGACAAAAGGTATTGATTATTACTATTTTTACTATTTTAAAGTGTGATACTTTATTGTACGTTGAAATATAATTTCATCTTAGAAGTTCAACTATGATTGTCTTCTTGGGGGTTCTGCTCTGCCTATCTGATTGGACTGAGGGTCAGTTTAATGCTACTCTTCCTATTCGTATGGCTCCTATTGCCTCATCATCAAATGGCCTGACATGCCCCACCGCGAACTACAGTGCTCAGAGAGAAACTGTGAGACAGACTCTCCGGGACTACTACATGCCTAGCACCCCACAAGGACCACCATGTTCCTGTGGAGCAGCTGGAGACTGGGTCAGAGCTGTACATCTCAATATGTCCGATCCTAACCAACAATGTCCCACTAATTGGACTCCTGTCTCCTCTCCTGTCAGAGGCTGTGGACGCACGACTTCACTTTTAAATACCTGTGACTCGGTAACCTTTAGAGTCGGTCGTACCTACTCCAGCGTCTGCGGACGAGTTATTGCTATTCAGAAAGGAAATGCAGGTGCTTTTCAATTTAGTCTTCGTCCATCTAGTCCATCATATTCTCTAGAAGCTGCCTATCTTGATGGAGTATCTCTGACTCACGGGACAACAGGAAATAGACGACACATTTGGAGTTTCGTAGCAGCTAATTACGAACGAGATCATGTCTACTTTACTTCCAGAACCTGTCCTTGTACTAACATTGGTATCATATGGTCACGTCAGGTACCCCCTTTCATCAATAACGACTACTTCTGCGATACTGGAAGCCGTGGACCTGGTGCTATCTACAATAATTATTACACTAATGACCCACTGTGGGATGGCCAGGGGTGTGGCAGTAGCAGCAGTTGCTGCACGTTCAACATGCCCCCTTGGTTCTGTACCACTCTACCTCGGGCTACAAGTGATGATCTAGAGCTGAGGAACTGCTATGCCAATCCTTCAAGTGGCGAAGACAAAATAATAACACTAATTGACATATATGTGAAGTAAGCCGCAACGGCTTAGGCAAGCAACTGTCATAAACTTAATAAAATTTGTATGTGATTTAGTTTAGGAACATACTTAGTTTGAGAACATAGTTTGTTTGTTTGTTTGTTTAAGAACATATTTGTGTGTTAGTTTAAGAATGTGGCTTATGTGTTTGTTTTTATGAACATTGTTGTCACACTTTCTGCATCGCACTGAATCAATGCTTACATATTCAAAAATAAATAAATAAAGGAAAATAAAGGAAAATATACACAGCAATCCTGTTCACATTATTATGGTTGCCCATGTTCAGTTTCTTTCATGTATATATATATATTTTTTTCATTTCTTGTACTTGTTCCCTCCTGTTCTATTGAAAATTAAAATTGGGTTCAAGTCACATCAAAATCACCCTTGTCAAGTGGTGGCCCTTCTAGCTGTAGTCATTAGCTTTGATAGTGAACGAAGTTGAAACCTATTTATGAGACGATTCTTGATCTGTTTCATGTCACTAAATGATCGTTCTACTGTCGCTATGATTTGGATAGAAAAAAGTATTATTCAAATTATTACCTAGTCCACTTTAATTTCGACCCCCCCTCACTGACAAAAATTTCGGGGTGAAACCCTGTACTAGTAGTTATGGGGTCACTTGACGAGGGCCAATTATTTGCTACTCTATCGTGAGCAAAATCATGGATATTTGCAAAGCACCAACTGGATATGGTCTCACACTCATGTTGTGCATGACATGACATCTACCGCTGCTGCATGATGTCTGTCGAAAGGTATGCCAAAACCCTTGGCCATTGGTCTAGCACAGCGTATCAATCACATATTCAAATTTCCTACTTATTTGACTAACATTTCGTCTGCACTCATCAATGACAATTGAACACCATCACCAACAATTTCAGTGACCAGTTTTCACACAAACATCATGGGTTTGTCTGGAAAAAAAAATGTTTTGGGGGGGAGGGAAGGGATTGGGGGAACAGGATTTATAACACATTACATCACTCGTAATTGACATGATTGGTCAAAAAGTGTGGGTTAAGTAGCGGTATAACCCACACTTTTTTAACCATGGGCGAAAACTTAGTTTCTAAGGACGACGCGTGGTATAAGATAGATACGCAATAGAAAAGTCTGGGTTATGGGCTCAGTAAACTCACTCGTTTCCGGTTATCCCTCGGCGAAAAACTCGTAAGTTACGTGAGCGAAAAACTCGTAAGTTACGTGAGCGCATAAACCCACACTTTTCTATAGTGTATCTTGCCCACAGACTGCCCACAACATATTGTGTCTAGCCAGGATGTACTACCACTCTCACACCTACCGAGGCTCCCTAATTCAATATCTTCTTTATATGGGGAGCGTGGTTTTCCTCTAACAAGAACAATGGTGAAAGCCTTTGCCTGGGCTATAGCAAAGCGTTCAGGTAACGATGACAAGTTTAGTCAGGAGGGTCCCAGTGAACACAGGTGGCAATTGTTTAAAAAATATGACGCCCCCAAATCGTACTCCGAAAGTCTGATAATCTAGAACGTACACGTGCTGAAGCCTTTAATATAGACATTGTATCGGAATATTCTGAAATGCTCAGCACTACAATCTCACAAACAGTCCTAGACAGATCAATACTGCGATGAGACTTTTCTGCCAATGAATTACACAAGGGAGAAAGTTGTGGAAGCAAAAGGGGCTAACAGTGTGTATAGTCTAAGTACGGGTGCCTCGGATCATATAAGTTTATTGTGTTGTGCATCCGCCGCTGGTCATCCCGTACCAACCCATGATTATTTATGCTAAGGCTTTCCCTGGGGGCCAATATAGATTTGATGGCCCTGACGATGCCCTGTATGCGAAAAGTGATTCTGGCTGGATAGACACGGATTTAGTTTTAAGTTGGGTGAAGAAAATATTTTTGAAGCACATTGTATCACAACGACCAGTGCTTTTACTTGACTTGTGGATGGGCACAGGGCACACATGATGTCATTGATTCGTGTCGACAAAATGATGTTCTTCTTTTTTGTTTACCACCACACACGACCCACACCCACCAGCCATTGGACGTTTCAGTGTTCAAGTCATTAAAAGACCGATGTGCAAAAGCTGTCAAGAATTTGTCCTTCACAAAAATGAATTTTTCGGTGACAAAGAGGGAATTTTCGATAGTTTTGTAAGGGCCATTTGAGCAGGCTTTCTCTATTATACCAAATATTAAAGCCGGCTTTGCCAAATGTGGCACATACCCCCTTAATCCTGATGCAATAGCTAAATATAAAATGAAACCTTCTTCATTATAATATAGTGATTCTACTAGTTTAGTGTCGTCTAGTTCAGCGGAGTCAGACCCCACTCACTGTCCCACTAATTCCTCTAATTCACCTACAATCCTAACTGCTTTATTGTCTCTACTCCTGTCTCAGGTTCACCTGTCTCAGGTTCACCTGTCTCAGGTTCTCCTGTCTCAGGTTCACCTGTCTCAGGTTCACCTGTCTCAGGTTCACCTGTCTCAGGTTCACCTGTCTCAGGTTCTCCTGTCTCAGGTTCACCTGTCTCAGGTTCACCTGTCTCAGGTTCACCTGTCTCAGGTTCACCTGTCTCAGGTTCTCCTGTCTCAGGTTCACCTGTCTCGGGTTCACCTGTCTCGGGTTCACCTGTCTCGGGTTCACCTGTCTCGGGTTCACCTGTCTCAGGTTCACCTGTCTCGGGTTCACCTGTCTCGGGTTCACCTGTCTCGGGTTCACCTGTCTCGGGTTCACCTGTCTCGGGTTCACCTGTCTCGGGTTCACCTGTCTCGGGTTCACCTGTCTCGGGTTCACCTGTCTCGGGTTCACCTGTCTCGGGTTCACCTGTCTCAGGTTCACCTGTCTCAGGTTCACCTGTCTCAGGTTCACCTGTCTCGGGTTCACCTGTCTCAGGTTCACCTGTCTCAGGTTCACCTGTCTCAGGTTCACCTGTCTCCAGTTCAACTTGATATGTCGAGTACTCCAGTTGTGGTCTCCAGTACCCTTGTTGCTGTCTCTGGTACTCCTGTAGCAATCTCCGGTACTCTTGTTGCTGTCTCCACTCCAAATACCAGAATTGCAGACACATGAAGTGACGACTCGAGGACTAAGTGCCAGAATCAGGTGAAGTGACGACAGTGGAGACAGCAATGAGAGTGCCAGACTGAAACAGGAATGTTGGAGACAGTTACAGGAGTACTGGTAATAGTCAATCCTCTGGTTACGTCTGGACTTATCAGTCCAGACCTAATGGATATTCTAGTGACTCCTACAAGTGGCGCTGCTATGTCCAGGAAAAGTACCAAGCACATAACTGGGGCAAGAGAGTTAACTTCCAATGAGCATGTGGGAATGTTACAGGAAGAAAAGAGAAAGAAAGATGAGGCAGAGGAAGAAAAACAGAAAAAGAAAGAAGAGAAGGAGCGTAACAAGAAAGGACAAAGAACAGAATAAAGAAGAAAGAAAATCATTAGGAGCTGTGAGTGGGCGTGAAAGAGGACAAGGGCAGGGAAGAGGACGAGGGCAGAGAAAAGGAAGGGGAAAGAGCAAACAGCCACTACGGTGTCGTATACTTGATAGTGATTATCACAGTACCCCACCTTCAACTCCACCCCCTTCGGACATATTTACAATGTATGCATTTTCCAATGATGACTAGTTAATAATGACAAGGAATAAGAATTGAAGAAAGATAGTTTACAAGAATAGAGTTACCTTTGCTAAGGCATGTGCCAAGAGGGAGCATGACTACAGTGTATATAGTAACTATTAAAACATGAAAGAACAGTTTGTCTGACGAGACGAAATCAACTTTTTAATTTAATAAATTGTTGTATTTTTATGATGAAAAAAAAATTATGTGGTTGAGTTATGAAATTGAAAGTGATACTAGTTTTAATGATGTTCAATATCACTGGTGCTTGTGGTGAACCAGCACCACATTCTATAAACAGCAGCCCAATACCAATGAACATTTAACACTTATTCAGTAGTCAACTATTCTAGTTAATGCACACACATTACATCATCCGTAATTTCTATGTCATACTACATCTGAGCATGCTTGGTAGAATACCCATAAAAGGGCCTGCCACCCATGTGAGCTCAGTTACAACCATGCTGCCTAACCTTTATCTGACTTGAACCTATAACAGGCTTGAAACTCCTGGGTTTAGGGTTGAGAGGAAGCTTTGAACTGCTTGGGAAGGTAGTTCTGTAACTCTGGTGGCAGCCTATTCGGTCTTGTCTCCCACCATAACTGGTTAAGCCTTCACAGGCTACACCACACTTGGTGCCAGCGGTGGTCCGACTTCATCTCCTGTTGCCGGATCTTTGGAGACGACCCCGACATCGAAACATACTCCTACGTCAACTACAAGTTTGTCTGATTCCTGTTCTTTTCAGAATCGGTTTCAGCGTCATCCTAACTGGTTTCTCGAACTTTGCTAGCTATTTCTCTTGTCACAATCATTGTCTTAAAATCTTCAACTGTATCGTCCGTTACTTCGTTACTATTTTCTGCATCTGTTGGAAGCAAGCAGCCGTATTACTGCGCTCCACTTCAGCCTATTGTCTTTGTAGACGCTATAAAGTCTTCAAACGATTTAGTCTACCGCTCCAGTTTTCCACATTCCTATTTCCTTACCTGACGACTAATTTGGATTTTTTTTCGGTTGGACCAAACGCAAGCTTACGGCCAGTATTGCAAGTTAAACTATATTACTGTTATTATTTATTTCATTGTTATCGTTGCCTTCATTGTTTGTGTTTCATTGCTGTTTTTTTTCATTGTTGTTGGTCCTTCATTGTTGTTGTTATTTTTTTGTGTTCTTATCTGTGTTGTACTGAACGCTGTTGTATTTTCCCTTTTAATTATTTGCCATTTGTCAGTCATTGTTATCTAAAGGCATGAATACCAGAAGTGGACGGCCCCGTGGGAATCCTAATCCTTCACCTTTGCCTTCTGAAGACGCTATCTTCAGTGACTCTAGTTCCTCCTTGGCGTTACCTTTGTCTTCAAATTCCTCTTCAGCTTCTCTTTCGGGGTGCGAGTCTTCCACCTCTACTGTTGTCCAAAAATGATGACCTGGCTAACTTGGAAAAGGATAAACCTGAACTGCTGCCCTCCACTCCGCCTAGAGCCAAGCCCACTGACTCTTCCATGATTGCTCAAGCCAAGATATTGGCCAAAGAACTAACCACTACAGGTTTAGACCCTACCGTTCTTCTTCTGTCGAAACTTCTTGACAAGCAAATGGTGACATCTCAACCTATGTATGATCCTTCCGGTTCTCTAGTAAAATCCATTGGTCCTATAGAGCAAGGTGAGAATATTTTTGTTTTTCTAAACAGATTTGAATATGAGATGAAATCTAATGGTGTTCGTCCCTGTGACTGGATTAATATCTTGCCCAAACTCTTACATGGCGAATTTAAGGAAGCCTACTTTAACTGTATTACTAATACCACCTCCTACCATCGCATGAGGACTATTCTCCTTAACACTGGCGGGTACTCGTTAAACAATTGCCTTTCCTTGTTCCCTGTCAAATTCAGACAATCAGGTTCCCAATCAGTGATGCAGTTTTTCAATAATTGGAAATATAGATATAGTGTAATGTTGTCACAATTGTCCTTTTTGGATGTGTTTACTGAGGACCAACTTGATCTAATCTGTCAAGGTGTAGCTGCCCTCGGCATTGTTGCTGGCATGCCAATTGATGCATGCAAATTCGTGCTTGACAGACACCACAACTCGCCCCAAGCATTTGTAGAGGATTGTGCTTCTTCCCTTTGTTCAGCTGATAGTGCATACAGACCATACCATCCTGGTTCTTATAATTCTCACTCACCCCCCAGATATAGTAATCACTCTCAGTCTCATAGAAATTCTGTGTTCCATCATGGTTCTAACCGTCATCATTCCAACAATTCTCAGAGACCTCATTCCAACTACTCCACACCTTTTTCAAATTACCAGTATCAGCCTCGACCTCAGTACCAGTCTCATCACCAAACGCCTACAACCCCTCCCACTCCAGTGCCCAGAAGGGATATTTCCGAGGTACAATGCCATAAGTGTGGGGCCTTTGGACATTACGCCAACAGGTGCCCTGACTCCTCTTACCATCATTCTTCTCACCAACCCTCACAACCTCAACCCATAACCTCACCCCAACCTAACCCACCTCCCAATACTCCCCGTCCAGCTCCACCCCCCAGATCTCAACCACCCGGTAACCATCAACCAAATTCCCAAACATCCAATCCTACCTCAGCATATTCTGTGGAAAAATTTGAATCCTTAGTTCACTCTCCTTTACCAGCTCACACCAATCCTGACTCAGAGCCATTGAACAAGTTTGACGATGATTTTATTACACATGGTCACGTTAATGGTGTCTTTACCCCTGTCATTGTTGATTCAGGTGCTAAGCGTTCTCTTGTTTCATCAGATTTCATTACCTCAAACCTTTCTCCTGTTTCATCGGAATCTCTTTGTGGCATCTCCCGGATTACCTCTACTTTGCCTGTGTATGACCTTGAAATTGATATCCCCACCATTAGTGGTGTAGCTAGATTTGCAGCATGCCCTACGTTACCACCTAAAACTGTTCTCTTGGGCATAGATTTTGGTCGTGACAAGTTTGTGCAGTTGATTAACTCAATCAAGCAGAATCCTTCTCCCGTTAATACTGTTACAAGAGCCATGCAAGCCGATGACCAATTATCTGAACACATTTCTGAAGCCTTACATGCATCAGAAGGATGCACCCCTGTGTCATTTGATGACATTTCGGAGTCTGTCACTATTCATGACAGCTCAGCTTCTGACGTCCTAGCTGGGGAGCATAGCTCCAACCCTGACAGCACTGGTTTCCAGAACAAGCTAATTCCTGTGTCATTACCCTCCTTGTCCTTTGATGGTGTTAACATGGATAAGTTTATAGAATTGCAGCATCGTGATCCTTCTCTATTACCTTTGTGGGACTTAGCACACAAGCATGAGAAAAAGTTTTTCATTGTAGATGGTTTGTTGATGTGTTTGACTACTACCCATAACACTGTTTCCAGCGCATTAGTGGTCCCTACTGAACTCAGACACAAAATTCTTGTTGTTGCTCATGATGGTCTCGGTCATGGTGGTGTCAATGTCACAAGAACACTCATAAATCGCCATTTCACTTGGCCCAAGTTACTTGATGATATCAGATCATACATCTCAGCCTGTCCTATGTGTCAAAAATTCACCAAATCGAACAATATCAAAGTACCACTAGTAGAATCAGAGATCATTTCAGAACGTGGTGAGAAGTTAGCCATTGACATTGTTGGGCCTTTGCCTAAATCTAAAGGAAATGTCAGATTCATTTTTACATGCCTAGAATTGGCAGCAGGATACCCCTTTGCTATCCCCATCAAAAATTATACGGCAGAAACCACAGCCCAGTGTTTAATAAGCATTATATCAGTACTTGGTGTTCCCTTAGAGATCCTCTCAGATCAAGGTGCAAATTTCCTGTCTACCACAGTCTCACACCTTTGTAAGAAGTTTGGTATTCATAAGATTCGCACATCGCCTTACAGGCCTCAGTCCAATGGAAGGCTTGAAAGGTTTCATGGTACTCTTAAGAGTATGCTTTCAAAAGCCATTGCTGAAAAATCTGAATGGTCATCCATGATTGATCTTATCCTTTATTATGCTAGGAACATGCCTAACACCAGACACGGGTTTACTCCACACGAACTGTTATTCCTAAAACCTACACCATTTATTCTTTCAACCATCAAATCATTGTGGTTATCAGACTCTCAGAACCCAGTTAACGTCCCTCAATTTATTGCTGACCTAGACAAGCAGTTTGCATGCCACAATCATGTGGTCAAGACTTCATTACAATCCAAGCAGTCTTCAGACCGCATCAGCAAAGAGTCTGAATTAGTTTCAAAGTATCGTGTCGGTGACCTTGTGTTTAAACGCAACCCTGGTCTCAACAGCTGCTTAGATTCATCATGGGATGGTCCTTTCATAATCACTAGCCTTTTACCTCCCGTTAATTGCGAGATTGCCCCTCACAAGGCAAAAGGTCGCAAGAAGGTTGTGCATTTGAGTCAACTTAAGCGTGTGTCGGACAACACTGTATTGAGAGTAGCCGTAGTTGCTAATGATTTATCACCTCATTTTGACTTATCCCCTAGAACCCCAACCAAGATCGATTTGTCACCTCACCAGCAATCAGTACTTGATCATACTCTTTCTGCATTTCCTAACGTTTTCACTGATATTCCTGGCATCACATCCTTGGTCAAACATTCCATCATACTTACTAGCCAAACCCCAGTCTGGACACCTGCCTATACAGTCCCCCTGGCATATCAGCAACCATTTAGGGAAGAAATTGAGTCACTATTAAATCTGGGAATCATTGAACCATCGAATTCAAAATGGTGTTCATCTCCGCTTCCTGTCAAGAAGCATGACGGAGGTATCAGGATAGTAGTGGATTATAGGAAACTAAACCTGATTACTGTACCGGAGCCCTTCCTAATGCCTTCAATAGATTCCATCCTGGCCCAGATTGGCAATTGCAAGTTTCTTTCTAAGCTCGATTTACTTAAGGGTTTTCATCAAGTCCCTCTGGAAGACAGTACCAAACATCTCACTGCTTTTAGTTGTATGCAAGGGAAGTTTCAATACCGGGTTATGCCGTTTGGGTTAAGAAACGCCCCCGCCACCTTCCAGCTGCTTATGCAGCTAGTGCTTAGAGGACTTGAATCTTACTCCCTGGCATATATAGATGATGTCATTATTTTTTCGGCTACTTTTGATGACCACATTACCCATATCTTTTCTGTCTTAGGCGGACTTAGTGCTGCAAACCTTTCTGTGAAACAGTCTAAATGTTGTTGGCTTTATTCGTCTTTTGAATTTCTTGGTTTTGTGGTTGGAGATGGAAAACTCTCTATCTCTGAAGCTAAGGTTCAACACATCAAGAACTACTTGCCTCCAAAGACAAAGACAGATCTCAGAGCGTTTCTTGGTCTTGTAACATTTTATTCTAGATTTATTCCGTCCTTTGCTAACCACACTTCTGTTTTATCATCACATCTTAGACGTGACAGTCCTGACATCTTACATTATGATACTGATAGTGACTTTTATCATTCCTTTCAGTGTATCATCTCAGAGATTGTTCATCATTCATCTTTATTTTTACCAAGTATAACTGATGTATGGTGTGTGTACACCGATGCCTCAACCAAGGGCATTGGTGGATGTCTGTGCATTTACAGGGAAGACAATTGGGTTCCTGTTTCGTTTTACTCGCGTCAGCTCAGTGCAAGGGAGAAAAATTACCCTATTGTGGAACTGGAAGCCTTGGCCGTTTTGGCTACAATTGAACACTTCAGATTTTACCTCTCTGGAAGACCATTTAAGATCTTCACAGACCACTCAGCCCTGGTAGACATTTGGAATGGACCGCCTCCGTCAGCGAAGTTAGCGAGATGGATTGAGAGATTATCAGACTTTGATTTTACAATCACATATATCAAAGGCGAAACAAACACCGTTGCTGACGCTCTATCTCGTCAGAGCTGGACTGCTCCTGCAGCTAACGTTGCAGCCGATGTTACCTCTTCACCTCCCGATGGACGCTCGGCCTCTAGGAGAGAGGGAGATGTGGTGAACCAGCACCACATTCTATAAACAGCAGCCCAATACCAATGAACATTTAACACTTATTCAGTAGTCAACTATTCTAGTTAATGCACACACATTACATCATCCGTAATTTCTATGTCATACTACATCTGAGCATGCTTGGTAGAATACCCATAAAAGGGCCTGCCACCCATGTGAGCTCAGTTACAACCATGCTGCCTAACCTTTATCTGACTTGAACCTATAACAGGCTTGAAACTCCTGGGTTTAGGGTTGAGAGGAAGCTTTGAACTGCTTGGGAAGGTAGTTCTGTAACTCTGGTGGCAGCCTATTCGGTCTTGTCTCCCACCATAACTGGTTAAGCCTTCACAGCCTACACCACAGTGCTGTTACTAGAATCACTATCCAGCAATTTTTCCCAGTCTGAAGGACTCCAGCAGAATTCCGCATCGTCATCATCGACACCTGTTGGTTTTGGTAAGTTTCAGCTGTGAGAAACAGCATTCCACCTGGGCATTGGACAAAGGAATTGTAAAGGTAAGTTCAACCGAGGTACATAGCTAAGTATATTTTTCCATTTTTTAGCATGTTAATGTACTGCTTAGAATACCAAACCATATCATCCCATTCTTGCTGAAGCAGATCAGAGTTGACATTGACCCACTGAAGGGGAATTGCAAACCTTGACTGCAAGTGTTGAATAGCCCCGAAAGATGCATCAGCACCCCTTTCCCACTTATGAGTAGCCAGAATTTTCAGTGGATTTGTAAGAGTCTCGAGAGACGATCACGCAGGCAATCCAAAACGGAGTCAATAAAGTTGTGGTAGTGTTTTCTTTAAAAATCCAAACTTTGATCATAATTAGTTAGTTCACCATCTTGATATGTTTTGCAAGCAGTACCACCAACTTGATCTTCTATAATTCTGTTTAATACTTTTTAACAGATGGAAAGGCAGTTAATTCCTTGCTTTTCAAATGTTCAGTGAAGTGTTTGTCCTAAGCATAGGCGTAGCAAGCGGTACGGCCGGTCCGGTTTTGGCCGGACCACTATTTGGCATGCGGCCACGCCCACAATTGCGTCATGCTGTTAAAACGTGGCACACGTCCTAAAAGCGGAGCTACCGCTGCTTTTCTTAAGAAATGGAACCAGTCATTCCAAGTACGCCCCATCAACCACCTGCTTCGTTCTCATTCCCGAAGCGATCCTTTGGGAAGAAGGTACCTGTGCTTCGTAGCTTTCAGCACGCTTGGTTTAAACAGTGGTCTTTTCTTCATTACGACGAGTCGAAAGATGTGGTGTACTGTCACACTTGCCTCGTCTGTTTTATGGAGAAGCGTCTGAAGTCTGCTAATGCCGACCCTGCCTTTGTAAGTTCACTAAAAAATATCATTAATTTTATCATGTTGGTATAAAAAAGAAGCAAGTTGCTAAAAAATATTTGATTGTTATTATATTTAAAACTATCAGGTATCTAGAGGGTTTTGTAATTGGAAGGATGGCACCATTGCTTTCAAAAAGCATGAGAAAAGTGCATGCCACAAGGAATCTGTGGAGGTAATGATTGTTCTTCCTCAAACAACAAAGAACATTGGCGAGCTTTTGTCACAACAGAATGCAATTCAGAAGAAAAAAAACAGGGATGCTTTGCTTTCCATTATTAAGTCCATCAAGTTTTTATGTCGGCAGGGTCTGGCTCTGAGAGGGGGTGGTGATGGATTTGATGGCAATTTTCAACAATTGCTGTTAATGAAGGCAGAAGAAGATTCAAATCTAGCAGAGTGGCTGAAAAGAAAAGAAAATGTCTATACCAGCCCTGAGATTCAAAATGAGATGATAAAGACCCTTGGTATAAAAGTTTTGAGAGATATAGCTTCTGATCTCCAGAACTCACCTTTTATATGTATTATGGTAGATGAAACTACTGACATATCAAACAGGGAGCAGTCAACTATTGTAATTCGCTGGGTTGCAGAAGATTTCCAGGTGTATGAAGAGTTCATTGGTGTATATAATGTTCCATCCATTAACTCTGCAACTCTTGTTAGTATGATAAAGGATGTAATGGTTAGAATGAATTTAAGCATCAACAGAATTCGAGGCCAATGCTATGATGGTGCTAGTGCAATGAAGGGTAGTAAAGGTGGTGTTGCAACACAGATTAGGGAATTGGAGCCTAGAGCTGTGTATACTCATTGTTATGGCCATTCACTTAATTTAGCAGCTAGTGACACTCTAAAGGAATCTAAACTAATGAAAGATGCTCTAGACACCACTTATGAAATTACGAAGCTGATCAAATATTCTCCTCGCAGAGATGAGATATTTCGTAGGTTGAAAGAAGACATGCCTCCTAATTCTACACCAGGAATTAGAATCCTCTGTCCAACACGATGGACTGTAAAAGCAAATTCCCTTTCTAGTATTATTAGTAATTATGAAGTGTTACAATGTACATGGGAAGAGGCTGTTCTAGTTACCAAGGATACCGAATCAAAAGTAAGGATAAGAGGTGTCTCAGCCCAGATGAAAACATTCAGTTTTATTTTTGGAGCAATACTTGGAGAAATGATCCTCAGACATGCTGATAATCTTAGCAGTACCCTTCAGCACAAGTCTATGTCTGCAGCTGAAGGTCAGCAAGTTGCACTTATGACGGTTCAAACTTTGAAGAGAATTCGTAGTGATGAATCATTTGACTCTTTTTGGGTTAAAGTTAACCGATTTGTTGAAGATCATGAAATTTCTGAACCAGAGTTACCTCGACAAAGAAAGCGACCAAGGCGGTATGAAGAAGGATCCTTAGATGAGCATGCTCATGAATCACCTAAGTATTATTTCAAACAGCATTACTTTGAAGCCCTTGATCTGATTATAAACTGTATCCTCAATCGATTTGACCAGCCAGGATATAAAATATATTCATCATTGGAGACTCTTTTGATGAAATCCTGCAAGGGTGAAGATTTCGAAGACACTTTGAATGAAGTATGTGCATTTTACAAGGATGATTTTGATAGAAATCTGTTACATACTCAGTTACAAACATTTTCTGTACATTTTCAGAAAAATTGCATGGATGAGGTGTCCACAGCAACAATTTTTGATCTGAAGAAGTATTTTTCCTCCCTTTCTAGTTGTCAGGCAGGTCTGATTTCTCAGGTGTCTCGTTTAATGCAGCTAGTTCTGGTAATGCCAGCGACAAATGCTACATCAGAGAGGTCCTTTAGTGCTTTGCGGCGAGTTAAGAGCTATCTGCGCTCTACTACGGGACAAGAGAGACTAAATTATTTAATGCTACTTCATGTCCATAGTGACAAAACTGATAAACTGGACTTGAAATCTGTGTTAAATGATTTTGTACAGGATTCTGCCCATAGGTCAACAATTTTTTCAAAATTTTAATTTATTCCATTGTCTTTCATCTATGTATGTAGTTAAATTAAATTAAATTTTGTCTTGATTATAATGCTTTTTTTTAAATGGGCATAGCTTGTATGTTTGATAAATTATGATTTATGACGACAGTATCATCTAGGAGATTTTCTAGAAACAATAAAAAAGAAAGCACGCCCACTTCCTGTTACACCTACAATAAACCACACCCACTTCCTGGCCGGACCACCTCAATTATGCTTGCTACGCCCCTGCTAAGGATAGCTTCAATGGCATTAACAATGCACAACTCTTCTGACTGAAAGCACTTACATAATATAGACACTGGTTGCAAGTGTACAAGCTCACTAAGAATATATTTGTTTGTTTGTATCATTAATTTTTTTGTTTTTGTTTTTTTGTGGGTAGCCTTAATATTAGTTTGTTTAAGTTAGTTGGAAACCCCTTTGCTATTTTAGAATCTCTCAAAAAAAAAAAATGTCATGGAAAACAGCGCAGCCTAACAATATCCTGACAATTCTTCAACTTACGTAGGTATAATATGAACTTTTGTTTGTCACTGGGTTTGATCGATGGACTTTCACTTAAAACAATTAAACCAAATGCACGTATTGGCATATTTCCACCATTAGCGGGAAAGTCTGGTACATCCAGTAATAATTTCAATTCACTAACAACCTCAAGCTCTCTACACTTCTTAGGTGCCTTGGAATACACATAGTAAATTTGCATAAGAAAATCATCAATGTTAGAAAATAGTGTTATTGTTTTTTTAAAAGGCATCCTTTAAGAACAGCTCTAGCAACACCAAATATTTATAATCCACGGCCTACTCGCACACGCACAAGTTCGTGCATGGACGAACTTGCATGATCCTTCACGAGCGGTTACGGTCACAACCGTGGAAAAGTGGATAGCAGACTACGACAAGCTGATTGACTTCGTGTGTCCTGTTTAAAAAACTCAGAGGCTGTAGGAACTTCAGTTCAGCGTTTATTGATGGCTCAGCTAATTTTCGCACTTCAAGTTTTGCTTCTACCACCGTCTTTGTGGGAGTACCCACATAGACATAGATGCAGAGGACGTTAAGAAGAATGTAGAGTGTTCCGGTAGCTGCGCAAGAGTCCTCTGCGCAGCCAAGACCCGGAACAGGAAATAAATGATGTGGGATCTACACTATGTGGCAGTGACTACCTGGCAGAACACTGGACATTAATTAGAACATTGACTCGATCGTTAGATCTTTTTATTGTATTAACATTTCATTGGTCAGTTGTAGTGTGAATAGGCGTGGTCATTGACGTATATATGTGACCGTCTACAGGAAAACCGGGCACAACGCGGCGTGCGTAAATATCGAGAAAAGATCGATCGATTTCTTTAAAAATGTATTGTTTCAAGCCGACGGAAGGGAACGGTTAGGTCTATTATAGCGGGAACGACTTAAGCTACGACGATAAAACTTGGAGAGCTCAATATCTGGACGCCGACAACTCTGTAAGTGCAAAAAAAAAATTTTCGAAGCGTGCCGCGTTGTGCCCGGTTTTCCTGTAGACGGTCACATATACGTGCTGTTTTCGTCAGTCACGTTGTCTTTATTCTGTATCACATTCGTGTGCATATCTTGTGTCTTTTATTTTATTTAATTATATATAAACCTTAACTACGGATAAGGGCTGGTGAGCCAGCGGCGCAAGGCAGACTGATCGACCTGGTGGCAGCGACATTTGCTGTCTGCCAGTTAAGTGGGTAACTACGGTGCAAACTCCCACAGTCTTCACTCTCAGAAGTTGTATGCACTTACTCGCCGTCTTGCACGTGTTTGCTGAATCATCAGTTACCGCACATATTTAATTTGCGCACGATTTTAACTTCGGTTGTGAGCAGTCACTAGTTCCGACTAAGTTCATTTTGAGCTGCTTGAGGCCTCGTTTTGGTCGGAAATTGTCCGGTGACCGACTGCCACTATATGCACTGTTGACTATGTGAATATTAATAGCGGTAACTCCTTAAGTAAACTATGCACCATGCAGGAACATATTGGGCTCCTTCCACATCATACATAAAAACCCTGTGTAACACTAACCCCAATGAACTGTGATTGTAAGAGTGAGCCACAGTCAACTCACTACCTCCCAACGTATCACAGAGATCTTATTTATTTCGTAGTCAATAGGTTCCTATGATAATATTTTAACGTCAATTTAAAAAAAAATCTATGGTAACCCTTTACCACAGTAAAATCATCAAACTCATTCAAATAATCTCCCGCCAATTACACAATCGCACTTCCACTACCCCAACATACAAACACACAAACATACATATCTGAGGTAATCGAAAGAAGGCAGCACCGTCATGCTGGGCAAAACGAGCCAGTGAATAACTGGTAAAGGGTCTCCGGTGGCACTGCAGTTTACGACCACCGTGGCTCCCGCGTTCTCCTCCACTACACTCTGAGAGGTCGTTACCACAGGAGACTCTAATAGCAACACACACAAACAATTGTTTCACAAAGAAATGGTGACAAATAATTCACAAAGCTAAGGTGGGAGCAGGTACACTTTCCTTGTTAGGTTGTAATTATCTCATTTAAATGTCAGGGGAAAAGCTAAAGAAAAAAATTGTGTGAAAATTTCCATCATTGCAGCAGGGAATCGAACTCCAGGTCCCTGGCATTAGGCACCAGTGCTCGATAACCAGGTAAAGGGTTTGAAGTTGATATTGTAATGATAAAAGTTCCATGTTGTACTCAATTGGGTACCTGCCTTCAGCACTATTTTTACCCGCGCGCGAAGCAGGCATGTAAAGTGATCGTGTTCGTTTTAATTGTCCGTATATATATGTGTGTGTGTGTGACCAAAATTTTAGGCTTTATTTGAGTTACCTAAAAACTATACTGTACCTAAAGATAGGTTTTTGAAAATAACCACCATTGTTACCTTCTGTACAGTTTTATTTAATGCACGAGATTAGACAGTGAGAGGCCAATTCTTCACCCGCGATTATTTCAATGGTAGAAATTTTTTTCTTTATTGTTACCTAAACTTGTTTTAGTTCTATACTGAGCAATTATTGACCATTGCATTCATAATATTAGGCGTGGCATTTTAATTAAATATCCATTCACCAGAGCACCACAATGTTCTGCACTTAATGGTCTGCGCTTGTGTTTAATACATTTGTCCGAACTTTAAAAAAATCAGTTCCATTTAACACCCTGATTTCTTGTATACACATAAAAAAAAAATCACAATTTATAGATTACCATATTTTCTTCTTTCAAGTTCTTTTTCCTGATTTTTGTCACTGAAAAAAAATTGATGTTTGAGTTGTGTGGTCTGCCCAAAATTCCTTATAGTACATGTATGGGCTTCAAAACTTCAGAATGCAACAAATGGAAGATAAGCCTTTGCTGCAGTGGTGGTTCAGTCGGAACAAGAACTTGCGGTTGCTATAAGCGATATTTTTGCACTTCTTTGCACGCCTTCAGTACATTTTATTATACATGTAGTTGTTCTTGGATGGCCAATCTCTCAGTGTTCTTTTCATTCTAGCAAATATGTACAGTCAGGAGAAAATTTAAAAAATCAAGTATTTATACCATTTGACCACATTGCGTCTCCTCAAACTTGCAGGTGAAAAGAGGTAAGGGAGACTGACTAAACACAAACCAATAAATGTCGAATCTACTTTTTTAGATACGTAAAATACAGCATTTTGAAAAGTTCATGGAATTAAAACATACACACACACACCACTGCTCCTCACCCACAATCCTAACAACCTCTATCAAACTCCTAGCTCAGTAGAATGTCAGTTATCCGGACGCCAGTTATCCGAAAACTTCAGTTAACCGAACACCCAAAATTCAATAGTGGCACGTGCAGTCACGAATAATTTGCTTGACCACACCCTCTCATAGCACTCTACAATACTTTTTACTATAGGATTCAGTTATCCGAACGTTTCAATTATCCGAACATCCCTCGGTCCCAGTGTGTTCAGATAAGTGACATTCTACTGTAATAGCCTCTCCATGTAGACAACTGATAGTCTCGCGTAGCCAGACCCCTTACCAAACCGCTACGCAACGAGGGGTCTGGTGGCAATAGTATACTGTGCCAGTACGAAAGGAACTCAATCAAATTCTTACCCGGATGTTCCGCGATTACACTCCAGTAAACGGTTTTACCATTAGCTGCGGTGAGCTATTAAAATATATTCATGAACCAGGTCAAACTGCAACTTCCCCCTGTAATCCGAGGGGGTAAGAACTGGTACTGTATATACTATTGCCACCAGACCCCTTCCCTGCGTAGCAGTTTGGTAAGGGGTCTGGTTACGCGACACTAGACAACTTACTGAGTACATTAAGAAGGACTAATTTAGAGCTCCTCTCTCCCATTGAAGAATTGATGCTAAACATAGAACCCTTCATCGTCCAGGCGAACCTCAGAGAACACCAGGGAGAACGATGTGACAGAGACACGGTTGTCCAGACTCACCAGCTCTGGAACTCCATCGTAGAGGAGCCTTGACGTGCCGGGCAGCTTCTCCACGTGACTGTGGGGGTGGGGTTTCCTCCACCCCCGCACAGCAGCATGGCCCTGGAGCCTGCCAGGACTGTGGTGTTCTGTGGTCGATATGTGAAGTACGGAGGAGAAGGACGATCTACAGGTTATAACGCCTAGTAACTACTGTACGTTAAATATGTGGCAATCTACGGGGAAATCGGGCACAACGTGGCATGCGTAAACGTCGGGAAAAGATCAATTTACTCCTTAAAAATGTATTTTTAAAAATAAGCCTGTGGAAAGGAACGGTTAGGATGCATATATCGACAACGGTTGAAGCTAAACAGCTTTAAAACTCGGAAAGCTCATTATATGAATGCCTACGAATGCGTAAGTGCAAAAGAAATTTTTTTAATAGGACCTGCACTGTGCCCGATTTTCCTGTAGACTGTCACGTATGTACTCATGCCCAATAGCTGGAAATATTGACAAAGAATTAAATTTGACTATTTTAGATGAAATCACCAAAATTAAAACTGTCAACAACAATGGGTATGGTATTTAAGACAACAACATAGCCAAGTAACAAGCATATTCGCCTAATTAAAATTGTCTAAAGCCTAACTGTGGAGAAATTGTCACATATAGACCCAGTCAATATTTCCGCTATACGGTGTTAACACATACGGGTGGTGGCACATGGCAACGCTCACGCGTGCCTTTACCAATGCCTTTCGTTAGCTTTTTCTGTCTATTATGGCAGAGTAAGTATGTTATTAAGTGTTAGCTAAGACTGTATAGTATAGGCCAGTAGGCTCAGTCAGCTTTAGATTTTGACTTCATTTAAAATCGACGGCCGAGCGCTCAGGTTGCCATGACATCATTCAGTACGAGAAGCCGGGACTGCTTTAATTATATCAAGGAAAAAGTATGTATATGTTTGTTGTTATATGTAATTAATGATTAGATAAAATGCTTATTTTTTTTTTTATTATTAGGGAGCAAAACATTTATAGTGAGTGAGGATATCTAATATAGAATAAGCCACTTATGTACTATACTCGTTAGAGTGTGATACACGGCGAAATATTTCAACTTGCGGCTATATTTCCACTCACCTACGGCTCGTGAAAATATTTCACCATACCACACTCTGACTCACATACAATAATATAGCTTTCTCATGCCGACCCCCAAAATACAGGCACTTCAATTATCTAAGCCGCTATTCAAAAATGAAGTCATTAAAGGAGGTGAATTGAGCATCTTCAAAAGCAGAATTTCGTAAAATTGAGTCATGGAATTTTTTTACAAAACTTTTACGACTGCTTTTTCAGCAGAGAAATGACTAAATTGTTTACCTCCACCTGTAACCCCAACTGAACATGTGACTGTCTACGGGAAAACTGGGCACAACGGGTCACATGTAAACATCGGGGAAAAGATCGATTGAATGCTTCAAAATGTATTAAATAAGCCTGCGGAAGGGAACGATTAGGGCGCATATATCAACAACGGTTGAAGTTATGGCTTCATAAAACTCAGCGAGCTCAATATACAGATGCTGACGATTGTGTAAGTGCAAACGAATTTATTTTTTTGATAGGGCACGCGTCATGCCCGATTTTCCTGTAGACGGTCACATATACATATAACCCTCCCATGCCCACATTGGTTCCTTACAATAAGATGGCTATTTCTCCTCTACTAAGAAGCATGTGATATCCACACACCCTACGTTGAATGAGATTGAACTCACAGTTTCATAAGAAGTGGTAAGTTAGAGAACGAAGACGGTTGGAGAGTAGAGATGAAGTTGTGAGACAGTGATCTGCTCATACACACACACACACACGCACATTCATCACCCAAAGAAAAAAAACAAAAAAAAACAAACATGTGAGGTTGTCCCTAAAACTGCTAGTCTTTACTTAATTTTTTTCCCTTCAAACAATGCCCACCTCAATTTCTAAAAATGTAAAATTTTGGCCCTGGACACCAGTCACACCACACTGTACTACCTTACCCCCACCCTATATTTCCTTAACAAACAAAACTACAGACATACATAAAGTACATGAGTATTTACTTGTACACATACATACGTATCTGTATTTACATACACTTCCTTTTTTTGTATAAATTGTGTTTTCTGGTTTAAAAACTAAGTACAGTGGAGCCTTGCTAATCCAAACAGCTTGGGACCAGAACCTCGTGCGAATTTGAAAAATTTTCGGATTAGCAAAGTATACATTTTGTACGGACTATTAAATAATAAACACCAAAATATAAATGAAATATCATTAATTTTGGTCTTCTGGTGGTGTTCGGATTAGCAAGGTTTCGGATTAACGAGGTTCTACCGTATATTATATTTGTATTTCAATTATTGCAACAAAAAAAATCCTAAAATTTCAAGCAATAAACTACATATGAGCTGTTTAAAAAATTACACTCGTAATAGCACTCGGCTATGCCTCAGACAACTACATACTTGGTATTAAAATAGCATGGCATGGCCCGTGTTGTGCTATTTCTTATACCAATGTAATTATTCCTAATATTTGATCCTGATATGTTCCTACACATATGTGCGTACATTTGCTTCAGGCGAGGAAGATCAGCAAAGTATCCTGTAGACACTTCAGTGAGGTCATTATGACTCACATCTCTACAAGAACAACGACATCATCATCATCAAATTAACCTCGTTTCAAATCATATATAGCATGCAGGCATCCATTTATTTATTTATTCTTCTTTTTTATGTTACTTATAGAAACTAGATTGATTTCAATTATTCTGAAGCCATATTTGTATTTATTTAAATATTTGTTTGGAGGGGGGGGGGGATGTTCTGACAAAGTCGCCTGCCAACATTTCAGATAAAGGGATTTAAAGTTTGAATTTTAGATCACCAATCACCAGTGACATAATTCAACAGCACAGATAATAATAAAAATGGGGAAAGCTGGAACTTTTTTTGGAGGGCATAAAAAAAACCTCCCCCCCCCCCCACTGGATAGAAACTTGACACCGCAAAATTCCCACTGAATGAAAACGTATGGGTGAAATTGCTGTTCAATTGAAATAGTACTGCTAGCAAAGTGAAATGGTATGGGTAAAGTTCATGTGCATGATAATGCTGTAGTTTTATTAACAGTGAGGATGCCCTGTATTGCGTAACACACAGTGTCTCGTGCCAAGTGCTCATTCTCGTGCAGTGAGTATAACATATGAATACACTCACTCACAGCTGCACCAGTTGAGTCAGAGGTGTAAATAAACCAGAAGGAAGACTCCTCAGACCCAGGTTCCTTATGTTTCTATGGTAACACATCCACACAAAACACCCCTACAAACACATACACATACATCAAAATATTAACAAAAATTTATAACATCTGATTTAAAAGATGTGTCAAACCAGTGGAAAAGATGTTCCTTTCCGATTGGCATGGAAACTTACAACTGCTTGAGTCTGCGCAGGTTGTAGAAGACATCTCGTTGGATCTCACCTCTGGCACCTAGTTTGTTGTTGTTGCTAAGGATACTACAAACACAAAACAACAACAACAACCACAACAACAGCCACGACTAAACAACATCAATAGCAAACAACCGAATCTATTTATTTCTAGAACGTCAACATCGAATTTTTAGCTCATCTTTTCTTTTAAATATTAGGGATTTCTTAAAAATAAAAACAACAATTTCAAGGCGGAGGGCAAATCGGCATTTTTATAAATCAAGGAGGGTTTAGTTCGAAAACAACAACAACAACAACAACAATGACACAAGCCTTAGGGCATATTGTTTTCGGAAGTGGCATAAACATTTTCTGGGGAAAAAAAACACCGACAAGGGGGCAAACTCCCTCCCAACTTAGAAGGCTGATTGGGGGGGAGGTAGGAATCGTACACCTAAAATAATGTTTTTGTGTATTGTGTATTTCGTCGAGAAGATCAGTGATCAAGTTTGAAAAAAACAAAAAACAATGATGTTCCGACTCTGAAATACAAAAGACTGTTGTCCCTATCATATAAATTCCTGGTAAGGTAAGGTCATATAAACTTACAGTATCTCCAGGTTGGGCAGTTTCTTGAATGCCCATGACTGAATCTTTAGCAGGTCATTGTTCTGTAGTTGCCTATGAAGAGATACAGGAAAATCCATTTTTATATAATTGGCGAGCGAGCGAAGCGATTGAGACACTCTCAGGTGTAACTCAATCGAGATTTCACTTTCATTTATATAGTACATACATCCTCTTTTTCGCCCACGCTATTAATAATGTTAGGTAGGTAAAGCGTCTACATTTCCAGTATTTATAGCGAGCGCAGGGGAAATCCTGCTGCCTACAAGGAGTGCAACTTAACAATTTTTAGCATGTTGAGTTGTAGTCAGGAGAGTGCTGAGGGATCCGCTCCGTACAGATAATACAAGAAAAAGCACCTGATGCTTGGCTGTAACCTTGAAACTGGGAAATAGGAAAAAAAGAAATGATCATTGGCTCGTGCGTTTGTCTAAAAGCTCGCTCGCCACATTGCGCTAGTCAAGCACATCATCAGTCAATCTCCAGTAAACTTCACAAACTTGGGTATTTTACTCTCACTCACACACACACAAACTCACACATACACAAACAAACAAACACACAAATACAGACACTTTCTGATATTTCACACATGCTCACAATATCTTGAGATACTAGTCTTCAGAAGAGAAGTCAATGGAACGCACATATTGGATAAGATTGCCACTGGCATCCCTGAAACAAACACACAAACATTTCAGACCACGTAACTGTAAACATAGTACATGCTCACTAATCAAAACCTCCCAATTATAACATTTAGAAACGAATTATATTCATAGATTATAATGATATTTTAAAAGTTTGAAATACTTATTATCCAAGTCTATAATATGAATCAGCGATATATTTTCGCGTGCTCAAAGGGGGTAAAGTAATAGTTAACGCATGGCATAGAAGGATTATCGTTGATAACTGGTCCAATCTCAAGGGCGAAGTCCGAGGGTGAGGAGCAGTATCGAATGATAATCCCGACGTTGCCATGGGTTAACTATTTTATATCATAGTTTCAACTACTCAATGACAAGCACTTTTTTTTTTGCGAGGAAATAATGAAATTTATTAAATGAGATAATGCGATATAGCCACCTATAAATGCTGGTTTAATTCCCACTGCATCACCTAACTGCACTGCCGTTGTTCTAGCTTCCTTAGCTGCTGCTCCAAATTCAAGTTCTGCCACTGTGCCATCCCAATCCAATCCTCCTACCAGTGCTATTAATAGCATTTCCTTTATAGTGATGAAGAGCTACGTACGCTCCCTAAATATCGCCAACACCACAAAAGCAACTACCTGGGTAGTTAAAAAATGTGATGACAGGAGAAGAGCCACAAAGTAGCTACGCAAAGAGACGGACGATCCCAAAGAATTTTTTTTAACTGCAGTGACAAAAGCTTGCTCAATAATATTCTATCTCGGTACATCAAAATTACACCATCAACAGTTGAAAATCGCAGGGAAATATACAATGCCGACGGGAAACTTACCGGGGCATTGGCTGCTACCGCAGCAACTATGATATATGTAAGGATAACTTTACACTGCCATCCTTACAGCCTGGGAGTCTGTAACTAAGAAATGTCTATAACTTATAATACAAATCATTCTGATAGGTTCACTTTCTACATTGACCTCTCCTTACCTTCAGCAATAACTCAATACTAGTAGCACCAACTTTAAACTAGTATGCGCTCAAATAGTGCAGTGGTGCGAGTGAGAGGTAAAATTAGAAAAAGTGATGCTGTTAGTCAAACGTATATTAACCATGAGTATTTGACATTTAAAGAGAATTCACATATGTCAGTAGCTAATTACAGATGTAAAAATGCCATGAAAATTATAGCAAAATAATTTATTAACAAAATAAATTGATTGTCACATATAGCTAGTGCTGGCTATTGGTTTTGTGAGTATGCAGTTCTGTAGCTGTAAGAATACTTCTAGCACGAGTCAGAGTATAAGACTAGTGAAAATATGGCGTGTGAAAATATGGCGTGAGTAGAGGTGGTCAATGTTAGGAATTATTGAATTTCAATATATTGAATTTATTGAATTCCAATGTAACTAAATATTGAAAAAATGATGACATGGTTATACAAAAAAAATTAATCGAGGTTTTTGGAAAGAAAAGTTAACATATTTACTTTGTCCGGACTCAACTTCATTCTAGTAGGTGACACAATGTTTCCCGATGAACTAAATAAACGTTCGGATGGGGAGCTTGTTGCACAGACCGAGAGAAATCGTTTGGCAAAAGCTGCCAAAAGAGGATAGTTTGAACTATGAATCTTCCACCATTCAAGTGGGTTTTCTTCAAAATCCAACCTCGGAATACTAATGTAAGCCTGAAGTTGCATCAGTAGTTCTTCCTCTTTAGAAATTGAAGAACATGCAGTCTCCAAATTTCTGTCACTTTTTTCTTCATTATCTTTAAATAAAGTTCCTAAATTCCGTTTCTTTGCAGGTGGGGGGGCTGGAGATTCACTATCATTGCAGTTTAATACACTACACTCACTGTTACTTGATGCAGTAGATTCAGAAGGAGCAGCCATCAAAAGACTTTGGAGCTTAAGTTTCACGTGCTCAACCTCATCTTCATCTAAATACTTCACCTTAAACCTTGGATCTAAGAAACTGGCAGTTTGCAAAAGAAGAAGCTGCTTAGTGTCATAAGATGACAAGCGAGCATTAAGGTCAGTTCTAATCCTTGCTCTGATATCTGTTGTTAATTGGCTGTCTTCTTTGTTTTCCTTCAGAAACTTGTCGTTCAAGAGATTCATCAATGGAAGGATTGCTGAAACTGTAACATAATCTTCTCCTGATAATATATCTGTTAAATTAGATAATGGAGAAAGAGCTTGATTAATAGATACTAAAACATCTATATCCTGCCAGTTGGGTACTAAATGTGTTGTCTTCCTATCTGCACTCAAAACTGTACGGATAGCCTCTTCTTGTTCCAATACTCGTGATATCATCTTGGCAGAAGACCCCCATCGAGTTGGACAATCCTACACACATATAAAGGATATTATAATAGTAGTTATTCTCTATTTAAACAGCCAATATAATTTTATTAAAACTTAACCCGTTTCAACTTCTTGCAAAAGTCCTCCTCAGGATAGAAGTCAAAATGTCGGGTTACATTTTAATAAAATTATATTGGCTGTTTAAACAGAGAATAACTACTATTATTGTTACTATTTTTTCTGAGAATGACTGAATTATTGAAAGGATGTAATATAACTCACCGCAACAAGAGAATGCTGCTTTAATCCTAAAGTAATCTGGGCTTTCTTAAATTCTCTTTTTCTTTTCCAGCTTTGAGAAAATGCTGAAACAACTTTATGACACACACCAACAGCTCTGCTACATCGATGATCGTTTTTAATGGCATTAGTGATAGCAAGATGCAAGTTATGGCCAAAGCATGAAAGCCGTAACCACTTCAGACGTCCAGTTGCATTAATAATATTTGTTCCATTATCAGTAGTTAGGCAAACTTGACTGTTTCTTGATAAGCTCCAAGCATCTAGAGTAGCTTCCATTGCTTCTGCAATATTTTCTCCCGTGTGATCCTGTGGCAGAAACTGTGTATGGAGGCACCTAGTTTTAAGTTTCCAGCAGTCATCTATAAAGTGAATGGTGTAGCTCATGTATGGAACCATACCATGACTGGACCAGAGATCTGTGGTACTGGAAAAATATGAAATAGTGCTCAGTTCTCCCTTAACCTTGTCTACTGTGGCAGAGTATAATTGAGGAATTGCAGTTTTGGAAAAGTAGGACCTTGATGGAACTTCATATCGGCTGTCAAGAGTTTTCATCAGTCTCCGAAAGCCACTTTTTTCAACCATATAAATAGCATGGCTATCCTTGCAAATGAAGAAAGTGATTGCATTGGTAATATCTTTCCACCTTTTACTGCTCCTGTCGTACTTCAGTGTCTCCTGAATGGTACTCTGTCCAACTTGTAAAGACTGAGGCGTTCTGGATTTCGGAGGCCGTTGCTGTACCTTTGCGTTCATAGCTTGCTTTACCTGCACATGAAGCGAAGGATGGTGAGTCCTCAGGTGAGTTAACAAGTTAGAAGTATTGCTGTTTTTCGCCGCTACCCGTTGAAAGCATGACCGGCAAATGGCTACATTGACTTCGACTGGTCGCCCGTTCCTCCCTTTTTCTAGCCCGAAATATTCCCACAGTACGCTTTTCCCACCGGGCTTATCCATGATTTGAAATGGCTGCGATGTCGACGGAGATGAAGGTGATTCGCTGCTAGCTGAAGATCCACAAGAAGTAGCCATCGTTCGTAAAATGAAGTGCGGAATAGAATACGGTAAGTTTCCGCGTGTTATTCAGACAACGCTTCTATCGATCTTTACCAGTTCGCGGGCTATGATCCAAATAATCGGTTTAGCAATACCGAAAGTACCGGTTTCAATACCGTGCCCTGTATCGCGGTGCAACTATGATACCGGTATATTGACCACCTCTAGGCGTGAGTGTAAAATATCATTCCCATATTGTACGACGAGTGTGATAAGTGATTTATTACTGCCTTGATACTTTTTCTCAACCGGTTACAATACATTTTTCATTGATTTTACTCGCTATGTGCGCTACTTGGAACGTTCAATAACAAGTGTACAATATAGGAGAATACAGAACGCTCGCGTGATGCGGAAATATTCAAGCAAAAATATCATCAAGGCTGCAATATATATATATTTATTGCAGCCTTGATATTTTTGCTGGAATATTTCCGCATCACGCGAGCGTTCTGTATTCTCCCATATTGTACACTTGTTATTGAATGCTCCAAGTAGCGCACACATGGCGAGTAAAAATCAATGAAAAATGTATTGTAACCGGTTGAGTAAAAATATCAAGGCAGCAATAAATCACTTATCACACTCGTCATACAATATGGGAATGATATTTTACTCTCACACAATATTTCACTCGCCTTAGGCTCGTGAAAATATTTTGTGTGCTCGTAAAATATTTTCCCATATTGTACTCTGACTCGTGCTATATTATATATAATATATATATATATTTTTAATCATTTCAAATTTCATAGACATTGCTAGTCTTAACTGGCTGATTACCCTTTCAGAAGCCTACTGAACTTATACTTGTCTGACCAGTGTTTCCTGAACAACTGAGCTTATAAAGATGCATCTTCATAACACTTATAGTTCTTTTTAATGCTAGTACCTCAGTACATAAGAGATAAACATATTCATGGTTACTCTACAAGATCCAAGAGTCTCTGGAAATACTATCTAATTCTTCACTCCAGTTGTTTTTGGGGCTTAATTATTACTGTCAAAACTTCACCAGGTAATTTCAGCATAGCCCACTATCAGAGTTACCTGCATGTCTGCTCAAGTTTACATTTTTTGTCTGTGTCTGCATTACAATCACCCTTGATATCAAGTATCACAGGCGGTTTACTTACAAGTGACTTGTCCAATTAGTAATGGGCAAGGGATCTCCACCAAGCCCTGATTGCAGTCCACTGTAATGGTCCGTTCTGGTTTCCCGTTTTCAAAACAGCGACAGTGTCCAGGGCACCTCCGGATAGTAGCTAGTTGCTTCAAGGACTACCCACAACAACAACAACGCCGATCAAGTAAAAGCCATCGCTGGGAGAACAAAGCTCCAGCCCAAAAGCCTAGCAGCTAGCTGGAGTTCAGATGCGCACGCGCAGTTTTTGTTTACCGCCATTTTTTTTTTTTTTTTTTTTTTTTTGTTGTTGTAGATTTCACTTGTTGGATGGCTAGGAGGGAATTGTGGTGGTTTTCTAGTAGCTAAAACGACAAAATAGCACAAACAAACAACATATTTTCCCTCCCTTAGATTTGTGTAGCTAGATATTTTTAATGTTAATTCCTGGGATAAATGGTGAACACCATCTTACTGATACAGGTAGCTTGAAAACTTTCATGTTGGTTACTCTTGCATAATCTGCTATGTACACTTACACTAATTTTGAAATATATTGTTTTAATGGCAAGATTTTGAAAGTGTATTTAAGTGTAGTATGTGATTGAGACAATGTAGTAGTATAACAGTTCAGGATAGAGAGATGTAGCTATGGCAACCATGTGATGATCTTGATGAAAGTAGAGGCAGCCTTCTTCACCATCTCACTCAAGTCAGTCTCTACCAGCTCTCTCAGCTATAAACAAAAAACCACAACTAAAAAAACAACAACAACATCCAACAACAATACCATCTTTATAAATAGCCTAAAAATTATTTTAAAATGCCAATTGCATTCTCTGCCAATGGTATAGCTAGTTAGCTACTCTGTATACAATGATTCTCTCCCCTTATCTCACCTTATCCAGAGCAGGCTTGAGTTCCTGTTTGCCTTGAGGTGTCTCTCTGCAATGAGCCCTAAGGCCTTGATGGCATTGAGTCTGGTCTCAGAGTTGGCATCGTCCATGAGCTGCATCAGTTGTAAGTGTGACTGGCACTCAAGTTCCTTATACTTGCCCTCTGTAATCACTGCTATGCTGTAGACATTCAAGTTGGACTGTTACCAGCATCTTCATGTTCAAAATACTTCTATATGCCAACTAAATCCACTTAGCATTTAGAACTATTCCACTATCATCCCATAAAAGTGAGACTCAATCATCAATATGTCAAGCACTACTCACACACCTCATCAGAACAGCAGCAGATTGAACTCTAACAAAGCTACTATCGTCCAGCAGCAGTTGAGTAAGCTTCTGAGTACAGTCTCCCGGAACCTCACAAGCAGTTCTCTTTCCCTGTAAGGGTACAGTCAGGTCACAGATGGGCCTAGCTGCATATCCCCTAGCTTGGCAGTTGAGTGGTCCAGGAGTTGTACACAGATGGGGATTGTGTAGCAGCTGAGGCCTTCTATGGGGTCTAAGATCAGGCACCAATGAAGTGTGTCCAAGATAATTTCCTAATGGAGAAATGAAAAAAATAATTACATTTCAACAGAGGGAATATAAGCCCTTAAATAATCAATTTATCAATAACCCGCAGAAAGTTTAAATTAAAATTGAAGCTGAACAGATATCATCTTCATAGTCAGCTAAACCCGAATGGTCACTAAAACTAACAAATGTTTCAGCCAATTGAGAATTTTTTTTAATGAAACCGACTAATAATTTAAAGCTGAACCTGGTTATCAATTTTTCAAAGTGTTGATTACGAGTCAATGACTACACACTACATGAAAATGAAAAAAATTACCTGGCAGCCTAAACTCCTTCCACTCACCCCCACTTATCTTCGCTATAAAAATAATTCCTAGATAGGACACCCCATGAAATAACTTGCCTTGAGCTGGTACTTCTCTTCAGCCACCAACTTTTCCACACATAGTGGGGGATGAGCTCTGCCTTCACTGCACCTTGTGCACCTGCAGCAACGCACGTTAATTAGAACTGAATATTTCACGGCATGAGTGGGAGTCATATACCTTGATTGGTACGAGCACACATTTCGATAGCAGAGTGAGCATTCACACGAACTTCATAACTGACATCTGAGAACTGGATAGCCAAGTGTAGCATGAGACAAGCATTGTGTAGTATGCAATGACACTCACCAGACAAGACAGAGCTTTGATCATGTCTAGATTAAGAAACGAATCTCTGGCCAAAGCATGCTCTGAAAGGGGCCGAAGAAACTACAATATTTTGAGTATGACAGTAGTTTGAGTGTATGCAATGGTTGAAAACTCACGAGCAATATTTGCTAACACTTTGGTAGCTCTTTCTCGCACTACTTAGCTTTGTCTACCAGCAAATTTTTAAGTGACTTGTCAATTCCTATCAACAAATAACACAGACATGCGAAACTAATGTTTGAGTAGCAACTGAGATTAATTCTTTAATGACTGACTACACTTAGGTGAACCTAATCCATGCTTGATCTAAGTCATACCTCCAGTAAGGGCTAATGCCAAATTCTCTCTTTTATGGAGTCGAACTGAAAGTTCATCGCTCTGCAATTCTCTGTTCTACAGTTTGCAGACGTCATGCAAGTGTAAAACCAGTTGCTAGCAGTGTTACACAACAATTCACCAGTTTAGGGATAGCCCGATCTCCGTACGCCAATGCGTGCGCAAAAAAAAAAAAATATATATTTGCATAGGCAGACGATCTGAAGAAGAAGTATGCACACTGGTGGGGGGGGGGGGGGGGCTGCAGAGGGGCAAAACCGTCCCCCACTTTAGTCAATTCTAAAATAGGCCTGATTTTGCAATGTAATAGTAGTTTTTTTTTCAATATTTTGGTAGTTAAGGATATTTAGTCGTTCCCTTTTCTTTCTTTTTTCACCCAAACATCTTTCACAGACCCAATTTTCATGCAAAGTATATAATTAGAAGCCCTTAGTATCCACCACCCCCACCACTTTTTGGTAGCTGTTTCCACCCACGCCATGATGCAAAGTAAGAAATAATAGAGGAGTTGAAAGATGTCAGTGATGTCAAGAGATGAGAATGTGAATGGACAAGAGATTGAGTTTCGATAATGAATGCTCTATGCTCTGGCCATGCCAAATCACAGGGACTCTCCCACAGAAGCTAATGCACGAATATTGGCCAGTAATTAGCTAATTAGGCCTTGACGAAATTTGCTTTTTTTTCCCCTACCTATATTTTGCTATCTATTTTGCTCAATGTGATTACCAATTTTGCTCTTGCTTGCTTTTTATTTCTCATTTTGCAAAAAAAATTGTGCCATATAGCTATGACTAAGAAAATGAGAGGAATATAGCTATACTAGCTATTGACCACAATTGTAAAGAGATTAGGAGAAAACAACCAATCTAGCTAGCTACTGCAGAATGGGTTTGTATACTCCTATGTTTGAGAGATTATGCAGGATTAAAAAAACCTTGTGAACATTACGTCTTGTAAATTATGCAGTGTTCATAATATTAATTGAGGGGGTGGGTGTGGGGTCTTACCCATTTTTCATTCATTGTGCTAAATTCATGCAAGTAATGTTATCAAGGCCATAACTAGCTAGCACTGCGTAAACTCATTTTCCAGATTTCATTCATGATTATACCATCTGAGCTCTTTCTGATCACAGACAGTGGGTATCCATTTTTCATCAATGCTGTGGTGACACAAACGCTTTCATCTTGATAAGTGTGATTGTTGCTGATATCTTACTTTTGTATTCCTGACTGCTCAAGGTTTGACCCATGTGGTGATGTTCAAGAGTTCTAGGACAACTATTGTTCAAATAAACCAAGGCTGACCATTTAGCAGTAGGCCTCACACTAAAATGTTTTTACAGTTTTAATAAATTAAATGGTTATTTTAATAAGTTTGCTATGATTCCTTCAACTTGTCCACTTTGAGGTTGAAATGATAGCAAGTACTGTAGCTAGTAGCTAACAGTGACCATAAAACACAATAGTAGCTAGACATGACCACAAAATATTTCTGATAACTCATATCCATAAGACGTCCACAACAAATTTCTTCTACGTACTATGAAATTTAGTTGCCATTTTTACATTAATAAAGTACCTATATTTTACCTTTATATATTAGCTAAATATTGTTTCAGATTTGATGGTTTTACTCATTATTTATTGTTGACATATTGCTCTGTTCTATCTGTCAGTGTCCATTGACAAAATGTAGCATAGCATAAGTAAGGTAAGATAATGTGTAACCACCCACTAAACACTAAATATGGTAAGTCTGTAATCTAAAAATACTTTAGTGACATTGATTTCACGGCTAGACCAAGATAAATTGTGCTAGCTATATGTTTTTCCTGTACTGTTATCCTTCAATTTTCAGTCACACATACAACCATAGTTCGCTCAGGTGTTCCGCACAGTCTTTGATCAGGTCACGTGTGCATGAGGAGCGTCCACAACCGCGCGACTATTTCTTAGCGTAACTATTGCGTCTCACCACAACTCTGGTGTATTGTTTTGTCGGGAAGGTTTGCAGTTGCTCGCAGTTTATTCAAGTGTCCATTTGGGCTAAAGTGTTCGTTTGAAATTATTAAATTAAAGTGTATTTAGAAGGTAAAGAGAACAAATAACTTAACAAATAATTTTATTCAATAAAACTCAAACACTGAATTCATTTCTATATGAATGTAAACAATTATTTCTGTGTAATTAATAATAAAACTTTTGTTTAGTGTTAATGTGTAAACTATATTCATGCCTCTATAAAGATAGGTTAATTAAAAAGATCAAACTGTTTTCATTAAGCTTATAAATTAATAGCTACTAATGTTATGTAATGTAGTTGCAAACCAGGTTTTATGAAAAATATTGTTAGGCTACAACAAATAAGATGCAACCTATTTAAAGAAGTCATCTAGCATGCCAACAATTTTTCCAAGTAGATAATTCAACAATTTTGTCGCTGACCACCAGAATGTCTGGCACGCGCTACTATTTGTTAGCGTCGACCGCGCTACTATTATTAGCTTTCACAAAATGCGTCTCGCCACACATTTGGTGAAAGAGTTAGTTGAAAGGTTAGCAGTTGGTTTTCAATTTTATACAAGTGTCCTTTTTGGCTCAAAATTTCAAGGAGGTTAGATAATGGCATACAATATAACTATAGCTATTGCCTATAGATTGACTTCAATCTAAACACAACTTAGTAAATTTTTTACCTGGTATCATATCCTTATTTAATTTGAAACCAAACAAAATGAAGGTAAAACTGAATTCAGATTAGTGAAAAGCAGCAATTATGAACTTTATTTAAGATTCCCGTTTAGACAAAAAAAATCATTAGCTTAAGTGCGACAATTGATAATAACAGCATAATAATATATATTCTACTTTAACAATTTTAAAAATGATTTTTTAAATTAGGTTTTTCATGGCTGGAAATCGAAAAAGGATTTCCTTGTGGATGGATGACACTGAGTCTCCAAGTTCCAAGGTCAGGAAATTTGACCACTCGGGAAGACAGACCAGCAGTGACCTACAAGTTCCTTCTGGTATCTCAAGGACTCTATTAGAGGAGTCTGACAATGGTTCCCGAGATATCATCATCATTGACAGTGACACAGAAGAGGCAAGTTTTTCTTAAATTGTTGTTCCTTGTTTTGTTGGATGGCTTGCTACTGTAGCTGCCTCATAAAATTCAGATACTTGTAAATTATCATTTACATTATCTTAATGCAATAGAAAATTTTCCATGTTGTGGCTAAACAACAAAATGACTATTAGCTATAGACACATTACAGAGTAAATGTGAGAAGTCTCAGCATGATTGTATTTTCCGTTATTGCATTATACTGAAATCTAATTCTTTGCAAAGAGTTCGTTATTATGTGTCAGTCTCGGTATAATTTCATCTCAGCCATACTTTAAATTCATTATGAATTTTGTGGTGATATCTATTGTGTTCATTGTTCATTTTTTATTTAGGTTGTCACGAGAGGAAATCCAAAGAGGGTTTCCTTGTGGACGGATGACACTGAGTCTCCAAGTTCCAAGTTAAGGAGATTGGACATCGTGGGAAGACAGACCAGCAGTGAACTACAAGTTCCTGCTGGTATCTCAAGGACTCTAATAGAGGAATCCGACAATGACTCCCGAGATATCATCATCATTGACAGTGACACAGAAGAGGCAAGTTATTGTTAAACATACTTTTTGTTCCTTGCTTCTTTTTTTTCTTATTTATTTAACCTTTTTCCACGTCAAACTACTTTTGCAACCTGCAGTAAAATTATAAACAAGTTCTATTTTCTATAACATACTCTATCTCAAATAATGTCTTCTGAAATAAAATGTTTTACAAAGCCGACACATAATACTACCTGCAAAACATACTGTGAATTACAGAATTTAGCCAAAATCACGAACTTCCACGATCTCTGGTTAAAATAGTCGCTTGAGTTCCAATTTTAGCATCTATCCAACAAGTTAAATGCTGTGAACATACTTCATGTTTACCATGTTTGAGGTCTTAAAGCCTATTGATTTTTTTTAAAAAAGCGTCAAGGGCCTGGACATTGATTACTTTTTTAAAAAGCGGTGACTTATAAACTTCTACCTTTTCCTACAGGAAATAATATTTTAATGCTAAAAATCAGAATCTTATTTAAATTCGCCAATTTTTTAAGCATTAAAGGTACTGTATAATAATTCTTATCTTTAACAGAGAAAATGTTAATGACATGATGTTATATAAACTTTTTTTAAAAATACTATGGAGATAACCATTGCTCTATTAAAACATTGGTAAAGTATTCCAATATTAGGTAAGATAAACAATATTAATTAAACTAGTGTCTCTTACAAATACATAAGAAATCTTAAACTATAGTGACATTATTTCATTACCTTAGGATGATGTCATCTTCAGTGGAATTACCTATCCCAATGGGAGATATGTTAGTGGAGAGGAGATGAGGAAGAGGAGGTGGATGTCAAGTAGTACCTCATACGCAGATACCTCAGCAGACAGTGCTGAAATAGAAGATGAGGAGATGACTGTTGACTCTTCAAGTGAGAATGATGGGAAAATTGTGAGAGAGGTTGGATGCATTGAAGAAGAAGGGAAGGTTGAGACAGCTATTATTGAAAGAGAAGATCAACCAGCCAGTTCAGTAGAACTCTCTTCATATGAGAATAATGAAGATGTGGAAGCTGACTTAGTTGATATTGAGACAGTATATGATGACGTACTTGTGACAGGAGCTTCTTCAATTGTATATGAGGGAAATGCTCTTCATGAAGATTTAAGTATCGAAGATAAGATTGTTGATGGTGAAAATGATAGAGGGGAAGATGGTGGAGAGGAAGACAGAGCTGAAGATAATGCCGAAGAAGAGGCATTAAATGACGAAGATGAGTGGGAAAGGGCAGAGACACCTGAAAATTATGATGCTGAGCAGTAAGCAGAATATGTTTTATGAAGTCTGTGATGTGATATCCTTTTATAGCTTACAAAAATGAATTGTTATTATTCTGTGTATATAATTCATAGGGAAGACTTCATGTATACATTTGATGTCCCAGAAATACTGTGGGAGGCTGGATTTGACTTGCTGGAGGTAATTAACACAATAGCAAAAACACTTGCTTTATTTCTAGGAAGTTTGAGGGAAGATCGCTAGTAATGTTAAATAAATGTATTTGTTATACTTAGGATTTCTTTCAGCTGGAAGATCCCGTAGAGGGGGAAGAATTCATGGAAGATGATTCTTCACAGCCTGTTTACAATGGACTCTCTCAAAAAGGTTGAGCTTTAACAACACAATATATATTTTGAAGTGTAGCCATTAACCGTTTTTTTCTGTTATTTTGTAGAAATTGACAATTTTCCAACAAAAACATTAACAGAATGTGATTGTAGTTTAGACTCCACTAGCAAGTAAGTAAATTTGTACCAAAAATACAGTAGAAATTCATACAGATTGATATGGAAATTTTTATGCTCCATAATTTTCTTAATTTCCTATTTAAATCTGTAAATGTTATTTTCTAGAAAATGTCATCACTAAATCTGTTATATTTTATATAAATAGGTGTATTATCTGCCTGACTGATTTTCAATGCGGCGATGTAGTCAAAAGTTTAGAACCATGTGATCACGAATTCCACAAAGACTGTATAGATGAGTGGCTTAAAGTGAGTTTAAAGATTGATTATAATTATATGGACTTCATATGATTGTAATTATTTTTTGCAGTGCCACAAAACATGTCCTCTGTGTCGAACTTATGTGGACAATTGGAAATTTAGTTTAAACTAATTTTTTACTTACTAAAGAATTGGAAAAAAAAAGTAAGGAGGAAAAAAAATGGGAATAACGAAAAGGAATTGTTGTAAAAAACATGGAAAAGTACTCCAATTCAGAAAGGAGCTCAAGTGTAAGAGTAGTAAGTTACATAGATGCAAATCATAAATAGCCATATAACAAAGCTTATTGGATTACTAGAAAATTTAATATAAATAGAGAGCATGTGTAATTCTAACTATGACTGAGGGACCAGGGCCAGATTTTGATGTAGATTGTGGTTGATTTGAAAGAAATAATATCTCTCATTTTGAGTTACGAAGTACCAAAGAAATATTAGTTTTTTTTTGTATTTTGTTGGTAAGAATACTAGATCATTCAATTAAAATTTGCTGATGGTGAGCATCTTAAATGAGGTGATTAAATCAGTAAGCCTTGTTCAAGTTACAGATGAATTGTTTAGTGTTTTTGCATGTTTCACAACAAATGTATCAATTTTTTCACTAATTTGTTTTTGTTTTTGTAGTTACAAAGAAACTTGATGCTGATATAATTGTGAGGACATTTCCTTGACGGCTGTGACTATTATGTTCATTTATGCCATATCTGAATTCTATTCGCTTTATCAATACAATTTAGTTTTGCTGAGGTCTCCTCACTCGGCCTTCATGGACTGTGCTGCCGGAAAAGCAAGGGAAGGCATTCTCGGCATGCATCCCTTAATGATGTCATAAAGCGTTTGCTTTCCACAGCTGGGATCCCTTCGAGGCTCGAACCCCCTGGCCTTTCATGCTCAGATGGCCAAAGACCAGATGGCATGACCTTAATTAGTACCTTGGAGTTCAGGTCATGCTCTGGTCTGGGATGCAACATGTCCTGATACTTTTGCGTCCTCATACGAAAGTTGAGCCACCTTGGAGGCTGGAGGTGTTGCATCCCTGGCCGAAGAAAGGAAGTCTGCCAAGTATGCACATCTGGCACCTCAGTTCACTATACAGCCAGTCGCCATAGAGACCTCAGGCGCAATAGGGCCCTCTACCCTATCTTTTCTAGAGAAGTTAGGCAGACGCATCCACCTGGCCACGGGAGACCCCCGCTCTACACAGTTCCTCCTTCAGCGGCTGTCAGTAGTGGTACAACGGGGAAATTCGGCAGCAATTTTAGGCAGTACAACAGGCAACTAACTTATTCATTTAATTATTATTATTATTATGCTTGATTGTATTTATTTGTTTATTTATATAGACATTTAGTTTTTCTAACAAACATGTACTGTATAGTTAACAAACAAACTTTGTTGTACATAAACTGATAAAGTTACAAAAATCTAGTCCTTAGCTAGCTCTCTAGCTATACTGCACACCGACTAATCACAGAATTAAATACATAATGAATGTTTAGGTACTCTTTTTTGGAAAAATCATTGTAAGGCAGGCAGGGTCAAATGATTGCGTTCATCTTAATTGCCCATGTGTGTGTATATCTGTGTGTATGTTTTCATGTACAATTATTCAATTAATTCACAAGGCTGCTTTTCCCCTAACGCAATAGACGTGTGAATAGCTGGTGTGTGATGGTTGGTCTGTGATGCCACATTGTCACTGATGCCCTGACTGATGGAACGTATTGCATGTACCAACTCCCCAGAGACTTTCAATGGTGGTCTCCAAAAGGCATGGAAGTGATAATGGACTCTTTGCAGACGGTAGCTATATCATTCCTTTAGTAATGATTGTGTTGCATTAAATACTTATGCTTTTTCAGTTTTGTCTCAGATCACTCTTTTCTGATTGTAATCATATCTCAAGTTTTGATAATCATTGGACTATTATACGATAGTACAATCATTTATTATAGTTACCTCTTACAGACCAAGACAATCATTAATATTGGAGAAAAAATTAAGTGATAGACAGTGACCAAAAAAAGAACAGCAACAAAAAACAAAACAAACAAACAAAACAATGATGTTACTCAGACCTCAATGCATTGCATCACAAGGTTAATCATAATCACACCAAAGCTTAAATAATGCTACAGATATAGAAAACATGGAACTTGTTATAGGATTAATAAAGATCAATTATATAATCGTTCAACATCAGACTATCACAAGACAATACAATAGTGGGTAAGGGATAACATGGCACAATAAGTACGCAAATGCATGAGGTGGTAAAGGTTAGTATGACACTATACTTGCCACTTTATTCTCACTGCAAAGAAGACCTAAAGGATCAAATGTTCAATCATCTGGTTAAATTAACCCTCGTTATTCTTCTGCTGACTAATCAAGCTACAAGTCAAAGGGTGATCATAAAAGTCGGTATGATTATTCCCCAACCAATATTGGTTTGCTGACTAGTGCATGCTGGATAATTCGACCATGCGGAAAATTGAGGCCTAGAAAACTACTTCCTCTTACCTGTAGCTGAGACTTCAACCAGCCAAGCCAAGGTCTTTTTCCTGCTCCCTAACTAGCAATATATAAACATAATTTATGTGATTTGTTGAATTACAACCAAAAAATAAAATAAACCAGCAGCAACAACACACTTCTTGGCATCTGATTAACTAAGACTCAGGACTACACCAGGAGGTGTGAAGGGCGAAGCTCCTCATTTGTGAAACCACCTATGAGACTAAAGCACCACAACAGGTTAGCTCAGCTATGTAACAAACAGAAGGAGCTTCTCAGCATAAAGCAGTGAAATGTATGAATTTTATTCAGCAAGAGATGAATTTATAAAGCAAGTAGTGACAACCTATGTATACGTATATTATGCGAAAGAAAAAGTATCAGCATGCACAAGTAGAACTAAAAACTCGGACTTAATGTTACTAAACAATCAGATGCTCAACTTCTGATGGTCTAGAGCTGTTACAGGGTTCAAACAGAGTGCTCTCACTTTCTAGTTGCTGGATTTTGAGCTTCAAAACAATTACAGTCAATTGTAAGCATTCCAGCATCAATATTAAAAAAAAAAAGGTTAAAAAAAATCAGTGCTCTCTTTTCAATTTTTTACTACTGGTATAGTACTATATCAAGAAACTAATAAAAAAAAAAGGAATGTTCCTTAGATCGATTTTTAAATAAAGAAAAATGGCTAACTAGAAGTGTCATACATGAAAGGATTAATTTAATTCTGGCATGAACATCCCATAGGACTCTTTTATTGGTCTGACCATAGTCCTATAGGACAACTGATAGCAGTACTGGATAGTGAAATAGACAATCTAGAGGCACAGTTCATTATCCTGCAACAACGTAGATTTTAACAAACTAGTAAACACTGATCATGGACCAGGAGTGACATAAAATATTGTACCAAACAGTTTAAAATTAGCTGCCAATGAAGATACATACGTATTAGGGCACTTAAGCATATTCTGAATTAATTGACCCACTAATTGATCAACATCTTCATATAATTAACTAGAACAAATCTAATTAGAATACGTATCCAATCTTGAATTGAAAAAGTAAACTTTAGTTTCATTACAAATATTTATTGTATTTTGAATCACTTTAATGACACATTGTTGCTTTCAACACCATGAGTAGGTGGGTGGTAGTGGTACTTCTAAAAGGTGCACACCAAAGTCCACAAGCCTTATCAATAAACAGAACAGAGGTATTGCTAAAATTTAGTTATATCTATTTATCACACAACATTGGTTTCCTTGTTAACCCTCAGCGCACATGTGTGAAAGGGTTATAGTAGTTGTCCTGTCTGTCTGTCTGTCTGTCTGTCACGCTCTGATTTGGAGATTACTGACAATTAATTACTCAGAAATATGCTACTTTTTTTAATATTGGGCTAAATTGTTGAGAAAACTAGAAGCTTTCAGTTCCGTGTTGGTACCAGCTTGTGTATGGGTAACGCCCCTTTGCGTCACATCATAATCACACGATCAAATAATTTCTACAGCCCACAGTGTAGTTTGCTTTATGCTCGCGGAAGTTAACCAACGGAGTTGAAAGAAGTGAAGTTGAAAATGTATACTGGTGAGTGTATCTGGCTATGTTTAGCTTCTTCTCATATGAAGACTGTGTTTCCATGTACCATTTTCATTGGTCGAGCTATTTTGATACCTCATTAAAAATAGCTAACAGATTGCTTGTTCTTTTGGAAGGAGATTATATTGTAATAGCTAGTTAGTGTAGCAGTGAGTATTTGCACCTTTGGTGCTTCATACGAATTAGTGCTAATCAATTTCAGAAATAATACAAAACAAATGCATGTTCTTGTTGTTGCTTTTTGTTGTTGTTGTTTTTTTATATTATTTCCCTCCATTCATTCTTGCTATGCATCTGTGTAGGTCTTGTGTTGATAATACACAGAATTTTCATTAATAAATCCCGCAACTTTTCTATCAGAAATTCTCTTTGTTGCAATTGTATGAATGTATTCTATCTAAGCAGGTATTAGCTCATTCAATTATAAATAGTCATCAAAGGAAACTGAACTGTGTTAATGGTACAAGACAAGTACAACTCAATCAGGTTTCCAGACTTATTGTAGTTGGTAAGGGGTTTCCTGAAACGTCTTCCTGTGCACATTGCCTGAAGTTTTGTGATCTGAGGACAGATTGGTACGGCATGTGATAGTAGCCATGCACTTGAGGAAATATGTTTCAGAGATTGTTATTGTATTTGTTACATTCATTTCCAATTCAATCAGTTTCAGTATAAAAAATTAGTGTGTGTGTGCGTGTGAATCCACTAATCAGGCAGATAGCAGTTGCAAGGATTAACTCCACAGTTGATGTATTTCAGAGATGTGCTTTTTTATCTGCATTTTACTTGTGTTTACTTTTGCAAAAGGTAATTATTAGCTTGTTAGATATTGCTTATGGCAGTCCAATATAATTGTAGTTGAGTAATGCCAGCTGTCAATATTTCTACTTATTGTTGAGAACTATTGCACAGGGCTGAAACAGCAATCAATATTCATGGTGCTAATGTGGTATTGTTTGACTGCATAGTGATAAATTGGAATGAAGTTAAGTATTATTACATTTTCCTCTGGCATAACTATCCCTTGAGTTAGTTTCAGATTGCTGCCACCTATAAGTTATGCATAGATAGTCAGCCATAAGTATGTTGAACTGAATGAGATAATATCGTCTGTAATGAACTAGCTAGTTTAAATTTTCCATTATGATAAGACCGAAAATGTATAGGTTAGCTAAAAAAATTAAATGATGACTCTGCACTTCTAATCCAATTAGGTGGAAATGATAATCCTTGAAACAAAATAAGATAGCAGATAGTTTCACAATACATATTTATTTGAACTGTGTCTCATTCATTTCACTTGTGTTAATAACCAACACTGGCCTAAACTGAACTTTTCTACATTTATGAAATGTATCTATCCTACACTTATCCTCCGTAAGATAGTTGTAGGATAGGTACATTTCCTACAGTGTGGGACGTGTAGGATATTTCAGTTTTTGGTTAGTAAAATTTTGTGGATTATAAAATTTAGAGTGTGCTATATTGTTTTCATTTACTATGCTCTAATGTCTATTTCTAGTCTCTTGCTCAGATTACTCCATTTGCTCCTTTATATGTCCTTGTTTGCCCACTATACCACCCCTATGACTTGCTCACTTTCATAAATAAAGTGAACTTTTTTTCATAATATATTTATTAACTTAAGAAGAGGCATACTAAAAAGTTAACTCACTGTGGAGGTTAGGTATTCTATTGTAATAATTAGCTAGTGTTAGACTTTTTTGCATCCGTAAGTTTTGAAGCACAAACTATTGGCACACATGAGGTGCAAACAGAGTAAACTAACGAGTGTCACACTTGCTTCACTAGCTCACCAAATAATTTAGACAAGTGTATTGATGTCCAATAATACTTTAAAAATAGAAAATTGATATTATAATGCTTATTACATGAGTCATGATTTATTTTCAAGAGCCAGATGCTGAAATATCTTGCCATATCACTCAGACAGAGTGTAATAAGTGGTTTATTCTAGCTAGGTATCTTCACTGCTGTAGTTAGTACTAGCTCAGGCTAAAGTTGGCTGTAAGTAGGCCCTGGCAGATTATGCTAGCATAATTTTGAGCAAAATAGGCACCTGTGAGCAACAGGAATTATGCCAGCAAAATAGGCAAAATTTTCCAATCAAATGAGCAAAATGGGCACCATTTCTCAACTTACCTGAAAAATACCTAGCTATATAAATGTAGTAAGAGTCTTTGCAAAGACTGCACTTTAACAAAAGGCCATATCTGTGCCATAGCCTATATAGTCACTACAGGGCAGTAGTAGCTAGCTATTAATGCATGTGACCTCCAAGGTCAAAGTTTAGTGTGCGTTAATTAGAAACCCACCTGCCACGTGACAAGAAGTAATATTATACTAGAGCTAGCTAGCTACTTAGTAGATCTAGTTGGATGGCTGAAGCCTCTGGCACTAGTTCAGGGGCCTCTGGACCATCAGAGAGTCAAGAAATTGAACTATGCTGCAGTACAATTATCGAAAAACCTAACATTTTTTTTGTCATCTTTGTAAATTATTGTAATAATTTGTGTGTTGTTATGCAAGAGAATTTTTAATTATTTGCTATGTAGGCACGACAAAAAATGGGTTAAATTGAAAAGCAAAATAGGTAGAATAAAAAGCAAAATAGGTGGAAAATTGGAGAATAAAGGAAAAGCAAAATAGGCAAAAATTTGAGCATAATCTGCCAGGGGCTAGCTGTAAGGGGCTCCCATACCACAATCTGATATTTTAGCCACTGCTCAAATCTAGTTGGGTAGGCTACACCTAGGAAGTTAGCTGTAAATACCAGGAAAATTGGAGACTGCTATGGTAATGAGCTTGGTATTACAGTGTGAAATAATCTGAGCTATTACACCTAAAAATAACATTGTGAAGATATTATAGTGTGGAATACATATATAATAATAATAATAATATTTATTGCAGCTTTGATATTTTTACTTGAATATTTCCGCATCACGCGAGCGTTCTGTATTCTCCCATATTGTACGGTTTATATTGTACGGTACACTACGCATGCGCGTAGCGAGTAAAATCAATGAAAATTGAATTGTAACCGGTTGAGAAAAAATATCAAGGCAGCAATAAATCACTTATCACACTCGTCGTACAATATGGGAATGATATTTTACTCTCACGCCACATTTTCACTCGCCTTTGGCTCGTGAAAATATTTTGCGTGCTCGTAAAATATTTTCCCATATTGTACTCTGACTCGTGCTATAAGTATTATATATGTATATATATAGTGCTTAAGTATATATATATAATACTTATAGCATGAGAAAATATTTTACGAGCACGCAAAATATTTTCACGAGCCAAAGGCGAGTGAAAATGTGGCGTGAGAGTAAAATATCATTCCCATATTGTACGACGAGTGTGATAAGTGATTTATTGCTTCTTTGAAATTTTTCTCAACCGGTTACAATACAATTTTCATTGATTTTACTCGCTACGCTCGCGCTACAAGGAGCGTACAATATAAACCGTACAATATGGGAGAATACAGAACGCTCGCGTGATGCGGAAATATTCAAGTAAAAATATCAAAGCTGCAATAAATATTATTATATATATTTATATATGTTAATAATTCCTAGGTCAACCAAGACTTGAGCCTGAAGTATTGTATGCAGAGGAGTACAAAATGGCAAGTTTTTCCTGTATTGGTCCTCCACAGTCTCCATATTGGGTCATAAATGAGCTCGTCTATAGTATCAGCAGACTACCTCCAAACCATCAGTTAATGTACATCAGTAATAATCATTCCGTCCTAACTATTCAGAATGTCTCACTTTCTAATAATGGGAGCACATATCAATGCTATTTAGATGGCATACCAAGCATTGTAGGCATTTTATTAGTGGGTAAGTTTGTGTGCCCCCTTAGTAAGTTGATGTCAAAGTTAGATATATAAAGAAGTTCAACAGACTAGCCAATTGCTAAATTAATTATTCATTTGCTACACTCTTTGGTTAGGTGAATTTAGTTCTAAATTAGGTAGTTCACTCTACCATTCATGCCAAATGTGCACTAACTCACAATCATGTTGAATATTTGAATGTATCAACTCTAATAGTTCCCTATTATAATTCTATTTGTGAGTTTAATCTTACACAAACACTATTATAAATTGTCATAGCTTTTTGCAATTTGTAGAACAGAAAAGGATAATGTCTACTATTGCTACACTTGCTCAAAATACTATGAAATCAAGTTATCCTGATGCTTCAGTACCAACTTTTCCTGAAGCTTCAATATCAACTTTTCCTGATGCTTCAACATCAAATTTTCCTCATGTCATTTATCCGAGCTCTCGTAAGTAACTAGCTACTCTCATGACAATAACTGAATGATAGTTATCTTCTTAGAAAATAATGTGAATCTCACAAAGTACCCTCAGTAATTAGTTTGTTGAAATGATAGTAAAAATATGTATTAATTTCTTTGTATATACATAATAGTTATACAAATTAAATCATTTTAAATCATATAGCTTATTGGGGAGGTAAATGCATTGGATGGAATAAGTTCATTGTTTTTTACCAACACATAGCCATATATCATAGCACAAAAAAATCCTGTGTAGAAATAAAATAGCGAGTTTAGTTTTATATTCACATGCAGAGAGTAGCTACCGGCCTTTCAAACACACTTTCTCATCCCCACGTGCTGGAGAATCTAGGCACACTCATCAGACAACCATAGAGTCATGTGAACTGTTATTACCACTTATGACATCATTAATATGTTTTGTGACTTACCCAATTATCACTCCAAATAAATTATCTTTGGATCTTATGTAGTTAATGCTGAGGGTTCACACTCTCGGTGCTTCATTTATCATAGGAGAAGACACAGAGACGGAGAAAGAGACAGTTATTGTTATTGAATGTATGCATTGTTTATCGTATTATTTTTATATCCATATAGATTGTGAGTTGTACCATCGCGAGTGTGCGTATGATTTGTGCACCTGGGCTAGTCCTGGAAATATGCATCGTTTCTTTTGCACGTGTGTGCCCTGGAACTTGTAAAGCTCAGACGGGCACTTGCACTTCAGTTCTTCTTGTCATATGCTATTTTAGTTAGTGTAAACTCTGTATCTCTTCGGGAGGGCTGGTTAGCTGGCAGCATTAGAGGATTCTGGTTGCAGTGACTAATACTCGCCCCAGACATGAGAGATCAGCCCAGAAGTTCAGGCGCCTGGCTACCATTTCCCACAATAGGCAACTAAATGAATAATTGCACGAGAATTAGCTATTTTAAGATGTACATGTAAGAGTATATTACAAACAATTACTAATAAGTCTGTTGGCACGAGTAGTTAGTATACACCGTAGAGCTAAGTACAAGAGTAAGTACAGACAGATATAATATCAATAAGTAATTAAATGATCTGAATCTCAACCTAGCAGGAACAAAATAACTGACCAGATACAATACTTAAAGAAAGGTAGCACAAGACCTCTTTACTTAACGAAAGAATAAAGGAAGGCTATGCTTACAAAAGAAATACAAAAAAATGGCTACACGTACACGTATAGGGAATTAAAACAGGAAATGACCTAGTAATCAAGGCATGTACAAAGTGTACTAAACAACATTGTTCAATTGCATTCCCAAATAATACATGTTGTGTAATCAAAACGAAGTATGTAGCTAGCTAATGGCATTTTGTGCATCAAGCAAGATTTCTCCTATTTAGCATCTTATTACGCCAGTATTAGCTATTTAGTAAAATCATTGAGATAGCTACTGTCATAATTTTTTTTTTTTTTTTTTGAGTAATTAAAGTTTCATGAAACGGGTACACAAATATAAAGCTTCCAACCCTGAGTCCCTCCCCCCCACGCCCCCCCACTAGGTGCAAAAAACAAAGCTTCCAAACCTGAGATCCCCCCCCCCCCTTCACTTAAGCCTTATAACCACCTCAAAATATGTACCTAACTAATTACACATGTATTTTTGACCAATCTAGACTCTTCAACAGATTTGAACACTGGTGCAATGGAAGATGAAATAGTAAGTATTTTAATAATGCATTAGGTAGTCCTTGAATTGGCAGCTTCATCATAATTCTAACCTAGCATAGCTATTAGCTATTTTTCAAATGGGTATTAAACTTAATTTTCTAATGTTGCTGCTACCTTTGTAATAATACGAAATTTATTTGGTACTAGATATCAAAATGTATTAAGAGTAGATTACATCACAATTTAATCAGCATTAGTTTAGCATTTATTTTAATAAAAACATTACTAACTTGTTAGCTACAGAAACAAATTTTACTCTAGCTAGTATTCAATGCTTATAGGAATCAGTGAATCAAAAATTAATAGTAAGTTAGCCAATAGGTAATTGAAAGTTTTGTAGTTATAACTAATCGTTACTACAATTACAGAAATTGCTTAATAATTTAGTTGCACTATCTCCTTTATATTCTAAATAAAATTAGCTCACAACATGATTTCAATGTTTATAAAACAATACAGAATGAGACTACAAGACGTTTCACGTGTTTGCAAGATAAGAGTAGCAACATACTATACACAACTAGATCTTATAAAATAATTTACTACATACTTAATTATTGTAGATAACTACTTCCACAAGGAATGATTTATTATGTCCATCATGTGGAGACTCCTTGCTTATTGAATATATCATAGGAAGTGTCCTACTATCCAGTGTGTTAACTGGAATTGTAACTTCACTAATTGGCTTTCTGATAGGAATTCGTTGTCAGAAGAATAAGTTAATGAAAAACACTAGCACTTCAAATGAAACTAATATACAAATCCATGCCACAAATTCTGAAGAGCAGGAAAACATTCCAGTGTATGAAGAAGTGAAGGAGAAAATTCAAGTTATTGATTGCAAGCAAAACATAGCCTATGAAACAATTACACTGTAAAATGATTACAGTAGTTAATTCTGTATTATATTGACTTTTGCTTTTAAAATTGTATTCGTATGTCTAAGATAACAACGCTGCAGAACTATTGTATATTTGTCATTTTAATACTGCATCACTTGGAAAACAATCCTGAAGTGAGTAAGACCTGTATAGCTAATAGCTACACAGAGTAATTTTGTAGCATTACATAATCATAAAATGTCTTTTCATGAGAATACTTTATGCATGTTTACAAGCATTACTAAATAACCATACTTTCAAGTATGCATTGATCCTTAAATATTCAATGGAGTACAAGAAAGTTCACCTTAATTTCACTTCAGCACATACTAATAGAAGAACATGGAATGAGATCTACGAAATGCACAGTAATACTAAATACACTCCAAAGCTACAAAACTGCAGCTAACTTTTATCTTGTAGTTATTGCATAGGGAATGTTAATAAAAGTAACTATATATTCTCTTTTGTTTGCTTAGAACAACATACACACTGACCCCATCTTTGAGGATTCCCCACAAAACTAATGAAAAATAAATAAAAAACCAACAACAATAAACAATAACAACTGCTAATAAAAGCATCAGTAGCTGGATATAGCTATTTCATAAGGTTACTGATAATTTGAAATTAAAAAATGGTATTCATCCTGCTGCAATTTTTCTTCTCAAACTATCATGAAAACGGTGTTTGAGGTGACCAGTTAAGTACCTAAACTCACTGGAAAGAAGTAACTTTAGAAATAGATTATAATTACATGCAGAATAAAATACACACAAGTGTATCAAACAAAGTGTATGATTGTTGTTGTGCAGCTAGAGTTTATCTAGTATCATCAATATTGTCAACTCTTGATTCTGGCCAGAATGGCCTCCAGTTTCTCACTAGGGTACACCTCATACTTGCCTCCTACCCTCACAGCAGCCATCTGTAAATTATAACAAAAGGAGGAAAAAAAAATTGCCACAATGTCAACTCAAGGTTCAAAATGCACTCTCAAAATACTCTCAATCTTCCCTTATCCGAACACTTCTCTCTACCCAGGCATTACCATAACCTATGTAAGTGATGATGATTTTTACTAGTACAAAACTTGATGCTTACCAATTTTTTTGTTTTTTTGTTTTTTTGTTGTTAATTTGGGGTTTGGGCAGGTTATTTTAATTCTAAAATGAGCTCCTTTTTAATTAAATTTCAATGAGCAGTAATTCATAGCTGTAGCAGGTATCGAGAGTGTAATAGTGTATATAGCTATTGTCTCAGTTATGGGCATTGTAAGTAGCAGGAAGTGTCTGGTGCCAATACGATTTACATACTCTAGCTCCAACATTCTCCTAAGTACCTCTAAATGGTTGCCGTAAGTTTATTAAAATCTGCGCACTTTGGCTGTTCATATATAACTTGGACAATAATAGAGGTAGGTGGGGTTTAATAACTGTCAGTCAAATTGAGGATTTGTGCTAACAAAATAGAAAATGAAACTCCATACAACCTTCTTGAACCACCCAGTTAGGTACCTCGAACTTTATATAGCATAAATTTAAACTATAAGGCATGAATGGTGTTTTTTTTTACTCTTTTCCTAGCTAAAAAAAATCAAAAAAAAAATTCACTATTTATGGTAATACTTGCACACCATAACCATAAAACTACGTATCTCTATAACTGAGTATGTTTTGTGTACATTGATAAACATGTTTATGAAACTATAGATTTCTAGCTTTCATACAACTGCACCTGAAAATATTGAAAAACAACAACAACACAAGTCTCTACTGTGCTGGACATACTACCTATATACATACATACATACATACATGTAGGCTTCATTCAACCTAAAGTCTCTACACATGAAAGGCCATTTTATGCACTTGATAATTGTTGAACCTCCTCAATTTCTTCCACCACTCTATCTCCCAGTACTACACACAAATATTACCTCTACATTGAGAGCAGTGAGTTTCTCTTCCATGACCTGCTTCAGAATTACCAGCAACTTCTCTTCAACTTCCTCAATCGTCATACTCTACACCCACACACATTTTAAGTAATAAAAATTGGGTAATTAACACGTATGACCGCAACTGCTGCTAGTTAAAATTAGTAAAGACCACAAACTTCCGGTTAAAAAAAAACAAAAAAAACACTAAGCAGTGAAAAGTATAGTTGTAGACAACAAAACTAATTGTAGCAAAAGCTAAATTAAGTCAGTATAGTAGCTGATCCTATCAATACTGTTGAATTTTACAATACTTTTAATGGGTACAAATGACCAGATCAACTGACACATCCTTGTAGTACACATGTATAACTTGTTTGCCACACAGCTCTCCTCCCTTATAACAAATGACCACCGGTACATAGAATTATTGAACTACCATGTAACTCAATACAATTCAGATGATACTCCCCACCAATCCCTAATGCGTAAAAAAAAGAAAGAAAAAAAAAGAAAAAAAGAAAAAAAAAGAAGGAATGGTATGGACACAGTACAGCAGGTGTCATTAAAAAGTTCCTTTAAAATATTACTATTAGTGTGGGCGCAAGAAATTCAGGTGGAAAAAAGACTTCAAAAATATAATTCCAGGAACAAACAACAGCAAAGGCCCTATGCCTACGGAGATGGAAGGGGAAAAGCATTTGCAGTTAGGTCTTTAGTGGCGGTGGTAAGTTATCTTGGTTGATTCACTGTTTTGCCTTTCGTAACAGAACTGTTCTTACTTGAGAATCTATAGTCAAATAGTCAAGACACTAAGAGAAAACAATGGAATGCCTTATTTAGTATAGTTCTGGTACAATGAAAGCGTACTTTGGAAAGGTGACCAGCTTAAAAAGAACCCATTGGTTTAGCGATCCTTACCCACACCATCCATGGAAATTCAATTTCTTACCCCTTGACAATCCTTTATCCAATAGTCAAGTCACAAAGTGAATAAACGTAAGTCTCGTGAACAAGTTTGTAAAAGGTTGCAAAACAATAGCACAAATGAATTTTTAAAAATGAACTAACAAATAAATATTATTATTAGCAGTTGGTATTCCAGTTTAAATTTCAGTCAGACCAGCTCGCTCACTATTTGTGCTGAAGCATATCACCAGTAGTACGGCTTTTGGAACTTTTTTTGGTGCCTACAGTATGGTTACACTTCGTGTGACAAATTCTTCAAGTAACGGTTGGACCTCAACATATCAGTTTTACAGAGCTTGAACTGGCACAGTATCATCATGTGTAATATACATAAGAGTACTGGAGAAATGTAAACGTCATTACTGTATATAATTCATCTACCCACAAATTTACACTGCACAAACACACACCTAACCGCGCGCACATACAATATTTTGTGCTAATTCTCTTGCAACCGCTAGCGGTTATGTGCACCTGGCAGAGCCAGGATGCCTATGCACTAAGCAGGCACTGTGAGCCGTGCAAGCAAAGCTCCTGGAGCCGGGCTAGGAACTCACAGAAAAACAGGCCTTTCCTCACAGCAAGTGGTGTGGGCACCCGAAGTCCCACCTGGACCATTGCTGTTTCATGAGAAAAGGCCTTGAATATGCACCCCAGCAAATGCCAGGCCCCAATCACAGCTGGGTGGACTGGTGTAAGGCAGGTGGAAAATCAGATGGAAAATTTTCAAAGTTAGGCTTGAACTCGGGGACCTCAGGCCCTGAGCCAAGGACACAAGCACTACACCACAGAGTCACCACACATGCACGCACACACACATAAACACACACACACAACCATACACACACATACACACACATACACACACACACACACCTTGTGATACACTTCTTGTAGAGATGACTGAGCACCTTCAGATCCAGAGCCTATGGCCTTAGCCTGGTACAGAGTGTACGTCCCAGATGGATCCAAGTGCCAACTGAAACAGAAAAAATACTGGATTTAGTTCCTATTCATATTTCAATAGCTGGCTAACACAGGAGGTTCAGCAAAAAGTCATAATATTATTATCATTTACTCTTGGTACATAGGTGAGTTGATCATACATACTGTACATTATGTGTGTATGAAAGGGTGTGAGTAACTGCCAAAACCAGCTTTGTAAGGACTTGAGATTGACCGTAGATCTTGGTAAATAATAAACACAAGATGCATTCTATTTAGAGCTCAGCCAGTGCACCACCCTCTCTCTCTTATATGCAAAGGAAAAAGGAAAACGGAAAATTTTGTTCACACATATTGAGAGTAATTATCATCAAATTACTATGAGCTAAAAACTGTAACAGTTTCACTAGCACACCCCACACAGCATGCAAATACATACATAAGGGAGGAAGCTGATAATATCCTGACAAGTGTAACTCAGTCTCAGGAGCCTGTAAACAAAAAATCGGAACTTTTTTTTTTTGATAAACGATTTTTTATATATTTCTTAGAGCAAGGCATGCGGTGAACGAGAAAGATTAAAATAGTAACGCGGTTGAATGGAACAGCCTTTTTTTTTTACCAAACGGCATGCCATTTTTTTTTATCGTGTGACGGCCATTCTAGAGAACGGAATTTACAACTATTCTTAGTGCCTACTGCATA
>WLWD01006235.1_pt1:70000-213085 | contig 213085 bp, 135 predicted proteins | sample 6712731 | NCBI WGS metagenome assembly WLWD01 (sample SAMN12718690, study PRJNA576275) | sponge metagenome | isolation source: marine sponge | host: Mycale hentscheli | place: New Zealand: South Island, Marlborough, Capsize Point | collected 2014-11-01 | reverse complement strand
ACTAGTGAGCAGTAGCAGTGAATTACTCCAGGACTAGTGAGCAGTAGCAGTGAATTACTCCAGGACTAGTGAGCAGTAGCAGTGAATTACTCCAGGACTAGTGAGCAGTAGCAGTGAATTACTCCAGGACTAGTGAGCAGTAGCAGTGAATTACTCCAGGACTAGTGAGCAGTAGCAGTGAATTACTCCAGGACTAGTGAGTAGTAGCAGTGAATTACTCCAGGACTAGTGAGTAGTAGCAGTGAATTACTCCAGGACTAGTGAGCAGTAGCAGTGAATTACTCCAGGACTAGTGAGTAGTAGCAGTGAATTACTCCAGGACTAGTGAGTAGTAGCAGTGAATTACTCCAGGACTAGTGAGCAGTAGCAGTGAACTACTCCAGGACTAGTGAGCAGTAGCAGTGAATTACTCCAGGACTAGTGAGCAGTAGCAGTGAATTACTCCAGGACTAGTGAGCAGTAGCAGTGAATTACTCCAGGACTAGTGAGCAGTAGCAGTGAATTACTCCAGGACTAGTGAGCAGTAGCAGTGAATTACTCCAGGACTAGTGAGTAGTAGCAGTGAATTACTCCAGGACTAGTGAGCAGTAGCAGTGAATTACTCCAGGACTAGTGAGCAGTAGCAGTGAATTACTCCAGGACTAGTGAGCAGTAGCAGTGAATTACTCCAGGACTAGTGAGCAGTAGCAGTGAATTACTCCAGGACTAGTGAGCAGTAGCAGTGAATTACTCCAGGACTAGTGAGCAGTAGCAGTGAATTACTCCAGGACTAGTGAGCAGTAGCAGTGAATTACTCCAGGACTAGTGAGCAGTAGCAGTGAATTACTCCAGGACTAGTGAGTAGTAGCAGTGAATTACTCCAGGACTAGTGAGTAGTAGCAGTGAATTACTCCAGGACTAGTGAGTAGTAGCAGTGAATTACTCCAGGACTAGTGAGCAGTAGCAGTGAATTACTCCAGGACTAGTGAGCAGTAGCAGTGAATTACTCCAGGACTAGTGAGCAGTAGCAGTGAATTACTCCAGGACTAGTGAGTAGTAGCAGTGAATTACTCCAGGACTAGTGAGCAGTAGCAGTGAATTACTCCAGGACTAGTGAGTAGTAGCAGTGAATTACTCCAGGACTAGTGAGTAGTAGCAGTGAATTACTCCAGGACTAGTGAGTAGTAGCAGTGAATTCCACAGCATGCACTCACTGCGGCAGAGAATTAGCAGCCATTGACAAGCCAGGCTTCACGAGGGATGTGGACCACTTGACAGAAGATTTGAGCTGCCCAGTGGAGTGGAGTTTCTTAGCTTGTTTGCTTCTACACTCGAACCTCTCTTATCCGTTCGTCTAAGTTACGGACACCTCTGTCTACCGGACACAAACTAAAATTATTAACTGCGTACGGATTGTCAGTGTAGTCGGAAAGCTACCAAATTAAACGAATAAAACCGGAAAAATATTTCGCGCGTGGCACTTCGAGTGTATTTGATCGTAGCGTTGTGTGCGGAGATGGAGCAGGGAAATCAACAGGCAGTTAGTGCGTCTACCACTAGTTCTTCTCAGAACTCGTTGACCGGCGGCGTCGCTGCTAGTTCTCTCAAAACTCTTTGAAAGGCAGTGGGGCTGCTAGTTCTTCTAAGAACTCAACGACCAGCGGTGGTGGAGGCAAAGTCGCGGTAACTAAACGCAAGCGTAGCGTTTTAACTCTAGAAAGAAAGCTGGAGATAATATCAGAAGTTAAGAAAGGGAAGTCAGTGAGGCAGTGTCTGGACAGTTTGGTGTTCCAAAATCTACAGTGAATGATATTTGGACATGAACGATGAAGAAATTGTAGAAGATGTGTTGCAAGAGAGAGAAGAATCTGAGTCCCAAAATGAAGATGAAGCTTCTTCAAATGCAGTTACTCCATTGCAAGCTTGTGCTGCTTTCGATACTGCTTTGGAGTGGTTGGAGTCCAAAGGCAACACACACCCTGCACATCTTATGCTGGTAAAAAGTTGGAGAGACGATGCAGCTCAGCGTCTCTTGAAATCTATGAAGCAAACTAAAATCACTTCATATTTTAAATAAATTGATTCATGTATTTACAGGTGTTTTTGTTAATTTTAAGTAATATACTAATTCAATTATCAAATAATTAATTGTATACACGGTTCATCACCGAATAAATTAAGTATTTCTGAGTGACGGACACCCCTTGGTCCCAGACTGTCTGGATAAGAGAGGTTTGAGTGTATTTTGTTAGCCTAAAGTGTTTTACTATTAGCTACTTCCTCAAAACTTGACAGAAGATTTGAGCTTCCCAGTAGAGTGTAGTTTTCTAAAGCTGCTATTCCTAGCTTGTATGCTTCTATTTTGTTAGCCTAAAGTATTTTACTATGTACTATGTAGCTACTTCCTCAAATTTAGTTACTAGTTATTCCTTGTGAAATGATAATTTTTAATTTGTTAGTCAGTATGTGTAGAGATTATATACTTTTTAGACCTAAGAAGGTTTTATTCGACTAGAAACGAGCACACACATAACAAAATAACGAGGTAATGATGAGCGATAATTAGAATGTATGAATGACATCAATAGTAACTAAGTCCAAAGTTCATAGTTCACAACATTCACCCCTTCCTTTAAAAGTGCTTTGGGGGACAAAATCGATTAGGCGGGTGACTGACACGGGTTGAACGTCGGACAGGGTTTCTCTGATTACTCGTGTCCAGGGCAGAATTAGGTGGTCCAGTCTCGGTCAGTTCACAATCAGGCTGGGCACTCAAATCAGCTGACTGGGAGACAGATGTAGGAGGGTTGGTCGGACTTTCGCGGGATTCAGGCATACTTTCTTGGAGTGATGAAGGATGGTCTTGTTCGGGTGGGGAAGTGTTGGCAGGTTGAGGAGGCATCAGACCATTCTTAGATTCGCCGCATGGTGCCAAGTGCTTGGTAGACACCGTAGTGGTCCTCCCGTCAGGGTAGCGTATGTGGGCATAATTAGGGTTAGCCCCAATGAGCTCTACTTCATCAACTAGAGGTTCTGTCTTCCCAGCGCGTACATGTCGCTTGAGTAGCACAGGCCCAGGAGCAGCTAGCCAAGTTGGAACGGCACTTCCAGTTGTTGATCGTCTAGCATATTGAAGGAACCGTTCGTGAGGAGTTTCATTAGTAGCAGTACACAAAAGCGACCTGATAGAGTGGAGAACATCCGGGAGTACCTCCTGCCAGTACTTGATAGGGAGATTCTTAGATTTGCAAGCCATGGTAACAGCTTTCCACACTGTTCCATTATACTTCTCCACTTGACCATTGCAAGCAGGGTTGTAGGCCGTGGTGTGACTCATTGCTATCCCTTTTCCACCAAGGAAGTCTTGTAGCTCCTGACTGACAAGGGAAGGGCCACGATCAGAGTGTATGAAGGCTGGCATCCCGAAGATAGAGAAGAGTTGGATTAAGCATTTGATTACAGTGCCAGCAGAGGTATCAGGACAAGGGTAGACAAACGGAAATCGTGAGTACTCATCAATGATATTTAAGAAGTAGGTATTCTTGTTACTCGAAGGGAGGGGACCCTTAAAGTCAATGTTCAGCCTTTCGAAAGCACGAGTAGCCTTTATAAGATGAGCTTTTTCCGGCCAATGGAATCTCGGTTTACACTCACAGCAGATACGGCAAGCATTTGTCATTTTCTTGATCTCCTCAACGGAGTATGGCAGGTTCCGAGCACGGACAAAGTGACACATGCGAGTAATCCCAGGGTGGCACAATGACTGGTGGAGCTGATACAGCGAGTCACTTGTGAGTGCACCACATGCACTCCTAGAGAATGTGTCAGGTGGGATGTTTTCTATACCAGGGCGATAAATTATATCAAAACTATAACACGATAACTCTACTCTCCACCGCATAATCTTGTCATTCTTAATTTTGCCCTTGTGACGTCGGTCGAACATATACGCGACAAACTTCTGGTCGGTTCTTAATGTGAAATGCTTTCCTGTGAGGTAGTGCTTCCAATGACGGATAGATTCAATAATTGCCTGGGCTTCCTTCTCAATCGAAGGTAACCTGGTTTCTGGACCTTGCAAGGTTCTTGAGAAGAATGCTACAGGGCGCCCAGCTTGATTCAGGGTACCAGCAATAGCCACCTCAGAAGCACCAGTTTTCACTTCAAACGGAACATCCTCATCAATGGCTGTCACTACTGATTCTTTTATGCTCTTCTTTAGGCTATTGAATGAAGTTATAGCCTCCGCAGAGAGTGGGAATGACTTACAGCAGTTGATAGGCTTCATTCTGTCTGAAAACCTCGGGATCCACTGAGAATAGTATGCTAGCAACCCTTTGCACCTGCCTAACGATTTCGCATCAGTTGGAACTGGCAGATCTCGTAGTGGTTTCAGTCGGTCAGGATCGGGACGTATTTGACCATCTTCAATAATGTAACCAAGGATAGCAAGGCGTTTCGTGGAGAAAACACTCTTAGCCTCATTATAGGTCATGTTCTTACGCTTTGCAGCCTCAAGAAAAGACTGCAAGTTAGTATCATGATTCTCCTGATCTTCACCACAGATAGTGATGTTAACCAGGTATGGGAACACCCCAGACAAATTTTCTTCCTTGACAAAATTCGACATTTCTCGCTGAAAGCAGGCAACCCCATTGGTGACGCCAAAGGGAACACGAGTAAATTGGTACAGGCCATTGCAGGCTTCAAAAGCAGTGTATGGTCGTTCCTCCACACTGAGTGGAATTTGATGATAGACACTTCGGAGGTCAATAGTACTAAAAACCTTGAACTGTGCTATTTCATTAACCATATCACTGATACGAGGGAGAGGAAAAGCATCCAGCTGTGTAAACCGATTAATAGTTTGTGAGTAATCTGTAACCATTCTCTTCTTGTGAGTTTCACTTTTAGTCACAACAACTTGAGCCCTCCAAGGCGAGTTGCTACTTTCAATAATTCCTTCCCTTAGAAGTCTCTCAACTTCAGAATCAATGAAGCTAAGATCATCGCGACTATATTTGCGCGATTTGGTTACTATATAGTCCAGTAGGCACCCCCAATGACTTAATACATTGACCTTGCAATGTTGTTTCCTATGAAGTTTTTTTTAAGATTTGTGTTCTCCTGAAGTAATAAAATAATTCCAGCTTGGTTGTCCAAGTGACAACCTTGGGCAAACTCAGAAATTTGAAGAAGAAAATTAAGTTTTGGTCCTCTCCTCAAATGCGATATACGCGAAGTTTTATATTTTCGCGCATTATGCATTTTCTTTAGCAAAAATTAAAAACGCATTGATTTAAAGACCCTTTTCCAACTCACATGGCTATTTGGACTTGATACTGATTCAATACAATATAATTGATTTAGAGAGCATTTTTCTATGAATGATAATGATTGGACAACAACGGCAGATTGAAATTGAACCATTATTTTCACATGAACTATGTGCTGTGCCTCCTTCACTTATAGATGAACACAGATGTCTTCGTAAAGGTAACAAATCTGACCTTGTTAAGCGTCTTGGTGTGCCAGAGACAGCATCGTTAGCTGCAGAATCTGTTATTATTGATGTGTCACAATTGCTTTATCACATTGTTTGGCCACATGGTGGAAGTGCTTCAGATTTAGTAGGATCTATCAAGAATGGACTAAATCGTTACTCAAATGATTGTGAAAAAATTCTTGTATTTGATAAATATTGTGATATTTCTGCCAAGGATCATGAAAGAAAGCGTCGTGCCGGTGAGACTATAGTGGAGTATGAGTTGTCAATCCTTAGTATCTTGCCAAAACGAGAAGCAATCTTGAAAAGCAAACGAAATTAAAAAAAAGTTGGCAAATGTTTTGTCAACTTTTAATGTTGGGTGTAATGTGACAATGGACTCGTTTAACGACAGTGCATTTGACCATGATGAAGCTGATGTGACGATGGTTTCGTATGTTCTAGATGCAACCAGACATGGAAAGAGTATTGTTCAAATTGTGAGTGATGACACTGATGTCTTTCTTTTGTTAGTCTATTGGGTATACAAAGCATCTATTCAAGCTAAGATCCGGATGGAACGATGGGATGGAACGATTTTGGATATCAAGTGCCAACTTAGGACCAAAATGCCTACAGTTACTTGGAATGCATGCCTTAAGTGGATGTGATACCACTTCTTACCCATATGGAAAAGGAAAAAATTAGAGCTTTGAATACTTTACTCTCTGAAGAATTTCCAGGATTAGCTGATATAGCTAGGTGAAGTTTCTATGACAAAGGAAGATTTACTCCAGGCTGCCTTACCATTCTTTAGAACATATCAGCAACCCCCTGAGACATCAATGGAATCAGCACGCTTCAATCTGTTTGCAAAGAAAAAGAATACTCCAAAAATTATGGCCCTGCCACCAACATCAGACAATCTGTCTTACCATGTACTACGTGCACATCTCCAAGTAATGTTGTGGAAGGCAGCAGATCAACTTGCCCCACTTAGTGAATCCACTGATATTACAAACTTTGGCTGGGAGATGCACGAAGGAATACCTGTTCCTAAACTAAGTCAAAATGACCCAGTTCCACCAAACCTGATGGATGTTATTCAGTGCAAATGTAAAGCAAAGGGAAATAAATGCAGTTCACTTGCATGTGGCTGCCGAAAAGAACAGCTTTCCTGCACAACTTATTGCAATTGTTTAGCTGATGATAGTTTCTGTAATCCCTATACCATCAAGGATAGAAATGAAGATGAAATGCAAAGTATTGTGGATGTGGATTTTGAAAGTGTTGACGAAGACAATGAACTAGATATTGAACATGTAGAAAATGATAACTGAGAGGACACTCAAACAATTCTATACTGAAAACCAATTTAATAAAATTTGTTTAAATATTCAAATATTTGTTAATAACTCATAAATTTGAAGTTAGATTTAAAAACTAATACTACCATTGAATTCAGCATGCTCATAAACCCTATGTTAGAGTTATTACACCAGTGTTGGGTAGTAAGTGATTAAAAAAAAAATTTAATTTAAAAAATTTCGTAATTTTCATTTTTACACGAGTTGCCCAGGGTTGTCATTTGGTTAACTACAATTCGCCTTATTGGTATGGTTACCTGCTGTCATCCTCCTAAACTACAGATTGGCAGTCTGAGCTGATGTGAGCCCGGAATCATGTGTGCGCATGCTCCTTGCATGAGGCAGCGGTATGACCTTGGACCCACCCCCCTGTGTGGCCTTGGGGGTGAGAGACTCGGCAGGTCAGTGGCAATTAGCATTAATTGCCCTGCATTGCCGGAGTCCCCCCAGCTCAAATCACATCCAAAGAAATGGATGGAGTATTTCTAGCTATCCTTAATTAGGTGGTTTGAAATGGGGAGGTGGTGGGACTGAGAACAGTGGCTATCAGTAGCTGCTAGCTACCAGGACTAATATACTGGTGCCCGGGTGCCATGGGTGCCATTGCTTCACGTGTGACCGCTTAGCGCATGGTCGCCGTACTCACAGGTCCTCTGCCGACCTTTTCCTGGGCGCGTGTGATGCGTGGGCTACATCTTCGTTAACTACGTTTAACTACGTTAAACTACATTTAACTACAATTCGCCTTATTGGTATGGTTACCTGCTGTCATCCTCCTAAACTACAGATTGGCAGTCTGAGCTGATGTGAGCCCGGAATCATGTGTGCGCATGCTCCTTGCATGAGGCAGCGGTATGACCTTGGACCCACCCCCCTGTGTGGCCTTGGGGGTGAGAGACTCGGCAGGTCAGTGGCAATTAGCATTAATTGCCCTGCATCGCCGGAGTCCCCCAAAGGGCCGCAGGAGGCGGCCTACACCCCCAAGGCTATAAGTAATAGGTTAGGAAAGGGGGTTGACAGCTCTCTTACCAATGGTAGTAGGCTGTATACCTGTGAAAGTAAGTACAGACAAGCATACACAGTGAGAACTGAGCGTTATGACAAGAGTAATGCTGAACTACCCTTGACCCCCAACCTTCTCCCTCTCACTGGCTTTGTGATGTGGCCATCCAGTGACTACGTATTGGTTCCTTAGAGAAGGGAGTGGTGCCACCGACCTTGGAGTTGTGATCAGTGCCTGGTACCTGGATGACTCCAGCCACCATGTCTGTCTCGGGTAACCCGAATGGGCACAGCTTCCGTAAACCAGGACTGGTGAGTACTGTATACTCCCAACTCACCTGCTTTCACTGCACACTGAAGTCTAAGTAGACTCTAGGAACACAACCAGGGTAGTGGCCGTCGGGTGAAGGAGACAGTAGTGGTTAACACGTGACTGACCCCATACCCCAGGTATGATCTGTCTGACCGCCACACCCCTATTGGGTGGAGAATCTAACCTTACGTGCTAACAGTACCATCACTACTCTCTACGCACTCTTGCCATAGTCAAGTGGCGTGTGACTCCAAGACTTACTCCTGTATCCCAGTACTACTGTTCAACCCTCCCCAAGCCGGCATTAGCTATTCAGTCAAGTGACCGTGTCTTAGTAATAACAGTCGGTGTGCCTGGTGGAGGCAGCAACAGACACAAGTGAGAAGGAGCATGTCCTGATTGCGTAATGGGGTAATTGAGTGAGCGCCGTGTAGATGCATACGAGAGCCTCAGAACAAATAGGCAGCGAGCCTGAGAATACATAGGCAGTGAGCCTGAGATTTCATAGGCAGTGAGCCTGAGAATAGATAGGCAGTGAGCCTGAGAATACATAGGCAGTGAGCCTGACAATACATAGGCAGTGAGCCTGAGAATACATAGGCCGTGAGCCTGAGAATACATAGCCAGTGAGCCTGACAATACATAGGCAGTGAGCCTGAGAAAACATAGGCAGTGAGCCTGACAATACCTAGGCAGTGAGCCTGAGAATACCTAGGCAGCGAGCCCCAGAATACATAGGCAGTGAGCCTGAGAATAGATAGGCAACGAGCCCCAGAATACATAGGCAGTGAGCCTGAGAACAGATAGGCAGCGAGCCTGAGAATATATAGGCAGCGAGCCCCAGAACATAGGCAGTGAGCCTGAGAATACCTAGGCAGCGAGCCCCAGAATACATAGGCAGCGAGCCTGAGAATATATAGGCAGCGAGCCCCAGAACACATAGGCAGTGAGCCTGAGAATACCTAGGCAGCGAGCCCCAGAATACATAGGCAGCAAGCCTGAGAATATATAGGAAGCGAGCCCCAGAATACATGGGCAGTGAGCCTGTGACTAGATAGGCCGTAAGCCTTAGAATAGATAGGCAGCGAGCCTGAGAATAGATAGGCAGCGAGCCAGAGAATAGATAGGCAGCGAGCCTGAGAGTATACACGTATAGGCAGCGAGCCTGAGAATACATGGGCAGTGAGCCTGTGACTAGATAGGCTGTAAGCCTTAGAATAGATAGGCAGCGAGCCTGAGAATAGATAGGCAGCGAGCCAGAGAATAGATAGGCAGCGAGCCTGAGAGTAAACAGGCAGCGAGCCTGAGAATACACAGGCAGTGAGCCTGTGACTAGATAGATAGGCCGTAAGCCTTAGAATAGATAGGCAGCGAGCCTGAGAATATATAGGCAGCGAGCCTGAGAATAGATAGGCAGCGAGCCTGAGAATAGATAGGCAGCGAGCCTGAGAATACATGGGCAGTGAGCCTGTGACTAGATAGGCCGTAAGCCTTAGAATAGATAGGCAGCGAGCCTGAGAATATATAGGCAGCGAGCCTGAGAATAGATAGGCAGCGAGCCTGAGAATAGATAGGCAGCGAGCCCGAGAATACATGGGCAGTGAGCCTGTGACTAGATAGGCCTAAGCCTTAGAATATATAGGCAGTGAGCCTGAGAATACATAGGCAGTGAGCCTGTGACTAGATAGGCCTAAGCCTTAGAATACATAGGCAGCAAGCCTGAGGATACATAGGCAGTGAGCCCAAGAATACCTAGGCTGCAAGCCTGAGAAAGGATAGGCAGCGAGCCTGAGACTATATAGGCAGTGTTCCTGAGGACAGATAGGCAGCGAGCCTGAGAATACACAAGCAGTGAACCTGAGAATATATAGGCAGTGAGCCTGAGAACAGATAGGCAGCGAGCCTGAGAATTTCCTAGGCAGCGAGCCTGAGAATTCATAGGCAGTGAGCCTGAGGATACATAGGCAGTGAGCCTGAGAATGGCTAGGCAGCGAGCCTGAGAATACATAGGCAGTGAGCCGCAGACTAGATATGCAGTGATCCTAAGAATACATGGGCTGTGAGCCTGAGAATACATAGGCAGAGAGCTTGTGAGTAGAAAGGCAGCAAGCCTGAATACATAGGCAGTGAGCCTTAGAATACGTAGGCAGCAAGCCTGAGAGTACATAGGCAGTGAGCCTGAGAATAGATAGGCAGTGAGTCTGAGAATAGATAGGCTGCGAGCCTGAGAATACCTTAAGCAGTGAGCCTAGGAATACATAGGCGGTGAGCCTAAGAATACATAGGCAGTGAGCCTGAGAATACATAGGCAGTGAGTCTGTGACTAGGTAGGCCGTAAGCCTTAGAATAGATATGCAGTGAGCCTAAGAATACGTAGGCAGCAAGCCTGAGAGTACATAGGCAGTGAGCCTGAGAGTAGATAGGCAGTGAGTCTGAGAATAGATAGGCAGCAAGCCTGAGAATACATAGGCAGTGAGCCTAAGAATACGTAGGCAGCAAACCTGAGAGTACATAGGCAGTGAGCCTGAGAATAGATAGGCAGTGAGTCTGAGAATGGATAGGCAGCGAGCCTGAGAATACCTAGGCAGTGAGCCTGAGAATACCTAGGCAGTGAGCTTAAGAATACATGGGCAGTGAGCCTGAGAATACATAGGGAGTGAGTTTGTGACTAGATAGGCAGCAAGCCTGAGAATACATAGGCAGTGAGACTGAGAATACATAGGCAGCAAGCCTGAGAATACATAGGCAGTGAGCCTGACAATACATAGGCAGTGAGCCTGAGGATACGTAGGCAGTGAGCCTGACAATACCTAGGCAGTGAGCCTAAGAATACCTAGGCCGCGAGCCCCAGAATACATAGGCAGTGAGCCCGAGAATACATAGGCAGTGAGCCCGAGAATGAGCTAGGCAGTGAGCCTGAGAATACATAGGCAGTGAGCCTGAGAACAGATAGGCAGCGACCTGAGAATACATAGGCAGTGAGCCTGAGAATATATAGCCAGTGAGCCTGAGAATACATAGGCAGGGAGCCTGTGACTAGATAGGCCGTAAGCCTGAGAATAGATAGGCAGCGAGCCTGAGAATACCTAGGCAGTGAGCCTCTGACTAGATATGCAGTGAGCCTCTGACTAGATATGCAGTGAGCCTAAGAATACATGGGCAGTGAGCCTGAGAATACATAGGCAGTGAGCTTGTGAGTAGATAGGCAGCAAGCCTGAGAATACCTAGGCAGTGAGCCTCTGACTAGGTATGCAGTGAGCCTAAGAATACATGGGCAGTGAGCCTAAGAATACATGAGCAGTGAGCCTGAGAATACATAGGCAGTGAGCTTGTGAGTAGATAGGCAGTGAGCTTGAGAATACATAGGCAGTGAGCCCGAGAATATATCGGCAGTGAGCCTGAGAACTGATAGGCAGCGAGCCTGAGAATACATAGGCAGTGAGCCTGTGACTAGATAGGCCGTAAGCCTGAGAATAGATAGGCAGCGAGCCTGAGAATACCTAGGCAGTGAGCCTCTGACTAGATATGCAGTGAGCCTCTGACTAGATATGCAGTGAGCCTAAGAATACATGGGCAGTGAGCCTGAGAATACATAGGCAGTGAGCTTGTGAGTAGATAGGCAGCAAGCCTGAGAATACCTAGGCAGTGAGCCTCTGACTAGATATGCAGTGAGCCTAAGAATACATGGGCAGTGAGCCTAAGAATACATGAGCAGTGAGCCTGAGAATACATAGGCAGTGAGCTTGTGAGTAGATAGGCAGTGAGCTTGAGAATACGCAGGTGAGCAAGCCCGATAGTGCATGCAAGAATATATAGGCCCTGGGCCTAAGTGCGAGAATAGGTAGGCAAGTCTGATAGTGCAAGAACAGATGGCAGCGAGTTTGAGAGTGCACGAATAAAGCATGACAAAGTGCCACTAGATAGGCAGCCAGTCTGAATGTGAGAATGGATAAGAACAAGAGTGACAGAATAGATAGGCAGCAAGCCTGCGAGTGAGAGTAGACATGCAGTGAGCCTGATAGTGAGAGAATATGAGCCTGATAGAGAAAGACTAGACAGGCAGTGAGCCTGACAGTGAGAGAATAGACGGCCGTGAGCCTGATAGCACAAGAATAGACAGGCAGAGAGCCTGATCATGAGAGAATAGACAGGCAGAGAGCTTGATAGTGCAAGAATAGACAGGGAGAGAGCCTGATAGTGCAAGAATAGACAGGCAGAGAGTCTGATCGTGTGAGAATAGACAGGCAGTGAGTGTAATAGTGTGAGAATGCGTCCAGTACCAATAGAGTGAAGGGCAGCGTGCCCTACATAGACGCTTTTAAGGGGGCCCCGACGGACCGTCACACCTCTACTAGGTGGAGATCTAACCCTAATTACTAGAACCTACTACCCAAGTTCTATATTATACCACACTGACAATAGTATAGTGTAGCTTATGAGTCCTAAGACACTGCATCCAGCACTACAGTTCATTCTCTAATCTCATTCATTATGTAACCCCTATTTGTTCCACCTCTTCTCATGTAACACTCTCATGTCAGCATAAATATCAATTACAGCATGCACCTGACTGATTCAGGAGTTTCTGCTTCGAGAATACTGCTCACTTTGACAGAGCCAACCTTAGCAACACCGTGAGAGGGTCTGGCCACATACTGCAGATAGTTACTAACATGCACTGGACAATAATGATCATATTTTTTTTTTGAATGAAGGTTATAAAGCAGAGAGTGGGAGCCGGCAACACATCCCACACATGTAATGAAGGCCTACGCCTGACCATAGCGAGGGTTCAGCGTGCCCTTGTGATCTAGGGGTTGTGACTGTGGGTAGAGAAACAGCATCAGGACTAGAGTCCAACTCTTAACCCAACTGCGCTAGCTAAGCAAGGCAACTGAACTGGCCGCATGCCCATGTATTGGTATTGTCGAGCCATAGAATTACTGTTTTCTGCTGATTGCATCTGTAAGTATCAATGAAGGCCATTTACCACTGACTGGTGGTTTAGATCCCATATATCCAACCTGACCTGCAGAAAACTAATTATTTAGAGTACAATATATCTACAGCCCCTTACTATTCAAATAATACCACCACTGATGAGCAGCCATCCTTAGAGAGCTGATAGTGCCAGCGGTGCCTTCTGGGCATACTATTTTACCTGATGAGAATTGCAAGTTGTAAACTCACGGGACCTTCAGGGGGGGGGGACCCCCCCCAGTGTCAGCAGACTAGCGGTATCAGGTAGCTGCTAGGCTAGGGCTACCAGCACTGAGAACAGTGGCTATCAGTAGCTGCTAGCTACCAGGACTAATTCAGCGAAGCGAGCGGAGCTGACTCTCTAATGAGTTCGCGATATATATATATATATTTAGGTCTAGAAATAGTTTTTGTTCATGCGTGGGCGTACGTGTGTACCCTTTCTCCTACGCGCTTGCGCGGGCCGGGTAACCTTCTTAGCAACATTTTGTTTTGTTTACCCGCTGTACGAAGTAGCGATGCCCAGTAGACAAAACGTTCCCTTTATCCTACGCGCTTGCGCGGGACGGGTAACCTTCTTAGCAACATTTTGTTTTGTTTACCCGCTGTACGAAGTAGCGATGCCCAGTAGACAAAACGTTAGAAACGCTCGGTCAAGAGCTTTGAGGGCGTTAGGAACTCCAGAAGAAAAAATAGTAAGGAGAGAGATAAGAAATGAAAAGGACAGGGCAAGCAGGAGGAGAGCTAAAACTAAACAGAAACAGGTAGCAAAGTAAAGAATCTTTCTTTTTGAAAAGTCATTAAATGTTCCTAATTTATTTATTAGACTATTCCTGAGGATTACTGTACCAATCAACTTTATACAGCTGTAGACTCAACTACTCTTGAAGACACTGAAAATGCAGCCACACCATCTGAACAAGAAGCTAATATCCCCACTACTTTTTGTACTGCAAGAGGAAGGAAAAGACATCTATTAGAGGACATCCATTCTCATATACACCCAAAGCAGCAAAAAAAGTTGCAGAAAATATAACTCAAACAATTTCGATACCGCAAAGCCTTTCAGCTTATCAGCAACGAATGCAAGAGGTAAATATAAAATAAAATATATACTTCAATAAGTTAATACGAGACATATTTTCGTTTAGGAAACCATTATGCAGAGAGCAACGTCTACAACTAATGTCACAAAAACAGCAAGTCACACATTTGTTTGAAAGTGATAGTGAAAGAGATCACAGGCTCCACTGTTTGTCCACTAACCAACTGTTGAGAACAGCAAATGAATCTTCATTACAAAATTCCTCTAGATTAGAGCAGTTGTCAACTAACCAACAGCAGAGATTGGCTGATGAAACACCACTTCAACTGGAGACTAGATTGTCTCAAGTTAGGGGGAACAGGTCAAGACAACATCCCCAGGTTCCATTGCACCATATTATTTCAGCATTTGATGATCCTCAAGTTCACACAGCAATGCGTAATTTTCATGCTAAAATCTCATCGATTACTATCACAGTCTGCATAACGTGTATGGAGAAGTTTCCAGGCACCAAAATGAAATTTAAGTCATTGGAATGTTGTCAATGTAGCCGGGATAAACATATCCCTAAGCTCTATTCAGCTCAAAATAACATGCATCCTGGAAACATTCCTCCACTTGCAGGTTAAATTTAATGTAAAACTATAAAAATTTACCTAACTCTATTATCAAACTATGTAGTCTAAGATCTACATCCCTTTAACATACTCTGCTCTCCCTCTGAATATGTTATAGTACCCAAACAAACTCTTTTATTTTTTATTTTTATTAAACCACAAAGTTTACATCAGCTATAACTGTAATGATGTATGACATTTTTAATTAAATAGCGGTATATTCTGTCTAAAACACCAGCCAATAACTTTGATGGTAAAATAATTCATTATTCTTATATTATCACAAATAATATAACACTTAAACTTTATTATATAAAGCAATACTATGTAGCTGATTACGAATTACATTAATAAAAATAAATAATAAAATAATTCATTACTTTTGTTTTACTACATAGCCTAAATTTTATAACCTTCATCATACAGTGGTATAGAATAGAAGCACCAATGATTCTATATGAAACAACAGACAGACATAACATTAACAACATCAAAATAAATAACTGTATCTATAGCTGCAATTACAGGGAACATGCATCGCTCGCTTCGCTATTTTGCGCTATTCGAGCGCACCACTAGTATACTGGTGCCCGGGTGCCATGGGTGCCATTGCTTCACGTGTGACCGCTTAGCGCATGGTCGCCGTACTCACAGGTCCTCTGCCGAAAGGGCGCGTGTGATGCGTGGGCTACATCTTCGTTAACTACAGTTTAACTACGTTAAACTAGTGGTGTGCTTGAGCACAAATGGCGAGCGAGCCTAAAGAAACTATACTATTTTTATTGACTTCTAACACTGAAAGGTCCAGTTTTTAAATTTAGCACAGGGTAAAGGGATTTCAGTGCCATAGTAACAACTCTCTGCAACTGCTTGAATTGAAGGAAAAAACAACAATAACAAAACAATACACGTTATTTAAAAGTTTTCTTTGTGATATTCTTTAGCTAAGTAGTGGTTGTAACACACAATGCTTTGACACAGCTGGACATGCACCTACACAGACTTACCTTCGCAGTAGTCTAGTAGACAATGTATTTTCAGGTAAATACTGTGCGCACGGCTTATAACCATGACAAAGAGCGCATTGACTTACCACCGCCACTAACTCGAATAGAAATGGAAGTCCCTTAAGTTGTCAAGTTTGAACTGCACCCGCAAAAGAATTCAAAACGGTAAACAATTCAATTTCTAGGGTGATACGGGTACTAATCGATAAACCAGAGGATTCTGTTTAGTGCAATTTGGGACGGGGTCGACCACCTAACTAACACAAAAACGCGAGGGTCAAAGTACAAAATGACATACGTACGTCCAAACATATATACAAATAAATAAATAAATAAATAAATAAACATCCCCGATTTTCGATTGTGTTACCCCTGTAAGTGTCTCGCTCGCTACGCTCGCTCGCCAACTACATACAACCATGCTAAATTTATTGTATAAACCAATCCCAAAAAGAATCTGTAATAAAACTTCATAGGAAAGGACTTCGCAAGGTTCATGAAATATCTACTGGACTAATAGGGTGACAGTCATCGGTGAGATTACTAAATAAACGGGGAGGGTCAGTATTTAGCGTACTCACTCCACAAACTGATAGTGGAGGGTTAGGGCCACCATGTTTGAATACTACACAAGCATGCTGCGATGGAAAGTCAATGCCCAGAATTACATCGGAGCATAGATCAGGAAGAATCGACAAACATACGCTACTATAGGTCCTACCATCCAGGCGGGCGTATACTTCATTAGTAGGCTTAACGTACAATTCCTGTAGAATTCCCATGGCAGAGTCATAGTCAGCGCAATCCTCAATGTATTGGTATATGTTAGGAGACAAGTAGTTGGTGAGAACCCCGAGCTTATCGAGTCGCTCTTGGTTGAGGGCCGCCAGGAAATGCTGAAAAGTCTTCTTCCAATGCAACCATACTTTGGACGCTCCGCTCGAATTCGGGTCCGTGTCTAGCCTCTCCGGACGAAGGATTTTGTCCATATTTCTAGTCGAATAAATTGTAGAGATTATATACTATTTAGACCTAAGAAGGTTTTATTCGACTAGAAACGAGCACACACATAACAAAATAACGAGGTAATGATGAGCGATAATTAGAATGTATGAATGACATCAATAGTAATTAAGTCCAAAGTTCATAGTTCACAACAGTATGTAGGAGGTCAAAGTTGTTCACTCCTATTGGTACGCATGAACATTTCCTTGTGTGAATCTAACTGGACAGACGATGGTTGCTAATAATGTGATTGTACACGATGAGTCCCTTTACCCAATGGGAGTAGTTATTTAATTTTAGTTAAATGTCACTATTTGTAGAGACTGCACAATTACAACATTTTGTGGATTTATTTGTGTGTGTGATGATATTTGCTAGGGTAGCTTGGCATGTGATGTAATATTTCACATTGGTACAATGCTTTCACATGTGTGAATGCATCAAGTAAAATTGAACGCTCATGACATTTGGACTTTTCTGACATTTTGGTATAGTTTGATGCACATACCTATAAAGAATTTGATGTCTAAATTTTGGACTGATTCACCTAATACTTCTAATGGAATCAAGTAAATAGTGAAGGACTATCGTAGATCAAGTAAAAATGAATGCGTTTTAACACCATAATAAAATTATCGCAAACTAGCTAGTTTCACTTCTTCTTTTTTTAACAATATTGACTTTCATTTCAACACATGATCATTAGTACGAGTAATTTTTATGATGATAATGATAAGGTATCTGACAGAAGGAAACGGTGACTGGTTCTTCTAATTAATCATTGGAAGATGGCGGTCAGATGGAATGAAGTTGTACATTTGTTGTAAATGTTTATATTGCGACTCTGTAAGCTCCCTTACTTTACCCAAAACAGCATAGTTTTGGCTGTTAGAGTCAGGAATAACTTCTTCCTCGCTATCTCTTCCCTGTTGTAGTAGATTTCTTGTGTTCTGAAATGCTCCTTCATAGCAGTCATCACGAACCCTTAATTTTGCTTCATTGGTGATGGGATTCTTCACTACTACAAAATCATGCAGACTTCTAATGCCTGTGATAGATGAATATTGTGAATGATATCTCCAAGTTCAAGAGTAGTAAACACATCACTTCTGTAGTAAGTTTGTGCAATATTTGAGAATAGAAGATCGGGTGAAAACTTGGTGTGTCCTGCAATTAAGAAGGATATTCGAACAAAGGCAATTTTATCTTGCTGTACCATCTCAAGGGCCCAACCCACGGTATAACAATTTTTATTAGTGCTCGAAGCATTATCAAGAAACAAGTGAACACGTTTCATCCAATGAGGAAGTGTGTCGATGTAATGTGTCAGAAAGGACAAAGTGTGATCAGTGTTCTTGGGCCCAACAGTTTCATCAAAGAGGTAAACAGCAGATGCATTAGACCCATGATTTACAATTCCAAAAATATCGTGGTTTAATTTTTGTAAGCAGTAAGTAGACCCTGGCTGATCAGACATACCCCAATAAGGTACAAGTTTGCACTGCTGATAATCTGCTGCTAACACCAAGTTAAACTTTATGTTTCAGTACAGCTAACTGCTCCTCTTCATCATTTGTAAGAATTGTCTTTTCCTCAAGGTCTTTAATTTGTTTCCACTCAGATGTACAGCTGACAGTAGAATTAACGTAGTATCGATGGGCTTTCTGTGCCCTCTGTCGGTGGTTTTCTTGCAATTCTTTGAGGTGGAATAGTTCATCCTCTAGTTTCTTGATTTCTTCAGCTTCAGAATTGCTTGCCTGCATCAAACGATTAATAGTTGTTTGTTTAGCATGAACTTCAATCTTATGTTTACCACAAGTGTCGCAATCTTCTCGGTGAGGGCAGATAGCCAACTTTGGACGTTCACTTTTTAGCCAGTTGTGTGAGGAACCATTAGAGCATTCACCAAGTCCACTCTCACGCTGAGTACGATTAAACTCGCCCACAACTGATCTGCTCATTCACTCTTGATAATGAGGAACGCCTTTCTTGGGCATTTGGATAGTAGTGAATTTTGGACTGAAATAGAGTATTAGGCCAGATGAATCACCAGATCTACCATTAGGTTGAGAGTTTGCATCCACAAACTCCAGATACTTCTCACGCACTGTGGTCTTTGCTGAGTGAGACACTTTGCCATCATTACCATGTCTTCCATGAGGAGTCTTGACTTTAACATTGTGTGTAGGCTCAAGGGATCTCCACCAATTCTTGAAGGCACAATCTAATCTATCAGGCATGATAACACAGTTTCCAAGGCGTTTCTCCTCTACTTCAAATTTGGTCATGTTAGTAGTAGGGGAGGAGCACTCTTTGCGCTTGACATTTCGTAGGCGGGCAAGTCTAGCAGGAGAAATACCAAAGGCAGCTCTGATACAATTACTACAGTAGAGATAATTGCCCAAGCTATCAAACACGTTGGATTTCAGCCAGTTGTTCTGACTAGCTATGTCTCGGTAATGTGTAACATCAGTTTTCTTTGGGTAGGATGGATTCTTTTCCTCCTAATATACTCACTGCCTCTATGTATCATGCCTTTCTCACATGCCGAGGCAGGACTGGATCACACTGGGCACAAACACCACTGGTGCTTGAACCTTGCTCTCCTAGAGACATTTGAATACTTCTGGAATGAGAGCTCTTCCATCCAGGTATGCTTTGCTAAACACTTCCCTTTGCTCCTTTCTGGTCTTTGCCATACTCAACTGCTCTAGCTAATGGTCATAATCTATTTACTGCACACTCCACCACATCCATTCACCACAAGTTTTTAATTCTTACCATAGCAATCATACTTGTTAACTAACACTAAATAATTACATTTCTTTGGTCCAACATTTAACAACCATTATCTCAAATCCCTAATTGTCATGACTGTTCAATCTTTACTTGATGCCTTCACATGTGCTGTTACTAGTGTGTAGGAGTTGGTACAATGCTTTCACATGTGCTGTTACTAGTGTGTAGGAGTTGGTACAATGCCTTCACATGTGCTGTTACTAGTGTGTAGGAGTTGGTACAATGCCTTCGCATGTGCTGTTACTAGTGTGTAGGAGTTGGTACAATGCCTTCACATGTGCTGTTACTAGTGTGTAGGAGTTGGTACAATGCCTTCACATGTGCTGTTACTAGTGTGTAGGAGTTGGTACAATGCCTTCACATGTGCTGTTACTAGTGTGTAGGAGTTGGTACAATGCCTTCACATGTGCTGTTACTAGTGTGTAGGAGTTGGTACAAATGCTTCACCTGGTGCGGTTTATGTGTATGAGTGGGGGGGGGGGGGGGTACAAGCCTTCACATTGCTGTTACTAGTGTGTAGGTTGGGTACAATGGCCTTCACATGTGCTGTTACTAGTGTGTAGGAGTTGGTACAATTCCTTCCACATGTGCTGTTACTAGTGTGTAGGAGTTGGCACAATGCCTTCACATGTGCTGTTACTAGTGTGTAGGAGTTGGTACAATGCCTTCACATGTGCTGTTACTAGTGTGTAGGAGTTGGTACAATGCCTTCACATGTGCTGTTACTAGTGTGTAGGAGTTGGTACAATGCCTTCACATGTGCTGTTACTAGTGTGCTGTTACTAGTGTGTAGGAGTTGGCACAATGCCTTCACATGTGCTGTTACTAGTGTGTAGGAGTTGGTACAATGCCTTCACATGTGCTGTTACTAGTGTGTAGGAGTTGGTACAATGCCTTCACATGTGCTGTTACTAGTGTGTAGGAGTTGGTACAATGCCTTCACATGTGCTGTTACTAGTGTGTAGGAGTTGGTACAATGCCTTCACATGTGCTGTTACTAGTGTGTAGGAGTTGGTACAATGCCTTCACATGTGCTGTTACTAGTGTGTAGGAGTTGGTACAATGCCTTCACATGTGCTGTTACTAGTGTGTAGGAGTTGGTACATGCCTTCACATGTGCTGTTACTAGTGTGTAGGAGTTGGTACAATGCCTTCACATGTGCTGTTACTAGTGTGTAGGAGTTGGTACAATGCCTTCACATGTGCTGTTACTAGTGTGTAGGAGTTGGTACAATGCCTTCACATGTGCTGTTACTAGTGTGTAGGAGTTGGTACAATGCCTTCACATGTGCTGTTACTAGTGTGTAGGAGTTGGTACAATGCCTTCGCATGTGCTGTTACTAGTGTGTAGGAGTTGGTACAATGCCTTCACATGTGCTGTTACTAGTGTGTAGGAGTTGGTACAATGCCTTCACATGTGCTGTTACTAGTGTGTAGGAGTTGGTACAATGCCTTCACATGTGCTGTTACTAGTGTGTAGGAGTTGGTACAATGCTTTCACATGTGCTGTTACTAGTGTGTAGGAGTTGGTACAATGCCTTCACATGTGCTGTTACTAGTGTGTAGGAGTTGGTACAATGCCTTCACATGTGCTGTTACTAGTGTGTAGGAGTTGGTACAATGCTTTCACATGTGCTGTTACTAGTGTGTAGGAGTTGGTATACTGCAGTCATGTTTTGTGTTTCTTGTTTATGTAGTTAAAGGCAGTTAGTAAAAATACCAAATATTCCTGGTTAAGACAACAGATTAAACAAATGATAGAAAAGGTAAGAATATGTCAAGTGCGAAATCAAGAAATGACTGTGTGTGTGCGCACGTGTTTCTGTGCATGTGTGTGTGTGTGCATGTGTGTGTGTGTGTGTGTGTGTGTTTTAGGTGGAAGAAGTGTCTGCATCCATTATTAGAGAGAGATCCAGAGTAACTTTCTCTCCCAAGGACTCGGGTGAAGTGGTGAGTGCCTTACTAGAACATTGAATGTCTGCATGTTCTTTATATCACAAACCTACATGTGGGAATCTAATAATATGAATGAATCATATAGCAAGGCTATATGTGACAGGCTGTAGGAAAACAGACCACTTCACGCACAAAATCATTTCAAGATACAGACCCATAAAGCGGTTCAAGTCAAGTTTTGTTTTTTTTTTGTTTTTTTTTGTATCAGTATTTATAGATCTTAACTTACACTTGTACCAAGTTTCAGTTATCTTCAAAGCCTGCGCACCGCTGAAGTTCACAAAACTTTTTAGTATCTCTCGGTTTACAGCGTAACTTTTCAATTGTTACCGGGAAAATTAACGCGTGCGCGCGGGTTTTTTCCTAACCTGTGAGGGTAATTCCCAGTTACTTGGCAATTAACGAAGCAGCTGTGGTTTCTTAAAAATGGATTTTGATCGGGCTGCTAAGAACGTCGCTGAGGTTATCAACTCGATACAGCAATTTAGTGCTGTCGACCAAGAGGCCTTACAGGATGTTATTGAAGACTATTTCACCATACCACAAAGTGACAATTCAAGTGAAAACGATGATTCTGATGATGATAGAGGTGGTAAGGGATATTTTTACAGAAATCTTTATAAATAAAACTTTTTTTTTCACAATAAATTAAATTAATTTGATTTTTCTGTAGATTGGTTTGCTGAACTTGATGATCAACCTGAAATTACTGATGTAATGGGAAATGAAGAGAGTAATTTGTGTGATACAGAAGAAGCTGATGATGGGACTGTGGTTGAAACTCCAACACTGACGGAAGAGGTCAATGATGCCTTGTCACAACTTGCTTCTTCAAGCATTACTGTGGGTGATGCATTGCCTAGTGAGACACAAGAAAAACAAGTTGTCACTGACTTCATGAGATCTGGCTGTGGATGCAAACTATGGCAAGGAAATTGTTGCTCTGAACAGTTTTCACAATCCTATGTTGAGAGTGCTCGATTGAATTGCTTTGGCCTTTCCAACACAGAATTAGATATGGTTATCTTAGGTCAGATAATGGCTAATTCTAATTTAAGTCCTACCACATCAACTGTCTCTAGAAATGCTCCATCTCCTCGTCAAAAAAAATACACAAAGTATTTTCATGAGGGTAGTGCAATTTGCTTACCCATGTTTCGGTTCCTTCATGGCATTGGAGCAATGCGACTAAAAAATTTAGTGAAGCACTACAAACAGAATGGTCTGGTTCCCCGCACTCATGGCAATATCAAGCGTCTTCCATCAAATACACTCTCCTTCACAGCAATTGAAAATGTTATTCGTTTTCTGTTGAATTACTCTGATCAACATGGCCTTTTACTTCCTGGTCGCATTCCTGGATACAGCCGCTCTGACATTAAACTTCTTCCATCTAGTTTATCCAAACGTAAACTTTGGCAAATCTACCATCAAGCTACAATTGACACTGACAATGTTCATGCTGCAGCATACTCCACATTTTGTATTCTTTGGAGAAAATTGCTCCCATCTATAATAATCATGAAGCCAATGACTGACTTATGTTGGGAGTGCCAAAAAAACAGCGCTGCAATTATTCCAGCTGCAAATTTTCCGTTAGCTGAAAAGTCCGCAACAATAAAGAAAGCTGAAGAGCATCTTCGTAATGTACAAATAGAAAGATCATACTATAGATCTATTTGTGATGCATGCAGCAAATCGATCAAGGCCAACTTCTCACAAAATGGATCTTTTACTCCTCCACCACCAAATTCTCAAATTCCTTCTAATTCATCCCCTATTAAAGTACACTATTCTTTCGATTATGCCCAAACAATTCACTTTCCAGCAGATCCTTTACAACCTGGACCAATTTACTTCCTCACTCCTCGTAAATGTTCACTATTTGGAGTGCACTGTGAAGCTATTCCCAGGCAAATCAATTTTTTAATTGATGAAGCTTCTGACTGCGGCAAGGGAGCGAATGCAGTGATTAGCATGCTCCACTACTTCTTTGACCATCATGGCCTTGGTGAGCAAGAGGTATACTTGCATGCCGATAACTGAAGTGGCCAAAACAAGAACAGTGCAGTTATGCAATACTTGATGTGGCGAGTGTTAAGTGGAAGGCACAATGAGATCACCATTTCATTTTTAGTCGTTGGACACACCAAATTTGCACCTGATTGGTGTTTTGGTCTTTTGAAGCGACTATATCGGCGAAGTCGAGTAGGCAGCATAAGAAGTATTGCCGAAGTTGTGGATAATTCTGCAGATTGCAACTTTTCCCAACGTGTGTCAGCAGAAGATGGAAGTGTAATAGTTACGACTTACGACTGGACTGACTTTTTTTCAACAAAACTCCGAAAAATCATTAAGAAGTATTGCCACTTTCATTTCAGTCATACTCGTCCAGGAATAGTGTTCGTCAAGGAACATAGTGATACGACAGAACATGAAATCAACCTCCTCAAGCATCCATGGGCTCCAAATTCTGCAGATCTTCCATCTATTGTTCTTCCAAAGTCATTGTCACTTGAACGTCAATGGTATCTCTATAATCAAATTCGCCCTTACTGTCCAGATTTGGAAAGAGATTTGGCTTGCCCATTGCCCTCAGTTCCGTTGCCCTCCAGTAGGCCTTGCAGTCCATTGCTTCCACCTCTTAGTACAATAGCTACAAACTCAACTGAAGTATGTGATGCTGAAGTTTGTCCACCACCACAAAAGAAACAAAGAATTTGTAGCCTATGTAAAGAAGTTGGTCATAATAAAAGAACATGCACAAAACAATGAGTTTTGCTATTATACTTAACATATTATTACTCTATTTAATGCCTTCATATACACTTTTTATTCCTCAATACCTACCACTTTTAGTCCTAGACTCATCTTTCACTTTGGAATTTTTTTGTTCAACTTGTAATTATACTATCTGTATTAAGCTAAATTCAAATTAGTGTCTAACATTGTGCTTCAGGTAGTAGTATTACAACACTAGAATTGGTAGTACATTAGTGAACAAAAGCATACAGATTGGCTAAGGATAACTTGGGTAGTACATTAGAGAAAATATCACAGAGACTAGCTATTAACGACTAGGATACTTACCGATTTTATTTTTTTTGCAAGGTTAAGCCTGAGCTTCAAAAGGAGGCTCTGCTCCTTGCGCTTACACTAGAACTCCAAGCTAACAGCCGACTATAAACTTCGCAAAACACAAAACTTTTCTTGTTTACTTTTTGTCAAGATACCATGCCCCTGGGCATCACGTGGCAGTTCGCGCGAAACTACTAAGTGATGCGGAGATAACTTTAGAATACGGAAACTTACCTCAAAAATTTAAAGTGCCGTTTTCTCCAATAACGCTTACTCAGGCTATCCTCTTCTGGCGTTCATAACTCGCCCTAGGAAGCGATTTAGGATATGATTTAAGGACCATTTAAATGGAAATTTTTTGTACTTTTCAAAAATAATAATAACTCATTTTTCAATTTTTGAGTGAAGTGGTCTGTTTTCCTATAGCCTGTCACATATTGTGATAGTCATTGTATGAATTGAAGTTAGGGTCGGATATTGTTGTTGCTCCCGAGATACAGAGTAGCTTGAGTATGGGTAGGTAAGGGGTTTTCATTGTGTGGTGGCATCTTCATTTAAAGTCAGTGTATTGTGTGCAGAGGATGCAGTACATTTTGTACAGAGGATTCTTTCCAATAGATTGCAGTGATATATTTTGTTTGAACTACTTGTGCAAAATGGCTTGCTTGTCATTTGTGCTAAAGCACATAACTAGTATGTTTTTGTGGTGTGTGTGTGTGTCTGTGTGTGGTAGACAACCTGGGAGAGTGCTCAACGTGGTAAAGAGACTAATTTGTCCAAATTTCTATCTACATGGACAAAGTTAAACTCTGTTCCAGATAACGACCCTAGCAGTGTTGTGAACCAGAGCAACAAAGAGCAACAAAAGAGGACGACATCAAAAACTAAGAAAAAAATGAAAAAGAAGCTATGAGATTTTTTTTTACCTATTTATTTGATTATGTAGTCAATTCAAAGGTTTATGTGACAGATAAGTTATTGTTATATAAATACATTAATTGAAGCTTTTTCGCTGATGGCTGTGGTAGGAATTGGCTGGAGGAAAAACTACAAAATCCCCACAACATGTACATGCATACTTCTTAGAGCTACTTCTAAGATAGGTTTATCTGTCTGTAGCTATGTGCTTTATGATTCTATTACTCTTAGAATATTCTCTGGGCAACTTGGAACTGATTATCCTTGGATTAACTAAAACCATAACCCCCTTAGTCTTGGCGTGAAAAAACTAAACTTAGCTGATGGACACACTTCATTGTCCAAATATAATTAGTGGCTCTGTCTACATATCTTGCCTATTCCCATAGCTAATGGGGTGATGTTGCTGCAAGCTAATAAAAAGTTTAATACCAGAACTAACATATGAGAGGACCAACTGAAAGTGAGAGTTCTGAGTAGGCATAGATAAATATTGCTGGAATTTTTTTGGGAAATATAGGCACATGGAAGCAATGAGAAATATGCTAGAAATATAGGCAACTTTTTTTTAGAATTAGCAGATTACTTAATGTGGAATGTGTGAAAATCTATTAATGCATGATGTAATTATACAAGCAGCAGCTGGATCAGTCTTCCAGTGCTCAGGAAAGAGCACTGGAAGACTATGTTTCAGCTTCAGTTATGCTACAATATAACAGTCGCTAAAAACTTTCTTTTTTGTAATTCACAATGTATCACATGAATTTTGGCCAAGCAATAAATGAGAAATATAGGCACATTTTGAAAGAATTATAGGGCAAGTTTGGGAGCATTGGAGAAAGAATTTTAGGCAGAAAAAAAAGCAATATTTATCTATGCCTAGTTCTGAGAACAGCTGGAGAAGTGTCTCGAAGTAGTGCAAGTTAACTCGGCAGAAAGTCCGGGCTGTTACTTTGTTTTCCCAATAATATCAACATGGAGAGTTTGGTTTCATTGACTACTGAACATGGAGTTGAAGTTTAATTAAAACATTAGTTGTTTAGAGCTGAGAAAATTTGCTATTAGTGATAGGGTGATATAGAGGTTGGCAATTAGGCAGCAGGTAATAGGAATGTTTGACTACTTTTTTTTTCCTCCACAGGGCATCCCAACTTAGCAAACTCAAACTGCTAGTATTAAGAGTTGAAATGCACTAAATAGTATTGAAACATTATCATCACCTGATTTTGCAAGCATCCTGATGTTCTTTTACTGGTTGATCAATTTCTAGTTGTTTCACCTATAATTATTCTTGACCACACAGCTGCCGGGTAGCTATATGCTTGGGGTGGCAAACGCTATGGAGAGGGGTTGCAAGGCCCTCACGCTTGACCCCACTACAGGAATAGTAGCTAAGTAGTGGCTAGTTTAGATTTCAGAAGCTAGTTATTTCAACTTCTTGCAAGACTGGTAAAAACTGGAGTGTATACAGATATATAGGAAAATGATACTAAAGGGGATAAGTGATAATTAGTTATTAAGAGGTGTAACTGAATCAATATAGAGGGAGACACAAACAATGGGGTTTATAGAGTGTTAATTAAAGGAAGTCAGACAAATATTAGGGAGTCGTAAGCATACAAACAAGGATGAGTCCAGCTCTAGACATTTCCTCTAGGTGTTTCCTTGGCAACCACTTGAGTGAGGGCTGGCTTGAACAATGCTTTGCGTGATGGTATGCTTTCTTTCATACAGAAAACCTACACACACAGATACACATACCTTAACTTTAAGTCATCATCTTAATCATTTTAAGAGAGGAATAGTGAGATGCTTGTATCAGAGATCTAATGAGAGTAAGTTAGACGAGTGAGAACTTGAAGGAAAAACACCCACACAAAATACTTCAAAGAAATGGTTATAACAATGTAGTCATTAGGGCATGCTCTAAAGAGTTACCTTCTAAGAGATTACACAGATACTGAGTGAGAGAAAGGCTTGATTATTACTATTACATAAATACATAACAGGATTGAGTGAGACAATTCAGAGAGTTGTAGAACACTAATATCACATCTTACTAAAAGTCAAAGATACTATATGCAGAAGTGACTAGTACAGTTCTTTCAACAGAGGTGTCTAATCTATCTTGGAGAATGAAGCTGAAAGAAGTTAGGAGTGACTTTGGATGAAGTATTGGAGATCCATAGAGACAGTTACTTGTGTATAGGTTTTGTGATATGACATTTTTGAAGATGTCAGAACTTCCTCAGAAGATAGCAGAATTTTCTCCTCCTCTTTGCCTGACCAGAAGTTAAGTCACTTCTGCTAGACAACAACTCTCCCTAGTTAAACTGAGCCAGTTAAATAGCAAACTACACGTGAAAGCAGAGCAATAAGCGCAACGCTTCTAATTCGCGTTTTGTTGCAATTAGGTGTTACGACTAGTGGTGTGCTTGAGCACATATGGCGAGCGAGCCTAAACTACACTATTGTCGATTGATTTTAACTTCTAACGTTCAAGCTACTTAAAAAAGTCGACTTATTAAATTACGTAGCTATAGCTATGGTAAAGGGGATTCAATGCCATAGTAACCAATCTCTGCAACCGTTTGAATTGAAAATAAAACCACAACAAATCACGTTATTTAAACGTTTTTTTTGTTGGTGATACTAGGCAGTATAGTTGTAATGCACAATACTTACACACACAACTGGACATACCTATACAAGACTTACCTTCGTGGTTAGTCTAGTGGACAATGGATTTTCAAGTAAATACTGTTGAGTAGGGCTTATATGACAAATGGTGTATTAACTTACCACCACCTCTAACTCGAATAGAATTGGAACTCCTGTATGTTTTGGAATTTTAACTGCACCTGCAAAAAGAATTCAAAGCGGTAAACAATTCAATTTCTAGGAGGATACAGGTAATGATCTATAAGCCATAAGATTCTGTTCAGTGAAGTTTGGGGCGGGGTTGAACACCGAGCTAACACAAAAATATGTGAGGGTCAAAGTATAAAATGACATGCTTGCGTCCACACTTCTGAACAGACAAAATATCTCCAATTTTCAATTGTGGTACCCCCAGTAGTGTCTTGCTCGCTCCGCTTGCCGGCCAATTAACACCGCATCACCCCAATCACCGCTACCACCCTGCCTTCTCCTGCTCATGACGAATCTTCTTCTGTTTCTTCTGTAAGTTTCTATAAGTTTAGTGGTATTGACACAAATGAAAAAAAAAAAAATCGGTAAGAACAGTGAAGGAGTGATTAAAAAAGTACAGAAATGAGATCTAACCTAAATATCACTCAAAATTATAATGTGGACAAATATAGTGGCAAATATCCAAAAATTTGTCATAATTCATACTAAATACATACATATTCTTTAATAAACCAATAGGTAATATAAAGTAATGTGTTGACTAATAGAACATAGGTCCTGTATAGAAGCTGTTGTGCCTAATGCATGTGGGAGCGGACGTGCCAACAACTGCAGTGGCTGCCATTCTCAAGGACTACAAGAATTGGACAGATGACCAAGTTCAGAGGTCAAGTGCGAAACACCTGAAAAAAGGTTATTAGCTTTACATAGCTAATGTATTTTGTACAAGTTGTATACTTTGTGACAAATGGCCATGTTGGTTTTGCAGGTGTAATGCTCTGGACCAAGATCAGTCCGTTTGTCCCGATACTCCAGTGCCGATACTCCAGTGCCGATACTCCAGTGCCGATACTCCAGTGCCGATACTCCAGTGCCGATACTCCAGTGCCGATACTCCAGTGCCGATACTCCAGTGCCGATACTCCAGTGCCATGCCATGAAAACCCTCAACAGTGTTGGCTGTCAACCTGCCACAATCCGAAACATAGTCCTGAGGTCAAGCAGCCATCTCTGCAATGAGAACTTCAAATCCAGCTACCTGTTCCTTGCAGGTGAACCCATTATCCGTTGTGTACGGATTACCATCAGAATTGAACTAATTTAATAATAATAATGATAATAATATATACAGTAATAATGATGATTAACAAGAATTTCTTTGTAATTTACCGTTGGGTGATGACCATTTCAATGTGTGGTCTTGTAGGCAGTAGTGGTTGACGAAGTTTTGAATGGCTTCTGAAAAAGTCTTCAGGGGGTCCTCAGCGGATGTCACTTCATCTGAAGATATCAAATTGCTGAGCGCAGTCTTGCAAGAATTTAGCAAGCTCTCCATCATTCTCTAGCAGTGGACATTTGCTGTTTTACACTGACATTGCAAGAATAGGTAAATATGAATTATGTAGTCAATAATAAAAATTGCTTCGTACCTCACACTTAGTCTTTTTTATTTTTTCAAGGTTTTTGTGCAGAGTCTTTGCACAGTGGTTGTGACAGTACGTCAACGTTCCCTCAGGGAAGGAATGGCAAAATGTGGCATTTACTGACGAGTCTTTGTCTGTCACCAACTCCTGAATTGAAAAACTATCATGCTTGCTCTTTCCAAACAGCTCATCCAGCATATCAGTCTCTGCTCCTGCTGATGTGCCACCCAGTTACTGCCTTTCCCTCTCTTAGTCCGATGGGTGAAGTTAGTATGCAATTTTACCGGAAGTAAAATCATGAAGTGTGGCCGACGAATTGTTCGAGTAATGCCCTCTGGTGAGGTAGAATCCATCGAACGTTGCCATCCACTGACTAGCATCTCCCTGGTCCCGGACATCCTCTCGCACCCTCTCACAAGACCACTCAGCCAAATCACTGACATGACCTTCCAGCTTCTGAATGCTCCTATGCCACTGAGTGCTTGAGCAACTTGGCAGACCTAGCAGACTACTCAGGCGAGCGTAATCAGCGTACAAATGACCACTGATCAGAAACGATAAGACTGGATAGTACTGCTTCCATGAACAGCTAGATGGTGCATCTGAAGGCTCACGGAATGACATAAACTGACTGTGCCAGTAGATGTGCATGTTGAATCATGTCATCATCGTGAGGAAACTTGATGTCATCACAGAGCAGGGACAAGCGATCTATCAAGTCATCTTTGAGGGTGCTATCAAACTCAAGTTGGAAACTGTAAGTGTTAGTAAAAAATTAAATTTAAAAAGTATTATTATTATTATTATTAACTTATTTTTACGATTATATTTATTGATTGATAAATTGATTTAAAAGAATAGATCTGTGACTATATTTATAAATTCAGATTTTTCAGGGAAGGGGGGGAGCTTTCTCTGGAGGATAAAAATTCCAGGGCTACTCCCCTTCTGTGTGAAGCCCTGATGCATATATACACATACACACAGTAGAGAGATTAAAATTTTGATATTATTTAATATACGTGTTCATCCCAAGAAAGACAAAGAAAATGAAATAACATAATTAATTAAACATACCTTCACTGTTGTTCAACACAATTCTAGGCACATCTGCTACAGCTGATCTGGAAAAACTAGCTCGCTTTGCCTCAGGAACATGAAACTTGCAGATGGTGGTGCCTTACTCACTATCAGTCAGCCCAGGAATATCAGTGCTGGATTCTCTAGAGGAAACTGCGTGAGCTGGTACAAATGCACATGAGCCAGAAGGCATAGATGGACCTGCGCTGAGGGGCACAGACAGACCTGCGCTGGGGGGCACAGACGGACCTGCGCTGGGGGCACAGACGGGCCTGCGCTGGGGGGCACAGACGGGCCTGCGCTGGGGGGGCACAGACGGACCTGCGCTGGGAGGTACAGACAGATTTCTGTCACCTCCATCATGACTAACCAACTTGGGTCCTGTACAATATTATAGATGACACTGTACATCAGATTTATCAAAAACTGTGTAATTTTATGCTGACTTCAAAAAAATGAATAAATTTTAGACTAAAAACAAAAATATTTATTAATTTTTTATGATATACAGCCATGCACATAAACATTTTTTTGTGTGCCATACACTACATGAATATATTTATTAAGTATATAATAATATATTTAAATGATTCAAAACATGACTGCTGACAGATTGTATTCTGTAAGTATGATGTTCAAATATTAATGTTATCATGTTTTGCTATAGGTACCTCTACTGGAGTAGCATCTTTTCTTCTGCCTTGCTGCAGAAAGCTGTTGCTTCCTCTTTGTGCCTGCTCTGCTATGCCCGTGTTTTTTTAAGCCCAACCGCAGGCTACTAAGATATCACCGTGACCAATCAGATCATTATTTCAGTTTTCCACTGCTGTGGTATTTCAAAATAATACCACACTTTTTTGTATTGAAAAATGACTTGGCTATGGTTTTAAACGTAATACTGGCTGTTAGAACGAGAAAATCAGCTATTATTAATCACTAATATTCTTTAAGGTATTGAAGAAGATATAACTGACAACACAGTGACTCCCATAGCTAGGAGTTTAATATGTTAAATTTGTTTTGCAGATGTGTGTAGCTAAGTAGCTAGCTAATAACTGTAAAATTGAGGTCATTTTGATATTTATTTATGAGAAGAAATTCCAATTTGCTAGCCAATATTAACCCTATTGAATAAATTAAAATGTATTTCTTCAATTATCTACATTTCCATATCTTAACTACCATCCATGGAGTTCCACTAACTCCTTTACTGATTTACTCCCCCAAATTATTCCCCCAAGGAGTTACTCTAGCTCCTCATTTTTAACAGTGTCTATTTTAGTTTAAGTTTTGGTTTGTAGAATTCAATTTTTTTTAAATTCAAGTCATCAATTGGAGATAGTTTTTGTCTTACAAATGCAGACTTCAATTTAGTTTTAGTATTCTACATGCTACCTGCTTTTTTAGCTCTGTTTTTTTTTCTAACAGGAGTACAATCATTTTAGTTTTTGAAATTATTATACAATATTAGAAATCAACCCAAGCTTTGTTGTTGTCTTTTTTTTCTAGTATAGCTACTTTAATTTTAGTATAATTACTTCTGATTCCATTGATAGTTTGTTAGTAATATCTTTGAATTTCAGTCAAAGGTAAAATATCACATAGGAATAAAATAGTTTGATAACAAGAAGATGTATAGTTCAACTACTAATACTTGTTCTTAGTAATCATAATTTCAACCTTGAGGTTCTTGCCAGAGAGACAGTTTCACCTTCCTGCAGTAGCAAGACCAGCTATAGAGAAGTATGCTCAAGAGGAGCAGGTGGTCCAGGAATACAAATAATATCAACGCTGTACAGTATCCACTTCATCAGGATAAGCATGGACCTTGTCCAAGTACAGGTATAGGATAGGTACTTTTCCTACAGTGTGGGACATGTAGGAAATTTCAGTTTTCACCTGAATAATGTCTTGTACCCAGGATCCGACATTGTGGAAATGATGTACAAGGGTTCACAAGACTCATCACTTGGGTCTTGTGAGGGCCAGAGGAAGAAGGAAGAAAAGAGATGAAGAGAGAAGAGGAGTATAGAGAAAGAACTTACAGAACCTGTGTGTGTATTTAAATTCTATTCAATGTTGCCATGTTGTGCGTTAATTTGTGTATCATTCAATCTTGTGCGTTATTTTGAACTTGCACGTGTATGTGTGGTTTCTGTGTTACCATATTTGGTCATGTTTGCGTTCACTATAAATCTGAGTGTGCGCATATGTGATTTCAGTCCAGTTGGTGTTCGAGTCAGCGTAATAACTGTTTAACTCTATTGGAGAGGGAGAAGTTGAAGTGTGGCGAGTGATCTTATTACGCTGACAGTGCAAACATTCCTTGCTCTACTGGCCAACATCACGATTGACATGTGGCCACACTAAACGAGACATAATGAGTCGTTGAGTTGTATTGATGCCAGGATGTGACATTGAATGTAGCATATCGAACACCAGACACAATGGGTCTGTAGGCACCCGTGGAGACGTCACAGAGGAGGGTGGTGCCAGAAGGGTTGAGTGGCACTTCCTTAAGTTTGAGCTTGGTACCGTTAGGGTTGTTTTAGGGACCATGTCGAGTGGGGAAGACCAAGGGCTCTTGACAGGGCGAATAATCCCAAGTCCAGCATGTGCTGAAACTCCCTCTTCGCCACGTTGAGTCAGGGGCGAGGCATCTTGCTTTAGAAGTGACTGGTTGACCATTCGTAGCAATTGTGTGAGTGACAGAATGCTTCGGAGGCGGCAGTCCATTTGATTAACGTATCCTTCAGCATTACGTACGGATCACTTTCCGGTGGGCAGAGAATCAAATCCCGAATTTCGGCTGCAACTTCTGGTATCAAAGATGCCACTACAAAGTCAAACTTCGTCTTCTGAGCTGTGATTCTCCTGGTTGCGAATATGGCCTCTACCTGCGCAAACTAAATAGCCGGGTCGGCGGGTCAGAAGGGCAGAAGTTTGATGTGAACGGCGGTGGCAGCCACAACTGAAGGCGAGCGGTCACCGGGTGGAGCGTCTTCGTCGGCTATAGTGAAGAAGTGGAGTCGCTACGAAGTCCGGAGAGGTCCAGGAACGTCGAGGAGGTCACCAATGTTGGATCAACTGTTTTCATATTACTCCCATTTTCTGTAATAGCTGCCTTTATTCTTGCTGGAGATGTGTTCCAACCAAAAAGAACCTCACTCAAGTGACTCTAATATGCTCAGCTGTATGAGGATGCGCTAGAATTCTTACAAGTACCACAACACGATTCTCGAAGTCAAGTCTACAGAAAAAATGGCCAGTCATTCCAAGATTATGATGATGATAATGTCATACCCTTTTTCATCGTTATATCAGCACATATACTAATTGCTTGACAGTAGACAAAAAAAAACGCTTTCATGACAAACAATCTTGATTGCCTCTTTGGCAATTTTTGCTCGACTTGGCACTTCATATCGACTATCAATAATCTTTAAAAGAGAACGAAATTCTTCATTTTTTGTGGGTCTGGCCTCCGACAGGAAGAGAACAAGACAGAGAAAGAAGTGAATAAAGATGGTGTACCTCCAGGTTGCCAGTTGGGGAGACCTCAAAGCCCTCCGACGACTGCGGAACTACATTTTCCATAATTGAATTAGGAACATGCAATGTCCCACAAAAATGGCCAATTTGCAAGTGGTTTCTCGATATTTCTGGCTTTCTCTGCCATATTTTCATTGTATTATGTCCCCTAAAGTTGTCTGGGTCTTTCTTGGTCCAGTGCTAACCTTCAAGGCTTTTAATTTTGCCATGTACTTTGTTCTTTCCTTCTTTAGCAGCTCCTGTTAGCAAGCTATATGGCAGGTTTTCAATTGTTGCTTTAAATTAGAAGGAAACACGCACACTTGAGTTTGGACCAGAGCTACCAGCTTGGTTAGATTCTGTAACAGACTCATGGCATATACTTTTTTCAAATGTAACATCGTATTGGAAATAGTTCCAAATGCAACTCTTTCTGGGACATCCTCTTGAGGATGAAGAGGGACTCAGACTAGACACCTAGCTGTAGCTAACTGTTTGAGACTCTTCTGGATGGATGAGTACATTGTGGCCAGTCTTTGCTTACTGAACCGACTGCAATTACAGCACTGAGACTGAATGATCTGACATGCATGTGCTAAGGGAAAGGGCTACGCTAGATAGTCAAGGAACCACAGACTGCTGTCCAACAGTTTGCGTTAGCCAAACAATATACTCAGGTGCTACGAAGAAATGGTTGGGTAAAGGGTCTTGCTTCCTGGGACTATCACTGGTCATTCGTCTTCTTTCAGCATTGTCACTAATAATGGATAGCTAGAACCCATGAAAGCAATCAATTTTTTCTAGAGCCACAAATGATATATGCTCAGATTTCTCTAGCAACTGCCTCACAGGCAAACACGTCATTGTAGACTTTGCCCTTTCTAAAACCACACTTGGACACAAAGTCCCAACATTCCAGGAAGACTACAACCAGATTCCAGATCTTCCCTGACCTGTTCTGAGTGCACACCTGAGAAGGGGTCAAGTGTTTATTCTCATCCTAAGCCCAAATATTATGAGCACTTGGTGAAGTGCTAGTATCAGCACCACTGACAAGGTAGCTAGAATGAACAACGAATTGCAGTTTCTGCCATCATAAAAGGGACGTATACCTTGAGACATTAAAGTGGGGAGAAGGTAGTGAAATGTTAGTGTCATAGTAATTCTGAAATAGTTCTGACATGTCCCCTAGTGCACCAGAAAATAGGGAAATAAATATTATAGCAAGCTATGTGATTGGAAGAGACATAGGCCTTATTTATTATGTATAAAAGTTAAAAATTATACTAAATATAAATTACAACTTAATGAATTAGAGTGCTTCAATATAACTTATGCATACATATACATAAATAGTTTTGAGATTACCAATTGCTGAGCTCTGTTCATCATCTATCACATGATTTTATGTAGAGAGAACATACAAATAATTTAAAGGTAAAATGCACTAATCAAGTTGATCATTAAACCTTAGTCATGAGAGCTATTCTTCATTTTCATATACACTAAATCAAAATGCAAAATTTACTTTATTAATTCAATTAATATATTGTTGTATCAGTATTATTTCTTATTCACAAGAATACTTTAATATATTTTATTATTATAAATAAAGTTTGCCATTCACCTTCACACAATGCTCCAGTAAAAGTTTTTCTGGTAAAATATTTTCTTTTTCTTGTTTTCCTATGAATGCAGCTCTGAAAACCTATTTTGTGGGTGCTTTCTGCCAGAGCAGAGAAGTTTTTCCCTATTAATATAAAATGTATTGTAAATAGTACTTAGTTGTGATTGACAACAATCATGTACACATTACTCAAGGTTGCTCAATTTATATTAAGAGGAGTTGTGATCAGCTTTACTCTATTCCTCTTGGCCTGCATATGCAAGGTAATGAAATTATTAGTAGCTTATGGGGCTAGTAAATATTAAATGTTTAGAATAACTGCGTTATTAGCTCCTTTAGTAAACTTTTAAAGAAATACAAATCATTTTCTAAATCAATTCAAATTTAGTTTGATAAGGAGAATGATCTAGTTAGTGTGTTTGGTGCTGAAAAGAAATGTTATAAATGTCATTAATATGCTGACCTAATTTAGCTGGAAGAGCTCTCTAGCAGCTGTGATTTAGTACATTTTATATAGTTTCAGAATTTCATTCTCAGCCTTTTCTTACTTATTAGATGTATTCCCTCTCCTTCACAGGCTTTTTAAACAATACAAAATTAAAAATATTTGGTACCACCCCAACTGGGACCCTTGCTTAATTAACCACAGGTGCTCTGCCACTGAACTACTGACAACCAGCTGGCAAACATACACTTCAATTTTATATTTGTACTGTTAAGGGGTACTGATATGCTGCAATCTGGCTCTCAACAGACTTGTTCAGGCCAGCCAGCTACTTCAACCCTTTCAGAAACAACCAACAAATAACTATTGTAATTGTTCATTCTTTGATTTATTCAGTCATCTGTTATTGGCAAGTGGCGAGACACTCTATACAGTGTCAAATTGAGAATCATGGATATTTGTTATCCAGTGAAGCGAGACAATGTTAGTGGTGGATAATGCAAAATTGGGTATATATTATATGTATATATGTGTGTATGAGTAGTGCTGCGCCTCTTAAACCCTCAAGTGGGGTTTCTTGTTTTTCTCTTAGAAACTTGGCATTTTAGGTTTGACCCCAGTTTCCTCTGATGCTACAGCATTAACCAAGTCTTTATTGCGGGGGAGTGGTTACTGTGGCATTGAATCCCCATTTCCTTACACGCGTAATTTAAAAACTCTGCCGTTTTTGGAGCTTCTAAGTACCGCTTGTTGGTTTTCAAGAGCCACTGGTAGTCTAAAGAAGATACCACTACTTAGCCTCGCAAGCCAGACCCTTTACCGACCGTGCGGTGAAGGAAATGGTCTGGTCACCATCCGTACAATGTTTCGTTCCATTCCCCACGATCCATGGGGAACAATACTTTAGCGTGTATAGCTTATGGGGTGCGGTAGTTTACATCCAGGTTGAGAGCAATTTAACAGTCACCCACTGGTATGTAGGTAGAATTGCGGGGCTGAAGTTCTGAAGGTGTAAAGGCCCTAGCTTGTGAGTGAAATTAAGTTTTGGGACATATGGTGATGATGAAAGGAAATGATTACAGGATGCTGCTGCTGGGCTAGCTAGCTACAACTAAATTAATCATATATAGTTCACAGGGTGGGCACTATTTATCATCTTCTGGAATCGTCACCGTCATTTATGATTGGTATAGGTTCTATTGTGAGTGATTTCAACCCAAATGTTTCATTAAAGCTCTTTTTTTTTTTTTTTTGCATTAGATGTTAATTGTCAGGCAGGCCAGTAAAGCCCATTTTAGGGGGTATTAATTTTTTTCCTATTGAAATACTATGTATGCACTACCTGAATCATATAAGTGCGACCTAAACCTTCTCAGGTTGTTGTAGCCTAGATACGTTTAACAAAACATTGATATGTACCTACTATGCTTTAATCTTCCAAGGATATTGAACTGTCAAAACATTAGCATCAGTTATATCTAATCTCCATTTGGTATGATTAAGAAATCAATTATTTTTTTAACATATCAATTAAGCTCTAGCTCTAGTTATTAGTATTGATATCATGAATTATTGTACCAGCAACCTTGAGTGTTGCCTTGGAATAAAAAGGTACCCCATCGCTAGACCAAGAATATTTGAGATTACTTAGTCCATAACATTCATATATTCCTTCATTGTACTCTTTAGCTCCATAAATAAATAAATAATTTCCATTACTTAGAGTATTGTTTGGCAGTGACCCTTTACTGTAATTCCATTTAGGCAATTCATAACTTAAGCACCTAAACTGAACATTTTGTCCAATTACTGCAAATATTTCCTTAGGAACAATTTTTGTGTTATCTGCATGTCAACAAAATGTTATAAAACTTAGCTAAGGTTAGGGTATGATGTTACCTCATGAATATTAATGAGTTTGTTTCCCCTCTTTAGCTACACTTTAAAGCTAAACAGGGGAAACAAACCTTACAAAGCAAAGAATGCATTAAGAGGTTCCCCAAGACCCCACAATTAACTTTTGTTTCCTAGTCAGCAGCGGCCAATAATAAACTTACTTACAGATTCCTAACCGAAGAAGGGCCACTGCACGATTAAACACTGGAAAACGATGCTCGGCCAGGTTAAAAACAAACAAACCAGACGGTCACGTAACCGTTTTTGAGCTAGCGAAGCGAGATTCTCACTAACGGGTCTTCAAAAGAATCGATCAGTCCATTTCTAAAGGTACAAGTAGTAACTGTTGTGACTATTAGATGGTTTAGCTAACAAATACAGAACCAATTTCTTACCTTAATTTCCCGAGTACTCTATATAAATGCCATTCTGACTATCTGAATTACCAGTAGCTTTAGACAAAAAAACACTCGCAGCTACTAAAAAGGCCAGAGTTTATAAAAAATTACGCCTGGTAAAGGGTTTCATTACCGTAGCAACGATTCGCCATAACATTCTTGTACACACCTACAAAGCCTCCAACAGTACTGATTTATCCGTAATTTGTACTGAAACCTCATCCAAATTACTGACTACAAAAATTGCACAAAAATTACGGAGTGAGTGTTTTTTTTTGTTTTTGTTTTTTAATAGTTGGATGCACTAGGCATTCAGGAGAAGAGCCAACTAGCCAAGTTAGGCTATTCTAAAGGCCTTCCTAGCATAAAACAGACAATAATGAATGTAACCAAACAGAGGGGGGGGGAAAAAAGGGAAAAAAAAAATTAAAAATTCAACAGTGCAATGAGAAGATTATTTCTTGTATAGGTAACACCTTGAAGGCAGTGTGTGAATTGACTGACGCAAATTTATCTGGGAGGTGGTTCCAAGGATGGATTACAGACATCCTATAGGTTTGTCTGTGATGGTGTGTCCTCGCGGAGGGATAGTAGAGTGTAAAGAAATTTTTATGAGAGGAGCACTTTCTAGGAGCTGTCACGAAAAAGGAGGCTTGACCAGTCACCTGTCACAACTTTAGCTGCAAAAGACTGGACACGCTCGATTCTAGAGATGTGAGTTTTTTGTGGGGGATCCCAAATACAGGAGTAATACTCTAGGTGGGGTAGAACGATGGCTTTGTAGAGCTTCTCCAGGTTGGCACAGCCACTCTCTCTAAACGACCTGTACAGAAATCCTAACAGTTTCTTTGCTTTAGTGATTATCCCGGTGATGTGCTTTTTCCAGGAGAGGTTGTTGGTGATGGTGACGCCCAACAAACGAAAGCAGTTTACTACTTGGATGTGCTCTCCCTGAAGCTGAAGGCTGAATGATGGAGGGGTCTTTTTGCGGGACACAATCATAGCTTTCACTTTTCTAGCCTAAATCCTCTGCTTGTAAGCCAGTTGGTTATTGTTGCCAGGTCATCTGCTATGGCTGGTTCGTCTGCCAGGCCAGAGTAGCTCCTTGAGTAAGTAACATCATCAGCAAAGCCAGTCAAGTTGCTTTCTGACGACAATGGCAGATGGAAGATCCCATTGAAGGCCAAGATAAAGAGAAGTGGGCCAAGAATGGATCATTGAGGCACACCAGAGGTGACTTCACAAGGTGATGAGACCGAGCCTTCGAGGACCACAAACTGGGAGCGACCAGTCAGGTAGTCACGAAACCAGCTGAGCAGAGAGTCTGACACACCAGCTCTAAAGAGCATCTATAATTCCGAAATGAGATACAGAATCAAAAGCCTTGGCTAAATCAAGAAAGATACAGACTGTACTCTGGCCTGCTTCCATGTTTACATGCCACAACTGTGTCATTGAGATCAGCGTCTCTTGAGTGGTTCCTCCGGGGCGGAACCAAACTGCGAAATTGAGATGGCCTTTCTGTCAAGGAGATGGTTAAGTAAACTGCAGTGAACTAGTCTCTCTTGAACCTTCCCAACCAAGAATAAAAGGGATATAAGTCTGGGTCTATAGTTCTCAACTTGATTGGAGTCTCCCTTCTTGAAGATAGGGGTAACTCTGGACAATTTCCATGCAGAGGGAACTTTTCCAGATGAGAATGAGGAGTTGAAGAGAGCTGCAGAGTGGACCTGAGCAAGCCTTGAGCAACGTAGCCGCGATTTCGTCGGGACCCATAGTGGTGTTAGTCTTTAGGGCACTTATTGCTCTTAGGACAGCAGAGGCTTCACATGATAAAGAACACAGCAGTGGAAGTGAAAAGTCGGTAAGCTCTGTTGGTATAATTTGAGGACCTTGGTTAGGCAATGGAAGAGGGGCAAAACATGTGGCAAAGTGGTTGTTTAGCATGGTGGCCTTTTCTAATGATGTGGAGACTGAGTGGCCGGCGTCTGACAAGGTTTGGGGGATTTTGGAGGGGTTGTTGGATAGGTGATGGTACATTTTCCAGAACTTGCTCGGACTGCTAGAGAGGGTCAACGAGGAGAAAAAAGACCTTTTGGCTTTGCTATTAAAGACATCCTAACCCCTTGTATTTCTGTCTTTTCTATAGATGTGATAATTATGTGGCAATATTTCATAGTCAAAAATCATATCGGTGAGCCATGTTTCTGTTATTGTGAATATGCCAGGAGTAGAAGAGTAAACAAGTGATTGTAGGTTATTTAACTTACTACATAAACTATGTGCATTAAAATACTTGATGTGGCAGGATGGTAGTCATTGAGATTTATCACTGGCCTTAGGGGCCAGAGGGATTTGGTCATTTGAGGAATTATTTAGGACTTCCTTAAATGTAAGATTTACAACCGATCCAATCAAGAGTTTGTTTATGAAGATAGCATTAACTTTGATCTTGATTTGATCTTTAGGAGTACTGGACTGAATTTTTTCACATCTCTTGTTTAGAAGAATTGAATTTATTTTTCGATCAGTTAGAGACATGTCTGATGGCTATTCAAGGTAGATCCTCGAGTTTGCGACGTTGTGCCAGAATAGGAGAGACTTCACACAAAATTGAGACATTTTTACCAGTATTGGTCAACATATCCCTTCTGAGAATTTCCCAAGCCTTGTACAATCTTGAATGGATAGTGCAGGAATAGAATTATCCAATTTTGTGATAACATCAGCAACATTGTTGCTGTCCCGGAAGTAGTCTTGAATGTCGAGATCCTTTTTGCTCCTGGATACAATGACAAATCTGAACTTATGCTCAGGGTTATTTGGAATTACTGGGTTTTTGACGCTGAGCTGCTTGTGCTCATAATTCAGAGTAGCTGTGAACTCATTCATTGATGGAGATGGTTGACCCACAATATCAGCATAGGATACTGAAGAATACAGGTCAGAGGTAGTTAATTTAGAGGTAAGTTCAGAGATTTGACTACTTAGTGAGGCCACTAAACTTCCAATGCTTCAATGGATTTCTTTTGTTTGAGAATTACAGCCCTGGAGCAATAGGTGCAGAAGAATGGCTCTTTTGAATTTACCAAAGTTTCAAATGCTGGCTTAGGAATTCCTGCACATTGCCTGTTAATTCATCCTTGACAGTAACCTTCACAAAAAATACAATCTTCGCCATTTGATTTCGTAGTGCTCTCTTTAATGTTCTTGTCACAAACAATACACGTGGCCGACGCAGTAACGTGGCTTAGATCATTTTATTTGCTAGTCGTTTCTTGTGGGGGGATCCCAATAAAATTTAATTCCAATAAGACGTTTGGGCCAAGTTTGCTGGTCTTCTTCAGGTACAGATAATAGCAAAAAAGTTGAGTGACCTGCTGTAAGGTTCATTTAATGGTGAATGGATGAATGGCTTGGCTAGGGGGCTAAAACATGAGGATAAAGAACATGAATAAAGAATTGTGGATAGAAATGATAAGCAGAATAACTTAATGATTTAGACCAAAGGGATCGGATTAATAATAATCATAGTAATAATAATAATAATAATTATAATAAATAATAATCTTTCCCTTCTGTCCAGTGACTCCTCCAAAAAAATATAAAAACATTTTAGGGTTAATTATGACTGCCTTGCTGTCCATTAACTTCAAAATTTCTGAACTAGCTATTTTCAAGAAGTTCTAATTTTTTTTTACTCTTTTAAATATATAATTTTTAATTTGTTTAAAATTGATTTATATAAGTCAGCAATTTATTGCAGAATAACCACTACAAAAAAGGTGGCATTTCCTGAGTACAGTTTGAGTCAGAAATTAATATGAAATGTCAGGCTTGACTTTCATGAGTCACAAATGAACTATCAGGTACAGGAAATTTCACATTCTACTCTAGTTTCATGATGTACATGAAATATGATGTGCCCTGGTAATGTAATTCCATGAAATGTGACATTCCTGAAAAATTTCATGAAAACATGAAATTTGGAATTTCCATAGCTATTTCATGGAACACGAAACATGGACTGTAGATGTCAGAAATTTCAAACGTTAAATAATGAGGCTTGTGTTACCATCTGTTCATATCTAATAGCTAAATTTTGCTCAACAGCTGTTATTTGAATAAAAATTTTCTTTCTAAAATTAGCTATTTATTACTTAGTCATTTGTTTCCTTGTTTCATTATTATTTGTTTATGCATTTTTAAATTTATTGTTAAATTTACACTACATGAAAAAGCTCAGTTTACAAGGATTTTCACAAATTATATGCAGCATATACATCATAGTTTCCTTTCTTGTACCAAGACAAGTGTACAGGCCACAATAGATCAAGCAACACCTGAGGTGTACTAGGCATCTACTGGAGTTTACTGAAGTGGTAAGTTTACATATACACTGTGCAAAAAAAATATTTTAAATTCATATGTATATATGTGACAGGCTCTGCAAAATCCAGGAATTTGCTTAAAAAATTGAAAATCCTGATACCTATTGAAAATTACTCAACTTGAACCATATAACATAGTGTACACAGGATTTTTACTATGGACATTCAAATGTGAGTAAAAATGGAGTGGGTTTCTGGTGTGCCACTTACTAAGAAGAATAGGCTTTTCTAAAGTACGGTAAGAATCACTTGAACAATAGTGAGTAATTAACCAAAGGTTCAATTTGTAGTAACCAACCTTTCGAGTAACCAGAATACCCTGAAAACTTTGCTATTGTTCACACAGGATCCCATGCTTTATGTATTGCTAATTTCCGTATAAGCTGAGAAGAAATAAAATGTTTAAAAAAAAAGAATTTTCTTTCACTAGTGCACTTGATGTGATACAAACTTTTTAAGCTTTGAAATTTGGCATAACACTACACTAGTAATGGCACTTGTAAAAAAAACGAACCATCGCACAATAATTTTGCAAAAATAACCACTGCTATTTTCCAAATCGGTGTTCACTCTCAGCACTAGTGTAGTTTGATTTTGTGTGTGTTGTCACTGCCAGGGCCAAACAGAAGAGGGTTAGGCAGCTGTAATTTTGAAAGCAACATGCAGACATGTCTCACTCTCAATTAATTCGGCCATAGTCACACATACACGATCATTGGCAATTCTGTTCTCCCCAGCTATTCCTTGAAATTCATCTCCTGCAGTGATCCTTTGCCTGGGCATATATGTGAGGGGTTTCTGTAAATATTTCTTCTATGGTTTTTTTCAACTTAGACTGAGAACTGATTCAAGGCTAATAATTGGGGTGAAGGTAACTAACATAGTTGTGGTCACCCAATGAGTAACTACAATTACATGGCCACTTAGCTGCAGGTTAGGTGGTTAATCTCAGGCGGGAATTCCTACACATTGGTAAAGGGGTGCTGGGTTTTGGTGGCCCAGCATCACGTGGGAGCACAGAGCGGGTGCGCATTAGTCAGTCAGTCAGTGCACGTGGAGATAACACTTACACCACTATAGCAGACTGCCTGATTATTTCTGCGACTGGTCCATGGCTACCAACAACGTAGACAGTGGGGGGGTGGTAGTTCAAGTGAAGAGCCAGGACAGCCTGGGCGCAGAGCTATCCCTGAGGAGGTGTTGGATTGTATTAGGGCGGTGGTTTCTGAACTCCTAGACCAGCAGCGGCAACTGGTTAGCACTGGAAGTGGTAGCAGCAATGCTACGGGGACTGCCCCAGCTATGCCTACCCCCTCTGGACTGCCCCCTTTAGACACGGTGGCTGCTGGTAACCTTGGGGAGAGTTCCAGTACTCGAGCAGGGGCAGCTGAAACTCCCAATGGTATGTGTAGTCTGTAGCTTGTAGCTTAAGTAGTATGACCACGATAAGGTCTTAATTGTTAATAATAATAACTGCTGGGGACTACCCTTACCCCACATGTGAGTGGTGTGACCCTTACAGCTTGCTGGCTACTTAGTAAAGGGTACTCCTAGCAGTGGTGGGTGGTGAGACCCTCACCTGGATTAGTAAGTGGTGTGACCCTTACTCCCTTACCCTATGTGCAGCCGAAGTGATTGCTACCTCTAGTAGGGTTGGGGAGTAGTATGTGGTGTTAGTGTAATGTACACAGGGTGGTATAAGTGTCTGTGAATAGTAGCGGCCAGAGTTTGACCCTACCAAGGTAGGGCAATGTTGGTGGAGTGTAATGTTTGGGGGGAGAAGATAGTACCTAAATAGTGCTTGGTAAGTGGTGCGACCCTTACCTCGAGTTGGAGCAATGCTCATAGGCAAGCAGACATGATCTAATAGTGATTGTCGAGCGGTGTGACCCTTATATTGTGTTAGTGAATTATACTTGGTGTGTAGATCGTATCATAGCAGGTGTTGGTAGTGGTGAGACCCTACCTCGAGCAGTGGCTCTTTCTCTATTGGGAGTGACCAATAGGTTGCTGAGTAGGTGAGATGAGCACTGCAGTAGGTGGAGAGACCCCTACTTTGCACTGTGGTACTAGGTGGGATCCTAGTCAGAGAGCTGCAATGGTGCTCCCCTCTCTGCTGTCAGTGGGCAGTGATATGTGTGGTCCGTGTTAAAGTGTGGTATATACCGCATCCATAGGATCAAGGCTCGGGGAGTTTGATGTCGGTCGGGTGAGGGATCTCGGCCTCCCCACGATTGCTACTGCTCCTGGGTTGGCAGAACCTGCGGCAGCAAAACCGACGAAGGCGACTGCCACACCGTCCGAGCCAGCTACCACCAAGTTTCAGTTGGGTGAGACCCTCCCGGTGGTGCCAGCCAGAATTGTCCGCCGAATCCTCAAGGGGGACTTCGTCGATATGGCGGAGTTGACGGAGGAAAACTTGGAAGTAGAACTCCGTCGCTCGCTTGATGGGGGAAGACAGTAAGCCGGTGCCAGCCCACAAGCTACGACCGGTAGGAGATTTGATGGGATGGGTGAGGGCCTTTTGCCAATTTGCGGGCATCGTCGTCCAATCCCATCCTGGCAAAGCTGTGGACTTATGGGCATACCTTGCCATAGTCCTATCCGGTGGGGAAAAGGGAGACTGGTGGCGTGCATACGACTCTCGCTTCCGGCAGCAGGTGCCTTCGCTGGAAAAAGCGGAGTTTGGGCGCCTGGACCAGGCATTGTACACCAGGTGCCTCTTGTCCGCTAGTTCCAGTGGGGCACAGAAGGCCACCCAGAGTCCCTCCACCGATAGTGGATCCGCCCCAAAACTGAAGAGGCGGCGTGTCACAGCATGCTTTGCATGGAACGACGGGCGAGCATGTGTCGCCATCCCGTGCCGTTTCCAACACATCTGTTCCCGTTGTGGCGGGGACCACAAGAAGTCGGCGTGTCCCCCCACAGGGGAAGGGAGGAATCCTGCCCAGTAGAGGGCGTGCCCAGGACACTATGGGCTAGATTCATTGAATATTTAGTCCATTTCACTCATGTAACACTCTATTTATCCATCGATTCTATCACCAGTAATGATCACTTCCATGCCATATTTATGTATTTGGGGCACATGCGGTAGATAGCAGGAGTGGGTAGGGTAGGATGGTAGCAGGGTAGGACTGGGTAAGATAGCAAAGGGAAGGGATAGGGTAGTTACACGAGGGATAGTACAGTGCCAGGAGAGGGAGTGGTTAGGTAATAAAAGGGTGATTGGGTATCAGAATGGGTCTGTGTGGTACTGAGGCACGACGAGTGGATAAGTTCCAGACATATCATTCGTCTTTGTGGGCCTCCGGTGCTGGCCAATACCCCTGTCCTGATGGAGTTCCAGGACATGGGCACGGCTAACAGTATGCTCCTGTTCCGATGGTGTTCCAGGACACGGGCCTCCTTCCTTGTAGGGGGACGTAGGGTTTATAGCAGTGTGGCCCACTTGCTGTACCCAGTTATTGTGATTATGTGTGTGTGTGGTCTAGGGGGACCACCGTACGCTTACACAGCAGATCTGTTGACCCTGGCCAGCAGAAGAGCTGTCTGCCCTCTCCCTTCGGTAAGGGGGTGGAGCCATATTAAGTGCCCCATGGTGCCCGAGCTATGGGAGGAGTGCTTGGCAAGCCACCCAGACAGGGCATATGTGGACTACCTGGTACGGGGTCTCCAAGAAGGCTTCCGGATCGGCTTCCGGCATAGGTCAGCGTCATGCCACAGTGCATCAACCAACATGCAGTCAGCTGACGTGCACCCTGTAGTCATTAGCAACTTCCTCAGATCGGAAGTAGCAGCTGGTAGGGTGCTGGGCTCAGTGGAGCCTGACGTTGCTGCACAGGTGCAGGTGAACAAGTTTGGCCTTGTCCCTAAAGGACACCAGCCGGGGAAATGGCGCCTCATTGTGGACTTGTCGTTCCCGAGAGGTCACAGTGTCAATGACGGCATCGAACCTGAGATGTGCACCTTGCACTATACCTCTGTGGATGAAGCGTGCAAGAGAGTGTTTGCCCGCGGCCGGGGCACTGTCCTGGCAAAATTTGACGTGGAAGGTGCCTTCCGGACGGTTCCTGTCCACCCCGACGACAGGCGACTCCTTGGGATGAGATGGGAAGGACAGATTTTCGTGGATAAGGTTCTCCCCTTCGGTCTCAGGTCCGCTCCCAAGCTGTACAATGCAGTGGCTGACGCACTGCTGTGGATCCTGGAGAACTCTGATGGTGTAGATGGTCTCCACTACTTGGACGATTTTCTGCTTTTTGGCGACCCAGACTCACAGCAGTGCGAGCAGGCCCTGCAGTCAGCATTAGCTCGTTACGACACCCTGGGGGTGCCAGTGGCCCAGCGGAAGACAGAGGGCCCCAGTACAACCCTCACCTTCCTTGGTTTGGAGTTGGACACAACTTCCCTGACGGTGCGCCTTCCCCCAGCCAAACTGGACCGTCTCCGCAGAGAAATCCAACGGTGGGAAGGTCTGAAGTCATGCTCGAAAAGGGAGCTGCTGTCGATCATCGGCCAGCTGCAGCATGAATGCTGTGCTATCAGGCCTGGGAGATCTTTTTTGAGACGAATGATTGAGCTCTCCAAGGGTGTTCGAGAGCTGCACCATCGTGTTCGCCTGAACGCTGGTTTCCGCTCAGATCTCAGATGGTGGGGCTGCTTCCTGCCTATCTGGAATGGGTCCTGTCCTATGGCCACCCTGTGTCGAGTATCACCCCAGGTGGCGCTGACGTCTGATGCCTCAGGTTCATGGGGATGCGGGGCCTTCACATCAGATGGAAAGTGGTTTCAGTTACAGCTCCATGATGGCTGGGATGGTATCCACATCACAGTTAAGGAGCTGCTTCCCATCGTGTTGGGCGTTGCTATCTGGGGCAGCGAGTGGAAGGGCCTCACGATAGTCTGCTTCTGTGATAATGCCGCCGTGGTGGCTATTGTAAACTCTGGCAGGAGTAAGATGGATAGAGCCATGCACTTGATGAGGTGCCTGTCATTCTTCTTAGCCAGGTGGGGTGTGTCATTGGTGTGCAGACACATCCCAGGAACGCAGAATGGCGCAGCAGATGCGTTGTCACGTGGCGACCTTCCTTCCTTCCAGAGGCTGGTACCACGAGCAGACAGGGAGCCCACAACTCTACCGGACAACCTGCTACAGTGTCTAGTGCACGGAACCCCAGACTGGACGAGGGTCGACTGGATAGCCTTGTTCGGTCATTCTTCATAAAGGGCCTAGCCCAGTCCACACACAAGGTCTACTCCAGTGGCCAGAGACGGTTCCTCAACTTCTGCACCTCAGCGGGCCTCCAGGCCATGCCAGCTGGGGAGGATGTCTTGTGCAAATTCGCTGCCAAGATGGCCAGCGAGGGGCTGAGGCACCGGACAATCAAGTCCTACATGGCTGGCATCAGGCACCTGCACATCGAGGAGGGACTTGATGATCCTTTCCTGCCAACTCTTTCTCGGCTTCACTATGTGCTAAGGGGTGTGAAGCGGTCTCAGGGTGAAGGGGGTGACTCCAGCCGGGAGCGCCTGCCTATCACCCCACCTTTGCTGCGCCAGATCAAGGCTGTCTGGGAGTGCAGGGCGGGGGACCCAGATTACATTATGCTGTGGGCGGCATGTTGCCTGGCCTTCTTTGGGTTCCTCAGAGCTGGAGAGTTCACCGTACCGTGCGACACGGGTTTTGATGCCTCCACTCACCTGGCCTGGGGCGACCTCGCTGTCGATGACCCGGCGAGTCCTCGTGTCCTTAGTGTCCACCTCAAGGCATCGAAGACAGACCCCTTCAGGAAAGGGATCACTCTTTTTATCGGCAAGGTGCCGTCTAACCTATGCCCGGTCTCTGCCATGCTGGCATACCTGCTTGTTCGGGGTAGGCAACCTGGCCCTTTGTTCCTCTTTAAGGACGGCAGACCCCTAACCAGGCAGAGATTTGTGCAAGCGGTGCGAGACGCTTTGGCGAAGGCCGGCATCCAAGCCGGTCGTTATGCCAGCCACAGCTTTCGCATTGGGGCGGCGACAACAGCTGCAGCTAAAGGGATCGAGGACTCCATCATCAAGACTCTTGGCCGATGGAAAAGCCTAGCATACTTGGAGTATGTCAAGATTCCAAGACAGCAGCTAGCGAACTACTCTGTGATGTTATGCTAGTGTGGGCGCATGTCTGAACCTTTTGTTCTGTGTGTTTTGTGTGTTCTTTTATGAGTGCCTCCCTGAGCCTTTTCATTGTGTTGTGTATGTTGAATTGTTAGTTATTAATTTTTGGTGGATTCAAACTAAAGTGGGGTTAGTTCTTGGCAAGTGTTTATGATGTGCTGGCTTGGGGTGGTGGTCGTGCCTCCCTTGGCGGGATTAAAGGGGCTTGCCCCGCCCCGTTAATTAGCCCCAATTAGCACATGTTGATTGGGGGCGGGGTTCCTGTTGGCCACCCATGCCAAACAACTCAGCAAATAGTGCTGCGGACTCAGGGAGTACACATAGATGGTGAAGAAGGTGAGTAGGTAATGGGGTAAGTAAATGGGTAGTTAGAGATAATGGTGCCACCCACCTAGGCGTGGGTGCCATGCATGGGGGGGTGTAATGGTTGTAGTGTAGGATGGGAGCCGCAGGATTAACTGTAGCTGGCTTATTTTGTTGGTTCATGTGGCAATTTTCACCTAATTTTTTGTAACCTACCTATCAGCCCACTGTCATTTGCATTTGCTGAGTTATTGTATATCAACTGTAATTGTTCTTTTTAAATGTAATTGTATCGCTCAGATCCGGGCTTACCTGGGCTTTTTGTACGAGTAATAGCACGGTAACCGTGCTATTCGGGATTAATAGCACGAGTAACGTGATTGAAATAGTACGAGGCGAAATCGAGTGCTATTTCAATTGCTTTAGAGTGCTAGCTAGTGATCCCTAATAGCACTGGTTACCCGTGCTATCACTCGCTAATAGTAGGCCAGCTTTTAAAAAAGTCATTTGCAATTGTAGCTATATTATTTCGTTCACTCACGATCTCTTATTTCAGGATTAGCTTCCGCTGGAACTTCGTTTTCAATGTGGGGCTCCTCCTGATCCGTTGAAAAACATCTTAATCCTAATGTCATTTTCCTACTAGTTGTCATATTGCAGTCCTGGCAATTATCCTTAATCTTTACCTGCTAACTATCATCTGTATTAAACCTACTCTTTGTCTTATTGTCCTATACCTTAATCCTGGTGATTGTCTTCTATTTCTTGGTTAGTAAAGTATGTGTGATCTCTAGGTTGGTAAAGATCTGTGATTTCTTGGTTGGTAAATGGTTGGTAAAGTATGTGTGATCTCTTGGTTGGTAAATATCTGTGATCTCTTGGTAAAGTATGTGTGATCTCTAGGTTGGTAAAGTATGTGTGATCTCTAGGTTGGTAAAGATCTATGATCAATTGATTAGTAAAGTATGTGCGATCTCTTGGTTGGTAAAGATCTATGATCAATTGATTAGTAAAGTATGTGCGATCTCTTGGTTGGTAAAGTAAGTGTGATATCTAGGTTGGTAAAGATCTATGATTTCTTGATTGGTAAAGTATGTGTGATCTCTTGGTTGGTAAAGTACGTGTGATCTCTTAGTTGGTAAAGTACGTGTGATCTCTTAGTTGGTAAAGATCTGTGATCTCTTGGTATTAATTTTAAAGATTTGTAATCTCTTGGTTAGTGATCTCTTGGTATGTAAATATCTGTGATCTTTTGGTTAATAAGGATCTGTGATCTCTCGGTTGGTAAAGTTTGTGAGATCTCTCGGTTGGTAAAGTATGTGCAATCTCTTGGTTAGTTAAGTATATACACTCTCTTGGTTGGTAAAGATATGTGATTTCTTTGGTGGTAAAGATTCGTGATCTCTTTGTTGGTAAAGTATGTGTGATCTCTTGGTATAGTCTTCTGTAGAAATGAATGTTGTATGGGATGTAACTTTGTTAAAATTAAAAAAAAGTTATGATTTTTCACTTTATTTGGACATATAGAATTGCAAAGAGTGCACCTCTGACGAAATCACCAGGGCTACAAGGTCAAACAGACTCTCCATCCCTGAAATCACCAGGGCTACAAGATCAAACAGACTCTCCATCCCTGAGAATGGATCAACAAGTGCTTGGTGATTAAGCAGAAATGAACTATCCTGGACTGTTCCTAGCTATATTTGCCACAAAATGACATCCATGTTCATAGAGCTGATTTTATTCATATTTTGTGGTTATTTGTTTGAATATTATTGTAATTAAAGACATTTTTCCAACATTTATGGAGTCTGAAATCAGATATTTTGAGTACATGAAAGTAAGATAACACATGCAGTTTCCTGACTTTGTCATGTATGTAGGACATTTGAGGATTACACATGGTATTTCTGTCTCTGACATGAATAGCTACAGGAAATTTGACATTTGGTACATGAAATGAAGATGACACGACATGGCTTTTATTGCTTGTGACATGTATTCATATATCACCATTTCAGGTACCTGATTCAGCGTTAATGAAAAATAAAAGGCGACATTCAGCAGCGAGTGAGCTGCTCAAAATGGAGTCAACACTCAGAAGAGTATGAATGCTTATCCTTGAAACAACTGTATATTAGAGTCACGCACAAGGAAGAAAACAGAAGGGACTGGAGCTGCATTGGAAAACATATTATTATAGCATCATTAGAGACTCCAAAAGTCAACTATAAACCACCATTTCTTAATTATGGTTTTATTTCTTCTCGTTTCTCAGCTTGTTTTCAGAAACTAAAATATAACGTAAATATAATGAAAAGAAAAGAGCAGCCTTTGCTGATAATTTTTGTAATATACATAAGTGTATTTTTACAAAAATAACTATAAAGTAATTGTCATACCTATAGCTATTAACGATAAACACTAGTAAACTCTTACCAAATACTTTCAATGTAAATTTTCCATATAATAATTTAATAAACCTTGACCTTTTATGAACAAAACATGTGTAAACTCCAGAATGATGTGATTCTGCTGAAATAATAGTTGCTATTGTATGGCTTCCATTATAATGAGAATCACGATTGTGGTCATATATTTCAATGTTTTTGTCAAAAAAACAGTACGAATTACCCTTAAAAGTAAATTGTATTTCATCTCCTACACTAGCTTCTATATACCATGGGAACATTCTGTTTTGTCTGGATTCTGAGTAAAGCAAAAAATGAATTTAAAACTGTAGAGCATTATAGGGTAAGTGCCACCAATTTAAAATATTCAATAAAATACGAACCAAAAACATGTAACATTTTTTTGATTATTTGGTAAAGTAATTGACGCCCACACATTATGAGCTGGTCCCCTAACAGATTGTAGCTACTACATTAAGGGTTTTTGCCAATTTGGAAGACACAATTATGAGCATACCCAAGTGGCTTTAGCATAAGAGCATATAATGCTGGCCTAATAAGAGAATATGATAGATGGAAGTGGAGCTAACTAGATAGCCAGCTCTAAAAGCCTTAGAATGCAATTAAATGGGATAAAGTTGACGAGTTTGATGAAAAGTTGACAAAAATTAGTGGTTATATTTTGTATTGCAGCATTAGTTAAATTTAATCTTGTAGGGGATAGAGTTGAATGAATCCCAGAAGATACATGCTTGTTAACTTAATTTTGGTGACACCCTTTGCTAATATACACTCAAATAGCTCTGCTTTAATTCAAAATGAATTCTAAAGTGCTTTGTCTGCATGAATTGACATAAATTTCTCACTAACTGAGTTAGAAGTGATGAAATTTTAGCTTATGGGAAAGCAATGGATGCCATTCAGGTAAAGTATTTCATCAATGTCATCAGTTTCATCATGTGTGAGATCCTGTCAAGTAAAAAACCTAATCATGTAATAGTACAAGGTAACCTCTATGTCCAAACCATACCATGAAAAGATAGGACAAAACAGAACTCACAGCCCTCCCACATTCAGTAGTGTTGGCAAGATACTTCTTTATACACAACGATAGAAACCCGAAAACTTATCCTTCCATTAGAGGCCTAATAGTCCCTAGTGGCTTCTACAAAATATGCAGCTATTAAGTGTTTTCTCTCTCCTGCTCACCCTCATCCTTTCTTGGGGTTAATTAAGTCTTGTATAGTTACTTCGACATCTACTAACATAGATGAAGTGACTACTGAGACTGATGAAAATGACACTGATTACGTGGTTTAAAAAAATATTACAGTGTTTAGAAATGAAGCTAATGTGGAATGGTAGTTGGGTAAGTACTGTTGACAGGGTATTATATGTGTAGCGTAATTAATTATGTATCAGTAGTGTGTGTAAATAGATACTGTGAGGTCTAACATGCATACGTGACATTACCACCACTCGCAGGGGCCATTGCTGTACTTCTCCTTCAGTTACATGTGTTGTGTAGCTAGGGCCAGGTCCTATTTGGGTGTCTGGAAGGAGTTGTGGATGTGGGTTTTAAATTGTTGCAAACATACACTCCCCAAAACAAATAAGGAATCGTGACGGTAATAATATAAGTGGCAAACTGCAGTTGTGGTAAGTGGCAAATTGTAGTTGAGGTTGAGGATAAGTAGGGGGTTAGCGAGGATGCGCTAGCAGAGATCGTTAGTGTGTGTGTGCAAGGGCTAGCAAGGATGTGCCAGCAGATGGGATGCAGGACCTAGTACCCAGTATTGGCTGGAAGAGAGGCTCTTGCACATTACTAATCCCCCTCCATGGTTACTGTCCAAGGGGGCTTAAACCTCTCGGTCAGGTCCGGGTTTTCTAATCAAGAGGAAGTAACACAAAAAGACTGGTATAATTTAGACAGTGTTCGAAGGACCAGAAGATGAAAGTTTCTACAACCTCGTCAGAAATGCAGTGTGCATGCTAGGCAAATCCTCTAACTCTACAATGTGCCCATGTCACTCTCAAGGCAGATTACAGGGGGCTGTTTGCAGTAGTTGCGGGGGTATTTGCACACTCTTGGCACTGACTAAGAAGTTTTAAGCATATCTTAGTTTTGACATACAATCTATAACATTTAAATAGACTAGAGCAAGCTGATACATTAGGTGGGATACATGGTTGTGAATACGATTAGGTATGTGAGTAGGAAGATAAAGTATTGCCAGGGTATGAGCTAGCTAGGCTAAGAAATGTTCCTTTTGCTCTAGTCCTGTTCAGGGCTTCTTGAGTCCTGAACAGTTATGGAGGGCAGAGGATGGGGAGGTGGGCATGAGTTGGGGAGGTGGGCAGAGGATGGGGAGGTGGGCATGAGGATGGGGAGGTGGGCATGAGGATGGGGAGGTGGGCAGAGGATGGGGAGGTGGGCATGAGGATGGGGAGGTGGGCAGAGGATGGGGAGGTGGGCATGAGGAATCATGAATGACAAGGTCAATTTATGTTATAACCAAAAATATTGAAAAGAAAAATACTTAGGTCTTTCTATAGCTTCTGCAGATTTTAATTATATTCATAATTTACCCACATTAATTCTAGCAAAGTCTTTTCTACATAAGAAGAAGCTGCATGCTTTCCTTGTATGCATCACTGGTCAGATGAAGATAGAATAGAAGCCAGAAGCTGAACCAAGATCTTCAGAACATTCCTTTTGATTGTTAGTCATGTCCTATATGTTAACAACACATTGTTGAAATTACAAAGAAAATTGTAATGGTGTGCTGGAATCAGAAATGTGCACAGTTCTACTAATCTATATAAGTTCCAGCATTTACCATAATTAATATTTGTATCTATTAGATAAAAAATGCTTAATACCATTATGTTCCCTATAAAAATGTTTTCAAAATAATGTACTTACTGCCCCTGTATATATGTGCTTGAGCCAAAAAATAACTGCCATTGGGATAAGTTCCATCACAAAAGTATCGAGTTCGACTTTTATTAGATCTAGTGATAAGTAAAGATTCACCAATTGTCATGCTATGAGGTATTATTGGATCTCCATGTGTAGCTTTGAAATCAAAGTGATTAGAATATGACCATATAGGTTTAGTAGCACTATGACATACCATTCTACCCAATTTATTATAATTTAATACTTGCTGGTATGGTCTTATAATGCCAAATTGATTGAATGTATGAGCAGCTAAAAGTATAATAACCATATCACAACACAGAGCATGTCAAGATGCAGGATACTTATTTATACAAAGCTGAAAAAACAAACATACATTAATAGCCTCAACTGTGAAATCTTTACATTAGGGTTTTCTTTTAGGACACATTCATTCCAGAGACGAAGAGCAGAACTGTCAGAGGTGCTAACCGTATCAAGTTGGTGTTTTGTTTAATTATTAAGACTACCATTAATAAACCTGTAGCTAAACATGTATAAGGATTCTATAGTAACATAGTCAACCTGGTTCTGACCACAACTTCAGTGAACAAATGCCACCCATGGGGGCAAGGCTTTTGACTCTTTTATAGAGTTTGGGTACTTTCAGAGGTTATTTTCTGTTTGTGCAAGATCATTATGTTCCATTAAAGTTTGTGTTTGTTGAGAGTCATGTTGCTTTTCGGACTCTGTTTATAGAGAGGTTCCACTTTATAATTAAATCTTCTCACAACAAAAAATTGCTTAACCAGCAGTACAACTACTGTACCAGTCTGAGTGCTGAAACTGAAACACTTCTGCTACAATTGTGCTATGTATACATTCTGAAGTAAAAAATCAAGCAAACATCAATGCCTTCATTAGTTGTTTTTCTATCAACAGATTGCATCTAATGTGATTTTGATGAAAATTTGAATCATGCTAGTTTACATTAGAAACCTACAGTTTATCTTATTGAACTGTTTCATTATGAATGACACAATTGAACAATACCTATAAACCCAACGTTTTTACATTTTCCAAGTCTATGCAGTGTTATTGTGAAATAACCATTCATAATCCCCCTTTGAGCAATTCCAACACAGAATTCATGAACATTTAGCCTGGGATTTCACGTATTAGAGGTCACACAGTCCCATGGAGGTGCCTTTGGGTGCAGCTACAACTGGGTGCAGCTACAACTGGGTGAAGTGTTGTTGAAGTGTGGTCAGTCTAGCATTAGGAAGCCACGTTCAATGAGGTGTGGCCAAAGGGTTACTGGTTCCCTGCGAGTCACGTGAATATCATAAGCCGAGTTTGGAACGCATTACAGTGACCGGGCGCTTAAAAGAACATCACATAAATATGAAATAAGTCACGACTGCCTTAATGACGTAAAGTTTGCTGACTGATTATTGCCCGACAGGGTCATTTCCTCAATTACAATCAGCTACATCTAACACTGCTAATACTTTATTCGTTCCTGTACGTCTGGGGCGTAACTCCCAGGCAAGGATAATTGAAACTGGAGGACCAGCTCTGGTATATAACCTGAGCAGTAGTGAATATGAGCTTCGCCCAGAATTAAATACAAGTCAATGTAGAATATAACTTTAACATTCGGTAAAATGGCAAAACTGACATAACCTAGTGACAAATGTTCGACGATGTTCGGCGAGGTTCGCCGATCTTCGATAATACCCCCGAGGAATCCTTTTCACTGTATTGCAGACTGGCTACTGTGTGGAGCTTCCATCTGGTGTGACCCAGACACTATTAGCACTTTCGCACATAAACGTTATTATTATAGCTTAGGGAAGTGCTCTCGCACGGTCAACCAGGTTGTAAGGCTGGCCTCTCCGTTATTGTCTGAGACTTCCCACTTAGTATACAATCCCCCCCCCCCCCATTTCTCACTAACTAGCTAGACACTAGTTATATACTGTAATCGCTGTGGCTTGATAAATTTAGACATAAACGGTTCGAGTGACAATGAGAAGTGAAAATTATAAAACGGGTAACAAAGGCGATACTTGAATGTGAGATGTACAAATAAAGAAGAATTGAGCATGCTCACTAAGTGTAGAAGTGAAATGACATAAGGGTGAAAAGATAAGTAGTTTAATAGCGACGTCAAGTTGAGTGTTCAGCTTTGGTTTGGTCTTCAACATAGCTAGACTTCATTATTCCATTGTATCAGTCCTATATCCGTAAAATTGGCTGATTATGTGTTGGGGCTATCATTATAACAGTAGTGTGGATCAAATAACGAGGGTTTCAGTGGCGCTACTTTTTTAAAAACTTGAATAAGGAACTAGATGCCATAGAGTCAGCAGAGCTTTTCCTTTTTATGGACATCTAGAGGGAGTTGAGAATGTAGTAAACTGAGCGCAGTTGCTTTGTAAGGACAGTAGCTGTTGAACTATAAATCAGATTTGTACGATTTAGGCGGATTATTGATCGAGCAATTTTAATTCAATAAGGTTACCCATTCAACAATTGAATTACACTAAGTCCCAAATATGAAAGGGCATCTAAACTTATGCTGCTTTTTGAAAGTACCAAATTTGGAATGAAGTCATTGGTCGGTGAAATATTTAGTATAATTTTTCAAAAGTGACTATTTTACTATGCAGTTGTGCCCAGTTTGCCTATAAATGCATCCCATTTGAAAAAAAATAGTGAAGTTTAATAACTTTCAAAATAATAACCTGGTACACCAAATTTCTAACCTGCTATTAATTTTGCAAACAAATACACTAAGTTATTGCGAATTGCCATTTTGAATAAAGTATTGCCTTAAAAGCGTCGGTGGATGGTATAATGCCGCCTTTTTACTTTCCAAGTTCTGAAGCTGTGGAATAAATTTTACTTCAGCAGTTCAAACCTTGCCTGTGTTGTTACGGAAAGGGAAGGGGGGGTGAGAGTTTATCTGGGATCTTGTTTGTCAAACAAAGCTTGTATTACAAGCTTAACAAGAAGAATTAGTTGCCAAGGGCGCTAACAGGTAAGTTCGTGTGACAAGAAGTGAACGTAGGTCGGACTTGATAAGTCTAGTTGCGTTGGGTGGCAAGCCGCCCATAATAAATTTATTATTCATTGGGTACCGCGGAATATCACTCCATTAGTTGGGTATGCGCAGGCTCCGCAGCACTTGCCTAAATACTAGTGCCAACAGACTATTCTCCTGCTTGAAATGAATAAAGTTAGTTTTTGGCAATAATGAAATTTTAAATCAAAGTACACTATCACTGGAGAGAAGGGTGTTCTCAAGCTCCTCGTAGAAGTAGATGGGTTCCCAATATGTTATGAGAGAAGGTGCAACTCATTATCTCTCTTTTACAGGCTTTTTTAAACGATACAGAATTAAAATATTTGGTCCCACAGGGAATCGAACCCAGGACTGATTCCCCTTTTCAAATCACAATTCGTGACAACTGTGTTCTATTAATGTACACCTACACCCACAGATTTGTGACTGATGTGCAGTATGCTACACCTGTCACAAATTCATAATTCCCCCAGCAAAAGGGTTCAACATCAATTTTCATGCTATATTCACTTCATTCACTGATGCAGCCTCTTCAACCTGCAATTACTTAAAATTGGTCACAACACAACAATTTTCATTAGTTGTTAATTATTAAATTATGTTCACTATTCCACTTTCATGAATACTAAACATTTTAATGAATGATAATTTTTTAACGAAAGATTTTGGAAAATTGTCCTCACAACCAGCCCATACAATATGCTTTAACAACAAAATATGTGGGGATCTTTTTGCAATGGAGTCAATGTCTTGTGGGATAACCAGTTTATTGATTTTTCTAGTGAGCAAGCTAGATACTTTAAAGCACAGATTTAAAAAAGTTTTGTTGACAATAGTATTAGGACCTTGAACTACTAGCTACTGAAGGCAGAATGCTTATTTCAGGCTAGCAAGGCTCAGCATAATTACACTCTTTTAATATTTTTGATGTCACTTTTTCTGAAAGTCAGAACGAAATTAATATCAAAAGCTGATATTGTTTACCACCTCAAGCAGCACCTCAATCATGCTATCACTTGGAAAATATATAGCTGTTGGGTACACATCATTTTGCAATTGTAGTTTGTAATTATAATACATGGTCACACAATAATCAAAGGTTTCTTTTAAATTTTGGATGTGACTGTTTATTCTAAAAGTTGAAGCAAATGTTAACTGTGTGACAATTATTCTTAAGTCAACAGACCATAATCATGGAACAATATACATGAGTATGTATCTATATAGTTGCACAGTGAGAGCAGCTTACAGTACTTGTCCTGGGCCTATGCATCTCACTCACTTTCTCCTCCCTTCTACCCCTCCCCCTCCCTCCACTTGCCTCTCTTCCCCACCCCAAGTTGTTTCTAGAAATGTTTCTTCAATGTGTTAGAGATGGTAGAAATGTATTACTAGTTAAATACAACTTAAGTATGATACATGTGAAGACTCAATGCAGCAGTTAGAGGTCACTAACTGGAAAAACCTTGAGTACTATGTTAGTTTGAAAATGCATTCTGCTTGTCAGTCGGAAAGCATTCAGATGGACTCCTTTTGTACAAACAATGCAAAAGTAGCAGATTTAAGAGTCAATGAAGATGTTTGGTTTGGGTGGGCACCATGGGCATGTTTTTTTGTTGTTTTTTTGTGATTTGCAGGTATTCATGCAGAAATCACATTTTTTAAGTGGTGTCAAAATAATAATGGTGGGCTACATTATTATTTTGACACCACTTAAAAAATGTGATTTCTGCATGAACACCTGCAAATCACAAAAAAAACAAAAAAACATGCCCATGGCGGCAATATTGTGGGCGGGATGCTTTAGAATTAAGCGCATCAGCTAAGTTAGCGGTGTTGTTCAATTTTTGGGAGCATCCCGCATTTCAGGTGCACATGTGGGTTGCTATGTCCATTGCCCTTAAAAAGAGCTCAAACCTAATCTTTGAAATGTATGCCTGATTCACATAATAGACACACTGACTTCTGATAGCAACTTCCAACTGCAGATATTTTAATGAAGCTAATCTAAGTGGATGCTTAGCATTAATAATGGCACAGTCCAAAGGAAAAGCTGTGACAAGCTGGTTGAGAGTAGTAGTGGAAATACATCATAAATGTTTGAGCAGTCTCAAGTCTTTTAATAGCTGCTGTCTCCCCAATAAGGATATACCCCTTCTGAGTCATTAATTGGCAGCGAATGACTCTAAAAACCGTGGATTTTTGTTTGTTTATGTACGTGTGAAAGTAGCAGTCATTGTACTCTGAACCTCGCTTTGTGTTTGCTTCGTAGTTTACCCCTTCCCCGTACAGTTCTGAAACCTATTTTGTGTAACTCCTCATATTCTATGAAAGGAAATGACTCCAAACTTCATATACAGGTAGCCTTTGACCTAGGGAACAAACCTTAGTTTTGATTTTTTTTAAAAGAAAAAAAAAAAGCTGGCGCAACGCCAAACACAGCAAATGAACACAATCAACTGGACAAAATAAAAAAGATTAGAGAAAAACTAAAACGAAGCTTTTGAAGACAATCAGCTAATGAGACAGAGTACAAGAAAAAGCTCGCCAGCGGCGGTACCAGCAGAGGAGTTTTGGATTTTACACTTGAGGCTTCAGAAGCTCGTAGTAGTCTCACCCTTGAGTCTCACGTAGCCTAACCCTTTACCACCCTTTACCCGCTACGTAGGTGGAAGAAAGGGTCTGGAAAACTGCCATTGACACAGAGGTTCTAGTTCCACCTGAAAGTTGGTGGAGGTAATTAGGCTCGAACAACCGTTCGGTGAAGGAGAAACTTGCGAGCGAAAACTTTTACTCAGCAAAATGGATCAATGCTGTCTTTGCAGTCGAAATGTATTTATTCTTTCATTAGACATGAGTAGCCCAGAACGGCCTAATTTGTGCGCAGCATCAAACGAGTCTCGTCTGAGATACTTATCATTGTCCTGCACGAAATTGCAGCTCACAGAAAGAGTGGCTACAGTTGTGATTCTGCTAATGTTATTCATAGTGTTAAAGCAATTACCTCCACCAAATTCATGGTAGAGCTAGGACAGCTGAGTCAATGGCAGTGTTCCTGACCCTTTCCTCCCCGAGTAGCGCGATAAAGGGTGGTAAAGGGTCTGGCTACGTGAGACTAGCTTGTAGAGGAGAAGAAACACAGTATCAACTTCTGCCTTTTTATATATATTTAGTCCACTAGCAGTGCTCTTCTGGGTCAGCTGCTAGCCTAGGCCAACCACCCCTTTTTCACGTGCAACTTTGACGTATGCGCGCTTAATTGACTTGGATTCACATGACTAATTGCTTCCGTCAAGTCCTAAATGCATTCCTCATTTACCGAGCTTGCGGTAATACCAACTCAACTTGGACATACTAAAATTAGATAGAGTCTTGGTATTTTCTGGCTTAAACACTTATAAGTTTATTGTTTATGAGCTCTCAGTTCAGGTCTCTCTTACCGCAAAAGTAACCACATAAGCACAAAATCATGTTTTGTGAGCTGGTTGATACGATATTAGTGTGCAAGTATTCCGAAAATTCAAGCATTCATCAATAAGGGGACTCCAACTTATTTAACCTGGTGGGCCACGCCATAAAATGCAACAAGTTACCCGCCACGTAAACCCGAAATGTAGGGAGCTTTTCACGAAATTTCTCATCAAAATGATACTACACCTAATTATACCATTTGCATTTACGCTACAGCCTACCGGTAAATATAATATACCATTATTGTAAATATTAAAACAAAGCGGAGCACTTTAGTGTCAGTTTGCACAATAAATATTTTATAATAATTTACTTAAATTGGTATGTAATTGTGCTGTGCCCTATTAATAGTAACATTTAATTATTTTTTGTGTGTACACAAAGAAGAGGGTCAAGAGCCCCAGAGAAACTACAAGAACCTTATTAGTAATCTAGTGCAAGTTTGCAAGTTGAATATTAGCTACAACCTCTTAGGCTGTGAATTTGAAAAAAAAAAGCACTTGTTGAATAACTTTCACTGTAGGAGCTATTGGGTAAGTGATGTTATAAATTTTCTAACTATTGGGGTGCTTCACAGGGCTGGAGTACACAGTCAGGCTTGTCCATGGAGTCCTCTTTTCCTTTGTCTATCTCTCCTGCGTCTAAATTTCTGTCATACTTTGAGAAACTTTAGTCTTTTATTTCTAGTAGTTTCGACTTTCTTTAGGTCAGACACACTGTTTGGGATGACTTACATATTCATAGGGAAAACTGAGGAATTTTAAAAAATAATGATGATTTGCTAGGGTGATTTTTATTTATAATATGTGTGGATGCAAGCTATTCATTAGTACTTCGACTTGGTCCCAAACTTTATTAAACAGGATCCTCTAGTTTATCGATAATTAACCGTGAAATTGAATAGATTACCGCTTTGAATTCTTTTGGGGGGGGGGGGGGTTTGCGGTTAAAACTTAAAAACTCACCTAACTCTTGGAGGTAGTGGCGGTGGTAAGTTATACGCTATTTGTCATAGTTATAAACCCTACCCAACTGAATTTACTTGAAAAAAAATTCATTGTCTACTACATGACTAACAACCAAGGTAAGTCTTGTGTAGGTATGTTGAATTGTATGAAAGTATTGTGCGTTACAACTACTACTGTATCACAAAGAAAATGTTTAAATAACGTGACATTTTTTTTGTCGCTTTTTTACAATTCAAACAGTTGCTGGGAGTGGTCCCGTTACAGTATATTAAAAACTTGACTTACTTTAATAGTAACTTGAGTGTTAGAGGTTAAAATCAATCGATTAACAATAGTGTAGTATTAGGTAGGCTCGCCATTTGTGCTCAAGAACATCACTAGTTACTTGTCATTGTGGTCACATGCATTTTAATTCATTGTAATAATGAAAAGTGGCACATTTAATTACATATCTCTTTGTACTGGCCACACCCAAGACTACACCTTTCCTGACCTGACCACTAAAATAAAGCCCTGTTTAAGTACAAATGGGAACCAGTTAGCTATAAAGATTATGAGATTCAGCTAGCCCTTAGCAGAGGAGTATAAAAAATTCAACCACTAATAAGAATCTTTGAAAAAAAGAGAATTTTCGTTCATACCATTAGAAGGAATGAAGGGTAATTGTACAAATAATAAAGATTAGCTACTATGTTTAACTTTTGTAGTATTAATAACCATTAGTTCATCCTTTTGGACTCCATGGCCTTCATTCAGGGACTTAAAAAAAGTGAGAAAAATATAATAATAAAGTAAAATAAAGTGTCCAATTTAGTAATCATGGTCCACAGGTTAAATAGTTGGCTAACTAAGCAATCATTTAATTAATTTTAATTAATTTGGATTAATTGCAGTTTCTGTGGTAATTACTTTTTTACTTAGCTTGTAATTTTGTGTCCTTGCATGGTGTTGTATGAAATTATATAAAAATAGTGTTCATGGAAGTGCATTCCTACAAAAAGTATGGAATAATCAAACCATACCAACAAGCACTAAAATACAATCATTTGGGAGGAATGACATGCTGTAGTTATGGTGAACCAGTGTGGTCATACAACAATCACTATGATTTCTTTGCTACACATGGAAACTATACAATTCCTCATTCAATGACTATAGGAAAATCATTGTTGATTACTAAGAGTAAAACTAAAGCAACTCAATACTTTTGTGAAGGAACTTACCCTAATAGTACCACTTTTACTGCCGAAGCATTCATATTCAGAGGTGGTGAGTAATGTACAAAATAGCACTCTACACTTATTGAATGCTGCACAAGAATAGCCCAGGTACCAAATGATGTAAGGTGATCTAGCTGATATTTAAATTCGAATGCTAACCCATTTTTTTTTAACGTTGAGGCTGGAGGAACAGGTTAGGTTGGTCTGGTGTCAGCCAGACCTTCTTTTGAAATGGTGAATTCCAAAGAAAAAAACTATTATCTTTAAAGGGAAATCCAATAATGACGATCTTTTACCAATATTCTCCCTCGGGTTTTCGGTCGAAAATACCTTTACTTAGAACATAGCTACTGTAGTTTTTGTATTGTGACAGAGGGACTTTAAATCTCTTAGGTCCTTCAGGGAGGAATTCTATATGTAGTGCCCCCCGCCTTCAGGGCAGGGCTTCTATATGTAGAATATTTTTCTCAGTTTTTATTCGAATGCACTAGTCTTATTAAAATAAAACAAATAGACGTTTCGACCACTCTACAGTGGCCATCATCAGTGTAATGGTAATATTTGATACAAAAAAGAATGACCTTAGGATGTAAATGCTGTGTGACTTTAATAACATGTTTATTTTGACTTGTCCCTAGGGCTTAGGTGATAAGGGCATTGTACACTTCAGGCAGTGGTCCATTTTCCCTGTTGATTGTGTTGCTGGTCTTTTTAATATACCAAGATTCAAGCAAACACCTCTGGGTCCAGTTCTGCTGACAGTCTATAACTTTCACATTGCTCCAATCAATCTGATGGTTCCTTCTTATTGCATGCTCTGCCACAGCTGAAGTGTTGTATATGGCATCAAAGGAAGTCAAGGCTCTTTGGTGCTCCTTCACTCTGTGCTGCAGTGTGCGTCCTGTCTGGCCAATATATACCTCTTTGCAGGTACCACAAGTGATTTTGTAGACAACGCCATTCCTTTGATTTAACTGGATGGGAGTTTTCGGATGTACAAGTAGTTGCCTGAGAGTTTTGTGAGGTCTGAAGCAGGTTCTTATATTAAGAGGAGTCAATATCCTTCTGATACTCTCAGATACATTTCTTATATATGGGAGTACTACGGTTGCAACTGGTTGTCTGTCCTCCATAATGCTATTCCTTGCACTATTTGTGCTCATCTTTTTAGATATTCTTTCTATCATCTTTAGTGGATAGCCATTTTGTCTCAAAGCTTGAGTGACATGTTCTTCTTCTTTGACTCTATCTAGATGGAAACTGCAGATCTTTTTTGCCCTATGGAAGAGTGTAGTAGCCACAGCTCTCTTGTGTTCCATGGGGTGATGAGAATCAAAGGACAAATACTTGTCTGTCTGTGTTGGCTTTCTGTAGACAGTGGTGCTGAGACTACCATCTTCATGGTGGTGAATCGTAGTGTCCAGGAAGGATAATTGCTTGTTTGATTCCAGTTCCATTGTGAACTTTATGGATGGCTCTATGGAATCTATATGTTGTTTGAAGTCATCAATGTTATTCCTCTCAAGTGCTGCACAGATATCGTCAACATACCTCTTCCAAAATAATGGGGGAGAGTGATAGGTTCTTAGTGCTCTTTCCTCTACATCTTCCATTACTAGATCTGCCACTACTACGGAAACTGGTGACCCCATCGCAGTTCCAAATGTCTGCTGGTAAAACTCATTGTCATATGCCAGATATGCTGCATTAAGACATAGAAGGAGTAGTTGTTTTATTTGGTCTGGGGATAGCATAGTTCTATCTCCTAGTGTAGGATCCTCCTGCAAGCGTTCATATGCAACATCAGCAGCTACGTCCACAGGTATTTTGGTGAATAGGGATACTACATCAAAAGAGACCAAAGTTACTCCATCAGGTAGCGATTGATTGGCTATAAAACCTGAAAATTCAAAATTTGATACAAAAAAGAATGACCTTAGGATGTAAATGCTGTGTGACTTTAATAACATGTTTATTTTGACTTGTCCCTAGGGCTTAGGTGATAAGGGCATTGTACACTTCAGGCAGTGGTCCATTTTCCCTGTTGATTGTGTTGCTGGTCTTTTTAATATACCAAGATTCAAGCAAACACCTCTGGGTCCAGTTCTGCTGACAGTCTATAACTTTCACATTGCTCCAATCAATCTGATGGTTCCTTCTTATTGCATGCTCTGCCACAGCTGAAGTGTTGTATATGGCATCAAAGGAAGTCAAGGCTCTTTGGTGCTCCTTCACTCTGTGCTGCAGTGTGCGTCCTGTCTGGCCAATATATACCTCTTTGCAGGTACCACAAGTGATTTTGTAGACAACGCCATTCCTTTGATTTATCTGGATGGGAGTTTTCGGATGTACAAGTAGTTGCCTGAGAGTTTTGTGAGGTCTGAAGCAGGTTCTTATATTAAGAGGAGTCAATGTAGAATACCTCCAATTGTGTTGTTAGGAAACTGTTGCTAGGTTCTAAATTAGTTAGGCGCTGCGCAGTCGTTAACTACTGTTAGAGCCCTCGCTGCGCTCGGGACGCGTACAATCAAAGGCCTTCAGGTACCCTAAATACAGTAGTTCCCTCTGAAGCAGCGCCTAACTATTATTTAGAGAAAGCCTTACGAAGACACCGATTATGGGTGCGCCAGCGCCTCAATATTGTATCGCCGTTCTACGCCGTTGTACGTTGTTCGTTGACGCCAGACTAACTTGTTTATAAATTGTCATAGATTTGCTTCTTTTTTTAATTCGAATTATACCTAACTTTTTAGAACATTACTTTTTACCACTCTATTTCATCTTAATTTCTTTGATTTCATTATTTTATTGTTGGTTATTGCTGTCCCTACTGGGGTAGCGGGAGTCTTGATACTGTCTGAATGTAAGACATATAGGTATATACAAAGGGTCTAAGTAGAACTATTAGCGATAGTGGGATTTACAACCATAGCAGTCTAGGCAGAAGCGAGAAACAGTCAAGGCTGATCACACCTGTACACTCACACTTAGCGGGGAACAAAGCCACACCTACTAGGCAGTCCGAACAGATAAATAACAAAAGTCAAGATAATTACTTGTCACCAGTGTAAGCACAGTTTTGCAAAACAGTTAGCGCTGTCAGTAATTAGTCTATAGTTTGTCCAAGTTGAGTTGGCTAGAAAAAAAACACTTGAACTACATTTTAATGGAAGCAACTATGCATCGAGTCTGCACCATTACAAAGCATGGCCAAGTGGATAAAAATACGTCCTCCATATGCACCAAAACCTGTGAGAAAGAGCTATTCCAAAACTCAACAAGTGTATGGGAATTAAAATAAAAACCCACAGGTTTCCCGCTCAAAACCTGCCAGCTTTTGGTCATGCAGCACAGTTCAATTGATCATGGTTTAAAAAATTTGTAAACAAAAATGATGGCTTCTTCTGGGCGGCAGAGTTTCTAACTTTGTACCACAATTAGCTTAAGTTGTGGAGTACTAAACAGGATGGAGGGAGTGTCCTGCTGTGCAGAAAGGTACAGGACCAGGACCATCTTACAGGATGTTGGAAAGTTTTCTAGTTTACCTGTGCGCAATAATAAAAGCCAATAGGCTGTATATTTGAGTTGGGTAAGTGAGAAGCTCACTAAAGAGTCTCAATTGAGATTTTGGTATTGCAGTAATATTAATATGTGATATGGTAAGATATTTCACTCTCAGGCCTTATTTTCACTGAATTTGGTTCCTGAAAATAAATTAGCCTGCTCCTAAAATATTTTGCCATATCACACTCTGACTTATGTAACAAGATGGCAAAGTTCAAAGAGGTCAATGCTGTCCACCTCTTGAGACTACTTAAAACTCATACATTAGCGCAGGCCACAAGAAATTTGGGACCAAAGCATTTGAAATAATGCTAGGAAAAGAAAAAGCAAGGGCAAAGAGCTACAGAAACAGATTGGGAGAGACATTGCAGTTAGGTTTTCCAAGTTCAGGAGTTCATTTATTTTTTTTAGTGGTGGTAAAGTGAATGAGCTGTATGTCTTAGCTATACGCCTTACGTAACAGATTTTTTCTTACTTGAAAATCCAAAGTCCAATAAGTCACTAAGAGAATACAACATAATGCTATATCTACTAGAGCCCTGGTACAATAGAGCATTTTGAACGGAGCGTACTATGGAAAGGCAACTAGCTTAAACGAAAACCGTTAGTTTATCGATCCTTATCCGTATCATCTTACCCCTTGAAATCCTGTGTCCAACAGTCAAGTCGTCAGACCAGCTCACTCGCCATATGTACTGAAGCACATGACTAGTATTGTAGCTATTATTTAGCTAGCAACTTGTAATAATAATACAGCCACAGTCAAGCTTTTTGCTAACTAAATTTAATTGTGTGCATATCAGAGCTGTGTTTCTGACAATCTCTATTTTTCTATTTGAAGAGTTTCTTGTGAAAATACAGACCAACCCAGGCTGCACTCATACTTCAACTTGGATCACAACTATAATAGGTATTTGTGTAATATTTTACATTCTATTTATCTCATCAGTTTTTATCTAATAACTTTAGTTACAAGTTAACAGTGCTGTACTGCTGAATCTTGTGAATTTCAATTTTTTTAAATGCATTAGGTAGATTCGACTGCTTTTATTCTTGTCTCTTTCTTAGAAGAACGTTTAACCAGTTTGCGTTTTGTCATCTGCTGCACATTACCTGCTTGTAAGAAACTTAAATATAGTTGAAAACTGACGAGATGAAGAGAACAGCACCCAAAGAAACTCCACAAGCTTCTTACTTACAAAAGTTACAGAATTAAAAATGTGCCTCTGTAACTACGCCTTTTCCTGTGTGCAACCTTGATGCCTTAGATTCACATGAATAAATTGCTTCCAGTTTAGTGCAAAAATATTTCCTCATTATTTGTAGTCTTGCCAACTCAACTAGGACAACTATAGCTATGATGGCATCATTTCAGCATTTGCTTATACCAATTTTTTTTTTTTATTTGCCTAGCTATTCAGTTATTGTGGTTAAACAAGTACAGGACAGCACCTGCTTGATGTGTAGCAGCTGCAAAATCGGATTAAAACTAGGCTGTTAAAAGTCTGGGTTCAGCAGCTGGTGGTGTAAAAAGTCTCCTTACCCTGCTAAAAAGTCTGATCACTATGGGAACTTTTTTTTACCCCTACTGTACAATTATAGTGAATGAAAGTATGTATGGACTTGTTACACCCATGAATTATCCTTAGCTACACCCCTGAACTGTGTAGCCACACCCTTGAACAGTTTTGGCAACACCCATGAATTGCTTGGTCACACCTACTTCCTGTTCATGAGAGATTCTTCCTGATGTTTAATGAATTATTTAGTTTATTTGTGCAGTTCACAACTGAACACTCATACACACATATACAAGCCAGGATGTATCAGCACAAGACTTACATTGTAATTTGTTCATGATTAAACAATTGATATTCAAGGTGTAAGCAATTGTTAGCCACTTTTCCAAAGTAAGTCCCAATTTAAATGTTCTACTATATCTGAGCTTTAATGTTGTACTACTTGCATGAGCAACTCAGAGTAGTATACTCAATATGGCAATTACATCTGTAGCAAATGTTGAGGAGCAGGAGGTAGAGATGTTTGGAGTAGCACTAACACCTTTTCACACTCCTGTCACCCCTAGTAAGCTGATGAAGTCCACCAGCAGATTCTTCCCATTCCCTAAGCTGAAGGCATACATGAAGGCCAGGCGACTAAGTTGGTGGCAGGGACTGTGGTTTTATATGAGATGTTTAGAAGCCAACATTTTATAGAATTGACTAGTGGGAGGAAATCCAGTGAGTCCATGACCTTTCCATTGTACACTATCTATTACATTTTCTGCTGTATCATCACTTTGAAGCACGGAATTAGAATTGAAGGTCTTTGCTCGCTCTTGGAACATACTGTGTGGTGGAAGCTATGAGGAGCTGTCACCAATTGTGGTAGAAGGGGTCAGGAAAACAACCAGGGAAGTAGTCTGCCACCAGAGTGTTGAATGCTAGCTGTATCCACAAGCTTTTCAAAGCTTCCCAATAATCCCTCACACAGAGGTTTCAAGTCTGGTTTAAAATTAATAGAATAGAACTTCAACAGAATGCACAATATGACACAACACTGAACAGCATATGGCACAGCCAAGCAAATATATAAAGCCTGACTGCACATGCTCAGAGGATGACATGGCATAAAACTAAAAATGGAATGTCTAAAGGTAGTACAGTAAATAGTGTTGATTAGCTAGTGCATGAGAATACAAGTCACTGTTTTGAAGTGTGGTGATTCTACCACATACTGCTTGCTTTAATCCCATATAGAAGTGATCAAGAAATGTACGTATTAAGAAGATATTGCCGTAAATGTCTTGACCAAACCTTTCTTTGGTGGCCTTGATAATCCAGATGTGAAGCTTTTTAGAGTTCTTCATAGGCTCAGGACAAAAGAAGAGGTCATGAGACTCAAGCTTTGCACGATAGCAGAACAAGATAGAGGTTAGTGTCTTCACCAACAAGAATAGTATTGCTAGTAGTAACACACTGAACAGCCCTGTTGACTGACAATCAGAAGATAAGCATCTCTTAATCGAATGCAAGTCTTATAGTCGTTCTTTCTATACTTTCTACTTAGAAAGAAAAGGAACCACTTCTTAATGTTGGCCATTACTCCATGTTAGTTTTCTTGAAGTCGGGTCATCAGTGGGTGTTAAACTTCATGGGCTATTTCAATAGTTTTATATTTTATTTCAAGCTTTCATGTGGTAACAAGATACGCAAGCAGTGTCTACTAGCTTTTTTTTACTCCTAATGTCATGATTAATGTTGTGAATTTGCCTTGGGATATAGTTAAATATCACGAATAGCATTACAACAGCCTAGTAACGTATAAATAAGAGTCTCACAAAAATTCTAGTGGACTTTATGTATACTCCAGCATTTAATGTTCTATGTATTTGCATAGTATATATAATCTCGCCCCACATACTACACTGTAAACCAAAAGGTGTGTAGTTCACACCAAATTAAGCGTGAATCACTTATAACAATAGTCACACCAAAATATGGTGTGATGCGCACACCTCATCGTTTGGGTGTGAAGTGCACACCAAATTTAGTGTAAATTCTCACCACAATCACTATGAACTCACACTTACATTAATGCTGAATTATTCTAAGTTACATTGATTCTAGTAACACATATCAACATTTTTTTTCCAAAAAAAAAGAGATTGGTGTAATCCCAGATCTCATTAATCAGACGACTAAAATCTTAGTCAACTCTCTTATCTAGCACACAAGTGTACAAAACATTTATAAGGTAGATTACAGTGATAATAGCATTGGGTTTTGCCTGTATATGAATATAATTAATGTTCGGTAAAGGGTCCATGCTATTCCATTGAGTGTGAATTTCACACTAAGTGTGCATTCACACTAGGAAAAAAGTGTGAAGGACACACTATGCATAGGTGGTGGGCATTCACACCACCAGTTTGGTGTGAATTTGGTGGGTTTTCACGCTATAATTTTTACAGTGTATTATTATTAGCTACTATCTATAAACATGTATTTTAATTTTTTATTCATTAATGTATCTAACTTTTGCACTGTACAATTTGATGTACAAAATTCTCAAAAACAGAACAAAACCTAATTTGTTATTGAAGGATAGCAGTTTATGATTATTTATGATCGTATATGATTCCGAAAATTCTCATAGGTATGTAATTTTAAGATCACACAAGATCCCGTAAGATATAGTCAGCTTCTTTGGTAAGATTTGACAGGATCCTGATTTTTTGTAAGATTTGGGACATAATTTCCTATAAGATCTTGTAAGATCTTATAGCTTTTGGAACCATTTTCCCAATATATTCTTTAAGATAAGATCTTAATAATGCTAGTAGTTTTAGCAACAGGCCTAGCTTACCAGTTCTCCCTGGTATACCCTACCCAACCAGGTTTGAGCAACTCATAAAACATCATGGTAGGGGTGTGGGAAGCCGCTAGTACAAACTGCAGCAGTGAAGAATAAACCACTTTTTGCACTCGTCACAGTGATGTGGCTAGATATTTCACTCTCAGGCTTTATTTTCACTCACCTCTAGCTCTTGAATAAATCAGCTTGCTCATGAAGTATTTTGCCATCACTATGACTCATGTAACAAATATTATGTATATATTCAGATTTTCTTCAAAATAAAGTATCCCCAAATTATTTGGAGACCAACATAGGAGAGGAAGTAATATTTACATGTGAGAGTAACAATAAACCCATTGCCCCCAATTGGTTCTTTGATCAAAGGTTGATAAACAATTATGAAGATAACATCTATGATAATGGTTCACATTCAATATTAATTATTGACTCAGCTAAATCATATCATTCTGGAACGTACACTTGTGTAGCTATTCAGGATTTCAGTTATAACTTGCAATTCTTTGCAACAGCTATTTTGAAAGTATTTGGTAAGCAAGCACCCCATATAATGAGGCATCACCTTTGATTGTGCCATCAAAACTTATATTAATTACCTAAAATAATCAAACAATTTATTGCCGTACAAATAATAAATATACACATCTGAAATCTGGGTGAAAAAGAGTAAATTAGTTAAACTTTTAATCGTTGCAGTCAATGTATTATATTTACTGGTTATTACAATTGGAAAATAATTTGTAGCTTAATAATAATATTACAAACATATAACTGAGTTCAACAACATTTTGTGAGCCAATATGGTAGCAGCATGTTCATTTATAAACTAACTGCACTACATACATTATCATTGAATATGTAAATTTACATCATATCACATATTTTATCATCATACTCTACAGTCAGTATCACTCAGCTTGGTTCTTTTGATGTTTTAAAATACTAATTTTTTGGGTTGGTGTCTAATGTTCTACCAGTGTGATGTTGTAATGTTCTACCAGTGTGGTTGGTAATGTACCAGTGTGATGTTGTAATGTTCTACCAGTCGATGTTGTAATGTTCTACCAGTGTGATGTTGTAATGTTCTACCAGTGTGATGTTGTAATGTTCTACCAGTGTGATGTTGTAATGTTCTACCAGTGTGATGTTGTAATGTTCTACCAGTGTGATGTTGTAATGTTTTACCAGTGTGATGTTGTAATGTTCTACCAGTGTGATGTTGTAATGTTCTACCAGTGTGATGTTGTAATGTTCTACCAGTGTGATGTTGTAATGTTCTACCAGTGTGATGTTGTAATGTACCAGTGTGATTGGTAATGTACCAGTGTGATGTTATAATGTTCTACCAGTGTGATTGGTAATGTACCAGTGTGATGTGGTAATGTTCTACCAGTGTGATGTTGTAAAGTTCTATCAGTGTGATGTTGTAATGTTCTATCAGTGTGATGTTGTAATGTACCAGTGTGATGTGGTAATGTACCAGTGTGATGTTGTAATGTTCTATCAGTGTGATGTGGTAATGTACCAGTGTGATGTTGTAATGTTCTACCAGTGTGATGTGGTAATGTACCAGTGTGATGTGGTAATGTACCAGTGTGATGTTGTAATTTTCTACCAGTGTGATGTTGTAATGTTCTACCAGTGTGATGTTGTAATGTTCTACCAGTGTGATGTGGTAATGTTCTACCAGTGTGATGTGGTAATTTTCTACCAGTGTGATGTTGTAATGTACCAGTGTGATGTGGTAATGTTCTACCAGTGTGATGTGGTAATGTTCTACCAGTGTGATGTTGTAATGTTCTACCAGTGTGATGTGGTAATGTTCTACCAGTGTGATGTGGTAATGTTCTACCAGTGTGATGTTGTAATGTTCTACCAGTGTGATGTGGTAATGTTCTACCAGTGTGATGTTGTAATGTTCTACCAGTGTGATGTTGTAATGTTCTACCAGTGTGATGTTGTAATGTTCTATCAGTGTGATGTGGTAATGTACCAGTGTGATGTGGTAATGTACCAGTGTGATGTTGTAATGTACCAGTGTGATGTGGTAATGTACCAGTGTGATGTTGTAATGTTCTACCAGTGTGATGTTGTAATGTTCTATCAGTGTGATGTGGTAATGTACCAGTGTGATGTTGTAATTTTCTACCAGTGTGATGTTGTAATGTTCTACCAGTGTGATGTTGTAAAGTTCTACCAGTGTGATGTTGTAATGTTCTACCAGTGTGATGTTGTAATGTTCTACCAGTGTGATGTGGTAATGTTCTACCAGTGTGATGTTGTAATGTTCTACCAGTGTGATGTGGTAATGTTCTACCAGTGTGATGTTGTAATGTTCTACCAGTGTGATGTGGTAATGTTCTACCAGTGTGATGTTGTAAAGTTCTACCAGTGTGATGTTGTAATGTTCTACCAGTGTGATGTGGTAATGTACCAGTGTGATGTGGTAATGTACCAGTGTGATGTGGTGAAGTTCTATATTCCACTAGTATGATATGGTAATGTTCACTAGTGCCATGACAGTAATATTTTAAAACCTTTAAAATTGTGAACATTATTGCATACAAATGTGTAGATAACTCTAAGATTATTCCTAATAAAATGCAAGTAATCAAAGGACAACATGTTAGATTTGAATGCTTAAGTCATGGTTGGATTAAATGGACTTTCAATGATGATGGATTACTTCCAGATAACATTATACGCTACAATAATTTCATTATCATCCATAGAGCTCAATTTTACAATGCAGGAGTATATGAGTGTAACGGAGAAAGTAAATTTGTATATAGTTGGTCTGAGGACAGCGTACTTTTTTATTCTAGGGCTACATTAACAGTTGTTGGTAGGTTGCATGTAGTGAGGAAAAAGTATAGCTAAGCTCATATTCCCAAATTTTCTTGCTGAAACAATCAACATGTAAATTAAAGAGTTATGTAGCTAATCACCCTACAGTAGCACATGAGACAGCAAACTATAAATTAAGAAGTGTACAAACAAAATGTTAGTGAAGATTAGTTGCTAAAAAGTAATATTTTGTATGCATCTGCAGAAAATGAATGAGAAAGATGAAATTTAATTGGGGATGGACATAGTACAGAGAGCCAGAAAACATCCATAAAATAGGATATCTACATTAATGTGTATTTTTTCATTCACCTAAAATTGCACACTAACTAATTAAAAAATTAAAGATTCTGGAATTGTTCATTCCTCTCTAATTCACGACAGAAAGGAGTTAACAGTATCAGTTGACTGATAAAATATTCTAAGAGGAAGTTGATAATATTATGAAGAAACTCGATTATTTAAAGTTAATATAACTCAGAGAAATTGAACATACATTGTCATTAGATAATCCAAAAGATAATCACTGCTTGTGAAGTATTGTTACCTGAACCCAGATGTAATGTGAATTACCCTATCGGAAAATGATGGTCAACCCTAAATAGAGAGTGATACCACGCTATCTGATATAGAAGATCCTACTTTTTTTCTTATTAAAAATTTTGATGGCAGGAGGCTGGTCTCCATGGCCTCCCCTACCAGTGTGCAGTTCTTTGAGATAGAATGGTATTCAGTACAGCTAATATAATTAAAAAACAAATAACTACAATTTAAGATGGAAGTAGTCCCATCAATTTTTCCAAACAAAAGCACAACAATAGTGCCTCAAGGGGCATAGAAATAATATGTTCTTTCAACAAAAGCCAAATTGTAGTTGTACAGCGAGTATGATTATGCAAGCTACATTTTTATGAACAATACAGTATTAACTTATTATAATTATTTTACTTAAACATTATTCCAAACAGTAATATTATGCCACTAACTTAAACTGATTAAAGTAACTTTTCTTAGCCTTTGTAAACACAGGCATAGAGTTCAATGGAATTAAATCTGTTTCAGCAAGAACCTTTTCAAGAATAATTGCCATCAGTTAATTATGGATAATTCAACCTTGTATTCTATATGACTATCAATAATAAAATCAATACACAGGACTAAGACTAGAATTTTCTGCAGTCACGTATTTAGGAAATTTCATATATTTACTACATTTCCCAAGAGGATAGGGTTAAAAGCCCTGCTGCACAATAGGACATGTAGCTCTATCCACTATCATAAAGTGGACAAACATGAAATTTCATAATAAGTGACTACAAGAAATTCAAGTTTTTGCCCTGTAATATCAAATAATAATAGCAGTCAGTTTCAATCAAGGTGATCACTGTTCACATCTTATTTTTCGTATTGATCAAACTAAGGAACAGTTGGAAACATTACAGATTGAATAACCTGTGTTTGACAGTGTTTAATAAGTCATTCTGCATGTACATTATACAATTTATATTATTATGTAAATAATATTTGGCAGATTTACTGAGCTGAACATTTCTAAATGTAACAAAACACATTATGTCTATCTTGTAATTTAAATAGTAAATTATATACATGATACTATAGAAGTTAATCTTTTTATGAATTTTTTTTGAGTAAAATTGTTTTTAGAAAGATCATCCCACATATCTTGCGCACAGGCAAAGTTCACTGAAGTGCCACTAATAAATGTTACAGTGTCTAGTAATTATGTTCTTGTATTTTTTCAGTATATATTATTATGTAACAGCGGACTTTTGGTCTCTTCTCAGATGTTGGTCCTTTCTCATAAAATACATTCATTAATTGAAGCATGTCTTATTGTGGTTATCTGAATGGTATCCTGATGATAAGCATCTTACAAGAATTTTTTCTTCTGAAGTTTCAATTGCCTTCTTGTGCCTACTGGTACAGCTAACTTAGCCATTTCTCCACGAAATTTATCCATACTTTGATTAAGACATGCTACTACTGGAGATGCAATTTACAAAAACAAAACAAACTTTCTAGAATAAGGGGATTGTTTGAGGTGGTATTGCAGTGAACCACACCAGTCTTTATTTGGTAGCTAGCCAGGTGATTTTTCCTAGTAGCTTGCTGTCCAGGACATTATTTCCTGCACTTTTTGTTCAGATGAAGATTAAACTAAAAGCATCAAACTTTCAGTGAGCATTTAGAGAAGACCTTTTGTCCCAGACAAAATTAGATACTGTAGTAGTGTAGTATGCTGTTTTTTTTTTTATGAATCTCGTTATATACCGTGAAGCCAATTTCACCTTTGAACTCAACGCGGGCATTTTCAATGTTGAAGCTGTATTAGATTTTGCAGCATTGCTCAACGAATAAGTTGGTGTCATCACCAGTTAGTTAGCAGCAACACACATCCAGAGTAATTCAAGTCAGCATGTAGCATGACATATCTGAGTCAGCCATAGTAGCAATGAATCGTCAACTGATAGCTATTATAATTATTTTAATTTCAGATACTTAATTGCAATTAAAAGCAAACCAATTGAAGAAATAATGCCATGCCATCATTTTAACTTAATACATACAAAATAAATTGCAGAAGCTAGTTATAGAAACAACAACAACAACAAAACAGCAACAGAAATTACATTGTTCGCACAAATATACTACATATACTGTTTACCAAGGAATGTGCATGGTATTACATGGGCTTAGGTATCATGAGTCAGAGCATGGATCAACTGATTGAGGGTAATAAACAGGCTGCTTCTTCTGCCCCTTTCAGTGCAATTGAAACTTTTCACATCACTGCAGTTGTTCACTGGTAAATACATCATTTCTCATATGCAATTTTTAATTAATAGAAGGTATGATTTTCGCTTTGTTACTTTGTTGTTTCAATTTGTTTGTTTTTTTAATTTTGTTTTTTCTGCTTACCAAAACTTTAGGCAAAATTTTCTCCCTAGGTATGGCAATTGTCCGACATAACCATGGTTGTTTTGCTGAATGTGCAGCCTGAATACATCTAATATATCACTAGATATCACTAGATAACATATAAACAGATATTTTGAAAATTTCTCGGAAACAACCAGCCACAAGGTAGTAGCACCATAATGTTAGGCTTTGATGTGCAGGGTTTATTTGAAGAAGGGGGAGGGTGTGGTGGGGGACATTATAAGAAAAAAGTTTGTTGACAATACAGATTGTTTCTATTATTTCAGTTCCTGACATCAATTACTTTGTTGTATGTCATAGGCAGACAATCGCAGGAGATTCCGCAAATATTCTCATCAAATGTGATAAGTCTTCAGGAAGCCTGTTCCATAACTGTGACTTGGTAATATAATGTGTGAAAAGATTTTCTCAACAGATGTCATAACACAGATTGTGAGACAGCTGGCAAGTGTCTTGAGATTGGGTAGTTGCATAGCACCCATCAATTTTGCAGCTGCTAATTCTGTTAGATAATTTTGGCTTATATTCTTCTTGTTTTGAGCACTGTAATATTCGTTCTTTCACACTACAATTGCTTGATCGGACACAATGGCTTTCTTTTGTCACAATCTGAACAAGCTACGGTGATGGCAGGCTTGGCTACTCCAAAGTGGACAAGCAATCTAATACTGTAGCTATTTATGTTGGTCCCACCATGCACTTCTTTATCTTGAGTTTTGGCTCCCATAATTACTGGTGGTTACAAAGGAGACTAGGGCTAGTCAGAGGGCTATACCAAATAATTTGATAGGAGTTTCTTAATTTGAAATAAAATAGCACAAATAACTTCATGAGGGGACATTTTCTCAAGTATATCTTGGTGCTTGTCATAATATTATGCCCTTCTCTCTCTCCCCCCCCCCCCCCCCCCCCCATGTTTCTGGACAATATTCACATGATCTAATACATGGCATATTTAAGAAACACAGTGTTTCTTAAATATGCCAATGTATTAGATCATGTGAATATTGTCCAGAAACTGGATACTTTTCGATAAGGAAGGGTGATAACCACAAAATACCTTGCAGACAAGCAAAACTGAGATTGAATTATTTTGTTGCTACCTTTCTATTGTAACTGAATTAAAAAGTTGCATTTCTAAATAACACCCACCCTAATTAAATTTTTAAGATTGCAATACGTAGTTTCAAAACTAAAATTTGTATCATTGGGTCACTAAAAATAACAACTGTATTTTGTTATTTTTGGGTCTCTAATGCCTTTCCCTCTTGAAGATGGCTTACAATCATGGTACCAATTCATTTTTAGCCCTTTTATTCTTTAAAATTCTAATTTGATTCTTTTGATCATGCAAACCATAACTATGAAGGACAAATTTCATTCTTTGTCACCTGCACCATTACCTACAATTCATATGACCACACCTCTTTGAGGCCTCTTCATGGTAAGAATGCAACAACAGGGAGAGTAAGTCAACATCTATAAGGATCATCACAGTAGAGAGCAGTGGCAGTCTCCATGCAAGCAATAAGTGGATTATAGGTTTAAAATAAGTACATTGGTTGTGTGGGTGGCACATTATAGTACCTTGAGAAAAGTCATCAATAGCTATCCATGGAAATACAATGAAAACAACAACAAAACATCCACTAATTAGTTTGTGATGGAAGCTAGACAGACAACTTTCAAACAAACATTTTAACAGGATTGATAAACCATCTAAATCCATTAAATACCTTATGAACTACTGCAAACTACCTGGCAGTCATAACATGTACACTGAATTGTGACTAAATTGTATATCTACTTAATCCCAACTCTGACAAACCTATTAGCTCACTGACAAAGGGAGATAAATATCTTTTTGTTTAATTAACAAAGGAATGAATGAACTAAATAAAAATTTCCTCTACAAATAGCTAATTCCACATTCAACATGACAGTCAATTTTCTTCTGAACAAGATTGATATTTCACAATTGAAAAATTGCAATCATTTTGTAAGGTGAATTATTGAAATAAATGTTCACATCTATCACTTTGTGGCATCTTTTTTTTCTTCTTTTTTTTTCCCTGTGTATTTACCAGGTCGTAGCCAGGGGGGGGGGGGGGGGGGGGATTACATGGGTATTGTCGAAACCCCCTTTAGAGTGACTGGAAGTAAATATTTTAGCCACACCCCACATATAACATCTGGAGTATCATCATCAGTTCAATCGTGCTTTCTTCTGGGCCTATTCTGAGTCTAAGTGACCTAATAAACATTCAGCTCCGTGGATACAAAAATTCACTCTCACATCGGCATGAGTAAAGCTTGCTACGTTACATCTATTCTTTATAAAGTGTAATGTAATGCATTTATTAATTAGTAAAAGTAATAGCACCAGTGAGCGAGCGATTCGATATTAATAGCAAGCAACGGAATTTTTTCAACAGATTAGAAAGTGAGCCATCGGGAAGTATCAGAGAAAGTTAAATCTCAAATATACAGATAGGAAGTGCAGTAGCTATCTAGAGTAGCTACACTGCAAACGATTTAAAAAAAAAGCTGGCCTCCTATTAGCGAGTGATAGCACAGGTAATCTGTTCTATTAACGAACAGTAGCGCTTGCAGAGCTATTGAAATAGCACTCCGATTTGCCTCGCGTTATTTTAATCGCGTTATTCGCGATATTAATCCCGAATAGCACGGTTAACCGTACTATCACACGCTAATAGTAGGACGGCTTTATAAAAAATGCACAAGACTACTGTAAGCTAAATATCATTTACAGTGTGGCTTCTATGTATAGTGCAGTCACTATCTTTGTACTTCAAGAAACTTTCTCTTGAACTTTGGGCTCCTCCTAATCTGTTGATGAAAAAACTCTGTCTAATAGGGGTATATCTTCTGCGCTAAAAAATGACGTTGTGTCCAACTAGAAACTACAACTGTACATTTCCAAGGCTAGAGCTGCATGCTTGTGCGCACTTACTCTTACTTAAGCTACCGGGCATTTCACTTTGTCCCGTGCTGTTTCACTTAGTCCCGTGCTATTACACTTAGTTACAGCGATTTTTCCAATACATTTTGAACGGCAGTTTTACCACGCCGTACTATTAAATAACTTGTAGTACGAATAAGGCGTATTAATGTTGCACTGTTTATAATACAGCTCACCTTAGTGGTTAGAAGCCTGGTTACACGAGAACAATACCGCTTTTCTTTCGAATATCAACAGTGCTTAATGAATTATTATTTTAGTGCACTTATCTTTTGTTTGTTAGTATTGTAGAAGAATTAACGAGGAAACAAAAGTAGGTGTGGTTTTTTGAGTCTTAAAATCTGAACCTCCCAATGAGAACCTCTGGCAATTGTGTTTTACTGCTCACAGCAAAATAGCAGCTTCAATTCAAAAACTATTGTTACATCTACCTCATGCTTTGTCATGCTTTGCCATGATAGAACAAATAGTGTCCTTTTATCATGAAAAGCTTTCAAATCCACACTATTGTGGATGAAGAATTCTGTGGTGGAAATCAAAATGGATACCTAAGATTGAACGTCCTGACACTATAGCCAAGTAACTAAAGAAAAATCCTCAACAAAGTCTTCCTAACATTTGGACAATATTAAACTTATTCTCAAAGCTCCCCTCAAGCTGATGTTCCTGTGAGAGATCAGGCTACACCTTGAAACTTTTAAATAATTTATGAGGTTCACTCAAAGTGAAGAAAGACTTGTAGTCTGGCAATTTAGTCTTGAATAAAACATCTTAACCCTAAAATAATTGCTACATAAGGTATTTGATTCTGGTACTGTTCCACATCACGTTCAACATACTAAAAAATTTACCAAAATCTGACCAATAGAAATGTGTTTATTAGGTTTATTTATCTGCTCACAAGCTCATTAATATTCATGAGATGTTATTTGCTGGCTATAACAAATTTCTTAGCTGACAACCTTTTCTTTGACAGATATAAATACACTAAGTAATAGAAACCTCCAGTGAAAGTCAATTTAGTCATTCATATAGTCATTGGATCTTGCAACTAACAGCTACCACAGAGTGTATCGTGGTGTAGCCTCTACATCGTGGTGTAGCCTCTACATCGTGGTGTAGCCTCTACATCGTGGTGTAGCCTCTACATCGTGGTGTAGCCTCTACATCGTGGTGTAGCCTCTACATCGTGGTGTAGCCTCTACATCGTGGTGTAGCCTCTACATCGTGGTGTAGCCTCTACATCGTGGTGTAACCTCTACATCGTGGTGTAACCTCTACATCGTGGTGTAACCTCTACATTTGTAGGTCCAGAAATTTTGAAAATGTTGTGCAATAAATCTAAGCTGTAGTGAGATGTATAACCATTCTCACCTTTAATTATTATGTATCTGATTGTATTCAGGTTTGCTCTGACACTTTCTTATAAATATGAAATCCATCTCCCTTAATTTCCAGGTTACCTAAGTCTTATAGTTTGATCATTAAACTTTCAGAGCAAAGTTAAACTTTGACCAGTTGACTGTTAGTTGATCAGACTTAATTCTGTTGTGTTAAGATTAATTCACTATCCTTCCACCACAAGTGTTGTTAGTAGAGTAATTAATGTATACAATAGTTATGGTATGTCTTCTCACTTGAGTTGCATGACCACAAGCAAGATACACGAGGAATGCACTTTGTGCCAGACCCTATACCATAACTGCACTGTGAAGGAAAGGATCTGGTCACAATCCATACAACATTTCGTTCCATTCCGCACTACAATTCATGGGGAACGATACTTAGCGTGTTTATATCATATTGGGGTGCGGTTTGTTTACGTCCGGTTGAGAGCAATTTAACAGGCACCTACCGGTATGTAGATAGAATTGCGCAGCTGAAGCTCTGAAAGTTAATACGTCCTAGCTTGCAAAAATTCGAGTATCAACTCTTCCTTATTGTGGTGCCCAGCTCATTACCTCTATTTGAGAAAGTTTAGAGATATGAAGATCTGCTAATGAGTGAAACTAAGTTTGGATTGTTGCACCGGAGTGCAACAATGCAGTGAAAATTACTTCTAGCGAAAACTTTACAGACAGCTTAACATACTATGTTCTAGTAAATTTTGAATATTACTGAATGACACTAAAGCTATATTACAAACTGCTAGCGATGCGTTGGCATTATTTCTGTTTACTGTTCATCTTGTTGTTAAACAAATAATAAATTATCAGATTTAACGGTACCCTTTGACAAAAGAAAACCTTTCGCTTACACCTTACACTAGTAATGGTATACAGGCTGGAAAGGCAACCACACGATTCTTTGGCCACGATCACTCTGGAAGCTTTAAGTGTGATTAAATCACGTGACTAAATTCGGGAAAGTGCTGAGCGGGGAAGCTGCATTTTTTCTATTGCAATTGTAATTAGCTTTCAAATACACTTTTCTTCCATTTTTCACAGGAAAACAACTGTCATTTCCTGCCACAAGATCTGTTCAGCTTGGCCACCTATCTTGTAATTTTCTGAAACTGGTAAAATTTCCTGAAGTGCAAGATATAAGGCTGTAGGGGTGTAGCAAGATATTTAAAAGGGTGGTTATTTAGTGGTCACACCTAATCCATGCCCAAACCACACCTATTACATAATGGACACAAGCAACAACAATATTTGAAGGAGCAAGCTGGACATACTTTTCTCACAACATTAGATATTTGATAAACTTTTGCTTCATAAGCAATAATTATTAGTTGGTAAATGTTCAGTCTCTATAGCACTTTGATGATGATTTCATTTTCAGTGAGCCATGTCATAATATACTTCACTAAAACTAATAATAGGACACCTATCTACACTTCAGAAAATTCCATTTTCTTTGCAGTGTTAGAAGTATACCAAAAGAAAATTTTCAATAGCTATTTCTAATGATGCAAACCCAGATGTGTTAGCTACTTTTTGTTCAAAAATTGTTCAGGTTTTACTTGGCCAACTCAACTTGATCATATAGCTTACCACTCAGGATTCTTCAAATACAATAGAATGAGCTACACAGGGTACCAGTTGTTTGTCAGAAACTTATCATATCTGAATTAAGAAATTATTTCATATTATTTTAACCACAGATGCAAATTACACCTGAAGTAACAGCATGTAACACATACAAATTGCTAGTTCTTATGAATTAGTGATTTATTTACTTAGAAGTAATTCATAACTTGTATAACTATGAATAAAATGATGACAGTTGTCTTGAAGTTCAATAATGTCAGTGCTGAGCTCTGCTCATCTACAAACACAAAATTATTCGATCACCTTAAAATATTTAGACACAATAGTGAACGAGTAATGAATGATGAATGAAACCATTATTAAATACATTCTGAGCAACTTTGCCAGTACACAATTCTTCTCTTAATAATGGTATTATTAAAAAAAAACATGCTTTTGTCTGCCATATCCCCTAAAACAGGATCAAACATTTGTGTCAGAGTTTTAAATCTTTCAAATAATTATTTTAAAAATATTGAGATTAAACTTTTCTTTACTGATTTAACTACTATATGGACTTGTTTCTTCTTTGGATTTACTCCAAACTCAAACAATCTGAATTTATCACCTAAACAGTCTACAGACGAACTCATTTGGTTGTAAGATGAAGAAAACAAATGTCTAATAACAATGTAATTAGTTAGATATCGTGGCACTTATTAATATCTCAAACATAGGGCAGGTTTATATTGTTTTCTTTAAGAACACGCCTCTTTATGCTTATTTGACTGTTATATCACTGAAATCTACAACTACTCAAAACCTCCAGTACATAAACTAGTAATGCTCAAATTGCAGACCCAACTACATAATAACCTTGTAAGTAAAACATACAGAGAATTTTCTTGAAAGCATACATTCCATGTAAAATGAGATTTACAAAATGTTTATAATTTACTTCTTACTCGTTCCTCAATTTCAATGACTAGGATAGTAATTATAGTTAATTACCTAAACACAATAATGGTTGATTATCACTTTTTCCAAAATATGTGATCCCTCTTGATTTAGTTATTTTTTTACAGGATGGAGAAAGTTTAAAATCTGATATTGGTAACTCTGTATCGAACCTCACCCCACCATCTATACATAAAATAAAAATTTTGAAAACCTATGAAAGTAATGGGAAAAAATATTACTAAAAAATATATAGTTTATACATCTTATCACACAAATGTTTCCATGCAGTAGCAGTTGCAGTACTCTCAGTAGCTACCTCATGAAATTATTTCATGTGTCAAAATATTCACAAATTGATTATCCTATTTTGCCGTAATCTTCATATAACGTTATAGGTAGTCAACCAGATTGGTTATATGATCATGATGACATCCTGGCCTTCCATTATCGTAGTATGCTTTATGAAGGGTTAGAACTTGATAATAAGAATATGGAAAATAAAATTACAGAATGAAGGCCAGCTGGTAGTTTACCAAACTTATTTCCATTGTTCAGACATTTTTTTAATCTACCGACTTCAGTCAACATTCACTCACTTGAATCATGGCTATACACATTTTTTTTGTGACAAGTAGATACAAAGAGTAGACTCAGAAAGACTAACTAAATTTGGTACAGGGAGACTATAAGAGTGGGTAAAGGGAGACTGTAGGAGTGGGTACAGGTAGACTATAAGAGTGGGTACAGGGAGACTATAAGAGTGGGTACAGGGAGACTATAAGAGTGGGTACAGGGAGACTATAAGAGTGGGTACAGGGAGACTATAAGAGTGGGTACAGGGAGATCTTAGGAGTGGGTACAGGGAGACTATAAGAGTGGATACAGGGAGACTGTAGGAGTGGGTACAGGGAGACTATAAGAGTGGGTACAGGGAGAAGATTGGGTACAGGGAGGCTATAAGATTGGGTACAGGGAGACTGTAGGAGTGGGTACAGGGAGACTGTAGGAGTGGGTACAGCTATAAGAGTGGATACAGGGAGACTATAAGAGTGGATGCAGGGAGACTGTAGGAGTGGGTACAGGGAGACTATAAGAGTGGGTACAGGGAGACTATAAGAGTGGGTACAGGGAGATCGTAGGAGTGGTAACAGGGAGACTATAAGAGTGGGTACAGGGAGATCGTAGGAGTGGGTACAGGGAGATCGTAGGAGTGGGTACAGGGAGACTATAAGAGTGGGTACAGGGAGATCGTAGGGGTGGGTACAGGGAGTCTATAAGAGTGGGTACAGGGAGTCTATAAGAGTGGGTACAGGGAGTCTATAAGAGTGGGTACAGGGAGACTATAAGAGTGGATACAGGGAGATCGTAGGAGTGGGTGTAGGGAGACTGTAGGAGTGGCTACAGGGAGACTACAGGAGTATCTACAGGGAGGCTATAGGAGTGGGTACAGGTAGACTACAGGAGTGGCTACAGGGAGGCTATATGAGTGGGTACAGTGAGATCATAGGACTGTTGTGAAGAAGTCTTCCATTCAATACTGGAGAAACTGAAGACTTCTTTGTGTCCGTTGCCAGACATGGGAGGTTCTCAGCTAGAAACTACCCTTCTTTGCTCGTGCCTTGCCTTACCCAAGGTAGCCTTCATCCTTAGAACATGCCTAGCCACATTTTAAACACAGCAGCCGAGTATGATCATACCAGCAGATGAACCCTGGAATCAATTGTGGGTGGTCCAGTTTTGGACTATACTCCTAACTAAAAGTGAGCCTTCCCAGCAATCTTCTTTTGTTTTTCTACTTTATTTTTTTGGCTTTGTATTTTTGTTTTAGTTGCTTGATTTTCCTTTACTTTTCACATATGTAAGATGTGTATTAAATAAAAGGTTTGTATATCAAAATAGTTACAGTACTCAGATTGTCTGTCAGTTAGTCAGTTAGTCAGTCTGTCAATCACAACAAAAAAGTGATCCCAAAAGGGCAGCTCCACAAAGAAGATGAAACAAGCATGAAAATGTTGCACTGGACATTTTAAGTCCTTTCAATGTGCCAGAATTTTTAGTTCTGACTTTTTTTTTCAGAAAAAGCTAGTTTATTTAAGGCCATATTATGATAGCTCGATTTTCAGCAACTGTGAGTACGGCCTCTGGAGAGAAGATGACATGAAAAGAAGTAAAGAGACAAGAACATTGAACAGAACATAAACAGTAGTTGCTTTTGTTATCGTGTTAACTAGTTATACCTGTCCTGTATCACGTAATTGTTCATAACTGCATGTGAATTACACAATAAATACATACCTGATAATAATACTAGTGATTCGCTTTTAATTTTAATTCACCTGTACTAGATTTTGGTAAACAGAAGTTTACATCATTGGCTGGAATTTCCATGCCATCACCTTATGACAAAATGGACAGTATAAAGTAATGAGCACAAAGTTTTGAACAATTAAACTAACCTTTACTTCACATATTCCTAATTCACAACAGTTACAAGAAACTGTTCCATCAGGTGAAGCCCCAAGATATGGATGTGTAGCACTGATTACGACGCCAGATTGAGATAACTGTAACTGGTCATGATAAGATGTTTCACTATAGAGCTTGAGAGCTTCTTTCTCATGCTGGCATCCCCATGATGTTGCTGTAGTTCGTAAGCGTACTGTGTCTACATGACATATGCTCATTATCAAACTCAGTGAGGGATTGGCTGGATCACTTTGACAAACAGACTTAAATTTAGATGCTGTTATTCTCCCTGCGCGAAATTTGAACCAAGGCCTGTAATCAGACTGGTCTCTGGTCTTAGCTTCAACTGCATTACATTGCTCTTTAGTTACAGTCAAAACAACTTTACTGGAAAGCTGCAGCAAATCATAATTACTTAAGGCTAGATAGGAAGGGTTATAGAGATCAGTAAGCACTTGAGGTAGATCCGCACTGAGTGCTGATGGAATGTACTTCTCACAGTACCCTGGAACTACTGACAAAACAGCTGGCTTAGCAGTTTTGCAACTGGCCAGAGAATACAAAAACTGCTTCTTTTCTTCAAAAGGAGGCATGCTAAACTTCTTTCTTTTTCTGCTACAACCAGCTTTACTAACACCATCATCATTCACACCCTTAGCAGCTTTTTTTCTTTTTCCCAATAAAATCAATTTCATAGGTGCATATGATACAGATCGAACTGCAGGAGGCATAACTCAATAGGCACTTTTATGGGTGACAGTAAGAGAGTCTCTTTTTTCTACTTCAGTGGAAATTACCCAAAGAAGGGATGCTACATGGGAGCATGATTCTCCTAAGCCAGCCATGCCGTCACAATGTGCAGCGAGAATCTTTCCTTCTGCTTGGCTTAAAATCCATGGAGTTAGTGGCTTTTCAGACAATTTTTGAGAATGATTAACCTGAAAATAAATATTTTTTCATCAGCTAGCTTTTTGTTTTTTTTGTTTTTACTAACCTTGCCAATTACAATTCTTCTGTTTCCAATTGGTTTAACAAGTACTTGTCTCACCCATCCCTTAACAAAATTTTGGTAACAGTCAAGGCTCTTGTAGTTTTCATCATATCTTGCTCAGAGTATGTACTAGGAGTGAGAATTAGGTACACACACACATGGACTTGTGTTATGGCTGGCCACAGGTCTAAGTCATTTTTCCCTCGTTTTTCTTAACTTCATATGGGTCAAATCCATCTCAAGACAAGAGACTTTGAAGGAGAAAACTGAGAGAGTAAAGAATGCTGGTGGTGTTTTGTCTGGCCATGGTCTAAAGTCATGCAAAAGCTTATAGCCACATGGCAAGTCGTCTGAATATGTTATGTCCTCTTACAATTACTATTCTCTCCAATTCACAGAAGTATTCCCACTAGTATTACTGGGTTGGCCTATAGAAATGAATGAATAACCAGGAACTAGTCAGTTACCCCATTTTTGTTATTTTCAAGCTAACTCTACAAGTATTTTCCAGCAAATAGCACATGATCAAGTTACTATAGTATTCAAAATGATAGACAAGTGATATTGACGAACACACAATCAAATTTGCCCCACAGCAATATTCCCAATCATTTCCATTCCCTGCAATGTTGTAGTGATATCTTTGATAGAAATACATTTTTGTTATCAGCAATGTGGCTTTTAGCCATTCAATTGTTATAAAGCTTACTGTTTGGTTACTTACTAGTGATGTGCTTGAGCACAAATGGCAAGCGAGCCTAAAGACTATACTATTTTTATATGAATGATTCAACACTGAAGCTAAGGTCCAGTTTTTTTTAATTTCGCAATCATGGTAAAGGGATTTCAGTGCCATAGTAACAACTCTCTGCAACTGCTTGAATTGAAGGAAAAAAAACAACAACTAAACAATACACGTTATTTAAAAGTTTTCTTTGTGATATTCTTTAGCTAAGTAGTGGTTGTAACACACAATGCTATGACACAACCGGACATGCACCTACACAGACTTACCTTCGAAGTGGTCTAGTGGACAATGTATTTTCAAGTAAATACTGTTGCACACGGCCTATAACCGTGACAAAGAGCGCATTGACTTACCACCGCCACTAACTCGAATAGAAATGGAAGTCCCATAAGTTTTCAAGTTGTAACTGCACCCGCAAAATAATTCAAAACTGTAAACAATTCAATTTCTAGGGTGATACGGTACTGATCGATAAACCTGAGGATTCTGTTTAGTGCAATTTGGGACGGGGTCGAACGCCCAGCAAACACAAAAAATACGGAGGGTCAAAGTAGTCCGTTCCTGCTTAGGCCTCCCAAAGATATCCTTTATTTTGCGAGCTTGCCCCCCCAGTCTCCTCCATAACTCCACTGCGGCTTTGACTGGTCCTGGCTCAACGCAACTCTTCCAAGTAGCCGTGGTGGCCTCAACTTGCGCTGTGCTTCTCTCCATGCTCCAGCCGCTTTCCTGGCCTCTTGCTCCCAGGCTGGGCCACTTGTTGAACAGATCCTCCTTGGCCTTACCCCAAGTCCTGGCATCCTCCCTGAATCGGTAGTACCAGCCTTAGCTTCTGCTGCCGCTCGCTCTGACTGGCGGGTACCTTGTGACACAGATGTTCCATCAGAGGACCCTCTCGATGAAGCTACTTTCCAACAGCCGCTGGTTTCTGCTCCCACTACCCGCTCGCGTGCTCTAGCTCGCTCCTCTAGCCTTCCTCACCCTGGAGATTGGCTTAATGTGATGCCCTCCACCTCCTTGGGCCTCCATCTGCATGATCTTCAATTTCGATGTTGTATAAGTTATTGGCTTGGTGTCCCTCTTCACAGCATCCCATACTCCTGCCCCGAATGCCAGTGCTCTGCTGACATCTTTGGAGACCATCAGGTCGGGTGTGGTGGTAGTGGTGACAGGATTACTCGTCACAACTCTGTTCGTGACGTCATATTCTCCGCTGCACAGAGCGCTGCCCTCGGACCTACAAAGGAAGTCCTTGGCTTAGTCGCCAGCTCCCAGACCCGTCCAGCAGACGTCTACCTCCCTCATTGGACCTCTGGTCGACCTGTGGCCCTCGACATCCAAGTAGTCAGCCCTCTCCCCAGGAGCAGCTGGTCGCTGAGGCTGCTTTCACCCCAGGTCATGCCCACCAAGTGGGAGTCCAGCGGAAACTGGCCTCCAACCTCCCTTCATGTCGCTCAGCTGGCATTGAGTGCATCCCTGTAGTTGCAGAGACTCTGGGCAGCCTAGCTCATGACACCATAACCATTGTCAAAGACATTTGTAGAGCTATTTCTGACCAGGCTATGGTATAGATCTTCACTCCACCACCAGGCACCTCTTTCACAGCCTAGCCATTTCACTTTGGCATGGGAACTCTACGTTATGGCTCCACTGGTTCCCCACCCTCCCTCCTTCCCGAGATGGGGTGGTGTAGCCCCTTTTATTTTTATTTATTTTGTACCATTTCTTGCTTTGCCTTTGTAAGTAAAATACAAATAAAAAAATAATAATAATAAAAAAATAAAAAATAAAAAGTACAAAATGACATACGTACGTCCATATATATAAATAAATAAATAAATAAACAAACATCCCCGATTTTCGATTGTGTTACCCCTGTAAGTGTCTCGCTCGCTACACTCGCTCGCCAACTAGTGGTGCGCTCGAATAGCGCATATGCATGGCGAGCGAGCAGACTCTTTTTACAGAAAAATAGGACAGAAATTACATCTAACTGTAGTGCACAGTGTAACCCTTTCCATTCTCAGTTAGCATCAGAGAATCTAAAGTCTCTGATCCCAGACTAAACTAACAGAATTATCTGAGACCTCACAATTGTTTCAAGAAGAGAGTAGCTGTAAACTTTTTGGTTGAAACAAAGTTGGTTTGCAGCAGGATTCTCCGCGCTCGTTAATTGAAAAATACTGGAACTGTGAACGCTTTACCTAACTTACGTAATTGGCGAGCGAGCGTAGCGAGCGAGACACTTACAGGGGTAACACAATTGAAAATCGGGGATGTTTGTTTGTTTATATATGGACGTACGCATGTCATTTTGTACTTTGACCCTCCGTATTTCTGTGTTCGCTCCGCGTTCGACCCCGTCCCAAACTTCACTAAACATAATCCTCCGGTTTAGCGACCATTACCCTTATCGCCTAAGAAATTGAATTGTTTACGGCTTTGAATTATTTTGCGGGTGCAGTTAAAACTCAAAAACTTATGGCAGCTCAATTTCTATTCGAGTTAGTGGCGGTGGTAAGTTAATACGCTATTTGTCACAGTTATAAGCCCTACTCAACAGTATTTACTTAAAAATTCATTGTCCACTAGACTTACCACGAAGGTAAGTCTTGCGTAGGTATGTTCAGTTGTGTGAAAGTATTGTGCGTTACAACTACTATTAAGAATATCACAAAGAAAAATTTAAATAACGTGATTTGATTTTGTTGCTTCTTTTTCAATTCGAACTGTAGATGGAGCGGTTACTATGACATTGAAACCCCTTTACCTCATACGTAATTTAAAAACTCGACTTTATTTTAATTGCTTGAGTGTTAGTTGTTAAAATCAAATTTAACAATAGTGTAGTTTAAGGCTCGCTCACCATTTGTGCTCAAGCACACCACTAGTTTATTGGCGAGCGAGCGTAGCGAGCGAGACACTTACAGGGGTAACACAAATGAAAATCGGGGATGTTTATTTATTTATTTGTATATATGTATGGACGTATGTATGTCATTTTGTACTTTGACCCTCGCGTTTTTGTGTTAGTTATGTGGTCGACTTCGTCCCAAATTGCACTAAACAGAATCCTCTGGTTTATCGATCAGTACCCGTATCACCCTAGAAATTGAATTGTTTACAGTTTTGAATTCTTTTGCGGGTGCAGTTCAAACTTGAAAACTTAAGAGACTTCCATTTCTATTCGAGTTAGTGGCGGTGGTAAGTCAATGCGCTCTTTGTCCAACAGTATTTACTTGAAAATACATTGTCCACTAGACTACCGCTAAGGTAAGTCTGTGTAGGTGCATGTCCAGTTGTGTCAAAACATTGTGTGTTACAACCACTACTTAGCTAAAGAATATCACAAAGAAAACTTTTAAATAACGTGTATTGTTTTGTTGTTGTTTTTTTCCTTCAATTCAAGCAGTTGCAGAGAGTTGTTACTATGGCACTGAAATCCCTTTACCGTGTATGCGAAATTTAAAAACTGGACCTTATTTTTAGTAGCTTCAGTGTTAGAAGTCAAAGTCATTCATATAAAAATAGTATAGGCTCGCTCGCCATTTGTGCTCAAGCACACCACTAGTTTATTTGTTGGCGAGCGAGCGAAGCGAGCGAGACAGTATTAGGGGTGGATAATGCAAAATCGGGTATATGTTATATATATGTATGTATGTATGGATGGTACGTATGCTCTTTAAACGCGCGAGCGGGGAACTTTTTTCTCCTAAAAACACGGCTGTTTAGGCTTGACACCAGTTTATTCTGAAACTACAGCATTAAGCAAACCTTACTTTATACTAAAGCTCCAAAGTATGAGAAAATTCCTGCTAAAACGCTTGTTTTCAAGACACAAAAAGTTGATTCGACAGGTTACTATGGCATTGAAGACCCTTTTCCAGACTTAATTTCAAAACTTCGCCGTTTTATGGGGGGATACGGAGTGCCGGTTGTTGGTTGTCAAGAGCCGTTGATAGTCAGAATGCCGTAGTATTAATGCTATGGAAGCTACTACTTCTCGAGGGAAGCTGAGATAAGTAGCAATTCCATATTTGTTAGCTAAATATGCAAAATTAACTCTGGCCTTTCTTTTTTGTAGCTAAGAGCTAGTCAACAGTGACTGGTAAATTCAATAGTCAGATTGGCTCAAATTTGGTACTACAAAAGTTACCACTGCTCAAGAAAATGAGGTAAGAAAGTAATTTTGTATTTGTGTGCTAAAATTGATTGTCTTTTGTTTTTGTAGGTGAGAGCTTGTTGTCAAGAATTCAAGGTAATTCATATGGTCAAAGTAACTTCAATTTGATACTACAGAAGTTATCAATACTCAAGAATGATGTAAGTAGTAATTCCATATTTGTTGGCTAAAATTACAAATAATAACACTGGTTTATTTTTTATCGTAGCTGAGAGCTTGTTCAAGAGTTACTGGTGATTGAGATTATCAGAATGGTTGATGTTTGATACTACAAAAGTTACCATTAATAAGGTAAGAGAGTGATTTTGTATTTGTTTGCTGAAATCAAATGTCATAACTGCTATTATAGTGTTTGCATAAAGTAAGCTAAACAGTACCCGTATCACCCTAGAAATTGAATTGTTTATTCTTTTGCGGGTGCAGTTAAAACTTGATAACTTAAGGGACTTCCATTTCTGTTCGAGTTAGTGGCGGTGGTAAGTCAATGCGCTCTTTGTCATGGTTATAAGCCGTGCGCAACAGTATTTACTTGAAAATACATTGTTCACTAGACTACTGCGAAGGTAAGTCTGTGTAGGTGTATGTCCAGTTGTGTCAAAGCATTGTGTGTTACAACCACTACTTAGCTGAAGAATATCACAAAGAAAACTTTTAAATAACGTGTATTGTTTTGTTGTTGTTGTTTTTTCCTTCAATCCGCATGTGGCACGATATATGAGGAGTAGTGGTTGTATGCTAAACTGGCGATGTCACGCTGGAGTGTGGGGGGACCCTTACCTGAATGCTAAATTTGAAAACGGGACCGTATTTTCAGTAATGCGTGGCTGGTGCAGTGTGTGCTGCTAGAATTCAATAAAAATAGTATAGGTAGTGTTTAGGATCTCGCTTTCCACTTTGTGCTCAAGCACAGTCCACTAGTGTAGGGGTGGGTCATTTAGTGCAGTGGATGGGCGTTGCGAAGCGCGGGCGAAAACAGAGGTCTCAGGTACCCCACAATTTCTAGACCTAACTAGTGATGTGCTTGAGCACAAATGGCGAGCGAGCCTAAAGACTATACTATTTTTATATGAATGATTTTGACTTCTAACACTGAAGCTACTGAAAATAAGGTCCAGTTTTTAAATTTAGCATACAGGGTAAGGGGATTTCAGTGACATAGTAACAACTCTCTGTAACTGCTTGAATTGAAGGAAAAAACAACAACAAAACAATACACGTTATTTAAAAGTTTTCTTTGTGATATTCTTCAGCTAAGTAGTGGTTGTAACACACAATGCTTTGACACAACTGGACATACACCTACACAGACTTACCTTCGCAGTAGTCTAGGGGACAATGTATTTTCAAGTAAATACTGTTGCGCATGGCTTATAACCATGACAAAGAGCGCATTGACTTACCACCGCCACTAACTCGAATAGAAATGGAAGTCCCTTAAGTTTTCAAGTTTGAACTGCACCCGCAAAAGAATTCAAAACAGTAAACAATTCAATTTCTAGGGTGATACGGGTACTGATCGATAAACCAGAGGATTCTGTTTAGTGCAATTTGGGAAGGGGTCGACCACGTAACTAACACAATAACGCAAGGGTCAAAGTACAAAATGACATACGTACGTCCAAACATATATACAAATAAACTAGTGGTGCGCTCGAATAGCGCAAATGCATGGCGAGCGAGCAGACTCTTTTTACAGAAAAATAGGACAGAAATTACATCTAACTGTAGTGCACAGTGTAACCCTTTCTATTCTCAGTTAGCATCAGAGAATCTAAAGTCTCTGATCCCAGACTAAACTAACAATTACCTGAATAAACTTCGAAAGCAGTGGCAAAGAAGCGCAGCTTGACAAAGACTTCACAATTGTTTCAAGAAGAGAGTAGCTGTAAACTTTTTGGTTGAAACAATGTTGCGTCTGCAGCAGGATACTCGGCGCTCGTTAATTGAAAAAAAACTGGAACTGTGAACGCTTTACCTAACTTACGTAATTAGAAGCGCGCGCGTTCATACGTACCATCCATACATACATACATATATATATATATATAACATATACCCGATTTTGCATTATCCACCCCTAATACTGTCTCGCTCGCTACGCTCGCTCGCCAACAAACAACCCCAATTTTTTCATTTTTACCCCTTTAAGTGTGTCTCGCTCGCCAAATTATTTGAAATGTTGGGCTATTTTCAAGCATCTATTTGATTCAGTCGTTTACTTTCAACTTTATAAATAACGTATTATAAATATTTGTAAGTACATAATATGCATTATAATGTTCTCCAAGAAAAAACTCATCACTACAATAAACGGCTCTGCTAATGCAACCTGTTGCACTAGTTAGGAATGTAGATTAGTATCTATTGCTGCCAATATTTTTTTTGCATATAAATTGTAATAGATAATGTCAATAGCCACGTAGTTTCTTGAAGGCATGGAATTGATTCGATAGCATCAATCTAACATCATTCATTAGCTAGTCTCAGATATGTATTGGAATATGACTAGGTATAATTTAAGTATCATAGCTCATGATGTTTGTAACATCTTTGGACTACGTAAATTATCATTATGATACTGCATATTTTAATATAAAATATTTTTACCTTTATATATAAGATTTGTTCTTGAATAAAACCTCACAGGTTCATCAGACCAAGAATATCTTTTAGAACTGTATCCTGTACATTCATAAATCCCTTCATTCAGCTGAAATACCCCATAAATATATAATGTATTATTACTCATAATAACATTATTTGGTATTGCTCCTTGACTGAAATTCCAACGGACTTCTCCATTAGATCGACATTTAATGTTCATGTTGCTACCTTCCCTGATATATCTTGTAGGAGGTTCAATGGAAATTCTGGAGTTATCTGATGATGAAAATACATTTCAATACCATTAGGATATACAATAAGTAGTATAGCCTGATAAGAGAAGCATCAAATAATGACTCATTTTATTATCATATTTTTATGACTGGTTGTATTGTTTGATCGTTGTTCAACTTAAACTTTTTTACCCAGTCTCAACATTTAATTAGTACATTTGGTTATTTTAGCAGGTTCATCATATCGATCAGCCAGTTCAGTCTGTTCACAGAGAATTAATTAACTAAGATTTTGCTCATCAATATAATTATTGTGTATAATATATTCTTTCTTTGATAGCCCCTATCCCCTCCTCCCCAACCCCCAATAATAAATAGTACTAGGCTTTGAGTTTGAAAGGTGAGCATAAGCATTACTTTGAAGTACTTGGTATTGCTCCTTGTCACCATTAAAATACACTTAGTTGTCTTGACTTTCTAAAGCATTTGATCTAACTCTACATACCTGGACCATTTCTTGTGTCAAACAATATGCTCGAGACTTAAAGTGATGAAGGGCTTTGTTTAGATAATATAAGACTGATATGTATGTTTGTATTATTCACCATACAAAAAATTGTAAGGTGTTTTCCATCGTCATATAATAAGGAAAAAAAGGGTATTTTACAACACTCTTTTGTGTTTTCTGGATAAACCCTTAGTGGTATTAGGCATACTAACTATAGTAAAAATAATATAATTTTATACTTAAGCCTGAATCAATGAGACTTATTTAATGTGGATATTATACTCAGCACGTCTAAAAACGGAGTAACCTATTTTTATTTGCTATGTGATAGCCTCAATGTTTCAAGTGCATCAGTCCTTCAAATTGTCCAATATTATATAATACTTGAGTATTTATTTGCTAAGTACAAACCATTATTTAAAAACACATATTCCCAGGCCAAAACATTGATAATATTGGTATACATTCAGGCACTTGTACTACTAGGAAATACAGCAAAAAAAAAAAAGTGAAAATAGTAAAAATAGTATAGGCTACAAAATCATGATACTGAGGTAAATAGTATATCTGATTACCATAGACTTTCACCACGGATTTGGCAATGAACGATGATGGTTTAGTAAGTTTTTTGCTCCCCAGACATGTATATGTTCCAGAGTGATGAGGTTTAGCATTATTAATGAAGAGAATTGAATTGTTTTCATTTGTTCTACCTACATAAAAGTCTTTTACATATTTATCATGAATCCAATGATGCTGACTATGTACTTTTGTTAAACAAAGAATTTTTACAGATTGTCCCGGGGTAGCCTCCACATAAAATGGAAAAATTCGTTCTTGTTCAATATCTGGATGACATTGAGAGTTAAAAATAATTTGCAGTACAAGTAATTGTAATGAGGATAACTGTAAAATACAGTACTGAAATAACCCAAAAAATAAACATTTGAGTAATTTCTAATACAACCCCACAACATTTCACTCAGCACCCAATTAACTGAAATAAAAAACAACAACATCAGGGCAGTCTGACCCATCAATGATGTGTTTGGACTGCTATACATTTGATAGAAGTATAATTTGCAGCACATGTAGCAAAATAATCATAAAAACACCATTATGTGATCAACATGGATCAACTTGTTGCAACACTGGATATCAAATAAATTGGTCAATTTAAAAAGAAAATGTTTATAATGAAATATTATTTCTATATTTTAAATAGTCTTGTGTTGGTAAGTATTTTCATAAACAAATCTTTTTTTTTTACTTCACTAGCCATAATTTTACAATATAGACATATCAGCACACTATACAGTGTGCCTCATCAGTACAAAAAGTATAAAAATGATTGAAAAGGAACCTGAGGGTGACAAAGATAACATCACTTAGGATACAGAGCTGTTATTTCAAAGAATTATATAGTTATACACTGGTGGTAGAACTGAAATGAAGTAGGTGCTGTCTGAAATAAGTGATCTCTTGTGCTCTAATATTCTATGATAGAGTTCACACCTGTGTGCCCAATATGTTGTTGACAAGTATACTCCATCATAGAATAAAAGAACACAAGAGATCACTCATTCCAGACAGCACCTATTTCACTTCAACAGTTGCAGAACATGAAATCAAGAAGATACTTTGGCTTATTTTATCCTAAGGATTCTTTCTACAGTGATGTTTGATGCATATTTCTACAGTGATGTTTGATGCATATTTCTACAGTGATGTTTGATGCATATTTGTTATTTTTGTTGCTCTCAGGCATTTTTTGTAATTTCAATCATTTTATAGCGATGAGTGTCACTGTATAGTGTGCCAACATAACAAAAATGTCTACAATTATAAAATTATGGGTAATGAAGTTATAAAAAATTCTGTATTATTTTCAAGTTCTGAGCATTAATAATAATTATAAACAGTGAAGTTCAAATACAGTTTGGGCAAGTTATTTAGCCAAAAAAATAGACAAAAAAAATAGTGCAAATAAAGGCGTAGATATAGGGTTGGGATTGTAAAGCGTAACTTTAAAATCGGTTGTATATTCACTAATCTGTTCATTTCCAAAAATAAAGTTTTATAAATTTTATATTAACCATAGAACTATTGTTGCCTTAGTGGTATACTTACATAATGCAATAATACTCTCGGAATTGGCTGTTCATAGTAAAAAAAAAGTTTTTAACTGAAATCAGCCAAAAAGTACAATGTATTGCCTAGGTATCTATAAATGGAAACTTTTAAAAATTGTATGTGGTAGAATCCACCACACTTTCCTAAAGATAAACACTATTAACTATAATTTTTTTCCTGTATAATATTAGTTTGACTAAGTATGGACATCCTTGATTATTGAAGTTTAAAACCACAAGTAATAAATGTTTTTTAATCAAATGTTTCGGCTGCTATTCAGCTAGCCATCATTAGTGAAACATATAGTAACTGCTAGAAATGATGTTATAGCTATGGTAATGTTCAAGCTATGATGCTCTTATATACCCCAGGAAGCATCCCAGTGTCCCTATTCATAGCATTGTTGCCCTGTTTTGCTATATACCATGATTCCATTATACATCACTGTTTCCATGATGACATGTGATCTACTACTTTAGCTTTCTTCCAGTCAATCACATGATTGTTGTGAGCAGTATACTCTGCAACTACGGAGGTGTAACAAGTGCAGTTAGTAGTGGCCAGACATATTTGGTGTTCTTTCTTTCTGTGATCCAGTGTTCTCCCAGACTGTCCTACATAAACTTTGTACTAAGAAGCATGTTCTTATGTTCAAGTGAGAGAGAATTCTTCTAAAAGATTCGGACAAGTTCTTCACATATGGTATGACAACTGTTGCATCAGGTGGATCTCTGTCTGATTGCTTGGAAGGAGAATTGTTGTTGTATTTCTTAATCACAGACTCCTTTGGCTCTGTTGAAAAGTGTTTTAATGACTGCTTGTTTGTGGGCCATTGGTTGGTGTGAGTCAAATTGCAGGTACTGATTGGTATGTGTTTGTTTCCTGTATACTTTAGTTGCTATTGTACCATTTTCATGATGGTGGATTAGTGTGTCCAGGAAAGACAACTCGTGATTGGTTTCCAGTTCAACAGTGAACTGAATTGATGGCTTCACAATATTATCATACATAATAAATATACTAAATTTAGACAATCCTACTTACAAATAAAACATAACTGACCTCCTCTATATATGAAAGCATTAGATCTGAATTGTTTTCCATTAGGAAGAGTTCCACTACAAAAATACTGGTACACCCAATGTTTACCCTTAGTAATATACAAAGAGTGTCCCTCCGTAAAACTATTAGGTATTACTGAGATGCCTCTCTTTGACTCTGGTATATCACCTTGTTTCAAAAATGACCAATTTGGAGGGGTGGCACTATTGCATGTGATTTTTCCAACTTCTTTCTTATGTAATGCTTGCTTGGGAGGGATGATTATTCCATACTTTAAATCTGCACATACTTCATAAAATATTTGATAAAATTGGAAATTTTAACAAGATGTTCATTTGGTCACGTATGTATGCTAAAGAAGTTAACTACATCTGATTGAACCACACCTCCATTTCCCCCAAACAACATTTTTCATGGCTAACAAATCATGTGACATAAAATTTTAGTTTAAGGAAAACTACTACAGTAATTCTTGCTGACAATGCACCGAAGAAAAGAAATAACAACTGGATAGGTAACCATAGGAGAATAAGGGCTGAATCAGCATTATTAGCATAAAGTGTTTCCAACAACTCACATCTTATTAAATTTCTATATACACCAATCTGATTTGGAATTCCCCAGAGCTAAAAAGTGTGACCAACAACACAGGTATAGATCTTTACCTGGCTAAAGTCCCCAGTTTTTGTCTTCTAAAACTAACTAATTAATTCCAGGAATTCAGAAGCTACCCTTAAAAGTTTACTCCACCAAGAAAAATGTACTCCACAAGACCAAAAGACTATCAGGTCCTATACTTACGACACACTCAAGGAGTTTCCGTTGTCTTATCCACAGAAGAATGTAGCAAGGAGAATGTGTTAAAATATAGTAAGGTGTGTAGGACTTGAAAAATGTAAATCAGCAGAAATTTATTCCCATAATTCATTACTGCACTCCATATCAAAACTGCACTTGAATAGGTACTTCACATGGAAATCATCAATTGCCCTTCAGTATTGAAATTATTTCACTTTAAATTATCACTAGACATTTACATTGATACTTCTAACAGCTTTTCTTTTATTTCAGTAGAGGTTTAGTCATTTCACTTTATTATTAGTGTTGCTAGAACCTCCCCTCCTTCAATACACTTGGTTAGAGCACAAAAGACTGCACTAGATGTGTTGTACAGTAAAACTTCTATTAACGACCCCTCCCAGTAGGGACCGCCCTCTTTAGAGAGACTAAATCATGAGCCCAGGATTGCAACTACAACAAAAACAGTGCATTTAAAAAGTCAGAGAAGCAGCCACCTCTAATTTCCACCACACCTGGTGAAAATTTGAGAGATTGCGGTCAAGCGAGGAGCTAGTAAAAAATAGCATACTACACCACTTCTTGGTAATCCAATTTAGTGTGGGACAAAAAGTCTTCCTAAATACTTGCTGAAAATTTGTTGTTTCTATTTAATCTGAAACTGCAGGATATAATATCCAAAGGACAAATCACCTGGCCTGCTACACAATAGACTGCTGTGGTTCGTTGCAAATACCGCCTCAAACAATCCCCTTATTCTGGAAAGTTTGTTGTTGTTTTTACAGAAAATTACATCTCCAGTTCCAGCACATTCGGTGTAAGTAGATAATTGTGGTGAAGATATCAGGTTAGCTAGCAGTAGCCACACAGAAGGTAATTGAGACTTCAGAAGAAAAAAACATTTTTCAGATAACCACAATAAGACATGCATCAATTAATGGATGTACTTTCAATTTAATTTTCCCTAACGCTTTATCACAAATTATGGCATTTACTGAAGAACCTCTGAGAGAGGACCAACCTCTGATAAGAGACTAAAGGTCCCGTCCCCAATGCGGTCACTATTAGGAGGTTTTACTGTAGTTCCAGGCAACCTGCTCAGTAGCTCACTATAAACATCTTGTATCGTTATATTTCTATATGAAAAACTACTAGATTTATTGCTAAAATAGTACATACTATTACAAATTTAAATTAGTACAATGAAAATAAATTTTACTTCACACAAACCTAATGTTATTACACGGCATAAGAAGACTATATTAAAAACTGAGCTATACATAGCAAGCTGTCAAGCCTCACCTTCAATAGCGTTAGTATAATAGCGTTATTTGGCGAGCGAGTCAGTTACAGGGGTAAGGCAGTGTGTGGGTGAGACACTCCACAAAGGTGTCGAATTGGAAATCGGGGATATTTGTTACTGGGCTTGCGAAGCGAGCTAGATACTGTTCGGGGTGAACAATTGAAATCAAGTATGTTATACATAATTTGGTACGTAGGCTAAACGCGCGAGTGGGTACATTTTTCTCCTAAAAGCACGCTTTTAAGGCTTTACCCCAGTTTCTTCGGGTAATACATCATTAAGTAAGTCTGACTACTTTAATCTCAAGCTCCAAATTGTGTGATAATTCCTGTGAAAACGCTTTTTTTTTCAAGTCACCGAATGCTGGTACAACCGGTTACAACGGTATAGAAATCCCTTTACCCGACGTAATTTCAAGACTGCAGTTTCGGTGAGCTGCGAAGTGCCGATTGGTGCTTATGGAGAAAGTCCACAGCGATCAATTCAGCCCTTCAGCGTGACTAAAAGCGGGCGCGTTTTGAGGGGGAAACCTGTATTTTTTTCTATTCCCATAGACTTCTGTATTGAATTTGGTAATATCACTTCCAATTCGGTTTTGGAGTATACTGAGGAAATATTTTTAACCGCTTCCGTGCTAGCTTTCTAATGGTGCAAACCCCTAGCTGCTTCGGTAGGAAAGTCATTTAAAAAGCACATCACTATTTGCACTGCTATTACAAATAATAGCTTTTAAATAGGGGACACGAACTTATTCTACCTAGTGGGCCACGCCATAAAATGCAACAAGTTACCACCGCAAACACCCGAAATGTAGTGACGCGTTTCCCAGTTGCTCTCATCAAAATGACACTACGCGCAATTATTCCACTTGCCCTTACGCTACAGCATACAGGTAAATAGTATGCCATTATTGTAAATAATTATACCATAATTGGCGAGCGAGCGTAGCGAGCGAGACACTTACAGGGGTAACACAATTGAAAATCGGGGATGTTTGTTTATTTGTTTGTATATATGTTTGGACGTACGTATGTCATTTTGAACTTTGACCCACTTCTCTGTTGAAGCTGTTTATTGATTTTGTGTTAGTTATGTGGTTGACCCCGTCCCAAATTGCACTAAACAGAATCCTCTGGTTTATCGATCAGTACCCGTATCACCCTAGAAATTGAATTGTTTACCGTTTTCAATTCTTTTGCGGGTGCACTTAAAACTTGAAAACTTAATGACTTCCATTTTTATTCGAGTTAGTGGCGGTGGTAAGTCAGTGCGCTCTTTGTCATAAGCCGTGCGCAACAGTATTTACTTGAAAATACATTGTTCACTAGACTACCGCGAAGGTAAGTCTGTGTAGGTGCATGTCCAGTTGTGTCAAAGCATTGTGTGTTACAACCACTACTTAGCTAAAGAATATCACAAAAAAAAACTTTTAAATAACGTGTACTGTTTTGTTGTTGTTTTTTTCCTTCAATTCAAGCAGTTGCAGAGAGTTGTTACTATGGCACTGAAAATCCCTTTATCGTGTATGCGAAATTTAAAAACTGGACCTTATTTTCAGTAGCTTCAGTGTTAGAAGTTAAAATCATTCATATAAAAATAGAATAGTCTTTAGGCTCGCTCGCCATTTGTGCTCAAGCACATCACTAGTATATATGTATGTATGTATGGATGGTACGTATGCTCTTTAAACGCGCGCGCGGGGAACTTTTTTCTCCTAAAACACGGCTATTTAGGCTTGACTCCAGTTTATTCTGAAACTACAGCATTAAGCAAACCTTACTTTATACTTAAGCTCCAAAGTATGAGAAAATTCCTGTAAAATGCTTGTTTTCAAGACACAAAAAGTTGATTCGACAGGTTACTATGGCATTGAAGACCCTTTTCCAGACTTAATTTCAAAACTTCGCCGTTTTATGGGGGGATACGGAGTGCCGGTTGTTGGTTGTCAAGAGCCGTTGGTAGTCAGAATGCCGTAGTATTAATGCTAAGGAAGCTACTACTTCTCGAGGGAAGCTGAGATAAGTACGCAATGGAAGTGATATTACCATATATCAGGCTCGCTCGCCATTTGTGCTCAAGCACACCACTAGTATATGTGACCGGATTTGGGAAAATCCGCCTAAACGCGGCAAACAATTTTTTTCAGTATCACCGGGTAAAGCCTTATGGGTCGATTTTTTTCGAAAAATTTTTTATGGCAGAAATGGATAGACATCAGTTAGCTCTAGCTTATGACGCAGTTGTAAGCTCTGGCGTGCTCTAGAACTCACACTAGGAGGCTAGAAACACTAGCCGGTTGGACTCGTGTACGGAGAGTTGCTAAGAAATTATTGGCGGGCTTTTCACTAACAGCCGGGAAAAAACTGTAGCTAACTAATTCACTTACTATTCTACATAATTCACGAACTCACGCAATTCTCGTCATCATAGTTTCTTAAGGAGCCCTGCATTAAGCCTTTTAGACTTCTAGACTTCTTTCAATCCGCCTGTAACCGATTTATTCCATAGTGTCCCGGAGACACGCAGTAATAGTATACGGACACAAGCTACGCCCCCTGACCTTAGCAACGCCTTTACCCGGCGTTTTTTCGAAATCAGCAATAATAAGTTTAGCAAAAATACTGAAGTGTTGTAGTGCGTAGGGCGAAGACGGCTTGTGCTACAGCTTCCAAATTCGGAGGAAGGCATCCCAAGGCCCCGTGCAGCCTACTGGTAGAATAAATTAGAAAACTTTAGATGCCGCGTTTAGCCGGGTTTTCACAAATCCGGTCACATATATGTTTGGACGTATGTATGTCATTTTGTACTTTGACCCTCCGTATTTTTGTGTTCGCTCCGCGTTCGACCCCGTCCCAAACTTCACTAAACAGAATCCTCCGGTTTAGCGACCATTACCCGTATCAGCTTTGAATTTTTTTGCGGGTGCAGTTAAAACGCAAAAACTTATGGGAGCTCCATTTCTATTCGAGTTAGTCGCTATTTGTCACAGTTATAAACCCTACTTAACAGCATTTACTTGTAAATTAATTGTCCACTAGACGTACCACGAAGGTAAGTCTTGCGTAGGTATGTTCAGTTGTGTGAAAGTATTGTGCGTTACAACTACTATTAAGAATGTCACAAAGAAAACTTTAAACAACGTGACTTGATTTTGTTGCTTCTTTTTCAATTCAAACAGTTGCGGGGAGCGGTTACTATGGCATTGAATCTCCTTTACCGCATACGTAATTTAAAAACTCGACTTTATTTTAGTAGCTTGAGTGTTACTTGTTAAAATCAATCATTTAACAATAGTGTAGTTTAAGGCTCGCTCGCCATTTGTGCTCAAGCACACCACTAGTAATATTGTAATTAATAAATCAAAGCAGAGTACTTTAGTTTGCACAATAAATATTATATAATAATTGATTTTAGTTGGTATGTAATTGTACTGTGCCCTATAAATAAAAGCATTTAATTTTTGTCTGCGTGCAAATAAAGAAAACGGTCAAGAGCCCCACCGAAATTTTAAATTGCAGAGGTTTCGTAACCTATAGGCCTTTTCCGAGCAAGATAATAATATTCATTTTTGTGTACGGCCAATTTGTGTTAGCAACAGGATGCGCTACTACCAAGCCCATTGGTGGGAACTAAGTTTGTTCCTGGCCGACAGTGCTGAATAAGCTTTAGCTTAAAAAAAGTCCTTAATATAAATAAATACAAAGCTAAACTACTACTACTTGGTTTGGATGTACTGTAGGACCCCCATGACTCTAGGAATGCTTGTAATTTTGTGAATGACATGACTGAGCGGGCGCAACTTCACTCACTACGGGGCTATAAGGTGAAGCACTAGCCAACCCGACCGTGTCCGGGCCAAGGAGAAGAGCACAACAGCCAAGGCACGACCAGTTGACATCATTATCCAGCTGATAACGAAGCCCAGTTGACATCATTATCCAGCTGATAACGAAGCCCAAGCTGACCCAAGGTTGAGTGAGGTGGTGGCTAACTTGGACGATGACTCTCTAGTTACCAGCAAGATGGGAGCTGCTGAAGGAGCAACTTGGTGATAAATTCAGTTACTGACAAAGTCTCCAGTTGCAAATATTACTTTTAGAACACCCAAGAAGAGTGATAAATATTGTCTGTTTATATATAGAGGGTGAGGTGTGCTAGCTATTGGATAGATAATGATAGAAGAATGTATGAATTATTGTAACTATGAATGAAACATTAAAAGGTTACTATGAAAATGTTTGTTGTTTCTGGGTGCAGGACTTGCTGTCTCCAGTTATAGAGGTTTGGCCTCTGCCTGAATCCTGCTACTTAAGGCATACATCAATCCAATTTTATATAGTCCTGACAAATCTCATCTGGCTTGGGTTTGAGTGAAGAATAATGGAAGTATTGTGGCTCTACATTGTACATGTATGGCTGGGTAAGTGAGTAGTGCTAGCTAGTTCACTCATTGATTCATTACCATTAACCTGTAGCCTAGGTGAAGGCTATTCACATTCTGCTGCTTTAATGTTCAAGCTCGAATGTGCCGTTAGGCATGGCTATACATCAGTTACTTCAAATCTGTGTGGCTGGAACCAAGTATATTCTACAAAAGTATATGCTGAGCTGTCACAGTCTGCCTTCCTTTTCTATGTTCATACCATAGAGTTACTGCAGTAGACTAGATTGAAAAAGAAGGGTCGATTCTTCTGAAGTCATGGTTAAAGTCTCATTAATATCTTTACAAACTTCCCATAATTCAGACATAAAAAAGCTCCTTGTGTACTCTATTCAAGGAAACAATAGTTGGTGGCAAACTGGATAGTACTGGGTATTTATTGGAAGCCCTTGGGCAACGAATGAAGAAATTGCTGCAGCTCTCTTGGAGCCACTTCTGGTTAAGTATAAACTAAGGCTTATTTAATGCTGTAGTTTCAGAATAAACTGGGATCAAGCCTAAAAAGCCGTGTATTTTGGAGAAAAAGTTCCCCGCACGCGCGTTTAAAGGACATAGTACCATCCATACATACATTCATACATAATATGTATATTATATATAACATATACCCGATTTTGCATTATCCACCCCTAATACTGTCTCGCTCGCTCGCCAATAAATAAAACATCCCCCGATTTTCAATTGTGTTACCCCTGATAGTGTCTCGCTCGCTTCACTTGCTCACCAATGAAAGAAAATAATAACTACAACAGGTGAATGAATAAGTGAAATAATGATAGTTATTTGATGGCTGCTTCTTGACATCAGGGAGGAAAACTTGAAGAGGCTGCTCAGCTGGCCTGAACAGTTAGTAGAGTAATTAATGTGTACAATAGTTATGGTATGTCTTTTCTCAGTTGAGCTGGCATGACTGCAAGGGTGATAAACGAGATGCACCTGGTTCATGTGGGAAAAAAGCGGTGACTCAGAGCACAACAATGCAGTGAAAATGAAGCACCAAAGTTGTGAACCCTCAGCTACCTAGCTATTGCAATATAATATCCTTCCAAAAGAACGGGCAATCAGAGAAGAAGCTAAACTAGCCAGAAACACTCATCGGTATACATTTTCAAAGCTAAATTTCACTTCTTCAAACTCTCCATCTTCTCCAAACATAAAGCGAACTATATAAATTTTAATAGAAGTAATTCATAACTTGTATAACTATGAATAAAATGGTGACAGTTATCTTGAAGTCCAATAATGTCAGTGCTGAACTTTGCTCATCTGCAAACACAATTGTTCGATCACCTTAACAAAATTAGACACAATAGCCAGCGAGAAACATCTCTCAGCATAATTTATGACTACAAATAAAAGTTGTTGTTTTTGTAATGAAGCAATATTAAAGACATTCTGAGCAACTTTAGCAGTCAACAATTCTTCTCTTAAAAAATTGTACTGTTTTAAAACATGATTTTGTCTGCCATATTCCCTAAAAAAAAAAAACGATCAAAAAAAATTTGTCCGAATTTTTTAATCTTCCAAATAAATATTTTTTAAATAATACTATTAAGATTCAAATTTTCTTAACTGATGTAACTACTGTATTAAATGTACTTGTTTCTTCTTTGGATTTACTTTAAAACTTACCCAAGTTCCATTTTTGTTCAAGTTAGTGGTGATAATAAGTTAATATGCTATTTGTCATAGTTATAAGCCTACACAACAGTATTTACCTGAAAGTTCATTGTTCACTAAACTGTCTTGCATAGGTATGTTCAGTTGTGTGAAAGTATTGTGTGTAACACACACTGTTACAACTATTACCAAGAATATCACAAAGACAATTTTTAAATAACATGACCTGTTGTTTGTTGCTTACTTCTTTGTTTTTTGTTGTTTTTTTGTTTTTGTTTTCAATTCAATCAGTTACAGGGAGTGGTTACTATGGCATTGAATGTCTTTACCGTCAATACGTAATTTAAAAACTTTGATTTTTTTTAGTAGCTTGAGTGTCAGATGTAGTTTTAGGCTCGCCATTTGTGCTCAATCACACCACTATAATTTGTCTTTTATTAACTCCATGGATCTAAAAAAATGTCCTCTTAAAGCTATTTGACAATCAAGTGAATAAAATACATGTTAACTCATACCTTATAAATTAAGTACATGATGTGGTGGGTGTAGGGATTTGGCCTCCCTCTGCCTTGTTGAGTTGAGTGGGGGGTGATGTCAGCTGCCCAATCCCAAGGTAGTGCCACCACCAGAGTTCTGTCTCACCACCAGCCTTAGCTAGTTTCCCCAAACCCTTCACCAAAGTATTAGGTTTCAAAGGTGACATGAAAGGTCAGAACAAAGAACTCAGAGGTAATGTGATACACACATCCACTGCATGATGCTTTCGACTAGCACCCCCCCCCCTCCTCTAGGCCATCTGCTTGGATGGCATCCTTCCTTTCTCTAAATGCTCCACATTTCCCCTGCCAAAGCTCGGGCCCACTGATGCGAGCTGAAGACGATGGGGCAGTGCCTTCACCGGTCTCTGAGTCTTTTCCGATAGGCTTCTGTCGAGACATTCCATCAGCAATGGCGCTACTCTTGCCTGGGCTGTAAATAATCTCAATGTCAAACTTCATAAACTTTTACTGCAAATCCGAATAAAAATAGTTTGCAGTACAAGTACTTTAATTGTAATGAAGCAGATAACTGTAAAGTATTCCACCCTAGATATCTTCACAATGATATCTTTAGGTACATGACCCATGAAATAACTTCACACTGTTATTTCACGCTGTACTGCACACAAGCTCATTACCCTTGTAGTTATAGCAACCTGTCAAACTTTTCAATTTTCTTGGTTTTTACAGCTACCTTCCTCCTCTGAATCAGGTGTAGCCTACCCCAACCTGGTCAGACCAGCTGCTAAAATATCAGCTGGGGGTGGGTAGCCACCACAACCAAATTACCCTGGAGTTACCAGTCCTCTAGTACTAACTACAGTAGTGAAGTTATCTAGTGAGGAATAAACCACTTATTACACTTGTCAGAGTATGGCAAGATATTTCACTCTCAGGCTTTATTTTCACTCACATCTGGCTCATGAAAATAAATTAGCCTACTCATGAAATATTCTGCCATATCACACTCTGACTCATGTAATAAGTACTATATATATATTATATATATATTATACAGAATCCATTTTTGTCACCATTACATAAACCATTTTCAGGAAAAAATACATCATATAACACTATTGTAGTTTTATGCAGCCTAACAAGGCAGGCTGCCATTTGTGCTCAAGCACACCACTAGTCAGTGAGCGAAGCGAGACAGTATCTGGGGTAACTCAATTGAAAATCAGGGATATTTGTTCATATGTTTGGACATACATATGTCTTTTTTGTACTTTGACCCATGCATTTTTGTGTTAGTCCGGTGGTCGACCCTTCCTAAACTTCACTAAACAGAATCCTCTGGTTTATCGATTATTACCTATATCACCCTAGCAATCGAATTGTTTATCGTTTTGAATTCTTTTGCGGGTGCAGTTAAAACTTGAAAACCTATTGGAGTTTCATTTCTATTCAAGTTAGTGGTGGTGGTAATTCAATGCGCTCTTTGTCATAGTTATAAGCCGTATGCAACTTTATTCACTTGAAAATTCATTGTCCACTAGACTAATCACCACGTAGGTAAGTCTTGTGTAGGTATGTCCAGTTGTGTGAAAGAATTGTGCATTACAGCTTCTACTTAGCTGAAGAACATCACAAAGAAAATGTTTAAATAATGCTGTTGTTTTTCAATTCAAACAATTGCAGCGAGTGGTTACAATGGCATTTAAATCATTTCACTGTATAGACGTAATTTAAAACTCGACCTTATTTTTAGTAGCTTTGAGTGTTAGAAATTAAAATCAATCATATACCAATAGTGTAGTTTTAGGCTCGCTCGCCATTTGTGCTCAAGCACATCACTATAGTACATGTGTTTGGACCTACGCATGTTATTTTTGTACTTCGACCCTCTCATTTTTTGTGTCAGTTCAGTGGCGACCCCGTCCCAAACTTCACTAAACCGAATCAGCTGGTTATCGACCATTACCTGTATCACCTTAGAAATTGAATTGTTTACCGTTTTGAATTCTTTTGCGGGTGCAGTTAAAACTTGAAAACTTACCGGGGTTCCATTTCATCCGAGTTAGTGGCAGTGGTGAGACATGGATGGCTCATTTAAATGTATCATTGATATTATTTGTAACCACTCTGTGTAGATTACGGTGTTCAAAAAGTTGCTAAGATATTTGAGATTTTTCCTGTCATTAGTAGCATCAATATTATGATTTAAAGTTTGCCCTATTCATTTGCTTCCTGCATCCTAATCTTATTTCCTGAATGGCTGTCGTTCATGTAACGTTAGCTATGTTCAGAACAGCTACTTTAGTCAGTAGTAGTTATGATATAACTTCAAAGTCGACCATTAAACTTATATGACCAGCACTAACTAGATGAATTGATGATAGTGAAGCCAGTAGCTCAGCACTTGTGTCCTCCATTCTGCTACTGATGGTAGTCAAAACTCTGGTAGGTAATTGGAGCCACCTCCATTAAGTCACAGTAAATCCTCAAATGACACTCCTGATGATGATGATGGTTCTCAGAACAATGGGAGAGACTTCAACAACAAACTGATACAAAAACAAGCCATGACCTAACAGATAATGTAGCACAGCCATTTCAGACATAACATAAAACTATAGTAGGATGTATTTTGTAAGAAATTGAAGTAATTTTAAATGTCAGATTGCATATAATACTAATTTTATTAGAATAATAGTTCTAAAAAAATAATTTTATATTGTTAGCTATAGAAATACAATCAGAACTGTGTATATTTAAAAAAAATTAAGGAATTCTTTTTTCTCCATAAACCACTATTAATAGTACTATAGTACTATAATACTAATACATGTAATCACAGTATTGCATTATCACGACGAGTTGCAAAACTCTATGCCAAATAGTCCCACTAGTAAATTGTCTGAGCCTGAAGATACTGTCACAAGACAAGGACCAAAAATAGATATGGGCATTCTTTTCCTTAGGAATTGTTTGTTTCTAAATCAGCACTCTGCTGTTCTGAGTTTTGACTAAGTATCTCCTATATGGCCCTAAAGCAGTGGTGACTCCATAGATGTCCCACGCCTTAGATATGGGGTTCTGTATTGCTCAGAGAGGTCATGTGCATGCTGGTTGTATGCGAGCTCTATTTTCTTTTGAGTGGACAGGTATCATCCTCAATGCCTGAGACAGGTGTGTGCCATTCTGGTGGTTTAAATGCTCTACAATGGGCTGGTAGTGTATCTTGAACAGGATATCCAAATAACTTCTGAGCAGGAGACTGTCCATTGTGCATGGAGTATTACGATATTGTAGCAAAGAGCAGGCCAGACGATTCTAGTTGACTCCACGACTAGTCCAGGCTGATGAGATTGGTTTTCTCATGGACTTCACTGTCGCTTCTTCCCATTACTCTGTGGATAGTGAGGTTGTGATACCTGGTGTGTCACTCCCCATCTTTTGAGGAGACAGTTGTGCAACAAAACTGATCCCTTAAAGCTTCAGTTAATTTCTTAGCTGTGGTATCATAACCCATCGCAATAACATCAGGCCAATGAGTTTGCAATCTACTATAATTAGACATTGCTTTCCTCCATTTGCTGCAAAGTCTGCAGCAAAATGCTGGGGCTCGTGGGAATGAAAAGACGACAGCTGTAAACTATTAAGTAATCATAAATTATTGTCAAATTGTCCTTAATTCCCTTGAAAACCTTTAGTATGTCTGACAGTTGGCATCATTGGTTAGGAAACCCTTTGGATATCACATGCTTTAGGTTTTGATAAGTATCATCTTTTCCAGCATGTTCTCACACTTCCTGAATTCTGATACTATCCTGCTCTAGTGGAGTTACCATGGATTCGTAGTTAGGAAATTGATGGTGTCAATATGTCCACTTCCATCTCTGCTAAGTTGTCCTCGTCCCCAGTTATAATGTGCGGATGCCGAGAAAGGGCATCTGAAGCCTCATACTTCGTCCCTTTAAGCCACTGTGCAGAAAAATTGAAGGACAAGATGTGAGTACGAACACTGTATCCGTGGATTCTCAATCTCATCCAGACGATGTGTGTTGAGAATTGGAATTAAGGGACTATGATCTGTGACAATCGTGAAGTGAGGCAGACCTGACAAGAACAGGGAGCATTTTTTATGCTCTAAACCACCACAGCTAGACCCTTAAGCTCCACTACTGCATAGCTACCTTCTACATTGCTTAGGAATGAAGAGCCAGCTTGAACTATCTTCCAGTCTGCTTTGGTCTCTGTAGACTTTTGCAAGAGGACAAATCCAATGCCAACAATGCTGACATCTGTATGCAAGTGAGTTTCTTTCTTTGCATCAAAGTACGCAAGAGTCGGTGCTGAGACGAGAAGTTGCTTAGCTTGCTTGAAGGAATCTTCATGTACTGAAGTCCACACAAAGTCATTCCGAGAGCTAAGCAGTGGGCAAAGGGGAGCCAGTGCAGCAGCAAGTTCCTTTGCTAGCTGATTGACTATCCCACAGAAAAAGCGAAAATCTGTTCGACTACTAGGCGAGGGGAAACTAGTGATTGCATAGGTTATTCCTGAGCTAACTTAGTAGCCTTCCGATGTGATGGACATTGTCAGCATCTGGCTCTCTTCATCCAGTGGGCACTGGTGGTACCCCTTTAAAGCATCAAACACTGTGAAATGCTTGGCTTTGGATTCATGTATGTCTGCTACTGCCTAAGCTGATGGAATTGATGGATAGCGCTCTCGACGGACAAGCTTGTTCAGTTCAGACGAATCCACAGACATGCATATACAGTCACTATCTTTCTTTGGAGCTACAACTATCGGAGCACACCATTCTGTCGGCTCTGTGATTGATGTGTTAATTCCCTGACTTTCAAGAAGATCGATTCCCTGTTTAAGCTTATCACGGTAAGCAAAGGGAATGGTTCTTGGTGCTGTAACACAGAATGGTTATGCATCATCCCTTAAAGAGATGTGAAACTTTTCTTCTAAAACCGTAGAGAAATCAGACAGAATTGTTCTGCTGTGGGGACTGGAGGAGTAGAGGGCTGGCAAACTTGACTAGCCGTTGCTGGGTGTGGGTAAGTTTCAGGCAGGATGCCTAACCCTTTAGCAGTCTTCCAAGAAACAAACACACAAACCACTGAGCCATAAATGTGTATGTCATCTGTGGCGGATTTACCATGGGAAGCGAACTTAACATTTGGGATCATCCCCCATTTTACCACACGTTCTGCACATCCAGTTGAATGCAGGGCACTTTCTTCTCCCACCAGCATGGAATGCCTGTCTACAACCAACACAAGTTCCCAATCCACCAGAGCGAACTAGAGCAGTCTTATAGGCTGTCTTTGAGTGAATAGAATTTATTTGCAATGACCCTTCAATGCCTTTTCTTGATCGTTCGGCTGCCTCGAGACTACAACATTTAACAACAGTTTGATCCAAAGGTAGATCTCATGTCTGTAAAAGTTTCTGAATGCATTCTCCATCATGTAGCCCTTCAACAATCTGGTCACATGTGTGCACTAAATTTCTTTCAACGTTTTTGAAATTTCGGTTTCTCATTCGTTAAAATTGATGAAATTTTGAGAAATATAACCATGAAGATCACCTAACTTGAATTCATGACTTATTCTGTTATTGGGTTATTGGTGATTGTAAATTTCTTAGGCAGAAGTCTATTACAATTGCGAATTGAATAAGTCATGAATTCAAATTAGGTGATATTGAGATAAAAATAGTAAAAGTAGCTGTATTCACCTACAAATGCAAAAACACTTGTAATGAGTGCATAAAATTTAATATTTTTATTTATACTTCACTTCTTGTGTTTGCTATTTGATAAACTTGTGGTCTGGCTACAGGGGGTAGAGATGATGGTAATTGATAGTAGCTGCCACCAGGTTGTGCTTGAGGAGCACAACTGAACTGGCACATGCTCAGTAGTCCAGATATAATAAACCCACTGAACATGAGCATTAAAGTCATGTGATACAGGAAGTAATTCAGCATAATAATAATAAGGTAAAGAATAAGCTCAAGTTAGTTACAGCCGGTAAAGGTGCATATTCATAACAGTCATCATATCAAGTGTCCTGCACTTTGTGGTGCTGATTTCACTCCAAAACCTTTGGGTTTAAGTTCTATTGTTGTCTAGGACATTCCATAATCCAATACACAACATTAACTGGTGATAATTTATGAAATTTGTGCTGTCTACTTAGGTGCAGGAATTGGGGACACAGGCCCCTCCCCAATATGTTTGGACCTCACCATTTGTTTTTAATCAGAGCTATTGGACCACGCATCAACTACATAGGAAGCTACAAGTAGTTACAGAAGACGGAACACATAGATAATTTGGACATTGCCAAAAAAATATGTGTATACGATGAGTGTACAAATACATCTGCATGCAGGTAAATTCCCTCAAGTATATCTTGGTGCTTGTCATGTTGTGTCCGCCCACCAAATTAAGATATTATTCCCACACCAAAGTTGTACAGTAACATGCTACCGCCATAAAGTAGCATTTCATTATTTTTATTTGCAAATATTGATTTATATGGTTTCTAAAAAAAACAATAGTAAAATATTAGGACCGTGAATAAAGCATGGAGTTGAACAAACACATTGCAATTGTAGGCCCAACCAATCAAAATTTGGTTCGTATGCCATAGCGATTCAGCTACAGCACACAAACCAACTTTGGTGACTGGATAAAGATTGCAGCTGCCATTGGTCAATTTATTAATGATTTAATAACAGTTTCAAAGGGTATCTTGCTTTGGTAACCATCCAGCCTATATTTCTTTAGTTTAATTGGAAAGGGCGCATCTCGAACTGAACATTTAAAATACTAAATAACACACTGCAAAAGTTGTTACCTATAAATATTTTATTGAGTATACATAGTAAATATGCTAGATTTTAAGAAAGTTTTGATCATGTTGCTTTGCAATATATTTTCAAACCGTCTGATGTACATGTAAACTTCTGGCCATTGCTCATCACTAATGTTTCGACAACTTACAAACATAACAACTTTGTGCATTATTTGAAAAAGACTTGCATAATCTCAACAAAAGTAATAGAATTATGTGCTACTTAGTTATTGCTATGCTCTAAAAATGATTTGACAATAGTCAAAAATTGGCTCAAAATTAATGTTGAATGACAGTTTAAAAAGGTGACTGCTGCACTGTGTTTTGTAGCTGCAAAAAAAACATACACAACACCATATTGAGTTGATCAATAATAGTATTTGGCAATACATGCTGTAAACTGTGACATACCAATATGATGTAGCTACTATCATAATGAAATACCAAAGGAGTGAACCCTCAGCATTATTAAACACTACCTAGCTATTACTATATAACCTCCTTCCAAAAGAACGAGCAACCTGTTTGTAAAGGGACATACACCGCTGGCTGCAAGAAATTAGTTGCTCATGTAATTATGACGTGACGCTATGGGTTGTTGCACATAAAATCTGGTACCTACGCGGAGATGAAAGCTATATGTTTCTCAATGATTAGCCCAATTTTTAAAAAAAGTAGCACAATAAATGGTCCTAAATCTTCTTCCTGAGTAAGTTCATACCTAAATCAAAAGTTAATTGTCAGTAATCTCCAACATTAGAGGTGAGAGACAAACAAACAGACAGGACGGCTACTTTAACCCTCTCACGCATGGTCGCTGAAGACTAATTGTCTACTCTAGGAAGCTGTAAGCCATGATACACATGACAGCTTCAACTATTATACTGATTTAATAATTCAACAGAATTATAATAACTAGTAATGTGTTTGAGCACAAATGGCAAGCAGAGCCTAAAACTACACTATTGTTGAACAATTGATTTTAACTTCTAACACTCAAGCTATTAAAATAAAGTCGAGTTTTTAAATTATGTATGTATATAGTAAAGGCATTCAATGTCATAGTAACCACTCCCCGCAACTGTTTGAATTGAAAAAAAGCAACAAAAACAAGTAACAGGTGCGGATTTAGAGGATGCTCGACTGGTGTCTTACCAGCCCCTTTTATTTTTCAGAAAGAGCCCTTGTTTTTTTTAACTAGTTGATTTGCTTACTTAGGGAGGGGGGTGGGCTTATGAATAACATATTATTACCCGCAATTTGAAGTGTACTTCTGGAATAAACGGTGACTGGGTGTCCTGTTCTTAGATGAGCTTCTGTAGTTGTTCCTTCACATTCATACACACCCACATTAATATCACTCACTCCACGGATGAACAGGTTATGTCTCTCCACAATTGTGTTGTTGGGTAAGGGTCCCCTGCTAAAATTCCATGTCGCTCCATTAGACAAACATTTGAAATACACATATTGTCCTTTCACAGCATATATAGCCTCAGGCAAAATTTTTGAATCATCTAAATGTATCAAGTAGTTAACATTTTCATATTATGCAACAACCTTTAATGCCACAATGTATGTCATGGTTAGCAACAAATCATAATATACTTCAGTAAGTTGTATAAACAAGCCAGAAATAGCTAAACCATTGGATACTCTGCTGCATTTGTTAGGTTTCCCATAAAATAGTGGGTCATCAAAATAGTACTATAAGCTTCAAAATCATCCTTATAAGTCTAAAATAAGCAAATAATGGATACTTATTCTTATTAAATGCCCATTTTGTATGTATTCAGTTTTTATACTACACTTCTCCAATTAATACACACGTGTACTGGCTTTAATTTGTATCAGTTTACCTTAAATGACTGCATATAACAGTTAGTGGGGCATGCTTTACTACTATTTTATGATAAAATGTGTTAAAACGATTATCTACTAATTCAAAAGCTCACAATATAAAAATGGTATGTTATATTTTGCACTACAAACCTGTACATTCTACACTATTCATACCTATTACTTTGACAACTGCCCTGGCAAGAAATGGTGGCTCCACCTTAACCTTATCTTTATTGACAATGCAAGTGTATGTTCCTGAGTCCAATATTGTAATCTTATCAAACACAATATTGGTATGATCCTTTGATTTAGTAATAGTATGGTGATCCAAAGTTGGTTTATCAAAAATCCAAGTGGCTTTATTTGCCATAGAAGATCCTTCACAGTGAATTAAAAGACTGTCTCCAACATTAACCTCAACATATTTAGGATCTATACTATCTGGCATGAAATCTGAAACAGAATTGTACATAAGTTTGTCAATTTACCTAGGTAATACAGTGTCATGTCAATATTTATTTGTATACAATTATATATGTATCACATGACCGATTGAATGTCTAAAATAAAAAGTAGCTTAACTCTTACTTAAACTTAACACTATCCTACAAGAATAAAAAAAAAAGAAGGCTTAATAATATCTTGAAATCTCAGAAGCCAATCAAACTGCAGTGTTATGATTCAAATTAAAGCTAGAAAATTAATATATCTGATGAAATGCTTTCTCTTCGAGTTATGTTACTCAGTACATAAGATTACTCTTAAGCAATGAAACCAGATTGTGGGCCAACTGTCTGATTCTAATACTTGACCAACATATCTTCAGAGGCAACCGACTGCTGCCATTCTCATATTTCAGTAGTTATCTGCTATTTCTTCATCGAGATTCACAGAACCATACACTGCCACATTATGACAATCAGTTTGTGTTCAGTAAAGTCTCAGCCACTGATAATGGCAGTGTAGTAAATCAGGTCATTTATTTTTCTACCTCTCTGCTCTCAGTTAATGTGTGGCAGTCTCTGAAACACCTATGCTATTTATTTAAAATATAGGGAAAATTCATACTGTATACACAAAACTCACTAAACACAGAAGAAGTCAATGAAAGTGATGAGAAATGTTGTTTTATAAATTAACCAGTTTGCAGTTGGTTAAGTTAAAAGAAATCAGGTATTGTTGGAAAACTGGGAAAAAGCCCTAACCAGCACACAAAATAGATGTGACTGATTACAATACAATTGTGAAGTTGTATCCAGGAAGGGAGTATTACTGTATGGATATAATCTACATTCTCTACATAGCTACTAGCTGTGTACCAGAAAATAAAACTCCATTTGATTAGCTAAAAATATAGAAAATATAAAATGTTAAGAACTATACATAAATACCACTTCACATCAATACTTACTGGCTCTGTATATGTCCGCATTAACTTGAAATTGTTCTCCATTAGGGTAACTCCCCAAACAAGTATATTGAGTCAAAAAAATGTTACTACCTTTGTTTAGCAAGGTGTCACCAGAAGTTAAACTGTGCGGTATTGTGAAATTCTGGATTACATTGTTGTGGTATGTTCTATAGGACCATTGTGGTGCAGTGTCACTGTGACAGGTTAATGTACCAGTTTCGGCATACTCCAGTGCTTGTTGGTAAGGATGGATTATGCCAAATTGTATATATTCTCCTACAATTAAAAAGAACAAGCTGTAATACTTAAAGCCATATCAATTTTTGGTGGGAAGACTTCCTATAGGTAAATGACTATGGTCAGCCAGCTTTTACAATACATATGTACAGATAGCTAAGCATTAAAACCACTGCCATATGCATACAATATTCCAGTATAATAAGTATTACTGAGTTTTCACTCATATTGTATACTGTAATGTAATTGATAGAACAATCATTGTTTACCCTTTCCACTAACATCTGCTTTTGAAGAAGGAAGTCAAATTATCCAATATATAGCTACTTATCCTAGAATATTCTAAAATACCAGTTATAAAAAGCTGCACCTCTTATTCTTAGTGTGGTCCTTGAATAAAATCTCGTTACTAATTCTCCAGTTCTTAGTTTAGGGCCATAATATTGACCTGCACAGTGATACACTCCTTCATTGTAGTCCTCCGCCTCAGAAATTTGCAATGTGTTATTTACCAATTCCACATTATCTGGAAATGGTCCTTCACTGAAATTCCACTTTGCCAATCCATAAGATTTGCAAGCGATACTAACATTGTGACCTTTTTGTACTTCTACTAAACTAGATGATATCTTTGAATCATCTAACCATTATAACAATGACAAAAGTAGTATAGGCTCATAACTGTGCTGAGAAATGATGCATAGCAATACTTTAGTTGACAATAGGGCATAATATTAATTGGAACAATGCTATGCTAATACGCATAGAACAAGAGAAGATCACAGAAGCTTTGTGGATCAAGAGAACAGACAACACAATGAACCTGAACCAAGGCCTACAGATGGATCGTGTGTGGAACTCCCATCTCATATCACAAAAAAGTAATGACTATACTTACATCTTAACCATTTACTCACTCTCCATCTAAGTAGTAGCAGTTAGCCAATCACTTATTATCCATCCAAACAGTGGCTACCATTCATCCATTTTACACCATCACACATCACCACCATCTCTAACCCTATATAGCTGTGTCACATCATTTTGTTTCATTCTATTGTGAGGTGATGAAGGACTTCGAGTCCGAAACGTTCTCTTATTGTTTCAAAAGTCAACTATGTCAAATAATTGTGCACAATCGAAGTATTGCTATACAATGTTAAAAGGTCAAACTACAAGATGGAACGATATATATATGGCGCTGTAATGTACCATTGCAAGCAAGCAATAAACTCTAATTACATCAGTGCTGTAATTCAAAACCTGGTGAAATCTATTTTATGCTCAAATACTAAGAACAATGTCATAAAAGATTAAGAAGAATAGTTCATAACAATTATTTAAATAACACATTTCAGGTATTAAATGAATGCTGATAATTAATCTTTATTACAAAATATCTCAGTCATCGATTAAAAATCACAAGTTGTCTATGTTGGATTCTTTAAAGGTAAATCAATAGCATGGTGATATAAAATTTCATCCTTAATAATTGAACAATAAAAATATAACATATTCAGACTAAAAGTGTCAGTAGCTATCAATAAATGATACAACTCATGAGAACTGAAATGTTTGCTTTTTGACGTTATGTCCACTCCATTTGATCATGATATAGTACAATGATTCGTGCTGCTTCAGTAAGTGATATTTAAATCATTTACAAGATTTGTGCACAACGTAATCTACAGTACCAATTATAATATCTCAAATTAGTTTTATTAATAAGATAATCTAACCTATAATTTAAATAGAATGTTTTTAATTGGGTACACCCTGAAGCATGAAGATTAACACCAAGCATTATCTTACCAAACACTTTCACTACTGCTCTTGCAAAGAAGGGGTGAATTTTTGACTTAATTCTACCAACTACACATGTATACATTCCTGAATCATGAGTTTTCAAATTGGTTAGAGTAATAAAGGTGCGATCCTTTGACACATTAATATGATGAAAAATTGTGGGTTTGTCAAATATCCAAAGAGCTTTATATCCCAAACATTTAATAATGACAGATTCTCCGACGTTAGCCTCTACATATGAGTGATGTATAGACATCGACCTAATATCTACAACAAGGGAATAATAAGATCAGCAAGAGAGTGTAAATTATAATCATATGAAGATATGTTTAACTGTGACATGTACTAAGTATGATGACCACATTAAAATAATCGATGATAAAAATGAGTATTTTCATTACAAGCTATGTCTATTTTTGCCATGTATTCTTTGTTACCGAGCACGATATATTTTAGCATGCACAAAATGCAGCATTAAAGAAGCTATTGAGAATGGGAGACGGCTAGACATCTCCACCAGAATACTTGGCTTCACTAATATCACTTTTTATGATGCCAAAGGAGCATTTACATTACAAAGGCAACAGACTGGATTTATCTGTAGAACATGCAATTATCTGAAAATAGACAAACATCTCACTTGAATCATTATTTAATTTTTGATGAGTGTAACAAAATGCATTGCACAACAACAGTTCTCCAAGTTTATGTGATGTTGAGACTTCTTGCGAAGTCCTTTAAAAGGGTCACTAAAAAGAACCTCAATGACTCATGAAAGTCATTACTTCAATGCCACAATCATTACATCAATGCCACAATCATTACATCAATGCCACAATCATTACATCAATGCTACAATCATTACATCAATGCCACAATTATTACATCAATGCCACAATCATTACATCAATGCCACAATCATTACATCAATGCCACAATCATTACATCAATGCCACAATCATTACATCAATGCCACAATTATTACATCAATGCCACAATTATTACATCAATGCCACAATTATTACATCAATGCCACAATTATTACATCAATGCCACAATTATTACAGCAATGCCACAATCATTACATCAATGCCACAATCATTACATCAATGCCACAATCATTACATCAATGCCACAATTATTACGTCAATGCCACAATCATTACATCAATGCCACAATTATTACATCAATGCCACAATTATTACAGCAATGCCACAATCATTACATCAATGCCACAATCATTACATCAATGCCACAATCATTACATCAATGCCACAATTATTACATCAATGCCACAATCATTACATCAATGCCACAATCATTACATCAATACCACAATCATTACATCAATGCCACAATTATTACATCAATGCCACAATTATTACATCAATGCCACAATTATTACATCAATGCCACAATCATTACATCAATACCACAATCATTACATCAATGCCACAATCATTACATCAATGCCACAATCATTACATCAATGCCACAATTATTACATCAATGCCACAATTATTACATCAATGCCACAATTATTACGTCAATGCCACAATTGTTAGTAACTTACTTGCCCTATACACAAATGCCTGAGCCAAGAATCTACTTCCATTGAGATGAGTCCCTTCACAGAAGTATTGCAAGAAAAATAAGTGGTTGTGTAAGAGAATCAAATTGTTTCCAACAACCATTGCAACAGATTCGGGTATTGTGGAATTAGATATTGATATACCAGAAAAGGTTTTGTAGGGCCAATTTTTTGTAGAGTAGGTCCATTCAGGTTTAGTAGCACTGTGACAGGTCAATTTACCAACATCATTGTATTCCAAGGCTTGCCTGTGAGGATACACTACACCATAGCGCTTGTAAGCGGGAGCTGTAAGAAAGCATAATGAGACATACAAACAGGCTCAAATTTTGCAACATACCAAAACATTATGATGGATAACAATTTGCTGCTAAGATTGTGCATTAAGATTATGTTAAAAATAACCTCATATGACCATAATACTTTTGTTGTTTTTTGTTGTCGCATTGTTGTTGTTCTTTTTGGTTTATCATTGCTTTTGTTATCACAATGAATAACTATACCTTCATTAGTAGGCATTTTAAAACAAACTTGGTATGATAAGTAGTAAAAATTGAGGTGGGAATGGACATATCATTAGAGACTTTATTAATTGAGGATTATCAAGTATTATATTAATAAATGAGAAGCTTCAATTTTGTTCCAAAAAATAATAAAGCTCTAATAAAATTATAAATAAGAATGACATAGCAATAATACTAACTTGTTCTTCATTTGTAATCATTGACAGAATATAGATCTCATTATAAAACTCGTCGATATGAAGTGTGTACTATTCTTGAATTATTTTTTTAATAATTCATGGGGTTAAATAGACTAGCAATTTGCACAAATGATGCCAAGTAATCCACCCATAATGTTAGCATAGCTAAACCTGAACGTTGACATTTACCTTCAATTACAAGAGAGACTCTAGAAAATGTTTTTACAGGCTCTCCTGTTCTTAATAAAACCTCATGACTTCTTCCCTCGCACTCATAAACTCCTTCGTTAGCTAAATTCACACCCACAATGTATACAATATTGCTTTTCACCAATACATTATTAGAAAAATGTCCTCCACTAACATTCCATTTGGCCAGTTCATCGGACTGACATTCAAACTGCACATTACTTCCTGTTACCACAGATTCTGAACTGGAAACTATCTTGGAATTATCTATTCAATTGCAAATAATTGTGTACGTTGAAATAATTATCAAGTTCTGACCCATCATAGAAACTAGATTGAATCTTTCTCACCTAAAGGTTCTAAAGAAAAGCACAGACAAAATGTGAAAAAAATACTCAGCTGTTGCGGGGAGTCAAACCCAGGACACCTGGCTTTAGCCACCAGTAATCTAACCACTGAGCTATGACCCACAACTTCCAAGACCTTCTCATTTTACCCGTTACTGCTGAGTAGTACCGCTTGCTGTAGTCTCGTACTCAACAGACTACCAATTAAGTGCCGTCAGAACACCTTTTCGGTGTCAACCGAAACATCTCCCTCTCCAGAGCGGAGCCTTAATAATCATTTATGGGGGAGGTCCCGACACCCTAAAGGTATTCTGATGGCACATAATTTGTGGTCTGTTGATTAAAAGACTGCAGCAACTGACACTCATCGACAGTATCAAGGGTCTTGGAAGTTGTGGATTGTTGCTGTTCAGTGGCTAGAGCACCAGTGGCTATAGCCAGGGATCCTGAGTTCGATTCCCAGGAAACAAAAAAGATTTTTTCACATTCTTCTTTTACTTTTCTTTAGACCCCAGTGAGAAAGATTCAATCTATTGAAATAATTGTTTATTATTATACATAGGAATTTATAAGTCACTTTATCACACGTATTATTAATTAACTTAAAAGTTGTTTGTCTTCAAAAATTTTAGTCATAAAATTGCTGTATCATACCCACTACATTACATTCTATAAAAACACATTACTTAGATATGTAAAAGTTGTTTTAGTATAATAGATTTTAACACAGTGGTGTAGCTATATTTTCATAGTAACAAATTACTGATTAATTTTATGTACAAATTTATAACTCACTCAAACATAATAATTGTAACTATAATATATAATATCTAAACCAGAGTGAGTAATGAAAGATGATAAAGCAAATGAGTCAATTATAATAGCTTTTTTCTTAATTGTAACGGCCAAAAAAATATTATTATAAATATATTCCCAGCCAAGAATGACTGAATAAATATCAGTATTACCTAATACTTTAATAACTGCCCTTGCTATAAAACTAGAGTCAGACATAAACCCAAGGTGGTCACTGGCAAAGACACATGTATAAGTCCCAGAATCTGAGATAGAGAGATTATTCATCAGCAAGAAATTGCCACTCTTAGTTACATTTAGCTTTTGATCCAAAGTTGGGTTATCAAATATCCAAAATGGTATAATGTGATTAGAGTATACCCTACACTTTAAAACTGCAGAGTTTCCTACTTTAAACAATGCATAATGATCCAAGATATCTTTTTCTTGCTCTGCAGAAAATAATGATTTCCATATTAGCAAACTTTCTCGTTCTAACAGCCAATATTATGTTAATTAAAGCTTAACACAACATTTTCAACTTCAGAGCCAGTAAGAAAGTTAAAGATCAAGGAAGCTCTACAGATAACACCAGACAACAACAAGTTTAATAGAGACATAGGTTTAGAGCTCCCAGGATGCTGGCTGGATGTGCTGGTGCAAATGGTCCTTCAAGATATAATAAACAGTAAGCATACCCTACAGAAATCTTATTGTTTACATTGTTGTTTATTATACCACCACGGAGAGTTCGACCTCAGTTGAACCCTGATGAAGACTTCGACAAGAAGCCAAATATGTAGGGTTAAGTTATAATTAACATATTATAATGGCTGTTAGAATTACCACAAATTTAAGTATGATAATTCACTATAACAACATGCAATGCATAAGCACAGACAATAATTTAATAACTTACAAAGGTAAAAAACCACACAAAATGTAATTGCTCACAGTACACAAAGTCTCTGTTTGATTTTTTAATGAAAGATTCTGACTAGAAATAAGCTCTGATTGTTCATTTGGTCTTGAACTAGAATTTTAATTAATAAACCTGAAAAACAAATCTTTCAAACTTCCTATAAAATCTCTTAAGCTAGTTTGCTTTTAATCATAATGAGTAAATAAACACAAGTGAAAGCCTGGACAGACATGTCATTTTTAAGACATACATAAAATAGAAAAATTCACAATATTATAGGATAACTTGATATCTTACAAGACATTGGCTATTTAGTGGATATAATCTAGCATCAGACGTCAAGCACTATATTGTGTATTTTTCTTGAATTGTCAAATCTTATCCCAATGGTGTGGGGGAACTGGGAAACAACCAAGATAGGCTGCCACCAGAATGCAACAACTAGACAGTTTATCAAGCTGATAAATGCTTTTCCACAGCCCAAACACAGAGGTGCAAATCAATGCTTAAGTAGTTTGCAGAAATTAAGGTTCACTGAATAGCAAGAAGTTACACTGAAGGTTGCTTGCACTGCCAAGTCATTATATATGTCTGAGCAGCACAAGCTAAGTGAGTGATGACATGGCACAAAAGTAATGATGTTAATTGGATGTGTGGGAATATATTAATGAATGCAATATCAGTGATAGCTAATTATAGAACATAATGTTTAGTATTCTTATGAATGCAATATCGGTGATAGCTAATTACAGAACATAATGTTTAGTGTTCTTGTAGAAAGTGTGGTGGTTATACCACACATGGTAAGTCAATAATTGGAAAACTTACTTGCTCTATAAATAAAGGCATAACTAAGAAATCGGTGTCCATCAGGGTGCGTTCCAAGGCAGAAATATTGAGTAGAAAATGACATACTTTTTTTAATATACAGTGAATGACCAACAATTACGCTGCGAGGTACCAATTGTCCACTACCATTATCTTCACGATGTTCTTTGTAAAACCATTTTGGTTTAATGTCACTATGACAGGTTAGCTTACCCAATTGCGTATATTTTAATGCTTGCCTGAGTGGATGAATAATACCATATCGCTTAAATGGGAACTCTAAGGGTTAAAAAAACAACAATAATAAACAATGAAATATTAATATTTCACATTTGCCTTCTTATAGTCTTTTGTGTGTGTGTTGTTATTTTTTTTACTTTTTTTGCCGTTATATCAGATTGAACACAAATAATATGGAATATTAGCTTCTCTAGGGGTCATTGTCTACCTGTAAAGATTTTGAAGGTCGTAAAGTACTTCACCAATAGCTTTTTTTTACCTCTAGCAGCTGTACTCATTTGTACTCCAATATGGCCTACCCCTTGCTATTTTGAAATAAAAAAATGCAGGTGGTCTATATATGAGGTTGGTTAGCAGGACAGCACAGACAAAATTCAATTATAGCTAGCTAGAAACGTAGGATTACATCGTCACGTAAATTGCCCATTCAAAAATATACTGGTAAAATCACGCAGCTAAGTGAAATAGCCCCGAGCTAAGTTAAATAGCGTGGAAACTAACCTTAGTACCCAGTAGCTAAGTAAAATAAGTGTGCAAGCATGCAACTCGAGCCAAGGAAACCTGCTGGCCCGCAGCTAGCGATAGCACGATTACCTTGCTATTACTTGTACAAATGGTACGGTTCCTTGGGACATTATCATAGCTATCTTTCTGTCACATTAACTGGATATCCACCACAACATATAGCTATTATATATATATATATATATTATTTATTGCAGCTTTGATATTTTTACTTGAATATTTCCGCATCACGCGAGCGTTCTGTATTCTCCCATATTGTACGGTTTATATTGTACGCTACTTGTAGCGCGCGCGTAGCGAGTAAAATCAAAGAAAATTGTATTGTAACCGGTTGAGAAAAATTTCAAAGAAGCAATAAATCACTTATCACACTCGTCGTACAATATGGGAATGATATTTTACTCTCACGCCACATTTTCACTCGCCTTTGGCTCGTGAAAATATTTTGCGTGCTCGTAAAATATTTTCCCATATTGTACTCTGACTCGTGCTATAAGTATTATATATAGTATATATTATATAATTATACATATTACATTATTATTATTATTATTTATTATTGTTACTATGCAGCCACAGCGGTAAAAATAAAAATTACCCTGTCAATATAATATATTCCCATCAATATAAAACATAATCAATGATGAGCGGGAACAGAATGTTACGTCTCCTGAGAATCCCATATAAACGCCTCTAAACTGCCTAAGTACCCCCTCCAGTTGGACCAATTCAACTAAAGAACCCCTCCAATTCAACAGAAACACCGCCCACTTTAACTTGCTGCTTTCTAATTATTGGCACTTATCACACCTCCTACATGAATGTCATTATTTGAATGATAATTTTTTCACTGTTTTTCCAGATATAAGCTAGCTGCTATCTCTATTCATTTACTATCTCTACCTCTATTATGTGAAAGAAAGGGGACAGACACATTTCTGGGACTGCACACAAGCATGCAAAAAAATCCATTGCTGAAGTCTAACACTGCTTGATATTACACATCAATTTTATTAAAATACAGGTGAGAATTTATCAGAGTTTATGCAGATATATCCTTTCATTGCTAGTAAGCTATACCATAGTATTACACTGAAATTGTATATTTATATTCAGATGAATTACAAATTTAGTGTTAATCTGTATGAGACAGAAAAGTTCAGATTGGTAAGTAATATTGATATATGGCTAAGCATTACTCTTCACTTCACAACATATTATTCTTACTCTATTTTCCAGGTTCTTATAATGTATAGTCAAAAAAATTCTGAATTGTAAGCAGTCTTGATTGCTCTATTAACTTCGTTTCTTGTAGGGTTACGCTACGCGGGAATAGGTCTGGTAAACTGACATAGAGCAGTTTGTTCTTACCATAGCATGCTAGTTGCTATTTGTCACAGTTATAAACCCTACTCAACAGCATTTACTTGTAAATTCATTGTCCACTAGACGAACCGCGAAGGTAAGTCTTGCGTAGGTATGTTCAGTTGTGTGAAAGTATTGTGCGTTACAACTACTATTAAGAATGTCACAAAGGAAACTTTAAATAAAATGACTTGATTTTGTTGCTTCTTTTTCAATTCAAACAGTTGCTGGTTACTATGGCTTTGAAACCCCTTTACCGCATACGTAATTTAAAAACTTGACTATTATTTTAGTAGCTTGAGTGTAACTTGTTAAAATCAATCATTTAACAATAGTGTAGTTTAAAGCTCGCTCGCCATTTGTGCTCAAGCACACCACTAGTACGTCACCTATTGTTTGGGTCTCCCCAATTAGCGAGGGGAACTGAACAAACTGCTCAATGTCAGTTTACCAGACCCTTTTCCCACGCAGCGATTGGTAAAGGGTCTGGCTACGCGAGACTAGCCTAGAATGTGGTCATCTAGTACAAATTGGTGTATACGCTAGACACTAGATCGGTTCCCCTAGTAGAGGTCTGGTAAAGGGTCTGGCTACGCCAGACTGCGGGTCATTTTTTAATATAATCATTACTATGAGTATGAGACGAACCTTAAGAAGTGGTTTGAAATAGCTATAGCTACTTACATAATGAAGTACCAAAGATGGGAACCATCAGAGCTACCATACACTATTACAAAATCATTTCCCAAACCAAAAGATTCCTAATTAGGTATATATCAAAAGCTCAAGTAATGAAAATGGTAGTCTTAATAGCCTAGAAATTCGGTAAAGAGTCCGCTATCCAAAACTATAGTCTCGCTAAAGTTTATAAGACCATTAGTCCCCATTAATTGAGCCCGAGACAACCAAATTCGAAGCGTAAAAAATCAAATTTTTTTTTATGATACAGGTGAAGATTGGTAGCAAAGAATTCTGAGAATGTGATATTAAAATATATCTGAGCTATCTTGCTCCCTATTTACGCGGGGCGCACTACTTTAAGATGTTTAAGTTGTCTACGTTCGTTACTTATAGGTATTAACTAGGCAGCAATTGTAAAATGCCTACTTTCTAACTAGTACAGTGCACTATAGCCTTAGGGCCCTAGCCCTCGTAGTGGTAGGTAGAAGGTCTGGACAAGACTACCACTGACACTGAACGATAAATTTACGCTACCCCCAAATTTAAAACAATTAAGCCTAGCCTAACCAATTACTGATTCAAAGCTTGAAATACTCACAAACTAATACCCTTGAATTAAACGTACCTATATACTAATATGATAAACCTGCAATTAATTTTATTCTTACTGGAAACACTTTCGCCAATAATAAGCATAATGAGGTACAAAAAGCACATATCAATTTAAATAACACCACGAAGCGTTAAAGTAAACATTTGCAGCAAGAAAGAATTATAGTTTAGTGCAGCTAGACTAATAGTAAGGATATCTGGAGTACTCTGTCCCTAGTTAATCATAGTATGTGCATGAAACATTAAAAAAAAGTTCACCTTACTTAGGCTTTTGGAGGTTGACAGTAATTGCTAATGAGTAGTCACAGTCCTAGAGAAAATTCTTTTGGGATCTCCTGGGACAGATCAAACGCAATAGAAACTTTTACTTTATTACAAATTCATTTATTTGTGAATAGTGCTACTGTTTTTCACTGGCAATCTTATGGGGCTGCTCTAAAATAAACACATTTAGAAAACGCAGAATTCCTGCCCACATAAATGTTGCTACCGAACAGAAATGCATCTGCATCATCAAGGCACACTAAATGACTCAGCGATATTGTTTGTGTCTGCCTAGATTGTTAAAGATTTACTATAATAGGGAAAGTAAGTGAAATTGTGGTTGCGTAATTGGTTTGTGAAAGACGCAATAAAAGCTTACCGCATCTACCGGATTTTGAACGTCGCCTCAAAAATAAATAAACTTGACCTCAGAGCTTCAATCGTGGATTTGAAAATTGTGATTAATTTATAAAACCGGTGTCAAGTAAAATCGGGTATCCCCAAATTTGGGTACCTATATTTACCGAAAAACGGGTGCCCCATACCTATATTTCCACGAATATAGGTACCCCCTCACCCATATTTACGAGAAACATGGGTACCCCTTCGATCCCCAGTGTGCCTCCCGTATATTTATGAGATTTGCTACGCATGAACACTTCAAACTTGTTGGTAGCTAATGGTGGTGGAAGTTGAAACTGGCAAGGCACCTTGAAAGTTGGAACCATAGACCTCTGACCAGTAAGTTAGTTTAAATGTTTTTTACCATACACTATTACTGTAGTCAGCTGAAAATTTTTTAAAGCAGTAAAAAATTTGTGGGGGGAAAAATATATACAATAGCTAATTCCAGTTTCCTCAGTTTTAGGAAATGAATTGCTTCTTTAGCTACATAACAAAAAGAGTACGAAAAATATATTTCTTTCAGCTATTGTACAATATTGTTAGGTATGCTCTGCACATTGCATCAGTTTTTGTTGAGCAAAAAAAAAAGCCAAGTTTACTTAGGTCTCTATTATTGTAGCAATTTCATAATGGATGTAGTTTGAGCTAGCACTTTTAGTAAAATAAGAGTAACTACCACAATTTCTTTTTAAAAATACACACACTATCTACTTATGTCAATAAACGCATCTATATACATGTGGCATTATTTAGTAATTTCTCTAATTCAATCAGTAACATATTTTTTTACTCCCTAACTCTTCCTATTCCATTGCCTTGTTTGCAACAAAGTAACCCCCAAATATAATTTAGATCAATAAAATTAAGTGGCACAAACACACCAGTATACACTATCTATTCTTTTTTTCAATTTGTTTGATATCAACTTCAAAATAATATTGTTCAGAGAATGAATTAGCTACAGACTACTGTTTCAACTGTTATACAACTTCAAATCATTGTTTTGAATGATGTCATTCTTTACGATGGAAACATACCAAGGGACTTTTTTCTGAATCAGCTTTAAAGTTAGAATATTTACATTTCAATATAACTGCTATTTTGCACTTGAGAAGGTGAAAATCTAGTGCCAGGTGAGCAGTCATGTACATCACAGTTCCTGGAGGCCAAAACTTGCTGGACACACAGAGCCAATCATATCCGATGACATAAATTATTATAATTTTGTAGGAAAAGGGTGTCTTGTAGATCCTGTTTCTTTAGAATTCTTTCCTTCATCAGCTGTCTGCAGCAGTAATATGGTTGGCAGCCATTTTCCTCTTTCTAGTATCCCTTGATCAACTTTGGCACACTCAGCATCTTTTTCCAGCACTCCAATCTATAATAAGATAATGATTCAGTCATTCTCGGCTGAAATAATTATAATAATAGGAATTCTCTTTTTAACAGCCAATATTTTTAATTATAACTTAACCCGACGTTTCGACTTCTTGCCAAAGTGCTCTTCAGGGGTCAACTGAGATCGAACTCTCCATGGTGATATAATAATACATAGTAAACAGCAAGATTTCTGGAGGGCACGCTTACTGTTTATTATAATATGTAGAGCGAACAAACTTGGTAGTGCAGAGACACCCATTGGGCTGTTTTCAAAAGTTGAATGTAACATACCGAGCTTTAATAACTTAAATATTTGTGTATTGACTTTTAATAAAGTCATCATAACTAGAGCACTCTTATTCCTGCAACTAGATTATGTATACGAGTATTGTGTATGCATACACTTCCCAGTCCACTCTACCTTGCCTACTGTGTCCTCTATCGTGAAGCATCTATCACATGCTAAATACACAATTTCTCTTCCGAAAACTTTGCCAACAGTGATACTTCACTATTGAATCAAGACATCAATGGTTGATATAAGTAAATTACAGCTACTAACTGATTGGAGCATGTTCTTATTTATTATAGTTATTATAATTATAGCATGGGTGAAGAAATAAAAATATATTACTTAGGTGAACAACCACATAATAAGGATAAATGCAGCTATTGCCTTTAAAATATTCAAGATTGGGCAAACATACTTTGTGTCAAGCAACAATGTGTGTAGAGGCTGACAAACACTGCCTGAAAAGTGTCCATTGACAACCAAAACACAATCATAAACTAGTGTATAAAGTGTTGATAACTAGTTTGTTAACCTCTACAGCCTTGTAAATAGTTTGTTAACTCTAATTACCGAGACAGTTTACAGATTTGTTAGGGTTGTAAATGGACTCTTTTCACCCTGTGAAATTTACTTGCACTTATGCACAGTGAGGGTTAACATGCCAATGAATATACACTAAAAATGGGAGCATTAAAATATAGTCTAAATTACTTTTACCATTTTAATTTTTAAAACAGAAATTTATCTTTGCTACGTGCCTGAAGATTCCTAACATAATTTTGAAACTTCTAAGCATTGCTGGAACATTCAAATTTCTTTAACTGAGATGAGGCTGGTAAAACAGTTTTGATACAAATTATATTCTTTCATAGTGCCTTTTTTATACTATTAAATTGAGAGATATACACTAATATTTAAACATGGATGTACATTGCTCAACATTCTAGCTAACAATGAGGGGAAAAATTCTTGTAGTGTAAAGACCAAGTAATACTTCAAAGGAAAAATGAATGGAATAGAATGTAAGAACAACATGTGACAGTTATATACACATGTTTTTTTCTTTGATTGCAATACTTATTTCATTTAGTAACACATGAGTATTTTATTCTACTTTTCATCAGACAGTAGCTACTTTCTTAAATTTTATTTCTGGTTTCAAATTCAATTGTATTTTTCAAGCTTGTTTATTTGAATAAAATTTCAGACATGCAATATTAGCTTTGGTCTTGATGATCTTGTCATTTCTTGAAAACTTATATAAGCCCTAACCACACATCTGCTGATAATGTATGGTCCTAGCCTTGCAGGCTAAACCTTGCCATCCTTTTCGTTCTTCTGAGCAGTATCTTCACATCGAATTCATGCTTTGATAATTAAGTTTTTCTGTGCTTTAGCTATAATTGAATTCAACTCACTACTAATCGCTGTTGATCCTGTCATTCCAGTAAAACACCTCTATTCATGTCAGTTCCAGTGGTAATATTGAATCAAGATATCAGTGGTGGGTATTAGTAAATCACCACAACTACCTGCAGTGCTGCAGTGCCCAACACACTAAAGTCAAACTTTTATTGCCCATATACCTAAAAAGTACCTCTGTCCCAATGTTAATTCTTATCTAATTCATGCTTCAATCATAGGTAATTTTTTTGCTTTAATTTTATTGATTTAAACCTCATTGCAAAACTTCTTGTTCATACAATAGATTATTTCATTAAAGTACTTGACTACCTCAGTTGAGGCAAACTATGTTTTATTGTACTAACATCACTGAGCCTGTCATCTCACCCAATGCAGACAACTTAATACCATTACATGATTCATTACCATGAAATGATACATTGTAATTACCCTCTGGTCCCACACTGTTTGGATTAGTGAGGACCTACTGTAATTTTCTTTTGAAGGATATTCTCTTATTCCATTTCTCTGTAGTATTTGCATTGCAAATACACAGACTTGTACAAATACAACTTTGTTTCCAAACTTAAATAACCATTAATTAACAGTTGACATTACTTCCACAGACACACACACATGTGCATGCACACAATGACCCACATACACACCACCAATCACAATGATGATTTTCAGCTATGAAGTATCCCATTGTCCCTATTCATCCTCATCACAGTCTTCAGTCCTGCTGTCCTTTCTCCAACCACACCTGTTCAATGCACACTCTCTTCAATACCAAATTTCTTCCTGGTACAATAATCTTTATCCCATGTGCAGGGCAGCCAATAGAAGAGTGGCCCTGTATGAGATCATCTATTTTTGCCAGGTGATCAAACTATCTCAGTGGTCCTGCTACAACTCAAAAGAAGCACAATCTGGTTCTTACTAGCCCCCCTTTGTACCCATTAAACTAGTAATCTGCAGGACTCATCATAGAACATGACCTACTCATCAAATTGAGAACAGCCCTTGGTACCTACTACATAGTCTAGCACAATTTGATGAGTAGGTCGCGTATTACATCGACTCGTGGCTGTGTAGATAGAAGAGTGGCCAGAGGGAAGTATTTAGTGGTCAGAAGATTAGGCTGAGGAACTAGTGGGTTACTAATGATGGCATTTGAATGTTCCATAAATTACTTGTGAAGGCGAAAACAGATTGATTAAAGGCAGTCAGACTGGTTAAGGGAGAGTGAGACCTCTCTAACAAGCAGTTTGCCCTGTGGATGAGCACCAGGAGAAAAAGAATAGGAAAAAGCAGCAGAGGAGTAGAGCAACCTATTCTTTCTATACAGTTTACATAGGAAGCTCATAAACTAGAATTGGCTAGCTATTGCTTTGGTAAATATCTGCATAAGAATAAAAATCAAATAAAATCCACTCTAAATTATTACATAGACTCGTGCCAGAAACCATGTACTAATGAATACCAAGCCAATTGAGTAAGAATGAAAGGTCCTAAATCTTCAGGGTCTGAGTAAGTTCATACCTAAATCAAAAGTTAACTGTTGTAATGGCGACGACTGACAATGCGAGTAGACCCACGATGCGAGTAGACCCACAATGCGAGTAGACCCACAATGCGAGTAGACCCACAATGCGAGTAGACCCACGGCACGAGTGGACCGACGATGCGAGTAGACCGACGTTGCGAGTAGACCGATGATGTGATAGACCGCCGATGCGAGTGGACCGATGATGCGAGTAGACCGATGCCGCGAGTAGATGCCATTAACTGAATGAGTAAAGTATTGTCACATTCAGTAGAATGTGGTCAAGAATAAGAGATACTGAGAAGCATCAGAGGATGGACAAAAGAAGAGAGGAAATCCAAGAGCTCAAACAAAAAGAGGACAAGAAAAGCTGGTATTGTTCAAGACGAAAGAGGGCAGGTGATAGAACTGATGTTCATAAACAAACTAGATGATTATAAAACTATCTTATGCTATAATACATTCCAAATTTAGTAATCAAGAACCACCATGGTTGTTGTTAATTTTATATATTAGCCCATGTATTAGGTTTTCAATTATGTATTGTAACATCATTATATTTCTTGGTCACATTTGCATTCTTAGTTACAATCTGTAATAAAAGAAAGTGTTGGGTAATATCTTCTATTAGGTGAATTATAATAATACCATAATAAACGTAACCATACATGCTTTATAATTTTCTGTCTTGGAGGAACTATATATGTTGAAGTAACTATAATTTTTAACAATTGAGTGCAACTTAATAATTGTGTTACCTGTATTATAAAGTTATTGTGAACAACCAGATTGTTATGCTCTTGGTCAATTTTGTAAATCAATCATTGAAGCAGCAAGCAATGAGCAAGACTAAACAGCTGCTAAGTAATACACAATAATTACCTCACCATAATCTCTTCTAAGAAATGAACTTGACTCATTAAACTCATGCAGTCTAAACACAAATTCACAAATACAACACTACTCTCTGCTTAAAAATGGATATTCAACTTGTTCATAACAGAGTCTACATAGTCCACTTCTCTAAGGAGGGTGTAGCTCAAAACTTGCATAATGTAGGCAGAGATTACTGTGGATCTCAACCTTGATTACACAATTTGTTTCCAATGTCAGCAAGTTCATAGGCAATCTCTAATTTATTGTCATCTTGGTAGGTCTAGCTGTGGTGAGTACAATTATACCCTTCTTGGGACCTAAGATGGTATTAAGGGTTTATGGTCTGTGGTGAGGGTGAAACTTTTTTCATAAAATGCTGCTTCACATTCCAACAGGAAATAATTTCTCAGGCTGTAGATAATGGCATTGAAACAATAGAAAACCATCTACTTACTTACTAAAAATTCACAATGGCATCTCCAGCCATAAAAATGGGCAATTTGAGGGTGAAATGAATTAATACATAATACACTCATTAGTTTCCTGAAAAGTACTAACACATTGGAGTCCCAGTTCCACTCAACGTTTACGCATAAACTTCCCATAAGAATAATTTTACAGTCTTAGGTAGGAATGCAACTGCTGCAAGATTTCTGTTTGTGGGTACACAAAATACCTTCTTTCTTAGCATCCACACTATGAATTCCATGCAATTCTATAACCCCAAATACTCCACTAATTCCATGATCAAGTTATACTTGCTACTCCATGACTTCAGTTAGTGTTACAGGTGAGGCTAAGACAGAGTAGAGATTAGTTATGTGAGGGGCCTCTTGGCCTTGACTTACCTTGTTTGACTAGTGGTGGGGATGGAGAACTGCTAAATAATCAGATCAAGGAAAGCTTTCCAGTCACTAGTTAAGGTAATCTTTATGAAAGTAGTGATAATAAATGTTCTGAAGCATCAATAGTAGAGTAAAAGCTACAATGCACAAACTTAACTAGAATGAGTACATCAATGTATTAAGTATTTCATGTAACTATTGATGAGTAACCAAACTTATATACTCAAACAAAGGAGAGGATTTGTCCAACAAAAGCTTTTTTTTTTCATTTCACTTAATAAACTGGTGTGTATCAGTGATCATCTAAGTCAAAGTTAACATGATAAATGTAGAGAATTTGCTCACATAAAGTATAACTTATTAAATAGATTGACTGTTTCAGGCACCATAAATGTGTCAGCTAAGTTTAAGAAAGTGAAAAGCACACCCCTTTGAACAGAAGCCATTTGAGAACTTCTCTAGTAGATGTATCCAAAATGTTTTAAAATTGGCACAACAGCAAATCAGTATGTCAATCTTCCATGACCCAAAGAGAAGTGTTTCACAAACATACATGACTTTCTACTGCTTCAAATTACATTTAGTTTTGAAGTTTAAATCTGGAGTAAAAAAGCACTGGATGTCCTGCTCGTAGAAGAGGTCCTGCCATTGTTCCTTCACATTCATACATGCCCACATTAATATCACTCACTCCATTAATGAACAGGTTTTGTCTATCCACTACAATGTTACTAGGTAATGAGCCACTGCTAAAATTCCATTTAGCAACTCCACTGGACAAACATTTATAATATACATTTAGTCCTTTCACAGCAACTGTGGAACTTGGCCAAATCTTTGAGTGGTCTGAATATATATATATATATAATACAAATTCAAATATAATCTATATTATGTGCATGTGTGTCAGTAACAACAATGGCGACTGACTACCGACAGTGTGTGTATTCATGAATAATTAATGATCTCATCAGAATCGGTAAAGCATCGTCATTACCTGAATGGGGTGAACTTTTTTGACAAGGAAAAAATGGGAGAATATTTTTTAATAAGCTACCTCATAGTTCAGCCTGCAACCGCCAATAACCATCTCACCATCAGTTCATCATTAGGACCTACAGCTTAGAATGGTTGAAAGTGCCTTATTAACCTATTATATACCATGGATTAAACTACCTTCACTGTGCAGGGTACTAATAGACATTAATATGATCTTCTGGAAGGAGTGGTAGGGTGGGTTGAAAATGGAAGGGTTCAGTCAAGAAGAGAATACAATGTAATACATAGTATGTCCAGTGAACAAGTGTGTGAATGTGTGTAAAGGTGCTCTCACAGTCACTGCTCAGAAACAGAAGAGCACAAAATAATCTAAGCAAACGGTTACCAGCGAATGCATATTGTCAGCTAGCGGTATTCTAATTAAAATTTGTATTTCCTCAATCAGAAGAGAAAATTTCTAGCTGCTTGCATATATGTCATTGATGAGCTAACTAGATAGCCATACATGAATTACTTTTGCATACACATCAGTTGAGGCTATTATTATCAATGGTTTTATTATAATGAAAGAGGAATAGTTGGAATTAAGTTTACACATTTAAATTGAAGTTTCCTAATTTGGGATTACTCCTACTTGCTGTAGCTGTAGGCCAACATGCTCACCAGATTTGCTGAAACACATCATTACAGTGCATTGTGATTAATAAAATTCAGAGGCATGGTTGTATGGTATGGGAAGATGGCAAGGAGGTTGTTTGTTATAATATTATATGGTTATAAAAAAGTACTTTTGGTTGGAGGTAGGAATGTATGAAAGTCACTTCACAATTTCTTTCTCAGCCTTCTTTTACTCATTATTCTCTCTCTTTCACAGGCTTTTATAAACAATACAGAATTAAAAATATTTGGTCACCACCTGGAATCGAACCCAGGACTGCTTGTATAGCGCACAAGCACTCTGCCACTGAGCTACAGACAGCCACCCAGCAAACAAACACTCCAATTCTGTATTTTATTTAATTCTGTATTGTTTAAAAATGCCTGAAAGAGAGAGAATACATCTAATGTATGAAAGTGTGTGTATTTGTTTGTGTAGAGGTGGGGTGGGGGACAAGGAATGTATATACTAATGTCTCTATTAAATGGTGGTAGTCACAAAATAAAACATTTAATAAAGCAGAAATGGCATGGATGATGAAATTGAACAATTAACTACATTCACTTAGTATCACTTAATATGGTTGCTGACTGATCAACTAATTTTCTGACTCTTCATTAGTCACGAAATATAATGTTTTTACCATTATGCAACAATCATCATCTGTATTAGTCTACCTAACAGCTACGCTGGGAAAGGGTCTGGTGGCATTAGTACATAGTACCAGTTCAATACCCTCCAGATCTCAGGGGAAAGTTGTGGTTCCGGTGGTGGTTGTCAGTATTTAGGATTACCACAGCCACTCCATCTGCTCTCTTTCACTGTCCCAAGACTTCCCTGTGTGTACTATAATAGAGGAATTGGGCAGTGGAACTTGCTGCAAATAAGGTGAAAAACTCTAGGATTCATGAAAGGGCTGCAGGACAAGTAAACTTAGGTCTTGTAAAATGGTGGATATATAAGAAAGCTTTGCTCTTTGATGACAAAAAACAGTTGATTTTGTGACACTGCTATAAGCTAAGCTAGTACATTGTACCTTATAGCAACAAATAAGTACCATAAGGCAGTTATGGCACACCTTATATCACACCTTTTCTCACAGTGCAAGAGATATTTTGTACAAGCATTTAGCCAGGCATTGAAGTTTTCCGTGTTAAGGGTCAACGGTGAGGGACTAATTACATTCCTTTTGAACTGGTACTATGTACTAATGCCACCAGATCCTTTCTCAGGGTAGCAGTTACGTCACCGGTCTGGCTACACCAGACTACACCTGTATGTGAATAATGAAAGCTTCACTATTATAGCATCTAAACATTGATGATATGATTTGCAAAATAGTGACAACACTTGTGTTTAATTTATATTTTATGGCAAGTAAAAAGTAAAATATATGGACACTTGATGTGTAAAATACAATTGCTTCTTAAAATAATAGCAACCGTAAATAGAAAATTCAACCATTTGGAGCCACATTTTGTACTACAACAATATCCTTTTTGGGGGAGAGGAAAGAAAGCTTCCCAGATCCTTCATATTTGTCTAAAGCCATGCATCTGACTCCATTACGCTAAGTTGTTAGGAACAAATTATACATTATCAAACTCATTTATAATTTGTATATCGTAATATCTACCAAAAACTTTTACAAATGCTCTTGCAAAAAAAGGTTGTTTCTTTATATCCTTAGCATCATTGACAATGCAAGTGTACGTTCCCGTGTCGTATATTGTAATGCTAGTGAAGATAATACTCGTGTGATTCTCTGATTTAGTAAAATGGTGATCCAAAGTTGGTTTATCAAATGTCCAAATTATTTTATGGGATATAGAAGATCCTTCACAGTGAATTAATAGATTCCCTCCAACACTGATCTCTACATACTTTGGAGAAATATTTTCTTCAAGCAGTTCTAAAGATAAAAATGATGTAGCTGTAATTAGATATTTGATTCGAATATAATAGGTAGAGCACTTTATATGTGTTCTCCTTTTAATTTTACCAAAGAATACCTCACATTATTATGATTAGCTAAGCCTGCATGATATCAATTGATTAATATAATTTAAAATTTTGAAGTAGTACATATACATATGTATACATGTAATATATATATACATGTATATACATATTACATAATACTCGGACAGTTCCATTTATCAGGTCTCTCTTTCAGTGATGTTGTACATAAAAGTCGAAATGTTCTTGTGGCTATTTTTTTTTTGTTCTACCAAGACATGATTAATACTAAAGCCAGAGAATGCCATGAAGTCCTCAGAAAGTCGTAAAAACCATATTGCTGAGTATCAAGCTCGTAAAACAGCTTTAAAAGTAAGGATCAGTCCCAGGTGTGTATAAGAGCTGGTTCTGAATGTTTATGCCCATACAAAAGCCCTTGAAATGCCTGAAGAATCCTAAAGATGCAAGCAGGCCAATTTAAAATGCCCTAGCTAGACAAATTAAATTTTATATTCATAAATAGAACAAAACCATTACTGCTGTAAGTTGAAAATTTAAGAACTTGGTTATTCAACAATAGTGATTTTAAATAGTGCATGTTTTAACTAAAGCCGAGGGGTTTTGCACTCTTAGTGCTCTAATTGTTGTTATCATATTATTTTAATTTTACAGCCTCCAGTTCTGATCATAGTGTACGGTTAATTTGACTTTATACTTAGTCAACATACACCTAAATGGAATTTGTAGAATGTTAGAAAAAATACCAAGATCAATCATTAATTTATTAATTAATTCATAAAAATTTAAAAAGCCAAATATTATGAAGCACCAAGGGTGGGAACCTCATTACTATACACTAGCTAACTATTACAAAGACCAAAAGAATAATTTATTATGAGTAGTATCAATACGAATATGCCAATAGCTATGTATATCATGCACATTGATATATAAAGCTTGAGCAAGTCGATATGGGAACCATGCAAAGAAACTGTAGATCTTAATGCTGTCTTCGTGAGAGAAGCTTAACATACAAGTGACACTCACATCACTAGTAGTTTCAAAGGCAAGCCCCAGGCACTCCAGTAAACCTCCGAGAATAATGTAATCAATGCAACAACTACCGCAGGCAATGAAGAAACAATTTGCTCACATGATAACGGCACATGAGTACTATAGGGACTGTTACCAACAATCGCTTACAATTAGCATGGCCTAAAAATATCTAGCTTTTTCTGAAAAAAATGAGTCAAGATTAAAGGGACTTAAAGTGTCCAGTGCAACATTTTGATGCTTGTTTCAATCTCTGGGAGGCTGCCGTCTTCGAGATCCACGTGATGGAATGACTGACTTACTGACTAAGTATAGTAACTCTCGCGCATGCACGCTGAGGGTTAATAAGAACAATTGTAGTGTTTAGCAGGCACTGGATGTGACACTTTCAAGTACTATGTCATTGTGAGAACAAATATTCATCTGCTTATATAGGGCACTATAAACTATTCTTCAGAGTTGGACTTTGCAATATGGTTAATTATTAGGAAATACATTATCCAACAAGAAATCCTGCATATAATGAAAGCTTTATTTTTCAATATTATTAAGTTCTCATTGTTGTAACAATTGTCTTACTTGCCCTAAATACAAAGGCATCAGCTTGGAAATAGCTTCCGTCTGGATAAGCCCCTTGACATATGAATTGAGTGGAGTATGCCTCACTCCCATTAATTAAGAGAATATTATCAGCATTTGAATTGTAAGGTATAGAGGTATAAGTGGCTTTATTATTCTTGTATGTGTTGTAGGACCATCTCGGAGCAATGGCACTGTGACATGTTAGATGTCCAGTTGCACTGTATTCCATGACTTGCTTGTAAGGATGTATTATACCGTACCTGCCATAATCACCTATAATAAAATAATACCATATTATTAATCGTACTCTAAAGTTAATGCACGCAATGTTGTTGTGCACAACCTTTACTCTACAACATCCATTGTAGTTACTACATTAAATCAAAGACTAATGTTTGAAGCTCATTGGCAAGACAAAATGAAATCAATTGCAAAAACTATTCACTATTATTATCATTGTTCAGTCATTCTCGGCTGAAATAATTAACTATATTAGCTGTTAAAAAGAGAAAAAATTTGCTATTATTACCATTTTTGTTATTATCATTATTAATATTATTCTTCTACTTCTTCTCCTTATTATTATTATAGACCTTTTATTATCACTATCATAATAAGCTATATTATTATTATCATTATTATTATCACTTACTATTATTATTATTATTATTATTATTATTGTTATTATTATTATTGTCATCATTATTATTATTATTGTTATTATTACTATTATTATTATTATCATTTGAATTCATACGGAATTTGTTCCAAACATGGTTGCTTCATAATTAACTTGGTGGGTAAGAGTCAAGTGCAATCTATCTAATACAATTTCTCTGTCTCTATATTTATAATTCTGTCCTCAGTTATAATATTGTTACTTCCCACTGCATCTGTTTTAGCTATTTTACTTAGCCCAAGTATGTATATATAATTGTTTGTATGTATGTATGTGGGTATATATGTGTGTATGTGGGTATATATGTGTGTATGTATGTATGTATGTATGTATGTATGTATGTATGTAGCTTTATGTTTGCTTGTGTAACTATATTTTCCTTTAGATGTTAGCCAATGGCCTGCCATTCAAAGCTCAGTGTGTTCTGTGATCTCATTTTTTGTCAAGTGGTGTCCAAAGACTACAAACCTAAGGGCTTGCTATAGAGCACCTTCATCTTAGGAGTTAGGACTGAAGGCTATAGACTCCATATACTGAACTTGAGAAGAAGCACTGTGATGGCAACGGTTCCTTGCTACCAATGGGAATTACCCCACATTCTTTGTGCCAGTAGCGGGTGCAGGTGTTCCAAGTTGCTGTCTGCAGTTGAGTGTGGAACCCTCGTTTTTATTTCTGGCATTTGATGTTATGCCTGTTCTGAATTGAATCATGCTCCGTTTTGGATTGTATATATATTTTATTCAGGCTTCACCAACTCCGACCAACTTACTTTGGTACCTGAGGAAGATGAGCACAGAGAGTGCAGCTAAGTATCATATAAAACAATCAATTCAGCAGTGCTTTCTGGGTTTCCTAAATATTCATTGCTCTCAGGAATGTCAGTAGAAGCAATGATTTTTGAAGAAAAATGTGCAAACTTGAAACTTGTGCTGCAACTTAATGATTTTGAAAGTCTTTGGCCACATATGGCGAATTGTAGTACAGATTGTGTATATTCACTTGGTTCAGTGGCTATTTTTCACTTCCACCTGCAGCTCAGGTCAGAAAACTTATAAATTGAAAATACTATTGACACTGATGAAACAAATAATATATTACTTACTTCAAAAAATTAAAATGTTCTACATTAATCTTCTAACTTTTATGATTAATTTTTGCTCACATTTTTTAAGTCAGGTATCTACTTTAAATAG